>WNFV01013016.1_pt1 | contig 15804 bp, 12 predicted proteins | sample 5400101 | NCBI WGS metagenome assembly WNFV01 (sample SAMN13153361, study PRJNA577476) | soil metagenome | isolation source: 115 cm soil or saprolite under grassland replicate 1 | place: USA:California | collected 2016-06-15
CAAATATCTGATAATTTGGGCCAAAATTACAAATTACTAAAGGCATGAAACGTAAATCACGTGATCTACTTCCCTATGAAAAAAAATCGTCCAATTTTTGTACAATTTTTGTACAAGTCCATACAGAAACCATACAGGTTTTGCAATTTTTAGGACAAAAACCACCATACAATTTTTGTAAAAAATTTAAAATGTAGTAAAAACGTGCGATTTTCAAAAATTCGATTACCTAATCTAATTATGTCGTTCAAAAATCATGTGATTTACGTGCGATTTATAATTCGATCACCTGATCTAAGTATAATTATGTCATTCAAAAATCATGTGATTTTCGTACAAATTTTGTAATTTTGTAACCATATGATGATTTTCGTACGATCAATATTTTTTTTGCAATGATATAATTCTATTTGCAATGATATAATTCTATTTGCAATTTATATATTGTCGAGATTTTCTTTTACTCAAATGAAAAATTCATTGCTTACTTTTGAACTATTACTCACCATTAACTTTAATGGTCATACAAATTTTAAAAAAAAAATGAGCTCTATGGAACTAAATGGTTGTAAATTTAAGAAAACTTCATATGTATTTAGATAATATTTATTTCTTTGGAGAATTAATATGATATGATTGTATTTTATTCAAATATTTGATAGATTTAACAGACTTGGATGTAGGTTTGAATGATGGTGAAGCATTGAATAAAGAGAGTAGTCAGCCAACAGATACATTGAATAATTCTCTTCCCATAATGGAAGTTCAAGGTAATTATTAAAGTGTTGCAAATTAATAAATTATTTATTAAATTTACTAATCAAAATATCAATTTATAGATGAACTTAATATTGAAATGGGGCCATCAGATCTTACTTCTGATGGAAAGAGAAAGCAAGGTATGTAAAAAAAAATATTATATTCATCTATTTTCTGTTCTTTTTTCTTTAATAATTTATTTCTTTTGATAAATTTATTTTATTAGATTTAAGTTATAGAAACTCTAATAAAAAATTAAAGGGAAAAGGTAAAATGACACGATTATAAATAATATATTATATTGCTATATTGCCATTTAATTAATGTCATTAATGAACTTTTTTTAGATACTGATGTTAAACAAGATTTATTAAATCTTATATATTCAACTATGGTTAAACTAAACGAATACGATTGCAAAAATTTATCTATTGATTGTACTACCAATATAGCCAAACTGGGGACTAATGATGTAATTTTACAAGTTAAACCAAAATCCAATACAAAAGTTCTACCACCAATAAAGTTTCCATTTCAAGTCGTACCACATGAAGTGGCATCACAACCTACTGATATTGGAGTAGATATTAAGCCAATTAGTAAAGCTGCTCGAGGGGAATTAAGTCAATTTGCTGTCAAGATGGGAAAATCTTTATATTTGTTATTACAAAATATTCATAAATTACCATCATCACCTCCAACACGCAATCCCAATATTATCAAGAAATCTGAAAAATACCGAGAAATATTGATTCACCATTTAGAGAAGATCGATGATATATCGAAATTTAACATATCTTCTGAGGAATTCCTTCCTATTAATTTCAATGATACCAAGGAAAAGCAATTATTTTCAACAAATGTTGATCAAGTACCAAAATGTATCAATGAGACTGAATTGTTGAAGTTATCTAATCAAGATTTTGAAAGTAAAAAAGAAGAAATAATTAAAAATTTAGCGAACCATATTATTTTAATTTATAATGAGATTTCAAACGTTCCTGTTGTGTTAGATATAGCACGTAGGAAGAAATATCGGTATTTTCTATTGATTCTAGAATGTTATCATAAGATTGAAATTTACTGCAATCTATATAAGAAACGCATAAGGGGGAGAACTATTAAATCACAAGCAAAGAAGTGGATTATTAACTGTAGCAAAACAGCAAATGAATCACAAAAATTAAATGATGCAAATTTATCATTAATAATTAAAGGCGCAGTAAGAATTAAACGACTTGTTGAAATTGCTCAAGGAAATTTAGCTATTTTAGATGCTTTTGATGATTTGGAGACAAAGTTTTTTACTACTACTTTTATGAATGTTGTAAATTTTGAACGATGGCTAAAGTTAGTTGAAACCAATACGATGATTTCCCTGGAAGAAGGTCAATCTTTATATGAAAAATACAAAGCAGAGGTTAAAAAAGAAAGACTGGAAAATTTGAAGAAAATTTATGATTTGGCTGATTTACAATCTTCTATGCCTGTTATATATGATAATTTTTTTGAAGAGGAATAATATTATGATCTTTTAAGGTTGTTTGAATATATTGGATTCCCCCAGAAGCAAATTATCCTTTTCTTGGTGATTATGTTAATAGAGGAAAGCAATCGCTAGAAACCATTTATCTTTTGTTATAATATAATATATAATGTATTAAAATTTATAAATTTAGAAAATTTTATGTGAATTTTTCTTAGAAATATATAAATAAAGCTGAGATAGAATTGAGGAAATTTTATTTTAATTTTTCTTAGGAATATAGGAATATTGAGTAGAATTAAGAAAAATTTATGTGAATTTTTCTTTGAGAATAGAATTAGGAATTTAGTGAATTTCGTGACGAAATATTTTTTTTTGCAATCTTGTATAATTTCACTTTACTTATAGTTCGAAAATCAATTATAAGGAAAGTAAAATATTACTTGCAAAGCCATAAATAGTCTTAGAAACATCTTTAGAATATGGGACACTAATAGAATAATGTTAGGATGTAAAACAATATTATTCCTGATAGGAGTAAAAATTGCTGCCATTACCGAATCGAAAATCAAATAGCATTTGATATATAATCAAATGAAAAGACAAAAAAGAAGGCAAGAAAAAAAAAGAAACATTATGTTTATTTCATCTTGATTAATTAAAACTAAACAATTTTTTTTCTTTTTTTATTTTATACAGAACTTTACATTGTTTAATTTGATATACATTATTAGGTTCGTTGTATGAATCGATTAATGTAATAATTCGAATAAAATGATTTATTGTAAATTTAACTTATTAAGTAAGCTTTTTTTATATAAATTTTTAGAAATAATCTTTGAACCTTAAGATATATTCTTTTAATTAGATTCAAAATTGCATATGTTAAACTGAATCAATAAATATTTCATGTATGTAATTTTTTTTTTACCAAATTAGAAATCGAAAAACAGAAATATTTGTTACACAGATCTAGATCTAAATCGAGATCTAGGATCTTCGATTCCATTTATAGTAAATGCAATAAAATAAAAGATTGTCGTACAAAATATATAATAATTATTTATTCATGGACTACTTGATTTTCTTTATCAAAAACATAAAATTTGTCACCTATCCTCATAAATCCAACACACCGATCTATATATTTAGCTTCTATAAAATCATGCTTATCAAATCCTTGAAATGTTTTTACATGATACTTGTTTATATGTATATCGTTTGTCCATTGAATATAAGCCAACATTCGTTGTTCTTCAAGATATTTATGAACAAAAAAATACTCAATTCGTCCATATAATTCTTTATCTTCATACATTTGAACCTTTATATAATATTTAAATTAATTAGTAATTTTATATAAAGATCAAGTATATAAAGATCAAGATGAATTAATTAATTTAAAATATTTAATACCGCAACACTATAATTGTTTCTTGTTATGTCGTTTCTTCTTTTAATCCAAAAAGAACTGATTAAGTGACCATCTTCGGTTCTAAGACGTCCAAATTTACATCCATTGGAATTAATATTCTAATAAATTTAAAATAAATTTAAATAATTATTTAAAAAGTATTTAAAAAATAACCAAATATACTATAAATTTACCTCTAATCTTTTCTTAGGAATATTAAATAATATCGAATAAAAGTGCTTTAGTTGTTTAATTTCATGTACTTTTAAAGTATAATCTAAACAAGGTGAATAAAATTCTTCGTTCTGATTGTCTAATAAAAAAACTTTATCTTTCGAATAAGGTTTAAAAGGTTTTAAAGGTTCATTAAGTTGATTTGATAATGATGGGGAAACAAAAACTATATGATTAAATCTTTCAGATAAAAGAATATTATTTGTCAAATTTTTATAAGGATGTAATCTTGAATGAACCAATGGAAGTAAAAGACCACATAGTCTCTCCATTGGGTATTGCCAAAAAGTCCAACATGGTCCACAATCCATAATACATTCTGAAACATGAAGTAAATAATGGAAAGAAATTAACATTCCAGGAAGTCTTTCTTGCTTTTTTTTATAATAATAACTAAAAAAAAAAATATGTTATAAACATTAGTTTAATTTGAATAAAATATAAATATGAATCAATATTATTTTTAAATAATTATACTTTTCATAATGTATAAAAAATTCTACTAGTAAAGATTGTATTTTCATCACATCAAAATCTGTTATTTTTCGTTGCAAACATAACTGGACAGCCATAACAAACTTTGACCATGCTTCCAAATATCTAATATAATAAAATTATAATTTTAATTATTAATTACAATATATAAAATAAATACTGCATATATTAACCTACAATTTTGGTAACTTTTTATTAAGAAAAGGTAAAGAATACATTGTAATCCAGTTGGACCATTCAGTTGCCTTAAATCCATTATGATATCTCCATATATCACGGGGTGGTCTACCAAATTCCAAAGGCATTTGCTTACGACTAGAATGCATTATATTTCCTATTTCTTTCCATATATTATTAGATAATATAAAAGATTCATTAATATCTATGTTCTTATAAAAAGTATCAGTCCAATGTTTAAACATATGAATAGCAATGTTTTCGAAAAACAAATGCATAATATCTATTGGAAATGATCTTGGAAAACTTATTGATTTTAATTCCATTAAAATACTACGTCCAGAAATTCCTATTATGATATTAATAAATAATAATTAATAATTAATACTTTTGTTTAAGATCACAAGGTAATTGTCTATAATTAGACCAACCTGTTTCTTTTATATATGATTTTTTAACATTATTTTGAGATTCATTTTCAACTTTTAATATATCTCTTTCAAAAGTACGAGGTGTACGCTTTGGTAAGTTTAATGGATCAAAATTCTGAATATTAAAATCTTTTGGCATACTGCATGGATAATATATATGTTTTGATTGTTGACAATATATGCCTTTAATATAACAAAATCTACAACCCATATAAGAATTGTGTCCTGTTAAATGCATTATTTTTGTTATAGCAGGAATATCTCCTGTCCAAGTAATAACATAACAGTGTAATACAAATGTTTCTTTTAATAATGAATCAAAGATCATGACTCCATCTATAAATAAATAAATAAAAGTTAGTTAAATATTAAATATAAAATCATTTTAATTAACATTATTAATTAATTTTTACCTTCTAACATTTTTAATTCATTTATAATCGGTCTTAAAAATGAATTAAAATTTTTCGGTTGATTTGGACCCGGAATTATTGCAGAAATTAAAAGATTTTCCTTTTTAACACGTTCACTTGGGGGTAAATTTGCATTAATAAACATTACTACCCAACAATCATCTGTTTTCTGTTTAAATATTTGATAACCATCTGTTGATCCAATTAAAGCTATATCTCGTTCATCCAAAAAGTAACCTTCTTCTACTAACTCTTTATATAAATTTCCATCAAAAACATCACCAATAAATCCATGATTATAGCTGCTATTATTAATATATTGATATCTATATCTTAAAGCTAATGATCTTTCAGGATTATTAAACTGAATTTTTAATCTATCTAATAAGGGTAAAAATGTAGCAACTTTTCTAGGAGTTTTTGTATTTGATCGATTAATATTATATGCTACTTCACCACACCAACGACATGAAACATCATATGTAAATTCATCTGTAAATGCACAACAAGAATTTACACACATAGGAATAAAAATAGGTTTTATATTAACCAAATCTGATAATTTTTTCTGTACAGTATATAAACTTACTTCACCTTTACCACATATACTTAATATATCATCAAATGCACTATCACTTAAATTATGTTTAAATTTGATATTTAACAATTGTAAAGCCTTAATAAATGATTCTGATAGTTCTTCATTAAATTCTGTATATGGATAAAATTATTTTAGATAAGCAAAATAAATAATTTCAATACAAATATTATAAATATTAAATTACCTAAATTTATATTGTTAAAATCAGATAATTCATTATCGCTATATAATTCATTATCTTGTAATATATCAGTAGTAATGTCATCATAATTTAAAGAATCACCATCTTTTGATAAATTATCATTTTGCAATGTATTAATAGAAAAATTACTAGAATCTAAAGAATCGCTATCCTTTGATGAACTATCATTATCAACAGTAACGCCATTATTATAATCACTAACATCCCCATCGTTTTCAATAAAACTGTCATTTAAATTATATTCACTGTCAATTGCCATGGATGTTTCTTCATTATTTTGATCTAATAGATCATCTGATGCATTATTCTCATCATGGCTAAAAGTAAAAAAAAATTATTAATTAAAGTAACACATTTAAATCAATAAATCAATATAAATCAATATCATATAACCTATTGATTTCATTAATATTTGATGATAAGTTATTAAAATTATTCCAACTTTTTGCCTTTTGTTTATGTCTCCATTTAGTTGAATTATGAACAAGTTTACCGATATCTTGTGTATCACTTTTTTTACATTTGGGACATGTACATAATACTATTTTTTTTGAACATTCAGACATTTTAATATTGAAAAAAATATGATTTTATGCAAGTTGCATAAACCGCAGAAACTGCAGAATAAGGTTTGTGATGCATAATTTATTACCGCATAAAAGATACTGGGCTGGGGGTAAATGCTGTAGTACAATGGCTCAATCTGCATAAGAATTTAATCCTAATCCTAAATGAGAACGGTTATCATTTAAAGATCGGCGAATAATGTCCTCAAATTTTGGGAGCTACTGTATTTTCTATGAAGATCTACATATAATAATTTCAAAAATTTTCAGTTTTCAATATACAACATTTTCTTTCGCTTCGTTTGAATTCTTCAATAATGTAAGCTACCCCTCGTTTGTTGTATAGTAAGCAGGTGTTTTTTTGACCCATTGAAAAGAATCGTAAGGATGTAGTAACGTAACTAAGCCATAATAAGCCATAATTAATTATACTCGTTAAATTCAAACTCGGTTTTACTTTTTTTATGCTTCTCCGAATTTCTATCACATTTTTAAATTCTGATAAATTTTAAAATATTATCGCTTTTCTTTCCTTTTTTTTATAAAAAAATATTTATATAGATATATATTTTTGGAAATTGGTTAATAATAGCTTATCATTTTAGCTAGGCTTCTTTCAATATTTTTAGTTTTTACTTACCTTTATAAAACAAAGAGAATTTTGCTTGTTATTTTTTGTTTTATTTCAATCATTGTCTTTATAACACACTTGATTTTTAGCGTATTTTTTGAAATTTGAAATAATTAGTATTGCAAAAATATTGCTTACTTTTCACTTACCTATTTTACATTTCTCCTATTCCTTTTTTATCATTGATACTATGTTACCGGTACAAATCCTCAAGTAAGAAATGGGCGAAGAAATTGTAGAATACCCATATTCTAGCAAATTCAATTACGAATATAATGATCCAGATAAGGAGCACGAACTTCTTGACAATGATAGTTATACTGATGATCTGTCTGAAGTATATAAATCCTGAGCAACATCGATTGAAACTGACCAATGTGACTATGACCTTGATTTTGATGAAGTGTCGCTAAGAAATGTTAAAGAATATATAACATCAAAATCGAGAGAATTTGAAGAGGATGAAAATGATATAGATTGGTTGGGATCTGAACTTGACATAAAGTCCGAAACAGATTCTTTATGGACTTCAATAATGGATGAAAATGAAGAGGATTATGAAGTAAAGGAGGGAAATATTAACATTAACAAAACTGATAGTAGATGTGCAATTGTAGATATTGTGGATGGAAATCTGGTGCATTGTTCAAATAAGGTATTCCGTCCTCTTCGACAACTAATTGGAATATGGGAATTAGATTTTAATTCAGTAAATGAGATCATTAATACAAACCAAAAAGAAGAAGCATCACATTTGTTGGGTGTATGCTCAAGTCACTTTAATTTCGATCAGAACAAACTCCATAACCGTGGTTTAAAAAACTCCGTTTCTACAGAAAAATCCTGGATATATAAAAGGCGTTGTTTATTTTGTTATAATGACAAATACTTTTTCAGCAGAGGAGGTGGTTGTACACAACATTCTTGGAAAGTAATAGAACGAAATGTTCATATACCATGCTGTGGATTGAATGTATGCCCAATCTTTACGGAAAATATACTTGTAGGTCGTTCATTAAGTACGATGCGTCCACGATATATATGTTCAACTTGTTTTGAATCTGAAGGAGGTCATTATTATCAACGAAAAGGAAGAGGAAGCAAGCTTTCTTACTCTTGCACTGATAATCACATTGAAGATAATAATATGTCCCTTGATCTTTTGGGACGTTGGATACAAGACGTTGCCATTTCATCAGAACAAATAATTAAAGATTTACTTCTTGAAGAACTTTCCTTATCACTTCTTAATTTTTTTAAGAGAAAATCACAGTTATCATCTGAAAATAATGAACAAAAGCAACGATCAAAACCCAATCTTCCAAGCCTTTTGGCTATAAAAATTGCTTTAAGATTAAATAAAGTGAATTTGGTTAAAATGAAGGATGCAAATAAATATTGTAATCTTTTTAAGAAGCAATCAAAAGAACTTGGAGAAGCCTTTGGAATAATTGTTTGGCATTCACGATTGGACATAAGAAAAAATAAAAAGGAGTTAGAAGAACCACAAAGTTTAGAACAATATTATAATGGATTTCCTATATGTATACGCAATTTTTTTGATGGACTTATAACTTTGCTTCAAAAAAAAAAATGGGGGGTTGTTCAAAAAAAACGTAAGCAAAGAGGATTAGAATCAAGTGATTTTAATATACTACGTTCAAAAAAAATTTCAATTTTTTTAATTTCTATTATACTTACGATTTCCTTTCCCGGAGTTCATTTTTGGATTAATTATGTAATGAGTTCAATTTGTAGAAAACAAAAATCACTGAGTTCTCTTTATGCTATTCTTTGTATGGCCAATGTTGTCTCACATACGCAACGTCATGAACGAAAATTGGCAAAGAAAAGAGCTAATGAAGTTAATGTACAAGATAGGTTGATAAGGGGTGAAAATATATGGAATCTATGTATAATAGATAATATAGACTTTCGTGAAGAAACCTTCGCATATGATAATATTTTTGATACTACAAGGAAAACAACGCATGCAACTTTAAGAATGGTATTCCAATTCAAATTACCCCATCCACTTTCAAAAATTATTACAGAATCTAAACTCATTACAGATTACCATTTTTATGTTGGTATATCAACATTCGTAAAAGATGAATTACGAAAATTTGAAGATACTTTTGGTTTACTTTTAAATTTATATGGAGAAAACTTTGAAATCCAGCAAGTTCATGAAGAATTATGGAAAAACTTGGAAATGGGATGTCAAGTTGAACCACCAAATGTGGTAATTTTGGAGCCTGGAGACAATCCAAATAATACGGAAAATATACATGCTGCAGCAAGAATGTATTTTAATGATGTTGGAATTGATGGTGTTGAAAATTTAGAAATAGCATGTGATGAAGCGATTTTCAGAAGATTTAATACTTTAAATGAAACGAACATTCGGCCATTGTTAGGTGCATGGCATACTTCAAAAGCTATGTGCGTTACCCTTTTAACGATATTTTCAGGGTATGGAATTTATGATTTGGCTGCACATTTTGGTGTTTGTTACTTAGATAAGCTAGAAAAAGTAATCGATTATCCGGCTACATGTCGTGTATTGGAGTATTTATGGATAATAGTCGGTATAGCTTTAAATCAATATACTCGAAATAATAATCTTACAATGAAAGAAATTTTAAATAGTAACCATAATCTCTTAAAAGTGTGGTATCTATTTTTTTGTTGGACTGGCTTTTGGCTAGGACACAAAACTGGAATTAGATATGGAAATTATGATCTTCAATTTCAAAATCTTTACGCCTTTGCTCCTCTTTTTCCAATAGCTGGTCGAAGCAATTATGCACAATCAGTTACACATTTTATATCAATTGTTGGAAAAGATGCAGGCTTACAAAGTATTCTTCGAAATGTTTGTTCTATCAACTTAACACGTCCTGGTCATTATTTTGCATTCGATGAAGCTCTAGAACGATTTGGCGTAATGTTTGTCAAACAAAATATTACTTCATTCAAACAATCTACAGATGATTTAAAATTACAAATCATGTCGATCCAAGCAGAACATGATCGTTTAAATTTGCTTCTTAACGAATATATTGGTGATAATTTATCAACTTCAAATGATCATAATATAAAATCACGAAAGGATGCTTTATGGAAATTAGTTGCTGATTTGCGACTAGTTTTTGAGTATCCTGATAGTTCAGCAACTGGTGAGCTTTTTAAAGGGGCAACACAAAATACAGAGCAAGGATTTCAAAAATTATTTAATTGTTATGATATAGGTGTAAACAGACTGCATGATATTTATAAACAAGAAGTTGAAAAGTCTATTACAAGGAATACCCATGGAAGACGTATGAAAAACATTACTACTAATATGATTTCTCAACAAATACAACAAAAACAACAAAAACGAAAACATCAAAATACTGAAACTCAACAAAATACTGAAACACAACAATCCAAACGTCAACAAAGAACAAGTACTTTAGAAAATGAATATTCAAATATGCAACAAAATATGAATGAATGCAAAACACAATAAAATTCTTTTTTTTTAATTATATTGATATTATATAATGTAGATATTTTAGCACTTTTCATATAATTATTATTATCAAATTTATTAATTACTTGCTTCTTATTAAGTTTGTAGATTGGCAAAAAATTTTATAATTTAGGTTGCAGCTATTTTTTATAAATAGTAATAGCGATAGGTTCCAATATCTTAATTTTTTTTTTAAGAATTTGTTAACATTCTGGTATTATAGTTTTTTTTTTTATAATAATCTGTACAGATCCACAACTATTTTTTGCTTTGGAAAACTTTTTGGCTTGCTTAAAAGAGATGATTTGGAGTATTAGTAATAGTTCTGGCAATCATGTTGTTTTAGAAAGTGATGTTAAAAAATTCCGTCGTAATCAAGGAAAAAATAACAATTCTGATGTCCCAGCAACAGTTCAAGAAGAGAAATATTCCAACAGGATTTATTATTAATAAATTGGATGTGTTGGTATCTTCACTTGCGACAAAAGTGATGGTACCGGCTTGAAAAATTTATTATTAGTGGTTTGATGATCTTTTTTTATTAATAGCAATTCCATTTCATTGACAATAGATGACAGCTTCGCTTATAAAAGGTGATGGTGTTTGCTCGGACAATTTATTAAATGTAATAGTGTTTACACATTTTTTTTTATATAGCCTATATATTTCTTCCTTTGAAATCATTATTACTATTATTACAAACTTAGAAAAAGTCCAAGGAAAAAATTATGCATATGTAATTTTTTTATTATCTTTTAATATAAAATTTTGAATATTAAAAATGTTTTCCCTTTAATGGTAGCTTTTTTTAAATTATTAATTAATTCGAGTCAAATTTGACTACAAAACCATTGAAGGGTTAGTATTATCAATGGTAAATTTGAGATAACCTCTACGTATTTCTTTTTTTAGAATACTATTTGTTTATGTGCAATGTTTTTAAGTTGCATATCATAATTACCAAATTTAGTAATAAACAAACAATAAAATTTGAAAATTTTGATAGATTTGTTATAAGCATTGTTTGATTTTTAGCTTTCGTGTTTTTGTAACGCGTTACTTAATTTTGTTAACTTTGAATTTATTACCTAGTAACATTTAAAAGTTATTTTAAAATGTCTAGAATACCACAAAAAAATGTTAAAAGAATTCAAAGTAATGAAAAAAGTATACACAAAAGACGTTCCCAAAAAGCTGTTTCCTTAGATGTCTTACCAACCTCTACATCTTCAAATAAAGGTATGCTTATAACTAACAGTTATATTCTTAACATTTACTTCTTACAACTCTATTTGTTATAAATTTTATAATATAATATAATATTTTAAAATCTATTTTTTTACTTATATTATTAGAACTATACGATTCCATACTATCAAAACTTCAAAATGAAATAACTGCATTAAAACATCAAAATGAAGAACTTAAAAAATCATCTAACCAATCTAATGTAAATAAAATTTTCAATGTAAATTTTTATTTTTAATATTTATAAAATACCAAATATAATATATCATAATATCCAAAATATAGATTGTTGCTGATAATATTTTACCTATGACAACTTTGTTATCTCAAGAACCTTCATCTCCAACTTTAACATCGCCAGATTCTTCATCTCTGACTTTAACATCTCCTGATCTTTCATCTTCAACTTTAACACCGCCAGATCCTTCATCTCTGACTTTAACATCTGATCTTTCTCATTTAAAAAAGATTTCAACCCTACCAAAATATTCTAAAGAAAAGGTAATTCTTTATGCTTTTATTTCTACATTTTAATATTAGTATAATTGATGAATTTATATAGTTTCCAAAAATAAAGAATATGCGGCAACAAAAGGTAAGTTTTATATTTAAATTTTTTAACTAATTGAGGTAAAAAACGAAGTCTTCATACTCATAAAATTTTCTTAACCATACAATTTATTTAGATTAAAAATGTTCAACAAAAGTACACGTCAACAGTTGCTACATTAACAGAATCACAAGCTACCACCAGATCAACAGAATCTCAATCACAACAAAAAGTAAGTATACATGTCAAAATCAAATATTAATAGAAGAAAAATTCATGTGAGATTTTCTTGTGATCACGTGTTGACATAGATGAAATCAAGGACTTCATCGGCAAATTCTACAAATGGAATTATTAAACCCTCCGGTGATTATATAGATATTCCAACAACCTTACAATTATCACAAGACGAATATAATGGATATAAAGTCTGTATTTAGTAAAATAATCTATACCCTGTTATTTTTATAATTTATTAAAACAAAATTCTTATTTAGTCTGATATACGCGATCTTGTTGAAGCATTCATTATTACAAATGTACCATGGGCTAAACAAGAAAAAAGAAAGATATTAAAACTCATTGAAAAGGTAAAATATATACAATTAAAGTTTCTAAAGCATTTTTTAACCCTTTTTTTTTTTTAGTTCAATGAAAAGAATCCACAATTTCCGAAAACAGCGGGTGATTGGGCCGTGAAACAAATGATTAGACGTTCGATCAATAACAAACGTGAGTAAATAATTTCTATTATTTATAACTAGTTTGCCCCCTATTGCTTCGCAACGGGATGGATTACACAATTTAAACTTTTTATATTGATCCTCTAAAGATCTGCAGTTACACAAGTATTTTTTTATTATATAAGATTTATTTTAAATATTTTAACATTTTGGATTTTTATAAAAAGGTGCACACCAAGCAAGACTTCAGAGAGAGCAGAATGATAAAAATAAGGAATCCACGCCTACAAAGTTTGTAAAAAGAATTAATTCACGAGATTTATCTAATAATGGAGAATCTGGATCTGACAATGAAGTATGATTTTATATGTAATGATTTCTATTAAGTTATATACTAATTCATTGACAATTAAAAGTTACTTATTGTTGAGAGTGACGATCAACAACCTGATCAAAATGAGGAGGTAAGTTTTATAATCATTACTAATTATACAAATTTTAGTTAACAAATATTTGATATTACTAGTCTAGCACTTCTTATCAACGTAAAATTATAGAAGGTAAATCTACAAATTTTTATTATTCTGATCCAGAATTGTAAAAAAAATAAACATAATAATTTTATTTACTTTATAAAGAAAATGAAGAAAATGCCAAAGAGGGCACTACTATTACACAAAGTGCTACCATCACAAAAAAAAGCACCAAAGGAAAAGAAAGTAAGAAATTTGTTTAATCAAATGTCGAAACTTTATCATTTTTTAATACTTAAACATTTCTAGAATGTGCTTCTCAAGTTAAATTTAATCTGGTATATGACGAAGATTTTGGTAATTTAATTTATTATTCCAGTCCAGAATCATTTTTGCTCTAAATAATAACAATAATGTTAATTTATTTTAAATCCAGATACCGAGCCAAAACGACCTTTGTTAGATGTTTCAGACAATAAACAACATTATAAAGATACTTTTGGATTGTTGGTACAAGAAGATTCTGAATTATATAATAAAAATAAGAGAAAAAGATCAGCTAAAAGTTGTGTCGTATCAGATGATCATTCACGCAGATCTGGTCGTATTTTAAGACAATCAAAAGGTAAATAATAGATTTATTGATCACTTTTATTTTATTCTGTTAAATCAACTAATTTATTATTTTAAATAGTCCATTACAAGGAATAATTGGTATAAGCTATATATTGTTACATATATTACATATGTAATTGTTGATTTTTTCTTTTACAATATTATTTTTTACTATTAAATAAAGAAATAATATTTTGTTTGATGCTATTAAAAAAATATAAATATATAATTATTTTTATAGTGTTTTTATATGTATTATTGTAGTATTTTTGTATTAAAAATGTGTAAAAACCGTATGATTTCCAACCGTATGATAATTGTAGTATTTTTATATTAAAAATGTGTAAAAACCGTATGATTTTTAACATGTGATTACCGTGTGATTTATTGCAAAATTTAGCACGTTTTTTGTATGGTGAATCATACAAAAAACGTAGTAAAAACGTAGTAAATTTTAATTGAACATTTTTTGGATAAAAATCACACGAAATTTTTTCATAGGGGAGGATGATGATGAACATTACATTAATACCAAGATCTTTAAGAGCTGTTACTTCTTAACATCATGTATCCATTTCCTTTTATTATTAGACAATTTTTCGATGCTAAATTTCCCTTTATTAAAATTTTCATCATTTTAAATTTAATATAAGGAATTCATTCGATGATATCTTGCATTCCTTGAATAAATTTGTCAATAAATTCATTTTCACTAGTCCAATTAGAAGAAATCTTTTTTTACATTACATTTTTTACACAATTTCCAATAACTATCTGTAAATGGTTCAAAATAATTTGAACAAAATATTCATAACTATTATGTAATATAAAGTTTTTGGATCCCATAAAATTCACTTCCATTTTTATATCACATATATTTCTACAATAAATAAAATTTAATTATTTATAAACTAAAGCAAAAATAAAAAAATTTAATATCGTACCTCATTTCACAAATTTGATGATTCATTAAGACTATGAAACTCTATAACATTTTTTATTTGAAAAATATCATCATTAGAATTAATATTACTATCGTATCTAATCCATTTTCTTTGTAAGAAATATTAAATTCCCTTTACTAGAATATTTCAATGTTTTCAAATCTATTATAAGGAATCCATTCTAATACATCTTGATAATATATTGCGTTCAGTTGAGTTTCTTGTCAATAAATTCATTTCCACTAGTCCATTTAGAGAAATTTTGTTGAAATCTTTTGCATTACATTTTTTGTACCAGGATCAGTTCTTTAGAATGATGATAAAGATGTTGTGAATCAGACAATTAACTATAAATTGGATAG
>WNFV01014206.1_pt1 | contig 15799 bp, 11 predicted proteins | sample 5400101 | NCBI WGS metagenome assembly WNFV01 (sample SAMN13153361, study PRJNA577476) | soil metagenome | isolation source: 115 cm soil or saprolite under grassland replicate 1 | place: USA:California | collected 2016-06-15
CTCCGGTAGTCTCAAACAAGGTGAGCAGACCATCAATGAAAAATGCATAGTCTTCCAGGTAGGCATTTAACTTTGCCTGGCCGTCTTTGTAAGTTCTCAGAAGCAATCTGTCGCGGCGCAGGTTATTAAGTATGAAGCGGGCATTTTGTTTAGCGACTGCCAGATAGTCAGAGCGGTTAAGAACCGCCGCAGCCTCTGCAAAACTGGCTAGCATTAGACCGTTCCAAGCCGTTAAGATCTTTTCATCTCGTGCCGGCTTCACTCTCTTTTCACGAGCTTCAAACAGAGCCTTGCGAGATTGTTCGAGAGTTCTGCTCAGTTCTTCAACTGTTACACGCCCAGCTGCCGCAATCTCCGACAAGCCTCTCGTAACGTTAAGAATGTTCTCGCCTTCGAAGTTTCCGCCACTCGTTATGTTGTAGTAATCCGCGAAAATAGCCGTGTCGCGCTCACCGAGAATTTGCTTGATCTCGTCCAGGCTCCAGACGAAAAACTTTCCCTCGACACCTTCGGAGTCCGCATCCTGCGTGGAATAAAAACCGCCGGTTGCATCGGTCATCTCTCGCACGACGTAATCCAGGATTCCTTCGGCACCAGCTCGCGCCGCTTCGTCGCGGCTCACCTGGTAATAATGCAAATAGAGACGCGCCAGTAGAGCGTTGTCATAGAGCATCTTCTCGAAGTGTGGCACGAGCCAGCCCGCGTCAGTCGAATAACGATGGAAACCACCGCCGAGCTGATCATAGATGCCACCTCGGGCCATCTTGCCGCAGGTGTTGCTTACGATTTCGAGGGCTTGGTCGTTAGCTGTCCGGTAAAAAGTGTGCAACAGGAATTCGAGAGTCATCGCGGGGGGAAACTTGGGAGCGCCGCCGAAACCGCCGTTAGTGGAATCGTAGTTCTTGACAATGCCCCGATAAGCAGCGTCGAGGAGTTCAGTCGAAAGTAATTCGCCCGACTCGACCGTGGTGGTCGAGCGCTTCAGCTCGCTGAGGACTGATGCCGCTGTTTGCTGAACATCTCCAGGTCGCTCGCGATACGCATCCGCAACGCTGATGAGCACTCGCGGGAAGCCGGGCATGTTGTAACGATCCTCGGGAGGGAAGTAAGTGCCCGCATAAAAAGGAACAGCCTCGGGCGTTAGAAAGACTGTCATGGGCCAACCACCCTGATGCGTCATCATTTGTACGGCGTTCATGTAAATCTGATCCAGATCCGGTCTCTCCTCACGGTCAACCTTAATGTTTACGAAATTCTCGTTCATCAGATTGGCAATCGCTTCGTTTTCAAACGACTCGTGCTCCATCACGTGGCACCAGTGACAGGCAGAGTAGCCAATACTTAACAGGATGGGTTTCTGCTCACGCCGAGCAATCTCAAATGCCTCTTCACCCCAGGGAAACCAATCTACTGGGTTGTGCGCATGCTGCAAAAGATAGGGGCTGGTCTCGTTTATGAGACGATTTGTACCAGAAGCGTATTCAGTCACTGAAAACTTCTCAACCTTTTACCTTTTAGGATTTATTGCATTCTACAGTTTGTACTCGAAAACGACGAACTGCCTGAAGCCATTTATGGTCAGAAGACGATTAGTGATTAGGGGTTTTCTTTGAGCCTGTGTGTGGATGCATTTAGCAACTCTCGATAATGGCAAGCGGGGGCGACCGCGATGGGCGAATTCAGTTGGGCAACCGAGCTTTAGGATGATGAGCCGAAAGGGTAGGTTTTAAAGGAAACAGTGGTAGGCGCAAGCGCGGTCCTTACCGCTCGGTTCTGATATTGAGGACCATTTGGTATACTTCGCCAAAACTGAATGACCATTCATTTTTGGTACGCCGATTTTCAGGAGTAATTGATGGAACGCGAAACGTTGGAAATGGACGTTGTCTTTGTTGGTGCCGGACCGGCAAATTTGAGCGGCGCATTACATCTCTCCACGTTAGTAAAGCAGTACAACGACACGGTGAAGAACGGTGAGCGTCAGGGCGAGCCGCTCGGCGACATTGAAATCGGCGTGATCGAAAAGGGTGCAGCAGTGGGCGCTCATATTCTCTCAGGGGCGGTGATGGATCCACGTGCTTTGAAAGAATTGATTCCGGATTTCGTCGAACAGGGAGCGCCGCTTGAGTCTACCGTCAATGAAGACTACTTCCTCTACCTGACAAAGAATCGAGCGATTCGTTCGCCCCTAACTCCTCCGCCACTGAAAAACCATGGCTACTACATCATATCGCTCAATAGACTCACGGCCTGGCTGGGCGAAAAATGCGAAGAGGCGGGGGTGAACATCTTTCCGGAGTTCCCTGGAGCTGAGGTGCTTTACGATGAAAACGATTACGTCGTAGGCGTGCGCACGGGCGACAAAGGTATCGATAAGGAAGGGAAGCGTAAACCTAATTTCGAGCCCGGTGTCGATCTCCTCGCCAGGGTGACCGTATTGGGTGAAGGACCACGCGGATCGCTCACGAAGCAATTAGTTCAACGTCTTGGTCTGGATGAAGGTCGGGAGCCGCAGGTTTATAGCATCGGCGTCAAAGAGCTTTGGGAGTTGCCGGACGATCGCTATCCCACCGGACGCGTCACGCACACACTTGGGTTTCCTTCCGACTCACAAACTTATGGCGGCGGTTGGATCTATGGAATGCAAAATCGCATTCTGAATATTGGTTACGTTACCGGACTCGACTACAAGGATCCCCTGCTCGATCCTCACGCTGAGTTTCAACGTTTCAAGCAGCATCCGTTTTTGCGCCGACTACTTGATGGGGGAAAGATGATCCGCTACGGAGCCAAGACGATTGCCGCCGGCGGCTATTTTGCCATGCCGCAAATTTACGCGAATGGGGTTTTGCTGGTCGGGGATTGTGCAGGCTTTCTCAACTCGCAGCGGTTGAAAGGAATTCACTCCGCGATAAAAAGCGGTATGTTGGCAGCTGAAACGATTTTCGAGGCATTGCTGGCGAAGGACTATACTGCGAAGCAATTGCAGCGTTACGAACGGCTGGTGAATGAGAGTTGGATTATCCCGGAGCTGCGCAAGGTCAGAAACTTTCATGCAGGGTTTAAGCATGGCCGGTGGTTGGGGCTCGTAAACACCGGATTTCAGTTCATCACCGGCGGCCGAGCCTGGGGTCTGTTCGATCGCGTGAAAGCCACGGCCGGCCACGAAGAAATGAAGAAGCTCTCGGCATATCGCTACCGAGGCGACAATATCGAACAGCGATATGATGGGCTCAAGTTTGACGGCAAAATAGCGTTTAATAAATTGACTGATGTTTACCACGCGGCGGTTGGCCACAGTGAGGATCAACCCAGCCATCTTCACGTCCTCGATACGAACATCTGCTCGACGCGCTGCGCGGAGGAATACGGAAATCCCTGTCAAAGATTTTGTCCTGCCGCTGTTTATGAAATGATTGACGATGGAGACGCGGGGGCCAACGGTCGGCGCAAGTTGCAGATCAACTTTTCAAACTGCGTTCACTGCAAGACCTGCGACATCATGGATCCTTACCAGATCATTAACTGGGTTACTCCGGAGGGCGGGGGCGGTCCCGACTATAAGGGTATGTGAAGATCGCGAGTGCTCCGTCGTTGTCGACGAGCGCGGGTTTATTTTTCCCCATCTCGATTAACTGTGAAGTTGACGCGGCCGCGCATCACTTCTTCAAGAGCGATGCGGGTGTTTTTATGTTTTAACGCATCAATGTCAATGCGCGGGCGGGCGCCTCGTTGTAATTGTTTGCTTCGTTTAGCGGCTAGAATAATCAGACGATATTTCGAGTCGATCTCCGGCGAGGATGCTTCTTCTGCTATCTCTTCGGGCTCTTCTAATGACATTTGGCGTTTGTTCCTTCCACTTCACTCTTAAATTGTTAATTAGAACTGCCACTGCTACGCTCAACGGTTTGACCCGTTGAAGCATCCGGTGTTTCGCTTGCAGTAAAAGCTTCGACGACCCGTTTTACCCGGGAACCCTGTCGACTCAACCGAGCTCGTTCGGCTTGAATTATCGCTGTCATCTGATCCGCCGCTCGTTCCGCATCGTCGTTGATGATCACATATTGAAAGGCTGAATAGTCTTTCAGTTCGACCGGAGCGTTGCGCAATCGCAAATCAAGCTCCTCAGGCGAATCCGTGCCTCGCGCCTCCAGTCGTTGCCTCAGAACTTCGAAAGATGGAGGCAGAATGAATATGCTGACTGAGTCCGCCAGCAGCATCCGCACGCTCGCCGCTCCCTGAACGTCCACCTCCAGGATTATGTCGCGGCCTTCTGTTATCTCGTGCACAACTTGCCGACGGGCCGTGCCATAAAGTTTGCCGTGAACGTGCGCCCACTCAAGAAACTCGTCGGCAGCTACCATCTCCTGAAATCGTTCTGTGGTGACGAAGAAATATTCCCGCCCATTAACCTCGCCATTTCGCGGCGCTCGCGTGGTGAAGGAAACAGAATAGCTAAGAGTCGAAACCTTATTCAACACGCGCTGAATCAGCGTACCCTTGCCGCCGCCGGAAGGAGAGCTGACAACAAAGAGAATGCCGCGCCCTTCAGTGGGTTCGTCAGACAATGGGGTTTGAAGTTGCTCGTCTATTTCACTCAACATTCTGGACCTGTTCGCGAAGTTTCTCCACTTCCGCCTTAATCCCGAGCGCGGCTTCTTTGATAGACATATCGGTCGACTTTGACAAGGTTGTGTTAGCTTCGCGGTTTAATTCCTGCAACAAGAAATCCAGCATCTTTCCCGTTTCACCGCTTGAATTCAGCGCTTCGCGAAACTGCGCGAGATGGCTCCGCAGCCGAACCATTTCTTCGCTCACGTCGCTGCGGTCGGAAAGATACGCAACTTCCTGGGCCAGCCTTGCGGGATCGATCTCGACCAGTTGACCGTTGCGGCTCAACAACTCTCCAATCCGCTTTTGCAGTCGCGCACGATAAGCATCAACCAATCCCGCCGCGGCGTTTTCGATTGTCGGAACGAGAGCGTCTATCTTATCTATCCGCTCCGCCATTTCCTGCCGGAGCGCCTCACCTTCCTGCGCGCGCATGTGTTCGAGTTCAGCAAGGGCTTCGGCGAGCGCTTTCTCAACAGCCGCGACCACGTCATCGCCAAGCCCCTCACGAGCAGGTTGGAGTGCGCCGGGCAGTCGCGCCAAAACGTTAATATCGAGGTCACCTTCGATACTGAACTCCTGCTGCATTTCGCGCAGCGCGTTGACATAGCCGGCAATCAAGGGCCGGTTCAACTCATACGCGGTCTGCGCCGTCTTTTCAAAGTTGACAGTCGCGTCGACGCGGCCACGCGAGAGTCTTGAACTGATCTGGCGCTTGATGACAGGCTCGAGCGACGACAGCTCGCCGCTCAGACGCAGATGGATGTCGAGAAAGCGATTGTTCACAGTCTTCAAATCAACAGATACTGCGAATTGCTCGCCATCTGCCGATCCGCGCCCATATCCGGTCATTGATTTCATAATTGTAGTTGGTCTTGGGCCTTAGGTCTTTGGCCTTTGGATTTAGGGCCCTTGTCTTTTCGTTTTGCGGTGTGGTCCAAGATGCGCTCACCGGGAAATCCAAGACCAAAGGCCAAAAACCAAAGTCCATTAGCTTAACCAACCGTCATCTCTTCCTCTTCATCTGCAAACTGAAGTTCATACAAACGCCGGTATTGTCCGCCCCTGGCCAATAATTCCGCATGACTTCCTACTTCGGTTATGCTGCCGCCTTCCATGACGACGATTGTGTTGGCGCGGCGAATAGTGGAAAGGCGATGGGCAATGACAATTGTCGTTCGGTTGCGGACGAGATTTGCAATCGCTTGTTGTACGAATCGTTCGGATTCGGCATCGAGCGCCGAGGTCGCTTCATCCAGAATCAAAACCGGGGCGTCAACCAGGAGCGAACGCGCAATAGCCAGTCGCTGACGCTGGCCTCCTGACAGAAAGATGCCGCGTTCGCCAACAATGGTTTCATACTTTTGCGGCAACTCCATTATGAAATCGTGTGCAAAAGCTATGCGTGCAGCCTCCTCGATTTCCGCGGACGTCGCGTCCGGTTTCCCGTAGGCAATGTTATGGCGCACGGTATCGTTGAAGAGTACGGTCTCCTGCGTAACCAGAGCAACTTGTCTGCGCAGGCTGGAGATTGTGGCGTCTCGAAGGTCGATACCGTCCCAGTATACGCTGCCCGAAACTGGATCATGAAAGCGCGGCAAGAGCTTTGTTAGCGTAGATTTTCCGCCGCCAGACTCACCAACCAGCGCCACCATCGAACCAGCGGGAATTTCCAAACTTACGTCGCGCAATACTGAACGTTCCTCATTTGCATAACCGAAAGAGACGTTTTTCAATTCAATTGCGCGGGCCAGTGGCGGAAGTTCGAGCGCGTTTTTCTTTTCCACCAGCTCGGCGTGCTCGTCCATAATTTCCCAAACATGATGAGCTGCCGCGAGCGCCTGCTCCATGCTGTTCTGCAATCGCGATAGCTTCCGCATTGGGTCGTAACTGCGAAAGAGAAAGAACAGGAAGGTCACAAACTGGGCGGCGTTCATGCGCCCGGAAACAATTTCACGCTGGCCAAAGAAAAGCAGAAACACGATGAAGACGACGCCAATCATTTCGATGGTCGGCGGTGCGAAACCCGAAATTCTGGCAGTGCGCAAATTAGCGCGAACTATCCGGTGGGCCACGGTTGTGAAACGCACCGACTCGCGCGCTTCTGCGCGATACGCCTTGACGATGGTTTGGTTTGACAGTGCTTCTTGCGCGGTGTCGGTCAGCTCTTTGTTACCTTCAAAACTCTCGCGCGAAAGATTTCGGAGTGCGGTGCCAAAGCGAGCCGTGAGAACGGCAACAATAGGCGCGATTGCGAGCGAGCCGAGCGTTAATCTCCAACTGTAATAAAAGGAAGCCGCGAGAAACGCAATCAGGGTAAAACTCTCGCGCAGCATGTCTCTGAGCGTACCCGTAACAGAAGCCTCAATGGCGGCGGCGCTGGTGACCAGGCGCGAGACCAGGTAATTGGTGCGATGTCGTTCAAAAAAACTCGCCGACTGATTGAGGAGATGGCTGTAGAGGTCCTGACGAAGTTTTAGAACTGCGGATTGGCCGATGCGTGCCATCAGAAAAGTGGAAAAGTATTCGGCGACGCCTTTAGCCAGGGTGAACGCAAGCAGGAGGAGCGATATCGTTTTCCAGGCTGCCAAACCGGAGTCCGGAATGATTCGTTGCAGGCCAAAGAGTGTTTGCGTGCGATGGCCGCCTCGGGTAAGAGCCTGATCGAAAATCGGGACTATGAGGGAGCCGATTGCGATTTCCAGCAAACCCACCAGTACCATCGCAAAAGTGGCCACTGCAAAGGTTTCCCAGTGAGGCTTGATGTATTTGAGCAGTCTCTTAAGATCGCGCATCGGCAGTTGCAAATCAGCGTTGCTAACCACTTGCGAATCAATATTCGCGAAAGTCCCTATCGGTCGTGGCAGGAAGGATTAAAAGACGGCTGTAAACTAAAAAGCAACTATACTTATCCGCGAACGAGGGCGTCAAGGCTGACGAATTTGAGATAGTGCTCTAAAGTTCAACCTTTTTTAGGCCACACCCTGAAAACTAAGCTATAATTCGCGACGATATTCCCCAATCAAATATGTAGGATCGGTAAAGACTTGGGACAGCCATCACAAGTAGCCAGCAAGTATGCTGGCAAACGACTGACGCCGACATGCGTTTACTGTTGGCCGAATATTTTCGCCGCCTGGGATTTCAGGTGGAAGAGTGTGAAAGTGGCGTGGAGGCTCTTGAGCCCGCCACCACCGGCCGCTTTGATTGTTTCATTCTCGACGTCTCAATGCCGGGCATGAGTGGGTTTGACCTGCTCAAACGCGTACGCGACCGAGGCATCCAAACGCCGGCGCTATTCTTGACCGCCCATGATGCTCTCGACTACAAGGTGGCCGGTTACGAAGCTGGCGCTGATGACTATCTGGCAAAGCCCTTCAGCCCACGTGAGCTGGAATACCGCGTCGAAGCTTTGCTACGACGAACGAGTACGGTGCAGCTTGAAACTGACAGCGAGCGCGTCCAGGTTGGGGACCTGGTGATCGACAAACGCCGCCATGAGGTAATGAGACAGGGTGCTCGCGTGGATTTGACGCCGCTCGAGTTCCAAATTTTGGAGTTGCTTGCTTCTGAACCCGGACGCGCCTGGTCGCGCAATGCTTTGCTCGATCGGGTTTGGAGTACGGAGTATGAAGGTTACCAACGCAACATAGATCCGCACATTAATCGGTTGCGAAAGAAGCTGGAAACCGATCCCAAAAATCCACGCTATGTGCTTACCGTCCGCGGCGTCGGATATAAACTAAATGAAGCTCCGTAGGCGGGAAGGCGATCACCTTTGCAAGCAGTGTTATCACTCTCCTCAAAAACTAATTCCGCTTTAAAAGCTAACCGGGCTTGGTTTAGAGGCTATCGGCTTAATCCTCAAGTTGGCTGAAAAGGTTTCGCGCAGATGTGGATTCTTAGTGCAGCACTTCTCGTAGTTTGGTTCATTCTTAAGTTTCTTCTGCATAAGGGTGGGTACGTCCATATTCTCCTTATCGCCTCGCTCTCCATTTTTGGGGTTCAGCTGCTGGCCTACCGCAAGACCCAATATCACAAAACTTCCGAACGATAACTTGACCCTTTTCCCACCCGTCGGCAACAATGAACGCTGACGTTGCATCAACTACAATAACGCCATTTCGGCGTCGCCAGGTCTTAGGCATAAATAACTATAAGGAGTTGTCGTTATGCGTTCTCGTTCCGTCCCAGTGCGATTCACGATGTTGTCACTGGCGTTCTATACAGCGACCGCCGCGATCTTTGCGCAGAGCGATGTGCCGCGCCGCACTATCGCCATTACTTATCCGCTTGACGAAACTGTGCTGGTTAAGTTTCAGGGCACGACACTGCTGCCCCGATTGAAAGGCGAAGCGAGAGTAAAACGCGCAGGTCGAAGAGGAACGCGTGTCGAGTTAGCTATCGATAACCTGCCGCGCGCTAACGAACTCGGCGGGATCTATACGACCTTTGTTCTCTGGGCCATTTCGCCGAGTGGAAGCGTCGACAATCTTGGGGAGATAAAAAGAGGCGGCAGCCAGTTTATCGCGTCCAAGCTTGACGTTACCACTCCGCTCCAGACGTTTGCTTTGATCGTAACCGCCGAACCCCACTTCCTGATGAAGGTCCCGAGCCGGATGGTGGTCCTGGAAAACATCACTCCGCAACGGCCGGGCAAGAGCCAGATCGAGGCGGTCAATGTCCAATACATCGGAAACTCAAGTGATTATTTTAGAGATCCGCGCGTGCCTGAGATCGCTGCAACAGATTACAAGGAACTTCCTGTGTCCTTATTGGGCGCGCGGCAGGCAGTCAACCTCGCCCGCTTCGCAGGCGCGCAGCAGGATGCTCCTCAGGAACTGCAGCAGGCCGAGGACCTTCTGCTTACAGCGGAGAAGGCCTACAGATTCAATGAGCCAACGGCTGACGTAGATGTTAAAGCACGCACGGCCACATCTTTCGGCGTGAAAGCCGAGGAGATGGCGGCCTCCAGGCGCTCGGCGCGTCTACGCCGCGAGGAAACTCAACGCCGCGACGAAGCCCTGCGTTCAGCGGAGATGACCGCGGAATCTGCGCAGCGGCAGATTGAACAACTTCGTGGTGATCTGGAGCGCGAACAGCGCGCCCGCGAGTTAGCGGAAAGGGATGCCGCAACCGCGAACGAACAGTTGCGTGAGCAGCGTAGTGAGGTTGCTCGCCTGCGCGACGAATTGCAGACGGTGCGTTCGGAGGGCGAAGCAGCCAAGATTAACCTGGCCCGTATCGAGGGGGCAAAACGCGCGGAAGATGAACGCAAAGAGGCCGAAGCACGGGAACAACAGCGACGAGCTGCGGAAGCAACCTTGAAGCAGACGCTGGCGAAATATGGAACTGTCAAGGAGACATCCAGGGGTTTCCAGCTTCTGCTGCCGGAGTCCATCTGGAGTTCTCCACGGGCTGCAACTTTGGTTTCTTCGGCTGCGGCGAAGCTCGAACCGTTGGCTGCGCTCGTGGCAAGTAATCCTGATTATCAAATCGTGATTGAAACTTACACAGACAGCAAAGGCGACGAAGTCTCGCTGCAGCAACTGACACAGGAAAGGGCGCGGCAGTTATCGGATCGCTTCCAGGCAGCGGGTGTTGAGGCATCGAGACTGCAAGCCAACGGTATGGGCGCCACCAATCCGCTCGCTACTAATGCCACGCTGAGCGGTAGAGCGCGAAACCGGCGAACGGAAATTACGTTTACGGTAGTTCCTGTCCGCAGCACGGCCGCAAACTAAGTAGGCAAACGGCAGGAGCAGACGGCAGGAGCAGGCAGCAGGAGCAGGAACAGGTGGCAGACGAGAGAGGGGAACTAATAGATCTTACTGATGCTCACGCGCTTTGGTGACAGAAGTCACCGGTCCTGTAACGTGTTGCTTCCTGCTCCTGCCGTCTGCGCCTGCCTCCTTTCTCGCCGCCTGCCTCCTTGTTAATTCATGTCCCCACTCGAAGTCTTACAACTCGTCGGTTACTCGTTCGGCGCAGTCTTGCCGTTGTGGCTGGGAATTCAACTCGTTTCCCGGCGGCGTAGTTTAAGTCCGATTGAGCGAGTGCTGGTCGCCCTTGCGCTAAGCATGTGCGGCTGGCATGGCAGCAATCTGATCATAACTCTGCATGGTCTCTTCGGACTTAGTGTTGACAACTGGGTCGTTGTGCTGCGAGTCGCAGATACCGTAGCCGTCGTCTGCATCACTTTCTGTTATTCATTCCTGCTTCACGTTCACATCTATCTTTGGGCCACCGCTGCGAATCGCCCGCTCAAACTAAGCGAGAAAGTCCGAATCTACCTCTCTTACACGCCTACAATTTTTCTGACCGTCGCCATTTACAAAATATGGACCGGCCATTACGCGCCCATGCTGGCCAGGGTCCACCAGCTGGTGATACCGATGGCGGTCTGGATCACGTATGTGCTGGGTCTTATCGCCATCACCGAGTTGCTGCTTGCCAGAAAAAGCGCGAACCGGAGCGAACAGCGAATCATGCGAACGCTCGCTGCTTCGTTTGTTGTTATTGGAGTTGTAATTCTCGCGGCACTCGCACTCGGTCTCGGGGAAGGTACTCAACTCGGACTTTATCTCAAGACGCTTGCCAATCTCGGCTCTTTGCTGCCTTCTGCCCTGCTTGCTTACTACATCTATCGTTACCGCTACCTCGAACTAATTATTGAAGAGAGTTTGATTGTCGCGTCGTTTGCGGCGGTCGTCCTGACAATTTACATCTACGGCATAAGAACGATTGGCGACTGGATGACGTCTCGCTATGGCGTACGGCCCGGCGTAGTGGAGGCGTTGTTGATTCTTGGACTGGCGCTGGCAGCCGCTCCCCTACGCGGTTGGCTCGAAAAACGGTTTCATAAGCTGTTTGAACGCGAAGCGGCGCTCTATCGTCAGATTGTCTCGCGAATTAGCGCCCACGCGGGTCAATATCAACAGTTGCCCGACTTGCTCGATTTTGTCGAGCGACAAACAACCACCGCGCTCGCACTACGCGGAACACGCATTGTTGTGAGTGATCGCAAAGATGCGGAAGAAGAAGACAACAGTGTCATAAGCAATAACAACCCGCATGCAATAGTCACCCAAACGTCTGGGAGACCTCAGGTTTCAACCGAAACCTGGATTGAGCAGATACTTCAACTCTCGAGGGATAATGATTGGGCGCCAGTTGAAGGGAGCTCTCTACTCGAAATGAATGGCTACACGATCGCGTATCCGCTCAGACGAGACGAAAACGTTTCCGGCGTTTTGTTAGTTGATGCTCCAGCGGGAAGTCTGACCGAGGACACCTGCTCCGTCCTGGAGATACTTGCCGGCCAGGTTGCAATTGCGATTGAAGACTGCCGTCTCGTGGAAGAAAATGTTCGACTCGAACGAAGACTAGCCGAACGTGAGCGCCTTGCGAGCCTGGGACGGATGGCCGCCACCGTTGCTCACGAGATAAAGAATCCGCTCTCGGCTATTAAGTCGATTGCACAAGTGATGGGTGAGGACAAAACTCTGAGCGAGGAGTACGCGCGCGATTTGAGTCTAATCGTTGGCGAGACGGACAGACTGGGTCAGAGCGTTACGCAGCTTTTGAGTTTCGCCCGCAAAGAAACGCCGAGCGAGCTGCCGGCGCGAGCGGAGCAACTAATTAGTTCCGTTGTTAGACTGTTTCAGGTGAGTGCTGAAAAACAGGGTGTCTCGCTGATCACGAAAATACAAAAAGATGTAGAGCTCGATGGCGGTGCGGTATCCGCTGTGCGAGTGGCGCTTTCAAATCTTCTTCTCAACGCATTGCAAGCCACTCCTGCTGGCGGGCAGGTGACCGTTGCGCAGAAAGTTGAAAACGGGGCTGTTGTAGTCTTAGTTCAGGACAGTGGGCCGGGCGTATCTGACGAATTGCGCAAACGCATCTGGGAACCATTCTTCACAACCAGGCAAAGAGGCACCGGCCTGGGACTTGCGATTGTTCGCAAACGCATGCAGGAAGCCGGCGGCACAGCCAGACTTGTTTCAGATGTTAATGGCGCCGGCGCGAAGTTTGAATTGCGCGTGCCTATAAGCACTGAACAGAAAAGGTGATCTGGCCATAGAGACACAGAAACCCAGCGTCCTTATTAAGCATGCAAGTTTTTCAGAAGCACTCAAGGCTGAAAAGCTCATGGTCGGGAAGGGTGGTTTACCCCCGCCACGTTGAAGGCCTTTCAAGCCGAGCGGGGGCAAGCCGCCCTTCCCAACCACGAGCTTTTTTCTTTTGAATCACTCTCTGTGCCTCCGGGGCCGATTTCTTTGCGCCTTCTGCTAACTTGGAACTTTCCTTACTTGCGAGCGTGTTGGCTATCGGTTGCTGGCCTACTGTATTTAGTAACTGAATTAGGATAGAGTCCTTCAACAACTGCGCGCCGAATAACCCAAGGCCTGGTCTTCAGAACTGCGCGTCGCTCTCCTCGTTTAGGAAAGCTGACATCCTCTAAGGAGATATTTCTATGAGTCTGTGTAAAGGTCTGACAACAATTCTGTTTACAATTCTGTTCCTTGGATTAGCTTACAGCCAACAGGTCCTGGCCCAATCGCCAGTAGGAGCCGAAGCTGTTTCACAGAGTGAGAAGGACGACGAAACCAACCTCGACACTCAACTTTATTTGCTCGTCGCGAGCAACCAGGCCGTCGACGACGCAAAGATGCCTGCTGCTCTTGATCCCTTGGTAAAACAGTTGCGCTCCTCGCTGCCGTTTAAGAACTACAAGCTCGCGGCTACGTTGATTAATCGAGTTAAGAATAACGGCCGCCTCAACCTCAAATGGGTTGGTGGGCCATTAGGAATGTCCGGCGGCTCTTCAATCAACCCCAGTTTCAACGAGTTTAAGATAATCGCCGTGAAGCTGGTCACAGATCCATCAGGGCAGTCGGTGGTAAGAATGGAAGGCTTCAACTTCGGCGCGAGGATCCCGATTCAGACCGGCACAGCACTGGCTTCAAACTCACCAGCAACAGCGCCGATCATAAGCTACGAAGCCACTGGACTAACCACCGATATCAGCATGCGTGAGGGCGAGCCGGTGGTGGTGGGAACGTTGCATGTCGGTCCATCGGGCGATGCGATAATTCTGGTAATGACTGCGAAACGCACCCAGAGATAGTTGTTCCCAGTCGCTATCCGCTCCGGTTCCGTATTTGCGCCCCGCCACATCGTGCTTCAGTGAAAGGGTCAAAAGCGTAGGCAAGACTCTGCATCGTGGGCCGACGAATACGGAACCGGGAGCGATAGCGACCGGCGTCAGTTCCGGAACGCTCAACTGTGTCGATCAAAAAACACTTTCGTTTTCTTGACGAGGAATTGCGGATGAGTGGAGAACGCTGAGTTGTACATTAGATGTTGACTTGCACCAGCCTTGAACCCGGTCGCTATCGCTCCCGGTTCCGTATTTGTGCGCCGCTCGGCATTGTTCTTCAAGTGAAAGGGTCAAAGGCGTAGGCAAGACTCTCCCATCGTGGGCCGACGGATACGGAACCGGGAGCGATAGCGACCGGGTCAGTTTCGTTAGGCTCAACTGTGTGGAGCAAAAACCTATTGCTTTTCTTGACGCGGAATTGCGGATGAGTGGAAAAACGCGGTCGCTGAGTTGTACATGAGATGTTGACTTGCACCAGCCTTAAACCCGGTCGCTATCGCTCCCGGTTCCGTATTTGTGCGCCGAGCGGCATTGTGCTTCAAGTGAAACGGTCAAACGTATAGGCAAGACTCTCCCATCGTGGGCCGACAAATACGGAACCGGGAGCGATAGCGACCGGCGTCAGTTTCGTTAGGCTCAATTGTGTGGAGCAAAAACCTATTGCTTTTCTTGACGCGGAATTGCGGATGAGTGGAAAACGCGGTCACAGAGTTATACATGGGATGTTGACTTGCACCAGCCTTAAACCCGGTCGCTATCGCTCCCGGTTCCGTATTTGTGCGCCGAGCGGCATTGTGCTTCAAGTGAAAGGGTCAAAGGCGTAGTCAAGATTCTCCCATCGTGGGCCGACAAATACGGAACCGGGAGCGATAGCGACCGGCGTCAGTTTCGTTAGGCTCAATAAGGGATCAAAAATTGTTTTGAGTTTGTAGACGAGCAATTGTGGCTGAACCGAGAACGCAGTAGTTGACTAGTACAGCAAACGTTGACTTGAGCAACGCTTGCACTCGCTCTCGGTTCTGACTTTGTGCGTCGGTTATTCGCGCGATCGTCTGTCGAGGTAGCTTAAAAGCTGTGAACGATCAGCTTCGGAAATCTGGACTATCGACGCTCCCACAAACCAGTTCGCCGGGCCCTCCAGATTCTCGATCCGGTCGTGAGTTCTTGTCTTCACCAAAGCTTTTATCGCGCCACCTGGAAGACTAATCACCACCAGCAAATGGCGGCCGAGCTTCGCAAACTCAGCTGGGTCAAAGCGGGAACCAACGAATGATAGAGCCATACCGAGGCTGCTAATCGTTTGGCAATGGCCGAGCACCGCCATTGAAGACGAGGGTTCATTGTTTGTCCCCACGTCGACCAGTCTGATGGTAGCGGGTAAGTGAGCACTGTATCGGGGAGCGCGCCGGCGCCTTGGGGTCGATTCATCTGTCTTGACTGCAACCCGTTGGAATTTGGCCGACCACTTGAACCCTTTGAATTCCAAACCGCAGTTGTTGCAGAGAAGTTCCTGGCGTCCTCCCAGGCGCGAAAGAATCGGAGCGTCCTTATAACCGCGCTGGATTCGGGTGCTCTGACAACGGGGGCATTGCATGGTTCAGTAATCCTACCAGTTTCTGGCTCCGATGGTATCCCGATGATCTAAGACTATCTTCCCAAACAGGCTGATGCCGAGCGATCCCTTACTGTGGATAATCAGTAGCGAGCGGGTCCTTTCCAGCGCACTCAACTCAAAGACAGGTGTAAAGCCGGTCGGTGTTTGCCTGAGTTGTGTCCTCGGGCGTCGACTTGAGGCAGGCTTGTACCCGGTCGCTACGGCTCCAGGTTCCGTATTTGTTTGGCGCCGCACCTCGGTTTCGCTGTGAAGGGCACCAAGCTAACCGCGTAAGTAGGAGTCCGGCATCGCTTCTCGACGAATACAGAACCGGGAGCCGTAGCGACCGGCTGCAAGGGTGGCTCAACTCAACATCTCAAGTACAACTCAGCGACCGAGTTCTACAGTCACTCGTCTCAATAAAAATCAAA
>WNFV01005213.1_pt1 | contig 15797 bp, 21 predicted proteins | sample 5400101 | NCBI WGS metagenome assembly WNFV01 (sample SAMN13153361, study PRJNA577476) | soil metagenome | isolation source: 115 cm soil or saprolite under grassland replicate 1 | place: USA:California | collected 2016-06-15
CCTGCAGGTCGAGGTCGAGGTGACCGGCGGCAGCGTGTCCGCCGAGCGGCTGCCGGCGCTGACCAGGGTGCGGGTGACCGCCGGTACGGCGCGGGTCGCCGACGTCGACGGCCCGATCGACCTGCTCGTGCAGGCCGGGTCGGTGAACCTCGACGCGCAGCTCACCAAGGGCCGGTCGCGGGTCCGGGTCGAGTCCGGCTCGGCCAGCGTGCACCTGCGCCGGGGGTCCGACGTCCGGGTGCACAGCGAGGCCCAGCTCGGCCGGGTGACGTGGACCGGCGCCGTGAACGGCCCCAGCACCGACGTCGAGATCGGCCAGGGCCGCGCCGCGCTGAACGTCGAGGTCCTGATGGGCGCCGCCCAGCTCAGCACCGCCTGACGCACCCCCACGCCGCAGTAAAGGGGTCAGCCCGTGAAGGGCTCCGCGGCGACGATCTCGACGGTGACGGGCTTGCCGTTCGGCGCCTCGTACGTCGCGGTGTCGCCCTTCTTCTTCCCGAGGATGGCCGCGCCCAGCGGGGACTGCGGCGAGTAGACGTCGATGTGGACCGAGTCGTCCAGCGCCAGCAGCTCACGCGAGCCGAGCAGGAACGTCTCGACCTCGTCGTCGCCGGCGAAGGTGATCGACACCTTCATGCCCGGCTCGACCACGCCGGCCTTCGACGGCGTCTCGCCGACCTGGGCGCGCCGCAGCATGTCCTCGAGCTGGCGGATCCGGGCCTCGGACTTGCCCTGCTCCTCCTTCGCCGCGTGGTAGCCGCCGTTCTCCTTGAGGTCACCCTCGTCGCGGGCCTCGCCGATCTTGTTCGCGAGCTCGACCCGGGACGGACCGGTGAGGTACTCCAGCTCGGACTTGAGCCGCTCGTGAGCCTCCCTGGTCAGCCAGACAACACCGCCCTCGCCAGTCTGCTGTGTCACGGGTCTCTCCTCGGGGTCGACAACGGGCCAACAATGCTTCTGGCCGCCGACGTTGCCGGCGACCAATCCAACGAGAATATCAAGACACCGCCGCAAACCCCACTCGTCGCGTCGGCACGGCCTGTGGTGCCGGTTCAGCGAGGGCGTTCGGAATCCGGTGTGGTGCATCCGATCAGCACGGCCGCGGTCGCGGGGCGCTGGGTGGTGACGACCGCCCGGACGGTCTGCCGGCGCGGCGTGCCGGCCGGCACGGTGACCGTCGTCTCGCCCACGATCGCGAAGTCCGGTGCCTTCGCCTGGACCCGGCATGTCGCCGCCACGTCCCGGCTGCGCTCCACCTCGATCACCGCCGTCACCGACGTCGGCGACGTCACCTCGAATGTCAGCAGCCGCGACGCCACCGGCGGGCTGGCGTGGAACAGCGCCGCCCACAGCAGCCAGGCCAGCCCGGCCGCCGCGACGACCGCGACAGCCAGGACGACCAGCGGCCGGCGGTTCGTCGTACGACGTCCGTAGCGTGCGGCCAGGTCGGTCTTGGGCCGGGCGGCGGCAGGGTCGGTCAACGGTTCTCCTCACGGGTCGGGGACCATTGTGTCTCGTGACCAACGCTCGAACCGACCTGAGGCTGCTGCACGTCCATGCCCACCCCGACGACGAGTCGAGCAAGGGCGCCGCGTCGACGGCGAAGTACGTCCACGACGGCGTGGACGTGCTGGTCGCCACCTGCACCGGCGGGGAGCGCGGGTCGATCCTGAACCCGAACATGGACCGGCCCGACGTGCTCGCCAACATCGCCGAGATCCGCCGCCAGGAGATGGACGCGGCGCGCGAGATCCTCGGCATCCGGCAGGCGTGGCTCGGCTGGGTCGACTCCGGCTACCCCGAGGGCGACCCGCCGCCGCCGTTGCCGGACGGCTGCTTCGCCGCTATGAAGGTCGAGGACGCGGCCGCCCCGCTGGTCCGGTTGATCCGCGAGTTCCGGCCGCAGGTCGTCACGACGTACGACGAGAACGGCGGCTACCCGCACCCGGACCACATCATGTGCCACCTGATCACCGTGCACGCGTTCGAGACCGCCGGCGACCCGGACGCGTACCCGGACCTGGGCGAGCCGTGGCAGCCGCTGAAGCTGTACTACCACCACTCGTTCCACCGCGAGCGCACCCAGGCGCTGCACGACGCGATGCTCGCGCGCGGCCTGGAGTCGCCGTACACCGAGCGGCTGAAGGAGTGGAAGCCCGATCCCGAGCACGCGGCGCGGATCACCACCCGGGTGCCGTGCGCGGAGTACTTCCCGGTGCGGGACAGGGCGCTGATCGCGCACGCGACCCAGATCGACCCGGACGGGTCGTGGTTCGCGATCCCGCTCGCCGTGCACCAACGGGCCTGGCCGACCGAGGACTACGAGCTGGCGCGCAGCATCGTCGAGACGCGGGTGCCCGAGGACGACCTGTTCGCCGGTGTTCGCTGAGCCGGTGAGAGACTGACCCGGTGATGGTCCTGGAGATCGATCCGAACGCGGTCCGGCCGGGCTGGGTGGCGCTGCTGATCGTGCTCGCCCTGGTGGGCGCGACGATCCTGCTGTGGCGCAACATGGGCAAGCAGCTGCGCAAGATCGACTTCGACGAGATGGCCACGGGCGAGCCGCGCAAGGACAGCAAGGACAGCAACGGCGCCGAGGACAAGCCGGACGGCGACGACGAGGCGAAGGCCTGATGACCGCCGCGCCCAGCCTCACGCTGCGGACGCTGGTGCTTGACTGCCACGACGCGCACGAGATGGCGCGGTTCTACTCGCGCCTGCTCGGCTGGCAGATCACGTACGACGAGCCGGACTGGGTGCTGATGCGCAACCCGGACGGCGGCACCGGGCTGTCGTTCCAGGCCGAGGAGGCGTACGTCCGCCCGGTCTGGCCGGAACAGCCGGGTGATCAGCAGAAGATGCTGCACCTCGACATCCTGGTCGAGGACCTGGACGCCGCCGTCGCGCACGCCCTCGCCGCGGGCGGAACCATGGCCGCCTACCAGCCCCGCGAGGACCTGCGCATCCTCCTCGACCCCGCCGGCCACCCGTTCTGCCTGTTCACCGACTGACCGCTGCATAGGGTGGGCGCCATGACCAGAGTGCCTGCCGACATCGTCCGTGACCTCGCGCCGACCGGAAGCCTGCGGGCTTCGATCAACTTGGGGAACCCGGTGCTGGCGCAGGGGACGCCACAGGCGCCGGCGGGGGTGACCGTCGACCTCGCGCTGGAGCTGGCGGCTCAGCTCGGGGTGCCGGTGGAGTTCCTGTGCTTCGACGCGGCGCGGAAGTCGTTCGAGGCGATGACCGCCGGGCAGGCCGACATCTGCTTCCTCGCCATCGAGCCCGCGCGGGTCGGCGAGGTCGCCTTCACCGCGCCTTACGTGGTGATCGAGGGCGTCTTCGCCGTGCCGCGCGACTCGGCCATCACCGCTGTGGCCGACGTGGACCGGGACGGCAGGCGGATCGGTGTGAAGAAGGGCTCCGCCTACGACCTCTACCTGTCCCGCACCCTCGAGCGCGCGACCGTGGTGCGCGGGGACGAGGGCACCGAAGTCTTCCTCGCGGAGGGTCTGGAAGTTGCCGCGGGCATCCGTCAGCCGATGACCGAGTTCGTGAAGGCGCATCCCGAGGTGCGGCTGATCGAGGACCGGTTCATGCAGATCCAGCAGGCGGTGGGTACGACGAAGACCCGCGCGCCCGAGACCGTCGAGTTCCTGCACGCCTTCGTCGAGGAACAGAAGGCGAACGGTTTCGTGGCGGACGCGCTGAAGCACTCGAACCAGCCCGACGCCACCGTCGCACCGCCGGCCTAGGGCCGGCGGCCTCAGGCGACCGCCCAGCCACAGCTACCGGGCCACCCTTCCACAGCATCCGCCTGAAAGGTGAGGCCGCGCGCGATCGGAGTGCAACTCGCAGGTTGCACGTTGGGATGTGATGTGCAACCCTGGAGTTGCATCCGATGGCGAAGGTGAAGGAGTCCCTGATGAGCGAGGACCGGATCGAACGCGAGGCCCTGATCGCGGCACCCCTGGAACGGGTCTGGTCGCTGGTAGCCGAACCCGGGTTCTGGGTGGCCGACAAGGCGAGCCTGCCCGGCACCGTGGCCAGAGAGGGCGAGACGATGGTGGCGAAGAACCCCGAGTACGGCGACTTCCCGGTGCGCGTGGAGAAGGTCGAGCCGCCGACGTACCTGGCGTACCGGTGGGCCAGCGCGTTCCCCGGAGCAGCGCTACGTGAGGACACCAGCACGATCGTGGAGTTCACGTTGACCGCTGAAGGCGACAAGCCGCGGCTGCGGGTCGTCGAGAGCGGGTTCGCCGCGCTGGCCGGGTCCGAGGAGCTGCGCCGCAACGCGGTGCGGGACAACACCGGCGGCTGGCCCCAGGAGCTCGACGCGCTGAAGACGCGCGCCGAACAGTCATCCGTGTGACGGACGAACGTCGCCGTGCCGTCGAGGCGGTCGACAGCGTCCTCGCCGCGCTCGCCGACCCGACGCGACGTCAGCTGCTCGATCTGCTGGCCGCACACGGCGAGGCGACCGCGACGACGCTCGCCGAGCGGCTTCCCGTCTCGCGGCAGGCGGTGGTCAAGCACCTCGCCGTCCTGGACGGCGCGGGGCTGGTTTCCGGTGCCCGGGTCGGGCGCGAGGTGCGGTACGCGGTGCGGCCCGCGGCGCTGAACGCGACGGCGCGGTGGATGGCCGCGCTAGCGGCCGACTGGGACCGGCGGTTGGCGAGGATCAAGCGCGTCGCCGAAGCGGCGGAGCGAGAGCGGCACAAGTAGTCCTGACGGTGGGCAGCTCGAGGTCGGAGGGCGTATGGCGCACATGACGAGCACGGGGAGGGACGCGACGACGGCGGCCGCGCTGACCGCGACGCTCGGGCTCGCCGCGGCATCCTGGGTCGTCGCGGTCCGGGCGATGAACGGGATGGACATGGGCGTCGCGACCCGGCTCGGGTCGTTCGCGTTCTTCGTCGCCCTGTGGGTGTCGATGATGGCGGCGATGATGCTGCCGGGCGCGGTTCCGGCTGTCCTGAGACGCGCTCGGACCGGCGGCTGGGTGCGCACTGTGCCGCTGTTCGTCGCGTCGTACCTCGCCGTCTGGGCACTCGTGGGCGTCGCCGTGTATGCGGTGTACCGGCCGCACGGGTCTCTCGCCGCCGGCGTGGTCGCGATCGCGGCAAGTGTCTACGAGCTCACGCCGCTCAAGCGGTCCTTCCGCCGCCGCTGCCGCGGGAGCGTCCGCACCGGATTCGCGTTCGGGCTGCACTGCGTCGGCTCGAGCATCGGACTGATGCTGCTGCTGGTGGCGCTCGGCGTCATGAGCGTCACCTGGATGTCCGTGGTCGCCGTCATCGCCTTCGCCCAGAAGGTTCTGCCCGCGAGAGCCGCCATCGATGTGCCGCTGGCGCTGGCGATCGCCGGACTCGGACTCCTGATCGTCATCGCGCCCACGTCGGTGCCAGGACTCACCCCACCGATGTGAGACGTGATCGGTGGCGCGGGCCACGTCAAGCAGTTGTCACGACCGAAGGAAAGAGACAATGACCGATCACAAGACCGGAACACGTGAAGAGTGGCTTGCCGCCAGGCTGGAGCTGCTCGAGGCCGAGAAGGCGCTGACGCGGCGTAGCGACGACGTGGCGCGGCAGCGGCAGGACCTGCCCTGGGTCCGGATCGACAAGGAGTACAGCTTCGACACCGACGAGGGCACGGCGTCCCTCGCCGATCTCTTCGCGGGACGCTCGCAGCTCCTGATCTATCACTTCATGTTCGGGCCCGAGTACACGGCAGGGTGTCCGTCCTGCTCGGCGATCGCGGACGGCTTCAACGGGTCGGTCGTCCATCTCGCGAATCACGACGTCATGCTGTGCGCGGTGTCGCAGGCTCCGCTCGCGAAGCTCCAGGCGTACAAGCAGCGGATGGGCTGGAGCTTCCCCTGGGCGTCCTCGTTCGACAGCGACTTCAACTACGACTTCCGGGTCACGCACACCGCGGACGAGTGGCAGTCCGGAGCCGTGGAGTACAACTTCCGCACGGTGGATCTCCGGCTGCCGGAGACCGGCGAGGAGAATCCCTTCGTCGCCGAGCTCACCTCGAGCGTCGGAACGGACTGGCCGACGTACCGGCAGCAAGGGCCCGGCATGAGCGCGTTCGCGCTCGAGGACGGCGTCGTCTACCACACGTACTCGACGTACGAGCGCGGAGTGGACGCCCTCTGGAGCATGTACGCGTGGCTCGACCGCGCGCCACTCGGCCGCAACGAGACCGGCCTGTGGTGGCGCCGCCACGACGAGTACGACGGCCACTGACGAGGACGACAGGCACTGACGAGTACGACGGCCGCGCCGCCGGCGTCATCGCCGCTCGCCGGCCGACGTACGGTTCTGGTGTGTCCAACCGTCTGGCGGAGTCGACGAGCCCGTACCTGCTGCAGCACGCGGACAACCCGGTGCACTGGTGGCCGTGGTCCGAGGAGGCGCTCGCGGCCGCGCGCGAGCGCGACGTACCGGTGTTCCTGTCGGTCGGCTACTCCGCCTGCCACTGGTGCCATGTGATGGCACACGAGTCGTTCGAGGACGACGCGACGGCGTCGTACCTGAACGAGCATTTCGTGTGTATCAAGGTGGACCGCGAGGAGCGGCCGGACGTCGACGCGGTCTACATGGACGCGACGGTGGCGATGACCGGGCACGGCGGCTGGCCGATGTCGTGCTTCCTCAGCCCGACCGGGCAGCCGTTCTTCTGCGGCACGTACTTCCCGTCCCGTCCGCAGCCCGGGATGGCGTCGTTCCGCCAGGTGCTGGAGGCGCTGGTCGACGCCTGGCGCGGACAGCGTGACCAGATCACCGAGATCGGCCGGACAGTGGTGTCGCGGCTCGCCGACCGGCACCCGGCCGGGATCGAGGGCGGGTACGACGAGGACGCGCTGGACCGCGCGGTGACCGTGCTGCTGCGTGAGTTCGACCCGGTGGACGCCGGCTTCGGCCTGGCGCCGAAGTTCCCGCCGTCGATGGTGCTGGACTTCCTGCTGCGGCACCACCGCCGGACCCGGTCGGAAGCGGCCCTGCGGATGGCGTCCACGACGTGCGAGCGGATGGCGCGCGGCGGGATGTACGACCAGCTGGGCGGCGGGTTCGCGCGGTACAGCGTGGACGGCCAGTGGGTGGTGCCGCACTTCGAGAAGATGCTGTACGACAACGCGCTGCTGGTCGACGTCTACACGCACTGGTGGACGGTGACCGGTGACCCGCTGGCATGCCGGGTGGCGACCGAGACGGCCGGCTTCCTGCTCGGCGAGCTGCGCACACCGCAGGCCGGGTTCGCCTCGGCTCTGGACGCGGACACCGAGGGCGTCGAGGGCCGGTTCTATGTCTGGACTCCCGCCGAGCTCGACGCCGTGCTGGGCGCGGAGGACGGCGCGTGGGTGGCGACGCTGTGCGAGGTGACGCCGGCCGGGACGTTCGAGCACGGCGCGTCGGTGCTGCAGCTGCCCACCGAGCCGGATGACGAGCCGCGCTGGCAGCGGGCCCGGTCGGCGCTCCTGGAGGCCCGCGCGAAGCGCACCGCGCCGGCCCGGGACGACAAGGTGGTCGCCGCCTGGAACGGCCTGGCCATCGTCGCCCTCGCCCGCGCGGGCGTGCTGCTCGGCGAAGCGTCGTACATCGACGCGGCGGTGGCCGCCGCCGGTCTGCTGCGTGACGTGCACCTCGACGCCGGCGGGCGCCTCGTGCGCACCTCGAAGGACGGCGTCGCGGGTGAGGCGCACGGCGTGCTGGAGGACTACGCGGCCTTCGCGAACGGCTGCCTGGCGCTGCTCGCGGTGACTGGTGACGCCGATTGGCTGGAGACCGCCGGCCGGCTGCTGGACCGGGTGCTCGGCCAGTTCGTTGCCGACGGCACCTTCTACGACACGGCGGCGGACGCCGAGGCGCTGGTCTGGCGGCCGCGGGACCCGACCGACAACGCCAGCCCGTCCGGCATCGCGCTGGCCGCTGAGGCGCTGACGACGTACGCCTCGCTCACCGGCTCGGAGCGGCACCGCGAGGCCGCCGCGCGAGCGCTCGCCGCCACCGCCGGCCTGGGCACGACGGCGCCGCGGTTCGCCGGCCGCGCGCTTGCCGTCGCCGAGACGATCGAGTCCGGACCGCTGGAGATCGCCGTCGTCGGCGACGCGCCGGGCCTGCTGCGCACCGCGCTCGCCGAGGCGCCGTGGGGGAGCGCGGTGGCCGCCGGCGAGCCCGGCGACGCGGTCCCGCTGCTGGCCGGCCGCGACCTGGTCGACGGCAAGCCGGCCGCCTACGTGTGCCGGAACTTCACCTGCCGCCTTCCGGTCACCACGCCCGACGACCTCAAGGCTCAGCTGGCCTGACTTCTGCTCGGTGGCAGATCAGTGCCTGGGCGCCGATGTGCTTGACGGCGCCCAGGCCGCAGGTCGAGAGTCAGCACTCAGCCGGTATTACGTACCGCGCAGGTTATGACACGCAGTGTCACAAGAATGCTGCGACACAGTTGTGTCAGCGCGGTGCCGGCGTACCTGTTCCGCCCACCCAACAGGAGTTCTGTGATGACCAGGAAGCTCAGCCGCATGCGGCTGCTGCCCGGCGCGGTCCTCGCCACCGTGCTCACCGCCGCGGCCACCCTCACCGCGGCCCCGCTCACCGCCTCGGCCGGTACGACGGCCGGCGACCTCGCCTCGACCATTGCCCTGAGCAACTGTTCGGCGTCGCTGGTCCGGTTCCCGACCTCGCTCGGCACCGACCGGGCGATGATGCTCACCAACGGCCACTGCTACGAGGGTGGCATGCCGGGCGCCGGCGAGGTGATCACCAACCGCAGCAGCACCCGGTCCGGCACCATGCTCAACGCCGGCGGCGGCAGCCTCGGCACGGTCCGCGCCGACCTGGTGATGTACGCGACGATGACCGGCACCGACGTCACCCTGTACCGCCTGAACGAGACGTTCGACGCGCTGAAGACCCGGCTCGGCTCGAGCGCCGTCCCGCTGACGATCTCGGCGAACCACCCGGCGGACGGGACCAGCATGTACATCCCGTCCAGCTACTGGAAGCAGGTCTGGAGCTGCTCCGTCAGCGGCTTCGTGTACGAGCTGCGCGAGGCCTCGTGGACCTTCAAGGACTCGATCCGGTACGACGCCAACTGCGACACCACGCCCCTCCGGCTCGCCGATCGTGAACTCGACCACCCGCGAGATCATCGGCATCAACAACACCGGCAACGACGACGGCCAGCAGTGCACGCTGAACAACCCGTGCGAGGTCGACCAGAACGGCAACATCACCGTCCACCAGGGCCAGAGCTACGGCCAGCAGACCTACCTGTTCAACACCTGCCTGAGCTCGACCAACACGATCGACCTGACCAAGTCCGGCTGCCTGCTGGCCGGCGCCACGAACCCGACGCCAACGCCGACCCCGACTCCCACCCCGACCCCCACGCCGCCGCCGACTGGCAACCTGCTGAAGAACCCGGGCTTCGAGTCCGGCAACGTGAGCTGGAGCGCGACCGCCGGCGTGATCGACAACTCGTCCGGCAAGCCCGCGCACAGCGGCTCGTGGAAGGCGTGGCTGGACGGTTACGGCAGCAGCCACACCGACAGCTTGAGCCAGTCGGTGGCGATCCCGTCCACCGTGAGCTCGGCCGCTCTGTCGTTCTGGATCCGGATCGACACCGGTGAGACCACGACGTCGGTCGCCTACGACACGCTCAAGGTCCAGGTCGTCGACGGCACCAGCACGACGACGCTGGCGACGTACTCGAACCTGAACAAGAACACCACCTACACGCAGAAGACGTTCGACCTGTCCGCCTACAAGGGCAAGACGGTGACCGTGAAGTTCCTCGGTGTCGAGGACTCGTCGCTGCAGACCAGCTTCGTGATCGACGACACCGCTGTCTCGGTCGGCTGACCCGGTCCTGACGTGGTTCGCCCGCCGGAGCCGATCTCTCGGCTCCGGCGGGCGGATGCGGACAGGGTCAGGACTTGCAGTACTTGCGCTTGGCGGCCGGGGCGGTGGCGTCGGCGATCAGGCTGCTGAGCGGGCTGTTCAGCGCCTTCACGCGCGGGTCGTTCAGCCGAACCGTGCCACCGCCGGCGGACACGGCGATCACCAGGTCGTCCGGGTGCTCGGCCTTCGGCGGCTTGGCGGGCATCGTGCGCCAGTCGATCTTCGCGGCCGCGGCCTTGATCGTGCCGAGCAGCGTCGCCTCGACGGTGCACTTGCCGGACTTGCCGCTGCTGGTGACGTCCGCGGCGCCGTCGGCGCTGAGCGTCAGGGTGTCGTTGAAGCCGACGATCCCGCCGGTGCGGGTGACCGTCATCGGGAAGGCCGGGGCGGGCGGGCCGGTGGGCGTGGGCTTCGGCCCCGTCGGGGGCGCGGTGGTCGGCTCGGCGACCGACTGGGAGGGGGAGGGGACGGCCGGAGAGCCCTCGTCGCCGCACGCGGTCAGCGCGAGGCAACACAGGACGACGACTCCGGCCAGTCGGGCGGGTGAATGCATGGCCCCTATAGTTCCCAACGACCGGTGCACGTCACACTCTGGGTGTGCGCCGATACACGAATGTCATCCGGTCGTTAGGACGCCATCGCTGGTTCGCCTCGGTGGGCCGCCGCCTCGTCCCCGTCGACACCTGGGTGCAGCGCCGCACCGGCGGCCGGCTGACCGTGCTCGGCGCCCTCGACCTGCCGAAGTTGCTGCTGACAACCACCGGGCGGCGCAGCGGCGAGCCGCGCACGGTGCCGCTGCTCTACCTGCCCGACGGCGACCGGTATGTCGTGATCGCCTCGAACTGGGGCCAGGCGCACCACCCGGCCTGGTCCGGCAACCTGCTCGCCGAGCCGGCGGCGACCGTCACGGTCGGCGGCCGTGAACGTGCCGTCCGCGCCCGGCTGGCCGACGGGGCCGAACGAGCCCGGCTGTGGCCCGAGGTGACCAGGATCTGGCCGGGGTACGACGACTACGCCGAGCGCAGCGGCCGCGACCTGCGCGTCTTCGTCCTCGAACCGGCCTGACCCCGGTCAGGCGCCGGCCAGGTCCAGCTCGCGCATCAGGTCGACCATGAACCGGGTGAGCCGGACACGCTGCAGGAACAGACCCGCGAGCGCGTCGGTCGGTTTCGCGCCGAGCACCTCCAGCGGGAGCGCGGTGAACGCCGCCCGGACGAGCAACGAGCCGAGGTACCCGAGGCGCACCTGCGCGGCGGTCGCGATCGTGCCGGACGCGTTCAACCCCTCCGTGAACGCGTCGGTGATCACCCCGTGCACCACGCGGAGCGCCTCGGGCTCCAGCACCCCGGCGTGGCCGAGGCCGATCAGCAGCTGCCCCAGGTCGAACCCGGCCGCCTGCGGGCAGTCGAACCCCCAGTCGATGACCACGAACGTGTCCGGTTCGGCGGCCGGCACCAGCAGGTTCTGCGTGCTCGCGTCGCCGTGCTGGTACGTCTGCGGCAGCCGGTCCAGCGCGTCCAGCACCGCCGGCAGCCGCTCCGCGAGCGCGAGCAGGTCGGCACGCAGCAGGTGGTCGCCGGTGGCGCAGACGGCCGCGCTCAGCAGCGGGTGCCGCCAGGTCTCGTCGGCGGCCAGTGCCCGGACCGCGACCCTCTGCACCCGGCCGCCGGCGTAGTACCGCAGCCCGTGGCCGGGGGTGGTCACCCCGGGTCGCGGCAGCAGCGGCCCGACCTGGTGCGGCTGCCGGCGCGCCGCCAGCCGGCCGAGCAGCAGCGCGGCGTGCGCGAAGCGGTCGAGGTCCCACGGCCGCTCGGTCTCTACGACGTCCTCCATCCACACCGTCGCGCGGTCGTCGGGCGTCTCGTCGATCCTGTACGCCGCCGGCAGCCGCATCCCGTCCGGCAGCAGGTCCGCGATCCCGGACCGGTGCACGGCGACCTCCAACCGCCACGGCATCGTGGCGATGAAGCCGGCCCGCATCGGCTCGGGCACGACCGACAGGCCGCTCCACCAGCGCACCGACTGCAGGCGCTTGACGAACACCGACCACTCCGCGGTCTCCCCGCCGGACAGCCGGGCCGTGCCCTTCAGCCGGTCCAGGCCGGCGGTCGACGGCGTGCCGAACGGGTAGTCCACCGGCTCGGCCCACGCGTCCAGCGGCACCGCGCCCGGGTCGCCGGTGGCGGCCCGCGCCAGCTCGGTCAGCGTGGTCCCGTCCGGCGCCGCCTCGCCGAGGCTCGCGAGCGACCCGGCTCCCACCGATGTCGCCGCACCCGTCGTACCGGCCGCTGCTCGCGTCGTACCCATGTCGCCCCCCGGCGCCCTCGGCGGGCCCGCTTCCCCTCCGGGCCCGGCAGATCCCAATAAGTAAGGTTGCCTGTCTATTCGAGATAGTAAGGTTGCCTTATGAGCGGCGTCAACGGAATATCCGAGCTCGCCACCGAGCCGCCGGCCGAGCACATCGCGATGCTGCTCGACCTGGCGTCCCGGCGGCTGCGCCGCGACCTCAACCGCTTGGCGGACCAGCTGGACATGCGGTACCCGGAGCTGCGGGGGTCGCACTTCCGGCTGCTGCAGATCATCCCGGCCGGAGGCGCCCGGATCACCGACCTCGCGGACATGGCCACGATGACCAAGCAGTCACTCGGCGAGTTCGTCGACCACCTGGAGGAACACGGGTACGTCGAGTCGGTGCGGCTGCCGGCCGACCGCCGGGTTCGGCTGGTGCGTCGCACCGCTGCCGGCGACGCCGCGGTGGCCGACGCGCTGAGCACGATCGCGCGGCTGGAGAACCACTGGCGCGACGAGCTCGGCGAGCGGCGCTACACCACGATGCGGGCCACGCTGCGCGAGCTCGTCGAGGCCGACGTCGCGGCGCTGAACCGGACCGGGGGACCTCAGGCGGACGTGTAGGTGACCAGACTGATCGCGATGTAGTGCGTCACGAACGCGGCCACCGTGCAGGCGTGGAAGATCTCGTGGAAGCCGAACCAGCGCGGCGACGGGTCCGGCCGCTTGAGGCCGTAGACCAACGCGCCGAGCGAGTATAGCCCGCCGCCGACCGCGAGCAGCGTGACGACCGCGGCGCCGCCCAGGTGGTAGAAGTCGCCCATCCAGAACACCGCCACCCAGCCCAGCGCCAGGTAGATCGGCGTGTAGAGCCAGCGCGGCGCGCGCACCCAGAACACCCGGAAGAGCACTCCTATCAGCGCGCCGCCCCAGACCGTGCCGAGCAGCGCGAGCCGGTCGGTGCCGTGCAGCAGCACGATGCCGAACGGCGTGTAGGTGCCGGCGATCAGCAGGAAGATGTTCGAGTGGTCCAGCCGGCGCAGCACGCCCTCGCCGACCGGGCCCCAGTAGAACCGGTGGTACAGCGCGGAGATGCCGAACAGCAGGATCGCCGAGAACGTGTAGATCGCGGCCGCCCAGGTCGCACGGGTGGTCGGGGCGAGGACGATCAGCACGATCCCGGCAGCCAGCGCGAGCGGGAACGTGCCGGCGTGCAGCCAGCCGCGCAGCTTCGGCTTGAGTGGTCGCAGTGCGTCGGAGATCCGGTCGCCGAGGTGGTGGTGCGTGCTCGCCGTGGCGGTCTTCGCGCTCATGTCTTCCTCTCGTCGGCCCGGAAGTACCCTAACGTAACCTACGGAACCGTAGGTTACCGGCGCGCGTCCAGCCCGTGTCCGAGGATCAGGACTCCCAGCGCGCCCGCGGCGGACCGACGCCGTACGACGCCTGGCGGGCCGAAAAGGTGTCGGGTCGGCTAGCCTCGTGCGACAGTTGGGACGAGGAGAAAATCTGCACATGCGGCCACCAGGCAAGCAACGACTGCGCGACGTCGTGTACGGCGTCTACGAGCGCCGGCTGGCGCGTGCGCTGCGCCCGGAGCAGATCCCGCGGCACATCGGCGTGATCATCGACGGCAACCGCCGCTGGGCGCGCGCGTTCGGCAACCCGGTGTCCACCGGGCACAAGGCCGGCGCGAACAAGATCTCGGAGTTCCTGGACTGGTGCGACGACCTCGGCGTCAAGGTCGTCACGGTGTGGATGCTGTCCACCGACAACCTGTCCCGGCCGGCCGAGGAGCTGGAGCCGCTGCTGCGGATCATCGAGCAGACCGTGCACGAGCTGACCGCGATCGGCCGCTGGCGGATCCACCCGGTCGGCGCCCTGGACCTGCTGCCCGCGCCGACCGCCGAGGTGCTCAAGGCCGCCGAGGCGGAGACCGCGACAGTGGACGGCATGCTGGTCAACGTCGCGATCGGATACGGCGGGAGGCGCGAGCTGGCCGACGCGGTGCGCTCACTGCTGCTCGAGGAGGCCGCGAAGGGCATCTCGCTGGAGGAGCTCGCCGAGCGCGTCGACGTCGAGCACATAGCCCAGCACCTCTACACCAAGGGTCAGCCCGACCCGGACCTGGTGATCCGGACGTCGGGGGAGCAGCGCCTCGGCGGCTTCCTGCTGTGGCAGAGCGCGCTGTCGGAGTTCTACTTCTGCGAGGCGCTGTGGCCGGACTTCCGGCACGTCGACTTCCTCCGCGCGGTGCGGTCCTACGCGCAACGCGAGCGCCGCTTCGGAGCCTGACCGCGCGCGTGTAACCGGGCGTTAACCCGGTGTCGGGCGTGTCGGGCTGCCGGGGTTGTGCGACCGGCTTACAGTCGAAGTGGCGGTCGGAGGGGAAGCCGGCCGCTCGGGAGGCCCGATCGGATGCAGTACGACATCGCGCCGGAAGCCCCATGAGGGCCGATCCGGCTTGTCGGAGACCCGGCTCCAGAGCTCGGTCGGCTGCGCCGGTTTCTGTGAATTTCCAGAGGGGATCTGCACCAGATCCCCGGGCCCGGTCCCGGTCCATCACCTGACGACGGTGGGCCGGGCGTGGTGCGCGTCGTGGCCCGAGAGGACACGCTGACATGGCCGCCACACCTCGCAGCACTGCCAGCCCGGCTTCGCAGACCGCCAAGGCGGTCCGCCGCAAGCCAGCCAGCAAGCAGTCACAGCCGCAGCACCGCACCTACGTCCTGGACACGTCCGTGCTGCTGTCCGACCCCCACGCTCTGCTCCGGTTCGACGAGCACCAGATCGTCGTACCGGTCGTGGTGATCACCGAGCTCGAGGGCAAGCGGCACCATCCCGAGCTCGGCTACTTCGCCCGGACAGCGCTGCGGCTGCTGGACGAGCTGCGTGTCCTCCACGGGCGGCTGGACGCGCCGCTCCCGGTCGGCGAGAAGGGCGGCACGATCCGCGTCGAGCTGAACCACACCGACCCCGACACCCTCCCGCAGGGCTTCCGGCTGGGCGACAACGACAGCCGGATCCTCGCGGTCGCGTGCAACATGCAGTCCGAGGGCCACGACGTCACGCTGGTCTCGAAGGACCTCCCGATGCGGGTGAAGGCGTCCGCGTGCGGCCTGCGGGCCGAGGAGTATCGCGCCGAGCTCGCGATCGAGTCCGGCTGGACCGGCATGGACGAGCTCGAGGTGGAGGCCGCCGACGTCGACCGGCTGTACGACGACGGGGTGCTCGACCTCGCCGGCGCGCGCGGGTTCCACACCCACACCGGGCTCGTGCTGCTGTCGGAGCGCGGCAGCGCGCTCGGCCGGGTGATGCCGGACAAGCGGGTCCGGCTCGTGCGGGGTGACCGGGAGGCATTCGGGATCCGCGGCCGGTCCGCGGAGCAGCGGGTCGCGCTGGACCTGCTGCTGGACCCGGACGTCGGGATCGTGTCGCTGGGCGGCCGCGCCGGTACCGGGAAGTCGGCGCTGGCGCTGTGCGCGGGGCTGGAGTCGGTGATGGAGCGCCGGCAGCACAAGAAGGTGGTGGTGTTCCGGCCGCTGTTCGCGGTCGGCGGCCAGGAGCTCGGGTACCTGCCGGGCTCGGAGTCGGAGAAGA
>WNFV01009290.1_pt1 | contig 15789 bp, 14 predicted proteins | sample 5400101 | NCBI WGS metagenome assembly WNFV01 (sample SAMN13153361, study PRJNA577476) | soil metagenome | isolation source: 115 cm soil or saprolite under grassland replicate 1 | place: USA:California | collected 2016-06-15
AGGAGAGGGCGAGCCCGTCGAGCTCGCGCACTGTGGGCGCGACGTCGATCTCGAGGCCGAAGTCGAGATCCAGCGCCAGCCGCCGCACCAACATCGCCTGCTGGAAATCCTTCCGGCCGAACACCGCGATGTCGGGCTCGACGATGTGGAACAGCTTCGCCACGACCGTCAGCACGCCCGCGAAGTGCCCGGGGCGCACGGCTCCCTCCAACGTGTCGCCCAATGGGCCCGGGGCGATACGCACGAAGGGATCCCCCGGGTACATCGCCCGCGTATCCGGCACGAACAGGCAATCGATGCCGCGCGCAGCGGCGAGCTTCCGGTCCCGCGCCAGGTCGCGCGGATAGTTCTCGAAATCCTCCTGCGGTCCGAACTGCAGCGGGTTGACGAAGATGCTCAGCACCACCCGGTCGGCCCGCTCCTTCGCGCGATCGACGAGCCGCAGATGGCCTTCGTGCAGGAAGCCCATCGTGGGGACGAACCCGATGCGCCGGCCGCGCGCCCGCTCGGCGCGCGACCAGGCGCGCAGCTGCTGCGGCTCGGTGAGCTCCCGCATGCTATTTCGGGAACGAATGCTCCGGCCCCGGATACCGCCCCTCGCGTACCTCGGCCGCGTAGAGCTTCACGGCCTCGCGCACGTCCTCCGCGAGCGCCGCGTAGCGCTTCACGAACTTGGCGGCGAAGCGGTCGTTCAGACCCAGCATGTCGGGCAGCACGAGCACCTGGCCGTCGCACGCCGGACCCGCCCCGATTCCGATCGTGGGGATGGCGAGCGACTTGGTGATCTGTGACGCGAGCGGCGCAGGGACGAGCTCGAGCACCACCGAGAATGCCCCTGCGTCCTCGAGCGCCTTGGCGTCCGCCTTCAGCCGCTCTGCGGTCTGTTCGTCCCGCCCCTGCACCCGGTAGCCGCCGAGGGCGTGCACCGATTGCGGCGTGAGCCCCAGATGGCCCATCACGGGGATCCCGACGTCCACCAGGGCGCGCACCGTGGCGGCCATCGGCCGCCCGCCCTCGAGCTTCACGGCGTGGCACCCGGTCTCCTGCATCACGCGACCCGCGTTGCGGATCGCCTCTGCGGGCGAGACCTGATAGGTGAGGAACGGCAGGTCGCACACCACCATCGCCCGCTCGGCGCCGCGCCGCACGATCTTCGTGTGGTAGATCATCTGCTCGAGCGTCGCCGAGAGCGTCGTCTCGGCCCCCGCGAGCACCTGGTTCACCGAGTCGCCGACCAGCAGGATGTCCACCCCCGCGTCGTCGAGCAGCCGCGCGAACAGCGCGTCGTAGCACGTGAGCACGACGATCCGCTCGCCCTGCTCCTTCATCTTCAGGAGCGTGTGCACGGTGACGGCCTTGGGTTCGTCAGCCACGGCGGGAGGGAGACGTTTCGGGCGACGCGTCGAGCTCCGCGATCTCGCGGAGCCAGAAGGCGCGGTTCGGCAACTCGGGATGGGGGATGGTGAGCTCCGGAGCGCGCACGGCCCGGTCGCCGAAGCGCACGATGTCCAGGTCCAGGGTGCGCGGGCCCCAGCGCACGCCGCCCCCCCGCTCGCGCCCGCGCGCGGCCTCGATCGCGTGGAGGTGGCCGAGCAGCTCCGCCGGCTCGAGCGCGGTCTCGAGCAGCACCATCTGGTTCAGGTACGGCCCCTGCGGCACGGGTCCCAGGGGGGCGGTCTCTTCGACCCGGGACTGCTTCAGCACGCGCGTGCGCGGCAGCGCCGCGAGGCGCTCCCGCGCGTAGGCGAGATGCCCCGCGCGGTCCCCGAGATTCGACCCCAGCGCCACGTACACCCGCTCCCCCATGGCCACCGGGGAATGGTAAACGGGCTACGCGATGCTGGCAAAGCCGCGGGTCAACTCTCGCAGCATCGCCGCGACGTCCTCGAGCTCCCGGGTCGCGCGCTCCAGGTCGGTGAGGCCGCGCGCCGCCTCGTCGGCGCGCGTCGCCACGTCGTCCGCCTCGGCGCGGTTCCTCCCCGAGATCTCGGCCACCGCGTGGATGCGCGCACGCAGCCGGCCGAACGCCTTGTCCTGCTCCGCCGCCGCCGCCGCGATGCGCTGCGCGTGGCCCGTGGCTTCCGCGGTTGCGGCGACGATGGCGTCGAGCGCCTCCAGCGCCGCCGCCGACAGCTCCTCCACGCCGCCCACGTTCACCTGCCCCCGCCGCATCTGCTCCACCACCTCGCCCACCTGGCGGTGGATGTCCTGCACGAGCTCCCCGGCCTCGAGCGCCGCGGTGGCGCTCTGCTCGGCGAGCCGGCGCACTTCCTCGGCGACCACGGCGAACCCCCGGCCGTGCTTCCCCGCCCGCGCGGCCTCGATCGCCGCGTTCAAGGCGAGCAGGTTCGTCATGTCGGCGAGCTCGCGGATCGAAGCGATGAACCCCGTGATCCGGCGGCTCACCTGCCCCAGCTGCTGCACCTGGCTCGACGCCTCGCTCACGAAGGTCTTCAGCGCCACGAGGCGCTCGATCGCGTCGCGGATCTGGCCGCGGTTCTTGTTCGCCACCTCGCTCGCGATCGTCGATGCCTGCGCCGCCTCCGTGCCGTCCTCCGACACGCGCCGCGAGACCTGCGCCAGGCTCTCGGTGGCCTCGAGCCCGCCCGACACCTCGCCCTCTTCCGCGAGCACGCCGCGGCGGATGGCGGCCGTGGACTGCGCCACGGCGCTCGCCGCCTCGCGCATCGACTCCGCGGCGCGGGCGAGCGTCGCGAGTTGATGAGTCATCGTGTCCACGGTCTCGAGCAGCGGCCGGCGCAGCTCGGTGATGTGGATCGCCGTCGCCAGCTGGTTGGCGAAGGTGTGGATCGTGAACACGTCCTTCGACCGGTACACCTTCCGCTTGTGATGCTCGAGCTCGAGCGTGCCGATCACCTGGTCGCCGAACTTGAGCGGCACCATCACCAGGCTCTGCACCGCGAGCGGCGCGTCGGCGATCCGCTTGTCGCGGGTCACGTCGTGGATGACTACGGCCTCCCCGCTCTGCGCCACCTGCTCCCGCAGCGCCGCCGTGTCGGGGCTGGGGTCGCCCCGCTCCGGCCGTCCCATCTCCCCGCGGTAGGCGAGGTGCAGCGCTCCTTCCTGCCGGCGGTAGATGCGGAAGTCACCCCAGTCCACGAGGCGGTGGGCCAGGCCCTCGATGCGCGCGAACGAGTCCCGGAGGCTGATGTTGCTCGTGATCACCGCCTCCATGGCGTGGATCTTGTTCAGCTCCTCGGCGGCGATCGCCTCCTCCAGGGTGTGCTTGAACAGCAGCCCCAGCGCACCGATCGCCGCCGCGACGAAGACCCACGCGAGCGGCGGCCAGTAGACCACCGTGCCCACGATGATGCCGGCCGCCACCAGCGTCGCGCCGTAGGCGATGCACTCGTAACGCAGGATCAGCAGCCGCTCGTCCTGCTCGAGTTTGCTCCGGATGATCAGCGCGAAGTAGAAGAGCAGCCGGCTGATCGCGAAATACGAGAGCCCGTAGAAGAACAGCGCCGGCACGAGCTCCACGTGCAGCCCCCCCCCGGGGGCCGCCACCTCCGACAGCCGCAGCGCCCCCGCGTACACCCCGTACGCGCCGACCAGCGCGATGATTTCCCGTGCCAGGTTCACCAGCGCCGCACGGAACATCTTCTTCTGCCACAGCCAATCGGCCCCGAGCACGCCCAGCCCCACCGCGAGCGCCGTCGCCGGCACGCCCACGAGGAGGCTGCCCGCGAGCGCCACGAGACCCGTCTGCGTCAGGTAGGAGTACTTGCTGAGGGGCACCTGCGCGCCGCGCAGCACGAGCGTCGCGCCCAGCATCAGCACGATCTCGGGGAGCTGATCGGTCCACCGGGGGTCGGCGATGAGGGCGGCGGCGAGCACCACCGGGCCGGCGATCGCGATCGTGCGCGAGTAGATCGTAACCAGCCGGTTCGCCGTCATCCCGTCCCGCTCCGCACCGCCGCCGCGAGGTCGCGCACCAGCCGCTCAGCCGCCGCCGCCCCCCCGGTCCCCAGCGCCTCGACGATCGCGCTCCCCACCACGACCCCGTCGGCGAGCGCCGCCGTGGCGCGCGCCTGTGCCGGCGTGCTGATCCCGAACCCTACCGCGAGCGGCAGCGGGCTCGCGGCGCGCACCCGCGCGACGTGGTCGGGGAGGTCGGGCGGCACCTCGTCGCGGGCGCCGGTGACGCCGAGCCGCGAGATCAGGTAGAGAAAGCCGCTCGCGCCCCGCACCGCGCGGGCCAGCCGCTCTGGGGTGGTCGTCGGCGCGAGCAGACGGATCAGGGCGAGCGGGCTCGCCATGACGACCGCTTCGACCGCCGGGTCCGCGCCGGCGGGGAAATCGGTGAGCAGCAGCCCGCACACCCCTGCGGCGGCGGCGTCCGCGACGAAGCGCTCGAGCCCGTAGGCCATCACGGGATTCAGGTAGGTCATCAGGATCACCGGGACCTGCAGCGCCGCGCGGTGAACCTGCTCGAGCACGCGCGGCACCGTCATCCCCTGCTCCAGCGCCGTCTGGGTCGACCGCTGGATGGTCGGCCCGTCGGCCAGCGGGTCGGAGAATGGGACGCCCACTTCGACGAAGTCGGCCCCGGCGGCCGCCACGCGCCGCAGCGCTTCGAGCGACAGGGCGGGCGTGGGAAAACCGGCGGTGAGGTAGGGAATGAGCGCCGCGCGCCGTCCTGTTCCAGCCCCGCCCGTCGTCCCCCCCTCCTTCCGCACGGCCCGCCAGCGCGCGGCGATCGGGTGGTCAGACAAAGTAGTCGCTGACGTTGAGGCCGTACTTTGCGGGGTCGGTGACCTTGACGATGGTCCGGGGGAAGTTGCCCTGCGCATCGCGTTGCGCGAGATCGGCGAGGAATCCCGGGTGCTGAATCGCGCCCTCCGGTGTCGTGACGATGCGGACCACGGGCCGGTGCACCTGGCTCACGTCCGGGTTCGCGCTGTGGACGATCGCCACCTCGAGGGTGTCGAGGATGACGCACGTGCCCACGGGATAAATGCCGATCAGGTTGATGAACGCTTTCACGACGACGGGATCGTAGCCGCGCCGCGGGTTCTCCCACATCTCCTTGAGCACCTGGTCGGGCTGGATCGGCACCGTCTGGTACACGCGGCGGCTCGTCGCCGCGTCGAAGCCGTCCGCGACGGCCACGATCTTCGAGTAGATGGACAGCTCGCGCCCCCGGACCGACTTGGGGTAGCCGGTGAGATCGGTCTTCATGTGGTGCTCGTAGGCCACGATCATGCCGCGGTACGGGATCTCGCCGTAGCCCCGCAGCCCGAACAGCGTGAGCACCCCCAGCCAGGGGTGGGCCTGCATGATGCGCCACTCCTCGTCGGAGAGCCCGCCCTGCTTGTTCAGCACCTCGAGCGGCACGCGCGACTTGCCCACGTCGTGGAACAGCGCCGCCATCCCCAGGTCGTAGAGCTGGAGCTTGCCGAGCCCGAGCTTGCGGCCCAGCGCGACCGAGAAGATGCACACGTTCACGGAGTGTGTGAACGTGTACTCGTCGTAGTCGCGCAGCGTGGTGAGGCCCACGAGCGAGGCCTCGTTGTTCAGCACCTGATCGACGATCGCCTGCACGGCCCGCTTCACCTTCTTCACGTTGGCCGTGCGTCCCATCCGGATGCTGTTGATGACCTCCTTCGTCACCGCCACCGAGCGGGCGTAGGTGCGCTTGGCGGCCTCCTTCTGCCGCTCCGCGTCCTCCACGTCCTCTTCGGTCTCGAGCGGAGGCTCGACCCCGACGTGCGTCACACCGGCGTCCGTCAGCTTCTGGCTCAGCTCCAGCAGCTTGTTCGCGCTCGCCTCCTTGGCCGCGTAGGACAGGAGGAGCGAGACGAACACCTGGAGCTGCTTGCGCTCCACCCCCTCGTCGATCCGTACCGCGCCGATCCCGCACTGGCGCAGCACGCCGAGGATGTGCGAGAAGGACGCGTAGTTATCGAGGTCGAGGCGCAGCCGCACGGAGTTGACGAAGATGAACTCGCCCTGCAGCCGCAGCTCGAGTTCTTTCTCGACGTCGAGCAGCTGCTTGGTGGTGGCCGTGAGGTCCTCGAGCGCCTTCTGCACCTGCGCATTTTCGAGCGGGTAGAGCTTGAGCGAGCGGAACGCCGTGTAGAGCACGACCAGAAAGTCGCGCCCGGCGTGGCGCAGGAAACCGTCGGTGGCCTGGACGGTCTCGGCGATCGACCCGCGCGGAGTGGCGCCGCCGGTCACGTGGCCGCCCCCACCTCACGCAGCGCCCGGCTCACGGCGTTGCGCACCAGCGCCTCTTTGTCCTGCGAGGCGCGCTCCAGCACGGCGCGCGCCTCGGGCGTGCGGATCTTGCCGAGGGCCATCGCCGCGCACGCGCGGGTCTCGGGGTCTTCCTTCCTGCCGAGCAGTCCCTTCGCCACCAGCATCTTCTCGAGCGCCGGAATGCCCTTGGGGCCGACCAGCGAGCCGAACGCCTCGAAGAACGCCATCTTCTCGGTCAGGTCGGCGTTCCTCACCTTGGTCCCGGACACGGCCGCCTCGACCCGGGCGGCGGCGTTCCGGTACCCGCGCGCGGCGAGGAAACGGACCGCGGCGATCCGCACGTCGCGGTCCGCGTCGTCGATCGCGGTCTCGAGCAGCCGCATCGCCGAGGGGCTCGAGATCGCCTGCAGCGCCTCGACGACGGCGAGCTTCAGCGTGCGGTCTTCGCTGTCGAGCAGGGGCTCCATGCCTTCCGGCGCCCCGGGCAGCTTCAGCCGGCCCGCGAGCCGCACCATCTCCAGCTGAGCCGCGCCGTCCTCGCTCGCCAGCGCCTTCAGCACCTCCCCCGCGTGCGCCTGCGCGAGCCGGGACGCGGCGGTGTGCACCAGCTCCTTCACCCGCTCGTTGTGCAGCTTGGGAATCCATCCCATCATCGTCGGCAGGGCCTCGGCGCGGAGCTCCTGGAACAGCTCGGCCAGGTCCTCCTCCGTCGGGTGGACGGCCGCCTCGTCGAGCGCCTGGAGCAGCTGCGACAGGGCGTCGCGCTGCGACAGCCGGCCGGGGAGGCCCTCCAGCGTCTGGCGGTGCTCGGGGATCACCTCGCGGGCACGCTGCAGCAACACGCGGGTCTCCCGCAGGATGTAGGCCACCGAGCGGAAATCGGCCGCGCCGAGCAGATAGGGGATGAAGTTCTCGACGATGGACACCAGCTCGGCCCGCACCGTCCCGTAGGTCTGCAGCTCCAGCAGGTCGAACAGCATCGACAACACGTTGCGCCGCAGATCCTGCGCGTACTCCCGGTCCACTTCCTGCTTGAGGTAGCCGACCTCCTTGTCCTCGAGGAAGTAGAGCGTGGTGTCGAAGTCGTCCATCGACACCAGGCCCTCGCGCCGGGGGGGCGCTTCCTGCTCCACCGACCGGCGCACGTCGGTCGGCGACGGCGGGGGAATCGTCTCCCCGGCCTCGATCGGCGCCGCGTTCTCAGTCGCGAGCTCGCGGAAGGTGTACGCGATGAACTGGAAGTCCTGCGCCCACAGCAGGGTCAGCAGGTCGTCCGCCGCGTCGGCCTGCATACCACGGGCCTGCTGCAGCACGCCCAGGAAGCGCACGATCTCCGCTTCCTCGACGCCGGGCCGGAACGTGAGCGAGCGGACGCCGTCCTTGTAGAGCGTCCACGCGATGCTCTCGTTCCGCTGCGCCTGGTTGTAGACGACCGCGTCCTCCCAACGGAGCTCGGTCTCCCCCACGTCGAAATGGAGGTCGTCGGTGGCTTGCCAGATCTGACGGAAAGCGGCGCGGATGTTGTCCACCGCGCGCTGGTAGACGGGATTGTTCGGCAGGTAGAGCTGGGTGGCCCTGATCCCCTTGGACAGGACCTGCATCAGCTCCTCGACCTGCTGCGGCGGCAGCGCCAGGTCCGATACAGGCGCGTTGGTCAGAGCGTGGCTCCCGTCAGTTCCGCGACCATGGCGACGTCCTTGTCGCCCCGGCCGCTCAAGTTGATCAACACGATATCGCCCGCCTGCCAGTGACCGCGCCGGTCGGGATGTAGCACCCACGCCACGGCATGCGCGCTTTCGAGCGCCGGCAGGATCCCCTCGAGCCGGGACAGGCTGGCGAACGCCTCCAGGGCGTCACGGTCGGTCACGGCCTCATACAATACGCGGCCGGTGTCCTTGAGGTAAGCGTGCTCCGGCCCCACCCCGGGGTAATCGAGTCCCGCCGACACGCTGTGCGCCGGCTGGATCTGGCCATCGCGATCCTGCAGCAGGTAGCTGAGGCTGCCGTGGAACACCCCGGGCCGCCCGCGCGCCAGCGACGCGGCGTGCCGCTCGCCCACCAGCCCTTCCCCCGCCGCTTCCACGCCCACCAGCTGCACCTCGGCGTCGTCCAGGAAGGCGCTGAAGATACCCATCGCGTTCGAGCCGCCGCCGACGCACGCCACCACCGTGCGCGGCAGCCGGCCCCAGCGCTCGTGCATCTGCGCCCGCGCCTCGCGCCCGATCACGGACTGGAAGTCGCGCACGATCCGCGGGAACGGATCGGGACCCACCACCGAGCCGATGATGTAGTGGGTGCTCGTGACGTTCGTGACCCAGTCGCGCAGCGCCTCGTTGGTCGCGTCCTTGAGCGTCCGGGTGCCGGAGGTCACAGGGACGACCCTGGCGCCCATCAGCCCCATGCGGTACACGTTGAGCCGCTGGCGCCGCATGTCTTCCTCGCCCATGTACACGACGCACTCCAGCCCGAAGCGCGCGCAGACCGTGGCGGTGGCGACGCCGTGCTGGCCCGCCCCCGTCTCCGCGATGATGCGCCGCTTGCCCATGCGCCGCGCGAGCAGCGCCTGGCCGAGGGTGTTGTTGATCTTGTGCGCCCCGGTGTGGTTCAAATCCTCGCGCTTGAGGGCGACGATCACCCCCGCGCCGACCCGCTCGCCGAGCCGCGGCGCCTCGGTGAGGGGCGTGGGGCGGCCGACGTAGTGCTCGAGCAGCGCGTCCAGCTCCGCCCAGAAGTCCGGGTCGTGCTTCGCCGCTTCGTACACGCGCTCGAGCTCCTCGAGCGCGGCCATGAGCGTCTCCGGGACGTAGCGGCCGCCGTACGGGCCGAAGCGCCCGTCCACCGCCCGCTCGACCAGCTTCGGAATCGTCATCGATCGGCCCGCCTCCTTCCCTCGCGCCGCACGCCGACCAGCGCCCGCACCGCCGCCGCCGGATCGTCGGTGCGGGCGACCGACGTGCCCACCAACACGAGATCCGCGCCCGCCGCCGCCATGCGCTCCACGTCGGCGCGCGTCTCGATTCCGCTCTCGGCGATCGCGGGAATCCCGGGCGGCACGTCCGCCAGCAGCCGCTCCGCCACGCTCAAGTGCACGGCGAACGTCGCCAGGTCCCGGCTGTTCACACCCACCGCCGTCGGGTCGGCGGCGAGCGCCCGCTCCAGCTCCTGCTCCGTGTGCACCTCGATCAACACGCCGAGCTGCTGCGCCCGCGCGGCGTGCGCCAGTCGCTGCAGGACCGAGCGCTCGAGCAGCCGCGCGATCAGGAGCACGGCCGCGGCGCCCGCGGCACGGGCCTCGACGACCTGGAGATCGTCCACGATGAAATCCTTGCGCAGCACCGGCAGCCGCACCTCCTGCGCCACGCGCGCGAGGTCGTCGAGCGAGCCGCCGAAGTGCGGCTCCTCGGTGAGCACCGAGAGGGCCACGGCCCCGCCACGGGCATACGCCTGCGCGTGCCGCACCGGATCGAGGTCCTCGCGGATCGGGCCGGCCGACGGCGAGCGCCGCTTCACCTCGGCGATGATACCGATGGTAGCCCCCGCGAGGGCGCCCGCAAACGAGGGCGGCGTTGGAGCGGCCGCGGCCCGGCGCTCGAGGTCGGCGGCGCGCGGCGCCAGCGCCCCGGCCCTTGCCCGGGCCACCTTGAGAATGTCGTCGAGTGTCGGCTCGATCACAGGTCTGGGCATGCTTGCATTCGGTCGATTTTCGGGTAGATTACGCTTCGGTTTCTCTTCGGGAGCCAGCGTGCCGCTCACCCGTCGTCAGCGCGAGATCCTCGACTTCATCTCCGGGCACATCTCGGAGAAGGGCTACGCTCCAAGCTTCGAGGAAATCGCCCGGCGGTTCGACTTCCGCTCCCTCGCCACGGTGCACGAGCATCTCACCAACCTGGAGCGCAAGGGCTACATCCACCGGGCGCACAACGAAAGTCGCGCGATCGAGGTCGCACCCCCCAAGGGTCAGACCGGCGCGACGGAGCTGCCGTTGCTCGGGCTCGTCGCCGCCGGGGCGCCGATCGAGGCGGTCACCGGCGGGGACGCCATCGCGGTGCCCGACGAGCTCATCCCGCGTCGCGGGCGCAGCTACGTCCTCAAGGTCCGCGGCCAGTCGATGATCGACGAGCACATCAAGGACGGCGACTTCATCGTCGTGCACGAGCGCAACCAGGCCGACAACGGCCAGACGGTGGTAGCCCTGGTGCAGGGGTCGAGCGCCACAGTCAAAAAGTTCTATCGTGAACCCGGCGGTTGGATCCGCCTCGAGCCGGCGAACCCGGCGATGACCCCGTTGCGGGTGAACGAGCGCGACGTCGTGGTCCAGGGCATCGTGGTCGGCGTCATCCGGAAGTACTAACGCTGGCCCGGCGCAGCCGCTCCAGCGCGTCCCGGGCCTTCCCCGTCGCGAGCACGTCGCGCGCCCGCGCGACGCCGTCGGCGTAGGAATTCACCAGCCCCGCCACGTAGATCGCCGCGGCCGCATTCAGCAACACGGCGGCGAGCCCCGGTGCGTCGCTCCGCCCCCCGCCGTCGCCGAGCAGGCGCTCGATCCGCCGGGCGTTCCCGGCGGGCTCCTCGCCGGCGAGCGCGGCGACGTCGCCGATTGCGAGCCCGTGGCGCGCCGGGTCGAGCTCCCACGTCGTAATGCGGCCCCCCCCCCCCCCCCCCCCCCCCCCCCCCCCCCCCCCCCGTGGACCACGAGCGCGTGCTCGACGCCGAGGCGTTCGAGCGCGCCGGCGACGAGGGGCGCGCGGTCCGCGTCCGCGACCCCGACGACCTGGCGCCGCACCCCCGCCGGATTGGCGAGCGGCCCCAGCAGGTTCATCACCGAGGGCACGCCCAGCTCGCGGCGCACCGGCCCCGCGTGCTTCATGGCGGGGTGGAAGTTGGGCGCGAACAAGAACGTGACGCACGCCTCGCGCAGCACGCGGGCCGCGTCGGCGGCATCGAGCGTGATGCGCACGCCGAGCGCTTCGAGCACGTCGGCGGAGCCGCACTTCGACGTGAAGGAGCGGTTGCCGTGCTTCGCGACCGACGCGCCGGCGCCCGCCGCGACGAGCGCGGCGGCGGTCGAGATGTTGAACGTCGGGACCCGGCCGCCGCCCGTGCCGCACGTGTCCACGAGGTGCGCGCCCTGCGCGTCTACCCGCACCATCGCGTCGCGCAGCGCACGGGCGGCGCCCGCCACTTCCTCCGCCGTCTCGCCCTTCACCCGCAGGCCGATCAGGAGCGCCGCGATCTGGGTCGGCGTCGCTTCCCCGCGCATCACGACGCCGAACACCTCCGTCGTCTGGCGCTCGCTCAGCGATTCATGGTTGGCGAGCGCGGCGATCGCGTGGTGCAGCGGGGAGGGCGTGGGGTGGGACGGCGCGGGCACGGGGTCAAGGGTTTCGGGCCTGCCAAAGCTACCCGCCAAAATCGCGTTTTGTCAAATGCCACAACGGGTTGCGTGGCTTGATTGACCCCCCGTTTCACCCTATCTTTCGCCCGTGACGAGCCGGCCCTACCTCGCGGTGGTGCAGTACGACGGGGCTCAGTTCGCGGGCTGGCAGCGGCAGCCGGTACAGCGCACGGTGCAGGCGGAGTTCGAGGCGGTGCTCGAGCGCCTGATGGGCCGCCGCACGACGGCCACCGGGGCGGGCCGCACCGACACGGGCGTGCACGCGCTGGGACAGGGCGTCGGGTTTCTCGCGACCGAGCGTTGGGCGGCGGATGCGGCGGGCTTGCGCCGCGCGCTGAACGCCCTGCTCCCGCGGGATGTGTGGGTCGAGTGCGTGCACCCGATGCAGCCCGGGTTCCATGCGCGCAAGAGCGCCGTGGCGCGCCGCTACCGGTATGTGATCGGCACGGACGACGCTTCCCGCTCGCCGTTCCGGCGGCCGTATGAATGGGCGCTCGGGCACACCCTCGACGTCGCGGCGCTGGCGCGGGCGGGCGCGCTGCTCCCCGGGGAGCACGACTTCCGCGGCCTGGCGGTGGCCGGCCGGGAGGGGGGGGGCGAGGGCGACGCGCCGAAACCCCACTACCGCAGCCGCGTGGCGCTCGCCCAGTGGGCGCCGCGGACTGACGGAGCGGGGGTGACGTTCACGATCGAGGCCGACCGGTTCCTGCATCGCATGGTGCGCTTTCTCGTGGGCGCGATGGTCGACGTCGCCCTGGGCCGGCGCCCCCTCGAGGACCTACCCCGCTTGCTCACCGCGACCGACAACCAGGCGGCCAGCCCGCCCGCGCCGCCCCAGGGCCTGTACTTGTTGGCGGTGCGCTACCCCGCAGACCTCTACGCTGAGGCCGAGCCATGAAGTTCTTCCTCGATACCGCGAGTCTCAAAGACATCAGCTGGGCGGCGCAGGCGGGCCTGATCGACGGGATCACGACCAACCCCTCCCTCCTCGCGAAGCAGGCGGGGGATCTCGATCCCAGGGACGTGCTCAAGGAGATCTGCTCGCTCGTGGACGGTCCGGTCTCCGCCGAAGTGGTGGCCGTGGACACGGACGGCATGGTGAAAGAGGGACAAGAGCTCGCGAAGATCGCCGACAATATCGTGGTCAAGATCCCGATGATCGAAGCGGGGATGGTCGCCGTGCGGCGCCTCGCCGCCGCAGGGATCAAGACGAACGTCACGCTCTGCTTCTCCAGCGCGCAGTGTCTCATCGCCGCCAAGGCGGGCGCGACCTACGTGAGTCCCTTCATCGGGCGGCTCGACGACGTCGGGCAGGAGGGCATGGAGGTCATCCGGGAGGCGCGCGTCATCTTCGACAACTACCAGATCGCGACCGAGATCCTGGCGGCCTCGATGCGGCACCCGCGGCACGTCGTGGAGGCGGCGATGATCGGCGCGGACGTCGCCACCCTGCCCCCCGACGTGCTGAAGAAGCTGCTCCTGCATCCGCTCACCGACCGCGGGCTCGAGCAGTTCCTGGCCGACTGGAGCAAGCTGGTGGCACGCGCCAAGGCCTCGGTTTGACGTACGCCTCGCCGCTCGGGGCCCGCTACGCCTCTCCGGCGATGCAGGCGCTGTGGGGAGAGCGCCGGCGCATCGGCCTGTGGCGGCGGCTCTGGCTCGCCCTGATGGAGGCCGAGCAGGAGCTCGGCCTCGACATCCCCGCGCCGGCGCTGGCGGAGCTGCGCGCCCACCTGGACGACGCCGACCTGGAGCGCGCCGCCGAGCATGAGAAACGGCTGCGCCACGACGTGGTGGCGCACATCCATCACCTGGGCGAGCAGGCCCCGGCCGCCCGCCCCTTCCTCCATCTCGGCGCGACCAGCGCCTACGTCAGCGACAACACCGACCTGATCCTGATGCGCGAGGGGCTGCAGCTGCTGCTCGGGCGCGTGGCGGCGGTGCTGGTCGCGCTCGCGAAGCTCGCCCGGCGCTACCGCGCCGTGCCGTGCCTCGCCTACACGCACTTCCAGCCCGCGCAGCTCACGACCGTGGGCAAGCGCGTGACGCTGTGGCTGCAGGACTTCCTGCTCGACGCGGAGGAGCTGCTGCACCGGCTCGACTCGCTGCAGTTCCGCGGCGTCAAGGGGACCACCGGCACGCAGGCCAGCTTCCTCGAGCTGTTCGACGGCGACGACGACAAGGTGCGCGAGCTGGACGCCCGCGTGGCCCGCAAGCTGGGGTTCGCACGGGTGTTCCCGGTCACCGGGCAGACGTACACCCGCAAGCTCGACGCGCAGGTGCTCGCCGCGCTCGCCGGGCTGGCCGCGTCGGCCGCGAAGTTCGCGACCGACCTGCGGCTCCTCCAGCACGAGGGCGAAATGCTGGAGCCGTTCGAGAGCGACCAGGTCGGCTCGAGCGCGATGGCGTACAAGCGGAACCCGATGCGCGCGGAGCGCATGACGGGGCTCGCGCGCTTCGTGATCGAGCTCGAGGGGAACGCCTGGCACACCGCAGCCGAGCAGTGGCTCGAGCGCACGCTCGACGACAGCGCCAACCGGCGGCTCGTCCTCCCCGAGGCGTTTCTGGCGGCCGACGCGATCCTGGTGCTCGCGACCAACGTTGCGGCGGGCATCGAAGTGCGCGAGGCAGTGATCGCGCGGCATGTGGCGGCGCACCTGCCGTTCCTCGCCACCGAGCGCCTGCTGATGCGGGGCGTCAAGGCGGGCGGCGACCGGCAGCGGCTCCACGAGGTGATCCGCACGCACAGCCTCGCCGTGGCGCAAGCGGTGGCCGAGCGGGGGGCGCCCAACGACCTGCTCGACCGGCTGGCGCGCGATCCCGCCTTCAAGCCGCTGAAGGTCGCGGTGGGGCCCGACGAGCTCGACCCCGCCGCCTACACCGGCCGGGCCCCCCGCCAGGTGGACGACTTCCTCGACCACGTCCTGCCCCCCGTCCTGCAACGCATCGAGGCCGTGGCCCCCGCCGCCGCCGTCGCCGAGGTGACGGTATGACCGCTCCCTCCCCGCTCGTTGCGAGCGCGCTGCCCCTTCCCCTCCTGCGCCGCGGCAAGGTCCGCGAGGTGTACGAGGTGGACCCGGACACCCTGCTGCTCGTCGCGAGCGACCGGGTGAGCGCGTTCGACGTGGTGCTGCGCGAGCCCGTCCCCCACAAGGGGGCGGTGCTCACGCAGCTCAGCGCCTTCTGGTTCCAGCGCCTTGCGCCGGTGATCTCGAGCCACTTCCTCTCGGCCGATGCGGACGAGGTCGTCGCGCGGATCCCCGTGCTCGAGCCGTTCCGCACCACCCTCGCCGGTCGCGTCATGCTCGCTCGCCGCACGACGCCGCTGCCGTTCGAGTGTGTCGTGCGCGGCTACATCACGGGCTCCGCATGGGCCGAGTACCGCCAGTCCGGGACGCTCGCTGGCGAGCCGCTCCCGCCCGGCCTGGTGGAGAGCGCCCGGCTCGACCCTCCCGTCTTCTCGCCCGCCACCAAGGCCGACGTCGGCCACGACGAGAACGTGACGTTCGAGCACGTCGTCCAGGCGCTCGGGCGACCGCTCGCCGAGCGGCTCAAGGCGGCGAGCCTGGCCCTGTACGAGGCCGGACGCGGCTACGCGGCGCCGCGCGGCATCATCATCGCCGACACCAAGTTCGAGTTCGGCACGACCCCCGACGGGCGCCTGCTCGTCATCGACGAGATCCTCACGCCCGACTCGTCGCGCTTCTGGCCGGCGGACCGCTACCAGCCGGGGCGCGGCCAGCCGAGCTTCGACAAGCAGCCGCTGCGCGACTACCTCGCGGGCTTGAAGCAGCAGGGACGCTGGAACGGCAACGCGCCGCCGCCGCCGCTGCCCCCCGACGTGGTGCGGGCGACGAGCGAGCGGTACTTGGAGGCCTACGCTCGGATCACCGGCCAGCGCTTGGAGGGCACATGAGCCGTCGGAGCGCCCGACGGACGATTGCGGATTGGCGATTGCGGATTGCGGATTGGAAGGGCGGGCATCGAATCCGCAATCCACAATCCGCAATCCGCAATGGGCGTGGGGCGGGGCGGTGAGGCTCGCCCCCGAAGGCTGGCCGTTCATCGTCCCCGGCTGGGCGCTCGCGGTGCTGGGCGCCGCCTGGGCGGCGCGCGGCTCGACGTGGCTGTGGCTCCCGGAGACGGTGCTGCTGCTGGTCGCCGTCTGGCTG
>WNFV01005221.1_pt1 | contig 15786 bp, 15 predicted proteins | sample 5400101 | NCBI WGS metagenome assembly WNFV01 (sample SAMN13153361, study PRJNA577476) | soil metagenome | isolation source: 115 cm soil or saprolite under grassland replicate 1 | place: USA:California | collected 2016-06-15
CGTCGATCCGCACGTCGAGCCGCCGCTCGAGGTGAATCCCGACCTCCATCAGGTGTTCGTCTTCGACGAGGAGCACATCATCGAGCTACGCGACTTCCGAGATCGGCGCTCGGCGCTCGAGGCGGTCGGCCTCGCGTGATCCGGCTCGGCCGCATCTCGTACGTGAACATGGCGCCCGTCTTCTTCCGGCTCGACGCCGAGGTCGACGAGGTCGTCGGCGTCCCCACCGATCTGAACCGGCGGCTGATCGACGGCGAGATCGACCTCGCGCCGATCTCGTCGATCGAGTACGCGCGCAACGCCTCGAGGCTGCGGATCCTGCCGCGGCTCTGCGTCTCGTCCGAGGGAGCGGTCGACTCGATCCAGCTCGTCTCGAGGACACCGCTCGAGCAGGTGCGGACGGTCGCGGTCACGCCCGAGAGCGCCACCTCTGTCGTGCTCACGAAGGTGCTGCTGCCCGACGCCGAGCACGTGCCGCTCGGCGAGGAAGCGGACGCGAAGCTGCTGATCGGCGACGCCGCGCTCAAGTCGGCGTTCGAGGACCCGACCCCGCACTACGACCTCGGCCGCCTCTGGCGCGAACGGACGGGCCTGCCGATGGTGTTCGCCGTCTGGGCCGCCCCCGAGCCGGTCGCCGAGGGCATCGTCGCGCTCGAGGATGCGCTCGTCGCCTCCTTGCGGGAGGCGCGCGCCGAGCCGGAGCGCCTCGCGTTCGAGGCGAGCGAGCGGTACGGCTATCCGCCGGGCTTCCTGGCGCGCTATTTCGAGAAGCTCCGCTATCAGTTCGGCCCACGCGAGCGAGCCGGGCTGATCACGTTCCTCGAGCTCGCGCGAGACGCGGGCCAGCTCGGGCACGTGCCGGAGCTCCGGTTCGTCCAGCGTGAGGAGCTCGTCGTATGAGCGTCCTCGAAGGGCTGGGAGTCAAGCAGATCCTCGACAAGGCGCTCGACGGCGCGCGGATCTCCGACGACGACGCGGTCAGACTGCTGCGGTCCCGCGAGCTCGTCGCGATCGGAAAGGCGGCGGATGCGCTGCGCGGCCGTCGCACCGACCCGACGCGGATCACGTTCATCATCGACCGGAACGTCAACTACACGAACATCTGCGTCACCGACTGCGACTTCTGCGCCTTCTACCGGCGCCCGGGTGACCGCAAGGAGGGGTACCTGCTGCCGAAGCCGGTGATCTTCAAGAAGATCGAGGAGACGCTCGCGATCGGCGGCACCGGCGTCCTCATGCAGGGCGGCCACCATCCGGACCTCGCCGTCGACTACTACGAGGACCTCTTCCGCTCGATCAAGGCGCGTTACAAGGTGCACCTGCACGCGCTGTCGCCGCCCGAGATCCAGCACATCGCGCGCCGCTCGAAGCTGACGATCTGGGAGACGATCTCGCGCCTCCGCGACGCCGGCCTCGACTCGATCCCCGGCGGTGGCGGCGAGGTCCTCGTCGACCGCGTGCGCGACGTCATCGCGCCCAAGAAGACGAAGACAGACGAGTGGCTGGACGTGATGCGCCACGCGCACCGGCTCGGAATGTCGACGACCGCGACGATGATGTACGGCCACGTCGAGACGCTCGAGGAGCGCGTCGAGCACATGCGCCGGATCCGCGAGGTCCAGGACGAGACGCACGGGTTCCGAGCGTTCATCTCGTGGACGTTCCAGGACGACGGCAACCGGCTCGCCGGCAAGGTGAACCGCGAGGAGATGCCCACCTCGTTCGACTACCTGCTCACGCAGGCCGTCTCCCGCATCTACCTCGACAACGTCGACCACATCCAGTCGTCGTGGGTGACGCAGGGGCTGAAGATCGGCCAGGTCGCGCTCCAGTTCGGCGCCGACGACCTCGGCTCGGTGATGATCGAGGAGAACGTCGTCTCGGCCGCCGGCACGACCTACCGGGCCACGGCGGACGACTTCGTGCGCGCGATCCGCGCGCTCGGCAAGGTGCCCGTGCAGCGGGACACGCTCTACCGGACCGTCAAGGTCTGGAACTGAGGACCGCCCGGGCGTCCGGAGCCAGCGTGGTGCCGATGTTCGGGCCGGCGACCGTGGCCCGGGTAGCCGGCCGCGCCATCCGCATCACCGCCGCACCGGACGGCTTCGGCGCGTCCGTCGCCACCACAGCGCGAGCACGGCAGCCGCAGCGACGACCAGGACGATCGTGAGGCCCTGTCCTGCCCCCTTCTCCTCGCGTTCGGGAGGGACCTCGTTCGCGACGGCCGCCAGCCGCGTCGCGAGCGCATCGCCGGGCCGCGACTTGTCGGGGCCGACGGCCACCCCGGTGGAGAGCAGACCCCTCCCGCCCTTCGCGATCAGGATCTCGCCGCCGACGGAGACGATGTAGACGCCGTCGCGCCCGACGCTCTTGACGAGCTCGACCACGACGCCCTCCGCATCCGTTCCGAGCTCCGCACGCGCCGACCGCGGCAGCACCGCGACAAAAGCGCGCTTTCGCGCCGCGAGCTGCCGACCGAGCGCGTCGGCCTCGAGCTCGCTGAGCGTCGGCCTTGCGTCGTAGTCGACGTAGATCCGTCCGGCCTGGAGCGCCTTGACGGCGTCCGGGATCACCGGCTTGTCGCCGTGCGCCAGCGCCGAGCCGGGCAGCGCGAGGCCCAGGAGCAGGCAAAAAGCCGCTGTTCGAATCCTGTAAAGCCGTGGGTGAGCAGTCATGGGCGTTCGCTAGCTTTGGCGGGGGTCATGCGAGTCGTGCGTGCAGGAATCGTCGCAGTAGCCGTGGGGCTCGTGGCCGCAGTGTCGGCGTCCGCGCAGGCCAAAGTCACGCTCATGCCCGGCGTCAACTACCAGCAAGGCGTCGAGTTCACAACCCATGGCCCCGTCACCTATCACGTCCTGGTCGCGCCGCGGCCCGACAACGGGCTCTACGCGATCAGGCCGGTGCTCTCGAACGAGACGATCCTCGGCCGCGAGAAGGTGACGTCGATGCAGAAGCGGTACGCGCAGTCCGCGACCCTCGCCGGCGTGAACGGAGACCTCTTCAACTGGAAGAACGGCTATCCGAGCGGCGCCCTGCTCCGTGGCGGGATCCTGGACCACCCGCCGCTGGGTGACCGCTCGAGCGTTGGGATCGACGCGACCGGAAACCTCCGCGTCGATCGCGTGCAGTTCTTCGGCATCTGGCGTGGGCTCGGCCAGCGGCGGGCGCTGAACAACTTCAACCAGCCCGCCGTTGCGAACCAAGTCGTGCTATTCACTCCTGCGTACGGGGCGGCGACGCCTGCAGCGCCAGGCTCCGTCGAGGCCGTGATCGTGCCGTTCGCGCAGACGCAGCCGAACGTCGACCTGAACGGGCCTGTCGTCGAGCTCCGGCAAGGCGGCCGCACGCCGATCCCTGCCGGCGGCGCCGTGCTCGTGGCCCGGGGCACGGCAGCGCCGAAGCTCGCCGCCGAGGCGCCGGTCGGGACGACGCTGACGATGCGGCTCATCCTGCAACCCGACTGGACCGGCGTCGTGGACGCGCTCGGCGGCGGGCCCGTGCTCGTGCGCGACGGAAAGCCGATCTTCCGCGCGCTCGAGGTTTTCACAGTCGACCAGCTCCAGCTCCGGCACCCGCGCACGGCGGTCGGCCAGCTGGCGGACGGGCGCTTCCTCTTCCTCGCCGTCGACGGCCGTCAGCCCGGGTACTCGACGGGGATGACGAACTTCGAGCTCGCCCAGACGATGACACGGCTCGGCGCCGTGACCGCGTCCGCGCTCGACGCAGGCGGGTCGACCACGATGGCCTTCGACGGCAAGCTGCTGAACCTGCCTTCCGATCCGAGCGGCGAGCGCCCAGTCGCCGAGTCGCTGAACGTCTTCTACTACGGCGCCTACGCACCGGCCGTCGTGCCCGAGGTGCTGTCGCCGAACGGCGATGCATTCGACGAGACCGCCTCGCTCTCGTACAAGCTCGTTCGCCCGTCGTCCGTGACGGCGACTCTGGTCGGTCCGGCCGGGACGTCGTTCGTTCTCGACCAGTCGGCCGCGGGGGAGCTCAGGCCGCCAGGGACGTACCCGTTCGTGTGGGACGGCCTCGATCCCGTCACCCGCGTGCCCGCCCCCGAAGGCAAGTGGTCGTGGACCGTCTTCGCCACTGACGAAAGCGGGATTCCCTCCACGGCGACGCGCACGTTCTTCCTCAACCGCACGCTGTCACAGCTCAGCGTCTCCCCAACGCTGCTGCGGCTCCCGCCGCGTGGTGCGCCCTTGACCGCCTCGTTCACGCTCGCGTCGCCTGCACGGGTCGCGTTGCGGATCGAGACCTCCGGCGGGACGATCGTCCGGACGACTCCGCCTGCGGCGCTGCAGGCCGGAGCGCAATCGCTCTCCTGGGACGGGCTGCTTCCGAGCGGCGCTCCTGTCCATTCGGGCAGGTACGTCGCGGGCGTGGTGGCCGTGAACCAGTTCGGGACGGCCGAGCTCGAGTCGCCGTTCACGGTACGGCGGGTAGCTCCGAAGCCGAAGCCCAAGCGCAAGTAACCTGCGCGAGTGCCGCTCGCGTCGATCACCGAGCACCTGACGTCGGTCGTCGGCGACCACGGCCTCTACGCCGTCTTCGCGCTGATGGCCTTCGACGCGATCCTCCCGGCGGCCAGTGAGCTCGTCATGGTCTATGCCGGAGCCCTTGCAGCCGGTGCCTTCGCGCCGCATTACGTGACGCTCTTCGGCGACCGGGTCACGACGCCGTTCTGGGCGTACTTCGCGATGGCGATGGCGGGCACGCTCGGCTATCTCGTGGGCTCGATCGGCGGCTGGGCGATCGGGATCTACGGCGGGCGGCCGTACCTCGAGCGGCACGGGCGCTGGCTCCACCTCTCGCCCGAGAAGCTTGCGCGAGCCGAGCGCTGGTTCGACCGCTGGGACGAGCTCGCCGTGCTGGTGGGGCGCGTGACGCCGGTCGCCCGGTCGTTCATCTCGATCCCGGCGGGCGTCTTCCGGATGCGGCTCGCCCCGTACGTGGCTCTCACGGTCGTGGGCTCCGCAGCCTGGGCGTTCGCGCTCGCCGGCGTGGGTTGGGCGGTCGGCAAGAACTGGGAGAGCTTCCACGACAACTTCCGCTACGCCGACTACGCGATTATCGGCGGAATCGTCTTGCTTGCAGCGCTTTTCCTGTTCCGAAAACGCAGGTCGTCTACACTGGCGCGCCGTGCCAGCGAGATCAACCGTGCCACCGATACCCCACGTTGACGTCAAGGCGCAGTACGCGCCGCTGATCCCGGACCTCCGCAGGGCGTTCGACGACGTGCTCGAGACGGGCCGCTTCGTCCTCGGGCCCGAGCTGGAGGCATTCGAGCGAGAGGCCGCCGAGTACCTCGGAGTGCCGCAGACGATCGGCGTCGCGAACGGCACGGACGCGATCGTGCTGGTGCTGCAGGCGATGGGAATCGGCGCCGGCGACGAGGTGATCTGCCCGGCCTTCACCTTCTACGCCACCGCAGAGGCGATTGCGCGAACGGGCGCGACTCCCGTCTTCGCGGACGTCGACCCGGCGACGCTCAACCTCGATCCGGCCGACGTCGACCCCAGGATCACCGCGCGCACGAAGGCGATCATCCCCGTGCACCTGTTCGGCCGCCCCGCCCCGCTCGACGAGCTCGCCGCGCTCGGACCGCCGCTGGTCGAGGACGCGGCGCAGGCATTCGGCGCGGCCGGAGTGGCGCGAACTGGCGTCGCGTCGACGTTCAGCTTCTTTCCGACCAAGAACCTCTTCTGCCTCGGCGACGGCGGCCTCGTCGCAGTCACCGACGAAGAGCTCGGCGAGCGGATCCGGATGCTGCGCTTCCACGGCTCGAGGGACAAGAAGACGTTCGACTACGTCGGCACGAACTCGCGCCTCGACGCGCTGCAGGCGGCGTTTCTCCGCATCTTCCTGCCGGGGCTCGATGGCTGGAACGCCGAGCGGCGCGAGGCTGCTGCGCGCTACGCGGAGCTGGGCCTCGGCGAGATCTGCGAGCTGCCCGCCGACGAGCCGGGCCACGTCTACCACATGTACTGCGTCCGCTCGGCCGAGCGCGACCGACTCCGCGCCGCGCTAGCGGCCGAGGAAATCGGGCACGCCGTCTACTACTTGCCGCCGCTTCACCTTCAGCCCGCGCTCGGGCATCTCGGCTACCGGGAGGGAGATCTGCCACATACGGAGAAGGCAGCGCACGAGAACCTCTGCCTCCCGCTCTGGGCCGGCATCAGCGAAGAGCAGCAGCGAACGGTTGTCGGGGTGCTCAGGGCGGCCTCGAAGCTCGTCTCGACGTGAACGCGTTTCCGATCAATCGCCACCGGATCTGGCAGCTCCTCGCCGACGGGTGCCTGGTCGGGGGCGCCTGGTGGCTCGCCTTCCAGCTCCGGTTCGACAACGGGGTCCCGGTCTACTACGAGACGCTCTTCCGGCGGACGATCTGGATCGTCCTGCCGATCAAGCTGGCTGTTTTCGTCCTGTTCGGCTTCTACAATCGCTGGTGGCGCTACGTCTCGACGCGCGACATGTGGGGCGCCGCGCGCGGGGTGGCCGTCGGATCGATGCTCGCGTACGTGGTGGTCTACCTAATCGACCCGGTCGCTCAGGTCCGCCTGCCGCGCTCGGTCGCGGTGTTGGACCTCCTGCTCTCGCTCGCGTTCGTCGCGGGCACGCGCCTGCTCGCGCGCTCGCTGATCGAGCGCCCCCAATCAGGTCTCGTCGCGCGCGGCAAGGAGGTCGTGATCGTCGGCGCGGGCGACGCGGCACAGCTGATCATCCGGGAGATGCAGCGCAACCGGGCGCTCGGCTACACGCCGATCGGGCTCATCGACGACGACCCGCGCAAGAAGAACCTCCGGGTCCACGGGATCCGCGTGCTCGGCACGCTTGCCGACCTGCCCCACGCGATCCGCGACAACCGACCCGACGAGGTGCTGATCGCGATCCCGTCCGCCCCAGGCGAGGTGCGCCAGCGCGTGGTCGACGTCGCGCGCGTGCACGAGGTTCCGGTGAAGACGCTGCCGGCGCTGCACGAGCTGATCTCGGGCGACGTCAACCTCGCAGGCCAGATCCGCGAGGTGCAGGTGGAGGACGTGCTCGGGCGCGAGCCGGTCGAGGTCGACCTCGCGTCGGTCGCGTCGTACCTCGCCGGCAAGACCGTGCTCGTCACCGGCGCCGGCGGCTCGATCGGCGCCGAGCTGTGCCGTCAGGTCATCCGCGTCGGCCCGGCGCGCGTCGTGCTCGTCGAGTGGTCGGAGCCGGCGCTGTTCGAGATCGAGCGCGAGCTCGTCGGCGAGCGCGGCTTCACGGCCGCGGTGCCGGTGTTGGCCGACGTCAAGGACCGGGCAAAGCTCCGCCAGGTCTTCGAGCGCTACCGGCCGGACGTCGTCTTCCACGCCGCCGCGTACAAGCACGTCCCGCTGCTCGAATCGAACCCGGTCGAATCGGTCCGCAACAACACGCTCGCGACGAAGGTGGTCGCCGACGTGGCAGTCGCGTTCGAGACGGAGCGATTCGTCCTCGTCTCGACGGACAAGGCGGTGAACGCGAAGACGGTGATGGGACAGTCGAAGGCGATCTGCGAGTGGATCGTCGAGACGTACGGCGGCCGTTCCGACGTGCCGACCCGCTTCGTCGCCGTGCGCTTCGGGAACGTGCTGGGCTCGTCCGGCTCGGTCGTCCCGATCTTCCGCAAGCAGATCGCGCGCGGCGGCCCCGTCACGGTGACCCATCCGGAGATGACGCGCTACTTCATGACGATCCCGGAGGCGGTCTCCCTCGTCGTCCAGGCCGGTGCGATCGGAGACAGCGGCGAGGTCTACGTGCTCGACATGGGCGAGCCGGTGAAGATCCTCGACCTCGCGCGCAACATGATCCGGCTGTCGGGCAAGGAGCCCGACCAGGACGTCGCGATCGAGTTCATCGGCATCCGGCCGGGCGAGAAGCTGCACGAGGAGCTCTGGAATGCCGGCGAGGACGTCGGCGAGACGGGCCATCCGCAGATTCGGCGGTCTGCTCATCCACCACTCGACGGCGCGTGGCTCGAGGACGAGCTCGCGACGCTCGAGCGCCTCGTCGAGGAGGGCGACACGCTGGAGCTCGTTTCGCGCCTGCGATCGATGGTAGGCGCGCCGAAGCGCGCCGCCGTCCAGGCGCCTGCGGCCTCGCTTCGGCCGCGGGCCTAACGACCGGCTGCGAGGAGCTGATCACGCGCCTCGGCGACGTCGACGGCGTCGGCCGCCGAGATCGGCGCCGCCGCCGCGCCACTGACCGCGTCGTGGAAAGCGCTGACGAGCTCCCGCAGTCCCGGATACGCCGGCTCGCGCCGTCGCGCGCGCCATGCGAGGTTCGCGCTTGCGGCGGCGAGCGTCGCGGCCGCCGACGCGAACGGCTGGGCGATCTTCCTGCTGCGTGAGACCCGCGCGCCGTGGATGACGGCGAACCCGTGAAAGAGGTCGACCGTCGCGCTGCCACGGTCGCCGATTACCCGGAGCGTGTTCACAGTCGGACGCGCGTGAGTGGAGACGAGAGCCGAGACGCCGGTCCCCTCGACGGAGGCCACGGTCCGGAGCTCGCCGCTCGAAGGCCGCTCGACGTGCCAGTCGAGCTCGGCCATCGGCCGCCCCAGCAGCGCGCCGAAGAGCGACAACGGGTGGGGCAGGATGTCCGCGACGAGTGCCTCCCGGGCGGCCTCGTCGCCGCCCTCGGCTCCGGCTGAGCAGGCCGTGAAGTCGAGGTGGCGGAGCGCGCCGAACGAGGGCAGCAGCTCGAGCACGCGGCGGACGCCACGCTGAAACGGGAACTGGTGCACGGGACAGAGGACGACGCCGCGCGCTTCCGCCTGCGAGACGAGCGCGGACGTGCCCGCGCCGGTCTCGCTCAGCGGCTTCTCGACAAGCACGTGCACCCCTGCCTCGAGGAGCGCCGAGACGAGCTCGTCGTGCGTCTCGAGCGGAGTGCAGACGTGCGCGGCGGGTGCGGCTGCCGCGATCGCGCCGGGATCGAAGTCGGTGTCGACCCGCGCCTGCGGATGCTGGCGCGCGAGGGCTGCGGCGCGCTCCTCGTCCGGGTCGACGACGAGCGCGACCTGGCCGCCGAGGGCGCGAACGGCATGGGCGTGCCAGGTTCCCATCAAGCCGGCCCCGACGATCGCCGCCTGCGGCCTCCCGGCGTCGGACCTCCGGCTCAGGGCGCGCAGCTGGCGGACTCGCTGTCGCCGTAGAGACGGTCGAGGAGTCCTGCCAGCGTCTCGAGCTCCTCTGGGCTGAGGCGGCTCGCCAGCGCGTTCTGCACGTCGGCGAGATGCGTCTCGGACGCCTCCCTGAGCTTCGCGAGGCCCTCGTCGGTCAGGACGGCGTAGGTGACGCGGCGGTCCGACGCGCACGCGGCCCGCTCGACGTAGCCGAATCGCTCGAGGCCGTCGAGCAGGCGCGTGATGCCCGACGGCGTGAGCATCACCTGCTCGGCGAGGTCGACACGGCGCATCCGCCGGCCTTCTGCACGCGAGAGGCGAAGCAAGACCTCGTAGTCGTTGATGGTCAGGCCGTGCTTCGTCACGAGCTCTGCGCTCATCTCGCGTGTCAGCGACGAGTGCGCCTTGAGGAGGCCCACCCAGACTCCTGATGCTTGTTCGGTCAATACTTGACGCATCAATCTTCCTTCGCTAACATCCTTGATGCCTCAACTATACACCCCTCAAGGAGGAATCGCGTGACCGTGGTAGACACCATTGCACAGCTCGCCCCGCCGGGAACGTGGAAGATCGATCCGGCTCATTCGAGCGTCGAGTTCGGCATCAAGCACTCGGGAGTCGCGACCGTCCGCGGTCGGTTCGGTGGCGTCGAAGGGACGCTCGCCGGCGGCGACTCGCCCACCCTGTCCGGCACGATCGATGTCGCGTCGGTCGACACGGGCGACGAGAACCGCGACACGCACCTGCTTTCGCCCGACTTCTTCGACACCGAGCGCTTCCCGCTTGCGACGTTCGAGGCGACGCGGTTCGAGCCGGGCGTCGTCGTGGGGACGCTGACGCTCAAGGGCGTCACCCGCGAGGTCGAGCTCGAGGCGAGCTTCGGAGGGAGCGCCGTCGACGCGTACGGGAACGAGCGGATCGGCCTCGACCTCGAGGCCGAGATCGACCGGAGCGACTTCGACCTCACGTGGAACGCGCCGCTCCCGGGCGGCGGACTGCTCCTGAGCGACACCGTCAAGCTCCAGGCGAGCTTCTCGCTCGTCAAGGCATAGCGCCATGCGGATCCTGGCCATCTCCGGCAGCCTTCGGCGCGATTCGTACAACACCCAGCTCCTCCGTGCGGCGGAGGAGCTGGCTCCCGGCGGGGTCGTGCTCGAGCTGTACGACGGGTTGAAGGAAGTGCCGCCGTACGACCAGGACGAGGACGGCGAGCTCGTCGCGACGGGGGCCCGGGACTTCCGTGACAGCATTGCGGCGGCCGACGCCGTCCTGATCGCGACGCCGGAGTACAACTCCTCGGTCCCGGGTCAGTTGAAGAACGCGCTCGACTGGGCCTCACGCCCGTTCCGGACGAACGTGCTCCGCAACAAGCCGGTCGCCGTGGTCGGCGCGACCACGGGGGCGTACGGCGCCGTCTGGGCACAGGCGGAGCTCCGGAAGGTGCTCGGCGCGACCGGCGCCCGCGTCGTGCCGGGCGAGGTTGCGGTCGCGCACGCGCACGAAAGGTTCGACGAAGACGGCAGTCTTCTCGACGACGAGATCCGCGCCGGGCTCGCCGAGGTGCTTCGCGAGCTGATCCAAGCGGCGCAGCCGGTCGTCATCGCCGCCTGAGGAGGAAAAGACACAGAGTCGGCACAGAGTCCGTCCCGGTCCGTCGTTAGGGTGGCCTGGTGATCTTCGACGGGCTCAATCCGGAGCAACGGCGTGCTGTCGACGCGGTCCGCGGCCCTGTGTGCATCCTTGCCGGAGCCGGCTCGGGCAAGACGACGACGATCACCCGGCGCATTGCCAACCAGGTTGCAACCGGGGCCTTCGGAGCAGACCAGATCCTGGCGGTCACGTTCACGGACAAGGCCACCGGCGAGCTGCGCGAACGGCTGACTGCGCTCGGGGCACGTGGTGTCCAGGCGCGCACCTTCCATTCGGCTGCGCTCGCTCAGCTCCGGTACTTCGTCCCGGATCAGGTCGGAAGGATCGTTGCGTCCAAGGCACTCGCGCTGCGCCACATCGGCAACACGCTGCCGCGGCCCTACCGCTTCCGGCCGGCGGGCGACCTCGCCACCGAGGTCGAGTGGGCGAAGAACCGTCGTATTCCACCCGACCGCTACTTGGCCGAGCTCGGCGACCGCGAGCCGCCGATTCCCGCCGATCTCATGCTGCGTGTCTACCGAGAGTACGAGCGGCGGAAGCGCGACAGTGGTCTCACCGACTTCGAGGACATGCTCGAGCTGGCGGTGAGGCTCTACGAGCAGGACGAGCGCGCGGCGATGGACTTTCGCGACCGCTACCGCGCGTTCACAGTCGACGAGTACCAGGACGTCAACCCGCTGCAGCAGACGCTGCTCGACAGGTGGCTCGGCTCGCGTGACGACCTCTGCGTCGTAGGCGACGACTACCAGTCGATCTACGCCTTCACCGGAGCCGGGCCCGAGCACCTGCTCGGTACGCCGGCGCGCTTCCCGCAGGCGACGATCGTCCGGCTCGAGGCGAACTACCGCTCGACGTCCCAGGTGCTCGAGCTCGCGAACCGGCTCGTCCCACGGCTCGGTGGCGCCGAGAAGACCCTGCGCCCGACGCTGCCGGACGGGCCCGAGCCGACCGTGCGCCCATTCGCGACCACCGAATCGGAGAACGCGTTCGTCGTCGGGCGGATCCAGGCTCTACAGGCGCAGGGCACGGCGCTCGAAGAGATCGCCTTGCTCTGCCGGACGAATGCGCGTCTCGCCGACTTCGAGGAGGTGCTTCACGAGGCGGGCATTCCCTTCCAGGGCGCAGCGCTGCTCGAGCGCGAAGGAGCCCGGCGGCTGCTCCGCCAGCTTCGAGATCCGCTGTCGGGGACGCTCGCCGACGTCGTCAGGGAGCTCGCGCTCGAGACGGGATGGCTCGAGGATCCTCCTGATCGGCTGGGCGCCCAGGAGCTGACACGGCAGAACGACCTCGGGCGGATCGTGCGGCTGGCCGCCGACTTCCCTGGCGAGGCGACGGCCGCCGAGTTCACAGCCGACCTCCGGCGGCGCTTCGGGTCGGGCGGCGCCGAGGCGCGCGGCATCCATCTGCTCACGTACCACCGCGCGAAGGGGCTCGAGTTCGACGCGGTCTTCCTGCCGCAGCTCGAGGAGAAGGAGCTGCCGACGAAGGCGGCTCGGACGGCCGCCGAGCTCGCAGAGGAGCGACGTCTGCTCTACGTCGGTCTGACGCGCGCGCGGCGCCACCTCACGCTTACCTGGTCCCGGCTCCCGAGCCGCTTCCTCGAGGAGCTCGGGGTCGCCGCGGAGCCGGCGCGTGCCCTCAGGCGGCGAGGCGCCCAGCTTCCACCGGGAGCGAGCGTGCTCAAGGCCTGGCGACTCGAGCGCGCCAGGGCAGAAGGTGTCCCCGCCTATGTCGTCTTCCCGGACCGCACGATCGAGGAGATCCTCCGCCTGCAGCCGGCGACGCCCGCGGAGCTCGCGAGCATCCCAGGGCTCGGTCCGACAAGGCTCGACCGCTTCGGGGATGAGCTGATGGAGGTCGTGAACGAGGCGCTTTCCGCGACCGAGGAGACGCCCATCTCAGAACCACCGCCTCTGGAGCGCGTCGCCGAACCCAACGACCCGCTCTACCGGGAGCTCTCTACCTGGAGGCGGGCACGGGCGGATCGGGACGGGATTCCTGCATTTCATGTCTTCGGGAACAGCACGCTCGACGCTATCGCTCGGGCGCGTCCGCAAACGCTGGACGAGCTCGCCGAGATCCCGGGCGTCGGCCCGGTGAAGCTCGAGCGGTACGGGGAGGAGGTGATCGAGGCGCTGACCGCTTGCTCCGAGGCCGCGTAGACGAGCCGAACCGACTCGTTGCTGCAGACGAATTCGTTCTGAAGCCGTCTTCCCGGGAAGGAGCAACAGCTATGCCGGACAACCGCAGGAGCTCGGACGCCAACAAGTCTCGTCAGCGTCAGCTGGTCGAGGTCGTGCAAAACCGGGGCGACATCGACGCGACCGATGAATTCATCGCGGCCGATGGAGTCGACCACAACGCGTTCCCAGGCCTTGCACCCGGCGCCGAAGGAGCGAAGCAGATCTTCAGGATGATCCGGGGCGGATTTCCCGACCACGACGCGGTTGTGCACCACATGATCGCCGAGGGCGATCTGGTGGCGACCTACAAGAGCTTTACCGGCACGCACAGTGGCGAGTTCATGGGGATCCCACCGACCGGCAAGCGCGCGACGATCAGGGTGATGGACTTCGTCCGCTACGAGGACGGCAAAGTCGTCGAGCACTGGAACGTCATCGACCAGCTCGGACTGATGCAGCAGCTCGGCGTCATGCCTGGTGGGGCAGACGGCTGATTCCCAATCTGCGTTGGCGGACGTGCCGCAGTAGCGACTGACTTCGCACGTGGGTCAAGCTAACCGAGCTCTTCGCGAAGTCTGAGTACGCGAGATGCTGCCCGCAGTGGCGGCAGCGAAAGAGGTACGCGGTCGGCTGGCCGTCCTTGTCCAGCGCAGCCAGGTAGTCCACTTTCCTCCGGCCGCCAGCCGTACTCGTCGTGCTCGTGGCGGAGGCTTCGATCGCGTCCGGGTAGGGCTCCAACTCGCCGACCTCGCCGATTGTTGCCAAGTCGCCAGAACCTCGTCGCTCGCCGAGTCTGTCAGAGGTCCGCCGGCTAGGCCTCTGTTGCCGACAGCAATAGCTCGAGCAGCACCTCAGGGTCGCGTCGGATTCGCTCAGCGCTTCCGTCGCGCTCGCGCTTTCCCAACTCGAGGGCGCGCGGGTCAGTGAGCGGGCGGAGGCGCCCCTCGCGGATCAGCTGCTCGTCCACGCCGCCGAGCCGTCCGCCATAGGTGGTGTAGACCGGCACGCCGAGTGCCACCGCCTCGCGATTCATCGTCCCGCCCGCAGAGACCACGACGTCCGACAACGCGATGAGGCTTTGCGCGTCCACCGCACGCTCCGGGACGATGACCGACGGAAGCGCAAGGGTCCGCACGTAGTCGCGTTGCTCGTCCGTCCGCGGGAGCACGACAGCGTGTGCGTCGTCTCGGCGGCCCACGTGCTCGAGCGTCTCCGGAAAGAGCGGGTTCGAGTGGCGGTGGTAGAGCGAGACGTCCGGCGGCGGACGGAGCACGACGAGCGTGCGCTCGCGATCCACTTCGAGCGCGGTCAGCACCGTCTGCTCCGGTTCGAAGTCCGCAAGGTAGTACTCCTCCTTCAGCCCGGGGTACTGCTGGAGCTTCGGCGGGTGCGCGCCGTAGCGCTCGAGGCGCTCGGGTGGGATCGACTCGGGCACGACGACACGCGTCGCAGCTCGGCAGCCGAGCTGGTGCTGGAGCCACGCGAACTCGTAGTCGAACGTCGTCGCGCTGGGAATCCCGAGCCGGCGTGCCGTGATCGTCAGCTCGTGCGAGCCGTGCGCAAGAGCGACGTCGATGCCACGCCCCTTCGCCCAACGCTTGAGCGCCGCGAGCCGTGAAGCGAGCGCGCGCGCTTTGCCAAGCCGTGAGCGGCCGCCGTGGCGGCCGAGCACTGCCGCCTCGAGACCGTGCAGCTCGAGCAGCTGGAGCGTCTGCGCGTAGTCGCGCGCCGTGATCTCGACCTCGTCGCCGCGACCGCGCAGCCGCTCGATCAAGGGTCGGAACACGAGCACGTGCGCCGACGCCGTCATGTCGATCCAGACCCTCATTGCGTCGGTGTCACGCGACGATTTCCTCGAGGCTGGCACCTCGAGCGAAGCCTTCGACGTGCCGCTCGTGCCACAGGGTGAAGGCCATCAGGCCCCAGAGCTGGCGCGAAAGATCGTCGCGCCGCGCCACGTGGGTGTCGATTAGGCGCTTCACCACCTCCGGTCGGAAGAAGCCTTGCCGCCGAAGTGTCTCGGCCGACAGCGTCTCGCGAGCGAAAGGCTCCAGCTCGCCACGAAGCCACGCCGCTGCCGGAATCGAAAAGCCCCGCTTCCGCCCGTGGACGACCGACCGCGGCAGCAGCGGCTCGACGGCCTTCCGGAGGAGGAGCTTCTTCCCGAGGTGGCGAACCTTGCGACCCGTCGGCAGCCCGAATGCGAATGCAGTCACCGCGGGATCGAGGAACGGCACACGCGCCTCGAGCGAGTGCGCCATCGAAGCCCGGTCGGTCTTCGTGAGCAGATCGTCGACGAGGTGCACGGAGAAATCGACGTACTGGAGCCGCGTCAGGAGCTCGGCGCCCTCACCGGCCGCGTAGGGCATGTCCAGCACCGCCAGCGGGCCGGTCGTCGCCGCCCTCCCGGTCAGCTCGGACCTCGCGGCGTCGGAAAAGATTTCCTTCCAGGCGTGGTGGCGCTCGAGCGGCGGCAGATGCGCCGCTCTCACGAAGCGCTTCGCCTTGTACTCGAGCGGCACGCGCCGATCGGAGCTCGGCAGCCGGTCGACGACCGGGCGCGCCAGCCGCGCCAGCCCGCCGGCCCGCTCCGCAAGGAGGTCAGCGACGTACGTGTAGTAGCCGCAGAAGAGCTCGTCGCCGCCCTCGCCAGAGAGCGCGACCTTGACGTCCTGCGCGGCGAGTTGTGAGACGAGGTACGTCGGGAGCGCGGACGAGTCCGCGAACGGCTCGTCGAAAGCGTCCGCGAGGGCGGGCAGGAGGAGCGCCGCATTCGGCCGGACGACGAGCTCGCGATGTCGCGTGCCA
>WNFV01006272.1_pt1 | contig 15786 bp, 20 predicted proteins | sample 5400101 | NCBI WGS metagenome assembly WNFV01 (sample SAMN13153361, study PRJNA577476) | soil metagenome | isolation source: 115 cm soil or saprolite under grassland replicate 1 | place: USA:California | collected 2016-06-15
CTACATGCCTATACGGGGGGTAATTGACGCCAAAACGGTGAGCGCTCAGCCCTGCGGGGCGACGAGGCCGTGGTCGAAGGCGAACACGATGGCGGCGGCGCGGTCGCGCAGGTCGAGCTTCGTGAAGATGTGGCCGATGTGGCTCTTCACGGTGGCCTCGCTCACGAAGAGAGACTCGGCGATCTCGATGTTGCTGGCGCCCCGGCCGATCAAGCGCAGCACATCGCGCTCACGTGGCGTCAACTCGTCAATGCGCTCTGCGGCGCTGTCGTCGCTCGCCGGGGCCGCCGACCGGTAGGTCGCGAGCACGCGCTCGGTCACCGCGGGGTCGAGCCAGGCGTCGCCCGCGGCAACGGTGCGGGCCGACCGGATGAGCTCCTCGCCCGGCGCGTCCTTGAGCACGAAACCTGCCGCACCGGCTCTGAGCGCGCCCGAGAGCACTTCGTCGTCGTCGAACGTCGTGAGCACGAGGACCGGCGGCGCGTCCTTCTCCTCGCGGAGGCGGCGCGTCGCCTCGACGCCGTCCACATCCTTCATGCGCACGTCCATGACCACGAGGTCGGGACGCACACGCGCCACGGCGGCGGCGACCTCCCTACCGTCGCTGCACTCCCCCGCGACGTCGAATCCTTCCTGGGGATGCAGGATCCGGCGCAGACCTTCCCGCACCAGCTGCTGGTCGTCGACGAGCAGGACGCGGATCATGCCGGCTCGACGGCGCGTGGGAGCTCGACGTCGACGCACCAGGCGTCACCGTCGGGCCCGGCTCGAAGCTCGCCGCCAAGCAACGTGATCCGCTCCTGCATGCCGCGCACGCCGAGGCCGCCGTCCGCGCTCGGAGCCCGAGCCGCGCTCGCGAGTCGGTTGCGAACATGGAGCGAGACCGCCTCGTCGCCTACGCAGAGGGACATCGTCGTGTGCGTTCCGGGAGCGTGTCGCACGACGTTCGACAGCGACTCCTGGGCGACGCGGTAGAGCCCAAGACCCGTCGCCGGTGGAAGGGCACTCGGGTCGCCGGTCAGCTCGAAGTCGACGTCGAGACCGGCGGCCTCGAACTCGCGCACGAGCTGCGGGATGTCCGTAGCGGCCGGCATCGGCGTCGAAGTGCCCGTCCCCTCGGGCGCGAGCAACCCCACGGTGCGGCGGATCTCCGACAGGCTCTCGCGCCCGAGGCGCTCGGCCTCGAGCAGCGCCTCTTCCGCCTCCTCCGGATCGCGGTGCAGCGCGAGGCGCGCGCCGGTGAGATGGAGCATGGTCACCGCCAGCGAGTGCGCGACGACGTCGTGGATCTCGCGGGCGATGCGCTGCCGCTCGTCGGCTGCGGCCCGCTCGGCAAGGCCCGCCTGCGCGGCTTTGAGCTCGACGATCAGCTGGTATTGCTTACAGACCGCGTATCCCCACGCCCAGGCGATCCCGATGCCGAGCACGTAGGCGAAGGCCCCGCTGTAGCGCCCGGCCACCTCGACGCCGATCATCACGGCCATCGAGCCGAGCATGGCGACGATGCTCTCCCAGCGCGTTGCGACCAGGGAGTGGTGGCCGGTCAGATAGACGAGGAAGAAGGGCGCCACGTCGGCGTTGACGGGATCCGACACGAGAACCAGGACGGCGCCGAGCACGATCGCCGTCGACACCAGACGTGGAACGAGAAACCCGGCGCCCTCGAGAACGAACGGGAGCGCCGCGACGATCGCGAGGACCAAGGGCCATCCCGGGGGAAACAACGCGTCGCGTTGGAGGCTCACGACGACAACCAGCGTGAGCGGGACCGCTACCGTCCCGATGCGAGCGAAGGGGGGAGCCGCGTCGTAATCGGGCTCTGTTGCGGGCACGTCGTCAGCCTACGGGTGAGCCCGAAAACGGGCATCCGACCGGGGTCGGGTTCCTTGCTCCCACTCCAGTTGGAGCAAGGAACTCGCCGCTCGAACAAGTCGCGCGCCTTGTCGACGTGGTTGAGCTCCCCGCCGGGACCGTCGAGCTCGACCGGCGCGAGCTGGTCGTCACGCTCGACCCGGTGCGGGCGCTGGTGATCGGCCGGCAGGTGCTCCCGGTCCTGCTCGGGATCGCGCCCGATCTCGCCGCCGACCAACGAGAGGAGGTGGCGTGGCGAGCGGGAAGGTCGGGTCCCGCCCTACGGTTGCACCCGGCATGATCCCGGTGCAGCGTCTGAACCACGCCGTCCTCTACGTGCGCGACGCCGACCGCGCCGCCGCCTTCTACGAGCAGGCGTTCGGCTTCGAGGTGGTGGAACGCATCCCGGGCGTCGCCGCGTTCCTCAAGGCGGCCGGCACCACGAATCACCACGACCTCGGGCTGTTCTCGCTGGGTCCCGACGCGCCCGGACCCCAGCGCGGCCGCGTCGGCCTCTACCACCTCGCGTGGGAAGTCCCATCGATCCACGACCTCGCCGATGCCCGACAGACGCTGACGGGCCTCGGCGCGCTCGTCGGCCAGAGCAACCACGGCGCGACCAAGTCGCTCTACGGCAAGGACCCCGACGGCAACGAGTTCGAGGTCATGTGGCTCGTGCCCCGCGAGCAGTGGGGCGAGCACGAGCACCAGGCGACGACCGAGCCGCTCGACATCGACGCCGAGCTCGCCCGCTGGGGCTGACGCCCCCGTGTCACGCCGGCGGGATCAGGCCTGCCGGCGGAGCACGTTGAGCGCGGACCCGGCCCGGAACCACTCGATGTGCTCCTCGGACATCGTGTGCGTGGTCCGGATCTGGTCGCTCGATCTGTCGGCGTGGTGCGCGACCACCGTCACCGGCTGGCCCGGCGCGAGGTCGACGAGCCCGACGACGTCGATCGTGTCGTCGGCGCGGATCTTGTCGTAGTCGGACGGGTCGGCGAACGTCAGCGCGAGCACGCCTTGCTTCTTCAGGTTCGCCTCGTGGATACGCGCGAACGAGCGGACGATGATCGCCCGGCCGCCCATGTAGCGCGGCTCCATCGCCGCGTGCTCGCGTGACGAGCCCTCGCCGTAGTTCTCGTCACCGACCGCGACCCACTCGATCCCCGCGTCCTTGTACGCCTTCGCCAGATCCGGCAGCGGCGTCGCCGAGCCGTCGCGCACGTCGACGCCGTTCCCCGCGCCCTCGGCGAACGTGTTGTGCACACCCGTGAACAGGTTCTGCGAGATGTTCGTGAGGTGCCCGCGGTAGCGAAGCCACGGACCCGCCGGCGAGATGTGGTCGGTCGTGCACTTCCCCGTCGCCTTGAGCAGCACCCGCAGGCCGGTGAGATCGTCGCCGTCCCACGCCGGGAACGGCTCGAGTAGCTCCAGGCGCTCGCTGCCCGGCTTCACGACGACCTCGACCTTCGACGGGTCGCCCGCCGGGGGCTGGAAGCCGGAGTCGCCGGGGTCGAAGCCCTTGTCGGGGAGCTCGTCGGCGACGGGCGGCTCGAGGTGCACGGGCGCGTCGTCGGGCCCGGGTACGCCGTCGCGCACGAAGTCGACGTCGAGGCGGCCGGTGAGCGCCATGCCGACCACCGTCTCGGGCGAGCCGATGAACGCGAGCGTCTCGGCGTTGCCGTCGTTGCGGCGCGGGAAGTTGCGGTTGTACGACGTCACGATCGTGTTGCGGTCGCCCATCTCGATGTCGTCGCGCTTCCACTGGCCGATGCACGGCCCGCACGCGTTGGCGAGCACGCTGGCGCCGATCGCCTCGAGGTCCGCGAGGAGGCCGTCGCGCTCGATCGTCGCCCGCACTTGCTCGGACCCGGGCGTGATGAGCAGCGGCGAGCGCACCTTGAGGCCGGCCGCCTTCGCCTGGCGGGCGACGTGCGCGGCCCGTCCGATGTCCTCGTAGGACGAGTTCGTGCACGAGCCGACCAGCGCGTACGAGATCTCCGGCGGATAGCTCTCCTTCTCGACCGCGTCCCGCACCTCCGAGATCGGACGGTCGAGGTCGGGCGTGTGCGGACCGACGAGGTGCGGCTCGAGCTCGTCGAGGTCGATCTCGATCACGCGGTCGTAGAAGCGCTCGGGGTCGCGCTCGACCTCGGGGTCGACGCGCAGGAACTCGGCGTACTCGTTCGCGAGGTCGGCGATCTCCTCGCGCTGCGTGGCCTTGAGGTACATGGCCGACCGGTCGTCATACGGGAACAGCGAGCACGTGGCGCCGATCTCGGCGCCCATGTTGCAGATCGTGGCCTTGCCGGTGGCCGAGATCGACTCGCATCCGGGCCCGAAGTACTCGACGATCGCACCCGTCCCGCCCTTCACGGTCAGGATGCCGGCGACCTTGAGGATGACGTCCTTGGGCGCGGTCCAGCCCGACAGGCGGCCGGTGAGGTGCACGCCGATCACCTTCGGGACCTTCGTGTTGAACGGCCAGCCCGCCATCACGTCGACGGCGTCGGCGCCGCCCACGCCGATCGCGACCATGCCGAGGCCGCCGGCGTTGGGTGTGTGACTGTCGGTGCCGAGCATCATCCCGCCCGGGAATGCGTACTGCTCGAGCACGACCTGGTGGATGATCCCGGAGCCCGGCTTCCAGAACCCGATGCCGTACTTCGCCGACACCGTGCGCAGGAACTCGTACACCTCCGAGTTGGCGTCGACCGCGTTCTTCAGGTCGATCTCGGCGCCGACGCGGGCCTGGATGAGATGGTCGCAGTGCACCGTCGTGGGCACCGCGACGCGCGGGAGGCCCGCGGTGACGAACTGGAGGAGCGCCATCTGCGCGGTCGCGTCCTGCATCGCGACGCGGTCGGGGCGGTAGTCGGCGTAGTCGGCACCGCGGTCGAGGCCGATCGAGTGCGGGTCCTCGGCGTGCGCCCACAGCACCTTCTCGGCGTAGGTGACCGGGCGGCCGAGCCGGCGACGGGCGACCGCCACCCGCTCCGGGTAGCGCCCGTACGCCTCCTCGACGAGTGCGACGGGCGTGGTCGGTCCCGTGTTGCCAGGCATATTGCGAGGCTACGTCAGCAACTTCGCCGATCGATCACCCGGGGTGTCCGCAGGCTCCGTTCGCACGCGAGCCAGGAACGTGCCCGGCCCGTCGTCGTAGAAGGTCATCGTCTGCAGGGGCGGCGAGTAGACGTGCAGGCTGATCGCGACCTCCGGCCCCGGGTTGGCAAGGTCGTGGACGTGATCGGGGCCGAACGCGAGCACCGCGCCCGGTCCGACGCGCCGGCGGCGCACGAGGTGCTGCGCAGTCCGGTCGGTGTACGCCTCGACGAGCCGGCCGGTCACCACGTAGAAGGCGCCGGCCGAGCCGCCGTGGTCGTGGAGCTCGATGCCCTGGGCGCGGTCCCACCCGAGGAGCCAGACGTCGTGGGCCTCGTCTCGGTGGAGCCGCCGGAACCAGCGCTGGTCGGGATGCGGCGCGGCGAGCGTGCTCCACCGGTGCGCGAACGACGCCAGCCGGGCCGCGATCGCCGCGAGCTCGGCCGGGTCGAGCGTCGGAGCCGGCACTTCGAGCGTGGTCACGGCGGAAACCGTACGGTTGAATTCCCGACCTGACAAGTCATATTTAGCGGCGGAGCTCGTCAGTGGGGTTGCCAGGCGTCGGCGGCGGTCGTGAGGGCCACCACGCCTTCGGGCAGCGCCCCCGAGGCCAGGTCGGCGAGCGACACCTGCTCGAGCACCGCCCGCAGGTTGGAGCGCAGCGCCACCCACACCTCGGGAAGGCGGGCAGCGGCGCCCGGGTACTGCAGGCCCTCGGGACGGGATCCCTGGACCGCAGCCAGCGGCCCCTCGACCGCGCGCAGGACGTTGGCGACCGAGATCTCGGACGCGGGGCGCGTGAGCGCGTATCCCCCGTCGGCGCCCCGCCGGGCCCGCACCAGGCCGGCGTGGCGAAGGTCGGCGAGGATGTTCTCCAGGAACTTGCGCGGGATCCCCTGCGCCCGGCTCAGCTGCTCGCCCTTGACCGGCTTGCCCGCGGACTCGGCCGCGGCGAGCTCCGCCGCTGCCCTGACCGCATAGTCCGCCTTGGCCGAGATGCGCATTTGACCGTCCTCCCGTGAAAGTCTAGTTTGTCGATCAACTTTGTGGGCTTCACGGAGGGGATGTGCACCTCGAACTGGGCGTGATGCTCGCCGGATTCCTCGTGGGATTCGTGGTCGGGCTCACCGGCATGGGCGGCGGCGCGCTGATGACGCCGATCCTCGTCCTGCTGTTCCGGATCAACCCGCTCGCCGCGGTGTCGAGCGACATCGTGGCCGCGGTCGTGATGAAGCCTGTGGGCGGCTCCGTCCACCTGCGCCGCGGCACCGTGAACCTCAACCTGGTCCGCTGGCTGGCGATCGGATCGGTCCCGGCCGCGTTCTGCGGTGTCCTCGTGTTGCGGGCGATCGGGGCACCGGAGTTCGGCGACCGGCTGAAGGTCTTGCTGGGCGTGGTCCTGCTCGTGGCGGCGGGCGCGATCGTCGCCAAGGGCGTCTTGCAGACCCGCCGCCCGACGGGGGGCGGTGTGCACGCGATCACCGTGCGCCCGGGCCGGACCGTCCTCATCGGGGTGATCGGCGGGCTCGTGGTCGGCATGACGTCGGTCGGTTCCGGCTCGGTGATGATCGTCCTGCTGATGCTCCTCTACCCGGCGCTGTCGGGCAACGAGCTCGTCGGCACCGACCTCGTGCAGGCCATCCCGCTGGTCCTCGCGGCTGCGATCGGGCACCTGTTCTTCGGGGATCTGCAACTGGGGCTGACCGCGTCGCTGCTGCTCGGCAGCGTCCCCGGCGTGTACCTCGGCGCACGCGTGTCGTCGCGTGCACCCGATCGCATCATCCGGCCGGTGCTCGTCGTCGTGCTGACCATCTCGGCGCTGAAGCTGATCGGCGCGTCGAACGTGGTCGTCCTCGCCGTTCTCGGCGGCGTCGGCATCGGGGCGCTGGTCACGTACGCATGGCGGCGCGCGAGCAACGACACGTGGGGGGAGCTCACGCGCGACAGCTACGACGAGCGCAGTCGCGACGCGAGCGCCTGACCTCGTCCATCCCCCCACGGAGGTTTCCTTCACCATGTCCCTCGTCCGGCTCCTTACACGCTTGGCCGTCGCAACTGCCGTAGGCGTCGCGCTGCTCGTTCCCGCCGGCGCGCTCGGCGCCGGCGCCGCACCGAAGCAGGACAACGTCACGCTCCGACTCGGCTACTTCCCCAACGTCACGCATGCGTCGGCGATCGTCGGCGTCGAGGGCGGAATCTTCCAGCAGAAGCTCGGCAACAACGTGAAGCTCGAGACGAGCACGTTCAACGCCGGGCCGGCAGCCATCGAGGCGCTCAACTCCGACGCGCTCGACGCCACCTACATCGGGCCGAACCCTGCCATCAACGCGTTCGCGCAGTCGGGTGGCGAGGCGATCCGGATCGTCTCGGGCGCAACGTCGGGCGGGGCGTTCCTCGTCGTCAAGCCCAGCATCAAGAGCGCCAAAGACCTGAAGGGCAAGCAGATCGCGTCGCCGCAGCTGGGCAACACCCAGGACGTCGCCCTACGAACTTGGCTGAAGAAGAAGGGCCTCAAGACGGACCCCGCCGGCGGCGGCGACGTCTCGATCCTGCCCCAGGAGAACGCCCAGACCCTCGACCTGTTCAAGCAGGGCGAGATCGACGGCGCGTGGGTCCCCGAGCCATGGGCGACGCGGCTTGTCCAGGAGGGCGGGGGCAAGATCCTCGTCGACGAGCGCAAGCTGTGGCCCCAGGGCGAGTACGTGACGACACAGCTGATCGTCCGAACGCAGTTCCTCAAGGACCACCCCGATGTCGTGAAGAGGCTCCTCGAGGGGCAGGTTGCAGCCAATGACCTGATCAAGAGCGACCCGCAGAAGGCGGAGCAGCTCGTCGGCCAAGGCATCGACAACGCGACCGGTAAGCCGATCGCGCCCGAGCTCGTGACGGCGTCGTTCAAGAACCTCACGTTCACGAACGACCCGATCGCCACGTCGCTGCGGAAGTCGGCCAAGGACGCCGAGGCAGCGGGGCTGCTGAAGCCCGTCGACCTCAAGGGCATCTACGACCTCAAGCCCCTGAACCAGGTGCTCAAGAAGCAAGGAGAGCCGACGGTCAAGTCATGAGACAACCACGAGCGGTCGACCGCCCTCGCGTCGACGAGCCGGCTTCTGAGGTCCCCCCGCCCGAGGCCGGCTCCGGCGCGCCCATCGTCCTGCGCGGCGCCAGCAAGGTGTACGGCCACGCCGGCGACGCGGTGCCCGCGCTCGACCGCGTGTCGCTGGACGTCCGCTCCGGCGAGTTCGTCTGTCTGCTCGGCGCATCGGGGTGCGGGAAGAGCACGCTGCTGAGCCTCGTCGCCGGCCTCGACCGGCCCACCGCGGGATCCGTCGAGGTCGACGGGCGCACGACGCTCATGTTCCAGGAGGCGGCGCTGTTCCCCTGGCTCACGGCGCAGGGCAACGTCGAGCTCGCACTCAAGCTCCAGCGCGTCCCGAAGGCGAAGCGGCGGGAGCGGGTTCGGGAGCTGCTGCAGGTCGTGCATCTCGAGGGTTTCGAGCGCACGCTCCCCCACGAGCTCTCGGGCGGGATGCGCCAACGCGTGCAGCTCGCGCGGGCCTTGGCGCAAGGTGCCGATGTCCTGCTCATGGACGAGCCCTTCGGCGCCCTCGACGCGATGACACGCGATCTGCTCCACGACGAGATCGAGCGCCTCTGGCGCGAGCAGGGCCTCACGATCCTGTTCGTCACCCACAACGTCCGCGAGGCCGTCCGCCTCGGTGACCGGGTCGTGCTGCTCTCGAGCCGACCCGGCCGGGTGGTCGCCGAGTTCCCGGTCGTCATCCCCCGACCCCGGCGGATCGAGTCACACCCCGTGGCCGATCTCGCCGCGCTGATCACCAACGAGCTGCGGGAGGAGGTGCGGCGCCATGGCGACGCCTGAGAACGGCTCCGCCGCCCGGACCGACCTGCTCGACCGCGAGCTGTCCGGTCTCGATCATCTCGAGACCGAGCTGCCGTCGGGTCCCAGCCGCGCCGCCCGCATCTGGGCAGCGGCGTGGCCGAAGCTTTCGGCGATCGTCATCGCCCTGGTGGTCTGGCAGCTCGTCGTGTGGAGCGGCTGGAAGCCCGACTACATCCTTCCCGGCCCGGTCCCCGTCTTCGAGGCGCTCTTCGGAGACCTGGGCACCTACATGTCGGCGGCGGGAACGACGCTCCTGCGCGGGTTCCGGGGCTTCGCGTTCGCGCTGGTGATCGGGACGATCGTCGGCGCGCTCGTCGCCCGGAACCGAGTGCTTCGATCCGCCATCGGGTCCATGATCACCGGTCTTCAGACGATGCCGTCCGTCGCCTGGTTCCCGCTCGCGATTGTGCTGTTCAAGGTCAGCGAGAACGCGATCTTCTTCGTCGTGGTGCTCGGCGCGGCCCCGTCGATCGCCAACGGGCTCATCAGCGGCATCGACAACATCCAGCCGATCCTGCTGCGGGCGGGCACGGTGCTGGGGGCTCGCCGATGGAAGATGTTCCGCCACGTGATCCTGCCCGCGGCGCTCCCCTCGTTCGTCGGCGGTCTCAAGCAGGGATGGGCGTTCGCGTGGCGCAGCCTGCTCGCGGGCGAGCTCATCGTGCTGATCCCGGGGAAGTTCTCGCTCGGACAGCAGCTCGACGTCAACCGCTCGCTCGGCGACTACTCAGCGATGATGGCGGTGATGATCGTGATCCTGGTCATCGGGATCCTCGTCGACGCGCTCCTCTTCGGCGCGGCCGAGCGCAAGATCCGCCGCCGCTACGGCCTAGTGGACACGGCCGCGGGGTAGCGCTCAGGCCGTCGTCTGGACCTGCCGAGCGCTCCATGCGTACAGGGCGTCGTAGACGAACGTCGCACGTTCGAGGAGCCGTTGGTCGTCGGCCTCCACATCGAGACCGCCGAGACCGATCGCCAGGAGGCCGGGCCCGGCGGCGTCGGTCTCCAGGTCGGATTCGATGTCGGCCGCATGCACGATGCGAGCGAGACGAACCAACGCGTGATCGACCGTCAGACCGAACTCGTCCATCAGCACCTCGAAGGTGCAGCGACCCTCACGATGGTCGTACTGCGCCCCGGGCGCGTCGAAGGACCGTGCATTCTCACGGGCTGCGACGTCGAGGACTTGCTCCGCGGGCACGTACAGAATCTCGGCGACCGGGTCGATGAAGCGACGGATCAGCCACGGGCAGGCGATTCGATCAGTCTTCGGGCGAGCACGAGTGACCCACTTCATTGCGTCTCCTTGTGCGATGCGCGCCGAATCCGTGAGAGCGGATCTACGTTACCTGGGTGCTCACGCGTCGAAGGTCGCCGGCAGCGGCGTTCGCCGTAGCCCTGCTGAGTCTCGCCGTGGCGTCGCCTGCGGTCGGCGCGCGTTCGTCTGACCTTCCTTTGACGCGGGTGCGCGACCTTCCGCTGCCCGGGCGATCGACTCGCTTCGACTACCAGAGCATCGATGCGCCCGGTCGGCGCCTCTACGTCGCCCACCTCGGCGAGTCCACCCTCGACATCGTCGATCTCGACACGTTCACGATCGCGGCAACCGTTCGCGATCTCCCGCAGGTCCATGGCGTGCTCGCCGTACCGGAGCTCGGGCGCGTCTTCGTGTCCACGACCGGGAAGAACGAGCTCGTCATTCTCGATGCGTCAACGAATCGGGTGGTCGGCCGCGCACCGACGGGCGAGTTTCCCGACGGCATCTCATACGACGAACGCGACGACCTCGTACTGGTGTCGAACAAGAACGACGGCAGCGAGAGCATCTTCGAAGGGCGCTCCGGTCGCGCAGTTCGCACGGTGCAGCTCGGCCGAGAGGTCGGCAACGTCGCCTACGACGCCGGCACCGGACTCGCCTATGCGGCGGTGCGCCCGCCAGACCAACTCGTGGGGATCGAACCAGCCACGGGCAGCGTCACGACACGGATCCGGCTCGACGGCTGCCGAGGGGCGCACGGCGTCTACGTTCAAAGGCAGACCCAGCAGGCATTCGTAGCCTGCGAGCGGAACGCCACCGTCGCCACCGTCGATCTGGTGCAGGGCAAGCAGGTCGCAACCGACTCCGTGGGCAAGAACCCCGACGTGCTCGCGTACGACCCTGGCAACGGACGGCTGTACGTGGCCGCCGAGAGCGGCGTGGTGACTGTGTTCTCAACGGATTCCGGGCGGCTGCGCAAGCTCGGGCAGGGTCATCTTGCCGATACAGCGCACTCCGTTGCCGTCGACCCCACGACGCACCTCGTGTACTTCCCGCTCGAGCACGATCCCACGCGGCCCGGAATCAGAGTGATGCGGCCTCGCAATGCTCAAGGATGATCAACTGGTGACGTCGCTGCCCCGAACTGTCCGCCACGACTGCCAGGTGATGCGGAGGATGAGAGCAGTGATCGCCAGCCCGATGAGGGGATCTGCAAGCGGGAACCCGATTGCGACTGCGCCGGCCGAAGCGACGACCGCGAGGCTCACGTAGGCATCGGCGCGAGCGTGATGCCCGTCGGCAATGAGCGCGCGACTGTCGATGCGCCGACCAGCTCGCGTGCGAATCCGAGCAGCCAGGTAGTTGCCGCAGAAGCCAAGCGCTCCGGCACTGGCGATGGCCGCGAGGTAGTTCGGCTTCGCCGGCTGAATCAGGCGATGAATGGCCTCGATACCGACAACGCCGCCACTGATAGCAATGGCCGCAACGACGAGAAGGCCGGCGCGGCGCTCAGCCACCTTCGAGCGGAGCATGAAGGCAACAGCGAGAGGCACAGCGGTCAGGGCATCACCAACGTTGTGGACGAGATCAGCAAGGAGCGCGACGCTGCCACTTGCCGCGAACACCACCGCCTGCGCGGCCGCCGTTACCCCCAACACTCCGAGTGAAAGCGCGACCGCTCGTATGCCTTGACTCGACCGCTTGATGCTCTCATCGACGAGTCCGTGAGAATGACCGTGCTCGACCGTTCCGGTCCGGCCGCGCGCGTGGCGATGGTCGCGACCTTGTCGGCCCTCAGGTTGGTCGTGCAGCCCGCCGACAGCGCTTGAAGCCCGTACCGACAGGCCAAGATGGCGGTGCCTCCGCCGGTACTCGTGCCTGTGTACACGGGTTCCGTGGCGGTGCAGGAGCGGATCAGCGGCCGACGTGCTCACGTCACGCTGCTTGCGCGAGGCGGTGCTTGGCGTCGCGGATCTCGGGGGCCTCGATCGGGAGCACGTTGAGGAATCGGGTAAGCCCGAAGATGGCGGCCCGCACCGACAGCGTCGCCGGCTCGAACCACGGCAGCCCGTACATGCGGCGCGCGAACCGGGGCAGGCTCGCGATCGCCGCGCTGGCCGGCAGCACCCACAGCGGACGCAGCGGGAACGGCATCGGCGGGGCGAGAATCAGGCGCATGCTCTCGCGCGCGCCCGGCGTGAGCTGCAAGCCCTCGACGCCGTGGAGATAGTCGCGGAGCTCGCCGAGCGTTCGGGGCGCCATCGTCGCCGGCAACCCGAGGAGCTCCGCCACGCAGACCATCTCGTCGACGTACCGGTCCGCGTCGGCGTCGGACAGCCGGCCGGCGTAGCTGCGGTACGAGAACACCGCCGAGTGCACCTCGACGGCGTGGATCCAGAGCAGCAGGTCGGGATCGTGCGCCGAGTACGTGCGGCCCGTGACCGGGTCGACGCCGTGGATGCGGTCGTGGATGCGGCGCACCGCCTCGCACGCCCCCTCCGCCCTGCGCGTGTCGCCGTAGGTGGTGTCGAGCACGAAGCGCACTGTGCGGTTCAGGCGGCCCCACGGGTCGGCCTTGTAGTCGCTGTGCTGGACGACGCCCGCCATCGCCCGCGGCTCCAGCGCCTGGACGAGCAGGGCGCGCATCGCGCCCACCAGCATCGACGGGTCGGCGTGCAGGCGCCACGCCATGCTGTCAGGACCGAAGAGCCCGACGTCCATCAGTCGCGGGCGGTCTCTTCGATCGTCACCGTCTCCATCACGTCGCCGACCTGCGTCTCCTGGGCGACGTCGATGCCGTCGACCACGTAACCGAAGAGGTTGTAGCTCTTGGCGAGCTTGCCCGTGCAGTCGTCGATGCACACGAAGAACTGCGAGCCGTTGGTGTCCGGCCCCGCGTTCGCCATCGCCACCGCGCCGAGCGTGTACTCGCCGCGCACGGGCTCGTCCTCGAATCGGTAGCCGGGACCGCCGCGACCCGACCCCTCGGGATCGCCGCCCTGGATCACGAACTCGGGGACGACGCGGTGGAACACGAGCCCGTCGTAGTAACCCTGCCGGGCCAGGGCCACGAAGTTGTTGACGCTCTTCGGCGCCATCTGCGGGTCGAGCTCCATCATGATCGTGCCGCGGCTGGTGTGGATCGTCGCCCGGTAGATCGAGTCGTTGTCGATCTCGTGCGCAGGAGGCTCGGCCACAGGAATCCTCGTCCGGTCGCTCAGGGTGCGTTCGTGGGAGGAACGCTACCCGAGCCCCCGGGCTCCACGGCTTGGGCGAGCGCGTTGCGGGCCTGTGTCGCGAACTGACCGTCGGGCGCGAGCACGAGGTAGCGCTGGAACTCGCCGATGGCGCCGTCGACCTCGTTGTACCCGTCGAGCAGCAGGATGGCTCGGTAGTAGTGCGCGTCGGCGTGGTTGGGATCGGCTTGCACGGCCCGGTCGAGGAGGTCGCGGGCGCCGGCGACGAGCTGGCGCTGCGCGTCGGGGCTGGGCACCTGGCCGGCGACGATGAAGCGGAGCCGGCCCGCGTTCGCGAGCGCGTCGGCGTTGGTGGGCGCGACCTTGACGGCTGCGTCGTACTCCTTGAGCGAGCTCACCGGGTCCCCCGACTGCTCGAGGAAGCGCGCCAGCGCCAGATGGGCTTGGACGTCGTCGGGCTTGTCGCGCACCGCCTTCTCGAGGCGCGACTGCCGATCGCTGCGGCCGGGCGCCGAAGACGGTTGGTTGCCGGACGACGTCTGCCCCGGCAGGCGGGCCCCGAGCGCGGCCGCCAGCGTGACCGCCGCCAGCACCGCGAACGCGACGATCCCGCCGACGGTGAGCCCCCGGCGCCGCCACGACACAGCAGGCGGGGCGGGGCGGGCATCGACGCCGTCGCGCAGCGCGCGGATCGCGGCTGCGGCACGTGCGGTGTAGTCGTCGTGGAGCTCGGTGTACGACGCATCGTCGATGTTGCCGGCGGCGCGCTCCGTCTCGAGGTCGTCGAGCGACTTCAGCAGGAAGTCGCGTTCGCGCTCGAGCTCGTCGCGATCGTCGGGATCGATCTTCGTGGTCATGACCGGGCGCGCTGCACGAGCTCGCGGTCGGCTTCCGTGGCGTGCAGGTGCGGCGCGCGCCGCCAGCGGCGCAGGGCGAGCACGAGCCCCGCCGCGCCGAGCACCAACGCCGCCGCCGGGAGACCCCAGACGAGGATCCCGAGTCCCCCGCTCTCGGGCTTGAGCAGGATCGACGGCCCGAACTTGTCGATGTACGCCTGGCGGATCTCGGCGTCGCTCTGGCCGGCGACCACACGGCGGCGGATGTCGTCGCGGGCGGCGCGGGCCACATCGGTCGAGCTCTGGGCGATCGACTGGCTCTCGCAATCGGGACAGCGCAGCTCCGAGCTGACGGAGCGGACGCGCTCGGCATCGGACGGGGAGCCGCCGCGGGGCCAGGCCACGATCGCCAGGGTGATGACGACGACCGCCCCGAGCACGAGCCAGGCGACGCCGCGCCGGCTCACGACTGCCCTCGCGCCGCGTCGTAGAGCTTCTCGAGCTGGGCCACGGTCGACGGCCCGAACTGTGTGCCGGCGATCACGCCATCGGGCGTGATCGCGTACGTCTCGGGCTGGCCGCGAGTCCCGAAGTCGAGCGATGCGTTCGCGCCAGGATCGAAGGCGACCGTGTACGGCACGCCCTCGTCGTTCACGTAGCCGCGGATCGCGGACTCGGTGTCGTCGCGCACGATGCCGACCATGGCGAAGGCGGGATCGCCGGCGTGGCGCCGGTAGAACTCCACCAGCGCCGGGTGCTCCTGCTGGCACGGGAGGCACCACGAGTTCCAGAAGTTCACGATCACGGTCTTGCCCTCGAGGTCGGCCGACCGGACATGGCTCCCGTCGAGCGTGGGAAGGTCGAAGGCGGGCGCGTTGTCGCCGAGGAGATGGCTCTTGTTCTGATCCTGTCGAGGGTCGGTCCCCACCTGGGTTGCCGCCACGACTGCGATCGCGGCGACAACGACACCCACCGACAGCGCGATCCAGCGGACCCGGTGCTTCACGTGAGCGCCTCCTCGCGCTCGCGTGGGGCCGGCTCCACCTCCACTGGCGGCGGCTCGGGTACGGGCTTGGGCCGGCGCCGCAGCGCCGGCGACAAGGCGACGACGGTCCCGAGCGCCATCACGCCGCCGCCGACCCACAGCCACAGCACCATGGGGTTCACGGCGACGCCGATCGTCACCCGCCCGTGCTCGTTCGGCGACGACACCAGCGTGAGATAGACGTCCTCCCGCAGCCCGGTGCGCACCGACGGCGTCCCGATGCCCTGCGCCGAGTTCGGGAACGTGGAGATCGCCGGCGCGTAGGTGCCGAGATCATCGCCGCCGCGACGGATCCGCACGTCGGCCGACACGGTGTTCTTCTGGCCGCTGCGCTGCGTGTGAGAGCCGACGTAGGTGAGCGTGTAGCCGCGCACGGTGGCGGACTGGCCTTCGGTGAGCCGGACCTCGCGCTTGGTCGTGTACGCCGACGACGCCGCGATCGCGACCGCGGCGATCACCACGCCGACGTGCACGATGAGCCCGCCGTACAGGCGGGGATTGCCGCGCACCATGCGCGCCACGGCGACCGGCCACGCCTCGGCGGTGGCGCGACGTCGCCCGCGGGCTCCAACCGCGTACTGCCGCACGATCCC
>WNFV01005223.1_pt1 | contig 15779 bp, 5 predicted proteins | sample 5400101 | NCBI WGS metagenome assembly WNFV01 (sample SAMN13153361, study PRJNA577476) | soil metagenome | isolation source: 115 cm soil or saprolite under grassland replicate 1 | place: USA:California | collected 2016-06-15
GATCTCGTCGACCGAGGTCGCCGCACGCGCGTTGCGTTCGACCGCGGTGAGCTCGCTGTCGACGATGGTGAGCCGGTAGTCGCGGCGCGGGTCGAAGTCGGCGAACTGATCGACCCGGTCGAGGACATCGCCGACGAGCTTCTTCAAGAACACCCGAGGCGCCACGCCGACCCGGCCACCGAGGTCGCCGGTGACCGCCTTGGCGAGGAGCGCGACGTAGTCGTCGTCGCAGGACGAGCGGATCCGGCTCGGCTCGGCGGCACCCTCGGCGTAGAGGTCGCGGGTACGGCGACCGACTTCGCTGAGCCCGTCGACGGTGAACCCGGCGAGGCGGAGCTGGGTCGCCCGGGGGCTGTCGAAGCGCGCGTCGGTGGTGAAGTCGGTGTGGAGTCGCTGGGCGAGCGGTGCCAGCCGCTGGGCGCCCTGTGGGCCGTCGAAGAAGGCCGGTGTGCCGGTGATGACCAGGTACAGGCCGGGAAAGCGGCCCTGGTCGATCTCGTCGATCAGTTGCCGTAGGGCGTTGAGGGCCCGGTCGCGGGCGTCGGAGCGGATCCGCTGGAGGGTCTCGACCTCGTCGAGGAGCAGGACCAGGCCGGCGTAGCCGGCGCCGTCCAGGATGGTGAGCAGCCCGGCGAGGAACGCCAGGGCGGCGTCGTGGTCGAGGTCGCCGCGGATCCCAGCGGCCCGCTTGATCGAGGCCGCCACGTGGGGTTGTCCGCCGAGCCAGGCCAGGAGTCCTTCGGCGCGGGCGGCGTCGCCGTCGGCGAGGGCCCGTCGGTAGCCGCGCAGGACGGCGGCGAGCGCCGGGGCGCGGGTGGCCACGGTTCCGAGGCGCTGCTCGGCGAGAGCGTCGGTGGCGGCGAGGACTGCCTCGGCGTCGCCGGATGGGGTGGTGCCGGCGGCCACCACGTCCTCGTGGAGCGCGAAGAACCATGAGTCCACCACCGACCGCAACGCGCCGCCGGCGGTGTCGGCCGTGGTGAGCCGTTCACAGACCCGCCGGTACACGGTCTCGAGATGGTGCAGGGGGGTTTCCCCTTCGCTGATTTGCACTTCCGCGGTGGCGAACCCCTGCGCGCGGGCGCGCTCGGCGAGCCAGCGGACCACGAACGTCTTCCCCGACCCGTACTCGCCGCGGACGGCCTTGAAGCCGGCGCCGCCGGCGGCGACCGTAGCCAGCTCGTCGTCGAAGGCGGCGGCGAAACGGTCGGTGCCCACGGCGAAGGCGTCGAGGCCCCGTTGCGGGACGGTGCCTCGCCGGAGGGCGTCGATGATCTCCCGGCGCCGCTGCGGGGAGATCACGGGAGGTCGACCTCGAATTGGAGGGCGAGCAGCTCCCGGTTGAGGGCCACGGTGCCGTCGGCCCGCACGGCCAGCACCTCAGTGCCGTCGAGGTTCAGCAACCGTTGCACCAGGGTGAGCGCCATGCGCAGCGTGTCAGGTGGCTCCCCGGTACGGGCCGAGAGGGCGGCCAGGGGGATGGTTCCCCCGTTGGCGTCGATGAGGTCGAGGTAGCGGCGGAGGCGCTCGTCGGCGAGCGGGCGGGGGAGGCGGGCGCGCTGGCGGTTGGCGGCGTATGCGGGGCTGGCGAGCAGGTCGTCGACCCAGGCGGCCCGGGGAGGGACAGACCGCTCGCCAGCCGGTGGCCCGAACAGAGCGGGCTGCGCCTCGGCCCTGGCCTTGCGGGGTCGCCGCCTGGCGGATGCAGGGGCCGGGCGGTCCGCGGTGGGCTCGCCGGTCCACCAGGCGGGAGCGGCGAGCGGCCGGTGGACCCACTGGTCGGGGAGGCGCCTGGCGAGGACCTCGACTGGGACGAGCACCTCCTCGGGTGTTGCGCCGCCGTGGTAGCCGTGCTTGGGGACGCCGTAGCGGAGCCGGTCGTCGGCTGGCAGGATCACCCGTCCGCCGCCGAGCAGGACCCTCGGCCCGGCGATCTCGACTTCGCTGTCGCCTGGTGGAGGAGGGGCGGTCCTCCAGCGCTCCCCGCCGTCGCCGCGGAGCGGCTGGTAGCGGGAGCGGCCGGCGTCGAGGACGTGGCCATGGTCGGCAGTCAGCACGATGACCCGGCCCGCCTCGGCGGCCGCGTCCAGCAGCCACGACAGCGGCCGCAGAGAGCCCAGGTCCCATCCCACCCGCAGTTGCTGCCCGCGGGCCAGGTGGTCGTCGACGGCGTTGACCACGACGCCGACGACCCGTTGGTCGGCGTCGGCGACGAGGCGGCGGACTTCGTCGGGCAACGCCATCCCGCTCGCCGCTATCAGGCCGGCCTTGTGGAACAGCACCGGTGGACGGGTCGGCGACGACACCATGCGCAGCGACGGCTGGGAGGCGAAGCCGGCGCGCTCCTCCTGCTGCCCGCCGACGGTCCGCTGCCCGCACAGAAGCGCGGTGCGGCTCGCCTCGGTGACGGTGGGCAGCACCGCCACCCCCACCGGCCACTCGTCACGCTCCACCGGCATGGCGGGCATCCACCCTTCGTCGGCCAGGTCCCGGATCAGGACGTGGGCGACCGGCAGGCTCATGCCGTCGCAGACAACCATGAGGACCGGCGCGGCCTGGGCCACCGGGGCGACCACCGTGGCCAATACCTGCTCGACGGGGACGAGGCGGGCGTCGGCGAGCGGTTCTGAGCGTGACCAGCCGGTGAGCAGCTCGACGAACCGGGCGGTCTCCTGGCCGCGCTGTCTTGCCGCGGTCTGGCACAGGCCCGTGTAGGCGGCGGCCAGTTCTGGAACCTGGTCGCCCTCGGCAAGGAGTTGGCGCGCTTCGTCGAGGAAGGCCCCGTCGGCGGCATACCCGGCGGCGGCCGCTGCGAACGTGGACGGCGGCGAGGACGGCGGCATCTGGGAGCGGCGCAGCAGGCGGACGGCGGCCTCGGCCATCTCGACGCGGTGGGACCGGCGCCTTGCGTGCCGATGCTCGCGCACGCGTTCGAGGGCGCCGACCACGCTATCGAGGTCCTCGGCAGCGAGGATCCGCCCTAGCGCCGCGAGACGCTCCTCGAAGCCGCGGGGAAGGCTGTCGGAGAGGACGGCCAGCTCGGCGGCACCGGCGTCGGCCAGAACCAGGTCGGCGGCGTCCAGCACAGCGGCCACGTTGTCGTCGGCGTCGAGAGCCGATTCGGCGGCGGCACCCCACGCCTCGGCCGCGCGTTGGTCGAGGCGGTCGCGGCCGAGCAGGCCTTCGAGCCGGACGCGGGCGACGGTCTGACGGTGGGCGAGGACGGGGTCCTCAGTGGTGCTCCACAGCGCCTGGGCGGCGAGCCCGAGGGCCAGAAGCTCGGCGCCGTGGCCGGTGGCCAGCAGGTCCACCAGGACCGGGATCGGACCCGGGGCCAGGCCCGCCCAATGGTGGGCGACCCGTTCCCGCTGTTCGGGGGAGAGGTCGGTCAGCGCAGCGCCGACCTCCGGCTGGTCGCCGAGGGCGAGGACCGCGGGGATCCCGTCCGGCGGGTCGGGGAGGCCGAGGCGGGCGTGCTGCCAGGTGCGCCAGGCGAGGTCGACGTCGAGGACGCCGCGGAGGGGCTTCAAGTCGGGCCAGCCGCCGGCAGGGGCGACGGCGATGAGGTCGTCGATCAGCCATCGTTCGGTGACGAGCTGCGGGTCGAGCACGGAGGCCCGGAAGAGGGCGAGGATTGAGCCGAACGGGTCGAGTGGGAGCACCTCGCCTTTGACGAGCCTGGCTCGCACGTCCAGGCCGAGGTCGCCGCCGCTGCACTCCGTGAGGAGCACCAGCAACTCGCCGGCATGGTGCTCGTGGTCGAGGAGCGCTTCCCGTACCGCCAGCGGCGAACGGCACGGCACGACCCGCATCGGGGTGTCGGAGCCGTCCAGCACGTCAGGTCCCGACCAATCGGGATCGGCATGCACCGCCAGGGCGCTGCGGCGGTCGTCGGGCCGGCGGTTGGCGGCGACGAGCGCCCGGATCTGCGCGGCGTCAGCCCTCGGCATCGCCGTGCCACTCCGTGATCTGCCAGGTCAGGTCGAGATGCGCTTCCGCCCGCAGCCGCCGGCGGATCTCCCGGAGCTGCTCCTCGGCCGCCGGCCGGTCGAACCCCGCCGGCGAGGGCGGCATCCGCGTCGGCCGCTGGGGGATGGCGGGGCGGGTGGCGGCTCGGGCGAGAAGGTCCGTGGCGGCCGTGGCGGCGTCGCGCAGCCGGCCGACGAGGTGGACGGCGAGCTCGTCGGCCGCAAGGCTCTCCGCCAGCCGTTCACGCACGGCGTCGGCGTCGGCTTTCCACGGTGGGTCCAGCTCGTCGATGTGGCGGATCAGATCCCAGTTCATGCGCTGGAGCTCGTCGGCCACCACGCGCGCCTGCGCGATCGAGGTGCCGATGGCCGCCGCCGTCGTGGGTACCTCGCATGCGGCGAGGACCTCGGAGGCGTGGTCGGGCCGCCGGTGCAGCTCGCCTACCAGCTTGGAGGCCGCCTCGGCGGTGCGGAGGCGGTCTCCTTCGTCCCCCAGGCCCAGCCGTGCCCAGGCCTCCCGGATGCGGGGGACCAGGTCCCGTACCGCCTGGGCACGGTCGGCGACGACCCCGCTGTGGATCCGTTCACCGAGGTCGGCTACCGTGGTTGCCGACAGGAACGTGCTCGTGGCCATCACGCCCATGTCCGCTGCGCGCCGCAGAGCCTCTTGCCACATCTCCGGGCTGGGCAACTCCTGTGCCCGCAGCTCCCAGTCGTCGTGGACGCGGCCGATCTCCGGCTTCCCGACCGGCCGGCCGCCGTCGAGCAGTGCCCGGTCGGTCGCGGCCGCGACGAGCAGGATCACCAGGTCGGCGATCTCGCGGGTGAGGCCCCGCCGGTCGCTCGGCGTGTCGGCGCCGTCGAGCCAGCGGCGCACCTGACCGACCGTCATCGTGGTTGCGGCGGCTTCGGCCCGGCGGCGTTCGACCAGGTCCTTCCAGCCTTCCAGGTCGGCGACGAAGTGGGCCTGGTACATGGTGCCGAGCCTGAGGGGACCCGCCACCTTGGTGAGGATGCGCCGCATCCGCGCCTCGACGTTCTCCAGCCGGCCGTTGGGCTGCTGGAACGCGAGGACGACCTGGTCGAGCGTGTTGCTCAGGTCCGCGCGGGAGACAAGCTCGGTGAACTCGGGATGCTTCGGGTAGCGGTAGCGGAGCAACTGGTCGGCGAGGCCTTCGAGGCAAGTCCGCAGGGACGTGCCCACCGGCGGCTGCAGCGGCAGGCCCGGGTCGAGCGCCAGGAACTGGTCGCTCAGCGTGAGACGCTCCTCGACCAGGCCCGGCTGGACCGGGTCGACGCCGTAGGCCTGGCGCAGTGCGGCGATGATCCGCTCCCGGACGGCCGCCTGCTCGTTGACGAGCTGCATACGGGCCGCTGGCCGGTCGGTCGGCGAGAGGTGCGACGCCAGCCGGTCGAAGGTGTCGCCGGTCAGGACGTAGTCGAGCCGGACCAGCTTGCCGAGCAGCTGCTTGGCGGCGTTGGTGAGGAAGTTCGGCAGCCACACCGCCGTCCACTCCCGAGGCCGCTCCCGCCGGTAGTCGGTCATCCGGCCCCGGTCGTCGGAGGGCCCGTAATCTTCGACGTCCCACGGGTAGTCGACGATGAGCTTGGGCTCCTCGCCCGCCCGGAGCATCTCGTCGGGCAGCTCGGCGGGGTCGCGCACGTTGGCGAACACGGCTGCCAGCTTGCGGCGTGTACCCCGCCAGGTGACCTCCACCCACGGGTCGAAGCTCTTCGGGTCCTTGACCTGGAGCAGCTCCTCCAGCAGCTCCCGCACCCACCGGCGTCGCTCTCCGTCGCTGTCCACGACCCGGGCCGCGTCGAGGATCGGGCCGGTGTCGATCCCCGACAGCACCACCCAGACCGACGGGTCCTGCTCGTCGTCGCCGAGGTGCAGCTCGCCGACCTCGGCCCTCCACCGGCGCAGCTTATCGAGGACCTGCTGGCGTTCGGTGCCGGGGATGAACGCCCGCACGATCCCCGAGTTCAACGCGGTCAGGCGGCTCACCGTCAGCGCCCGCAGCGGGCCGACCTCGGGGACGAGCGCGGCGATCAGCAGCGACTTCACCAGCCGGGCATCGGTGACGTACGGATGTGAAGGGGCCACCTTCGCGGCGTCCTCTTCGGACAGCTCGTGGTCGCGCAGCAGCATCGGCAGGAACCGCCGCGTCCACAGCCGCCGTGCCTGGGCGAACTGGGCCCGCATCACCTCGGTGAGCGGCTCGTCGCCGGCGTTGATCGCGTCCCACAGGTCTCCCAGCGGGACGAGCTGGCCGAGCTCGAGGTGGTCGCGGCCCTCGACGAGGAGCTGCAGCATCACCTTGAGGGCGGTGCGCTCCCGCTGCATCGCCCCTGACAGGGCGACGAGTGCGTCGACCAGCGCCGGGCTGAACGGGTACAGCCGCCGGAACGCCCCGAGGTCGCCGGTGTCGGTGAGGAGCACGTCCCGCTCCTGGCGCTCCTCCAGCTCGCGCCGTACCCGCTCGAACGCGTCGTCGAGCTGCTGACGGGCCTGCACGGTCCTGGGCCGCAGCAGGCGCCGCTCCGCGATGGCCGGCAGGTTGCGGTCCTCCAGGGTGATGGTGTCGAAGCGGCCTTCGGAGTGGCGCAGGATGTCGATGGCGCTGAGTGATTGCGCCCCGGGCACGTGCTCGCCGACCAGCTCGCGCAGGTCCCGCTGGCGGGCGATGAAGCTCACGATCGGCGCCGGCCTGGCCGCGGCATCGGCTTCGACCAGCTTGACGACTTTGGCGCCCTCGCGGCTGACGAACGCCACGTCGCTCATCCGGGCCGCCAGCCACAAGACCAGCTCGTCGAGGAACAGGATCACCGCGTCGTAGCCGAGGCCCTTGGCGTGCCGGCTGATCGCGTCCAGCCCGGCGTCGAAGGGGACGAACCCCTCGGCGGTGGCACGCGCCTGGCCTGGCAGGGCCCGGTAGTGGGTGCGCAGCAGAGCGCCGACCAGCTGGTCACGCTCGCTCGACCCGGGTGGGGCGGCCATTGCGGCATCGAAGCGGGCCGCTTCCCAGCCGGCGCCGTACTCGCCCCACTCGTCGGACACCTCGCCTTCGGACAGGACCCGGAAGAACACGTCGTCGCCGAGGTCCTCCCGCTTGACGCGAGCGTCGTCGAGGATCCCGTCTGCGACGTACACGGCGGGCAGCGGCGCCTCGGGACGGTGCTTGCGGACGTGGTCGACGTAGCCGCCGAGGACCTCCTGCTCCATCGAGCTCTTGCCCACGAAGTGGTAGGGGACGAGCAGGAACCGTTTGCCGTCGATGCGGTCAGCGTACCTGGCTACGACCGGCGCCAGCTCAGGGATCGAGCGGGCGCCCCGGTCGCCCTCGAGCAGCAGGTCCAGCACCGACATCATCGCCGTCTTCCCGGCGCCGAAGCTGGCGTGGAGATAGGTCGCCTTCGACCGGTTGTCCGCGACCGCGGTTGCCACCAGCGACAGCGCCCGGTCGAAGCAGTGGACGAGCTGGTCGGTCACCACGTAGTCGCGCACCGTGTCCGCCGGGTCGCCGATCGCCGTCGCCAGGCTGATCACGAAGTCCGACTTGTGGACCTGCTCGGGAATCTCGATGAGGTCGGCGAGCAGTGTCATCGGCGGGCACGCCTCCTCCGCGTCGGTTCCGGCCGCCACCCGGTGAGGTCATCGGCGGTCAAGTGCAGCACCCGCAGCTCGGCGTCGACCAGCGCCGCGATCTGCGACCCGGGCCGGTCGAGCGCAGGGTCGGGATCCGGGTCGTCGTACCACTGCTTCAACCACGGCACCAGCTCCGCCAGCCCGGCCAGCAGCGGCTTCAGGTGCTCGAGGTCGCGGCCGTCCCGCTTGGCCTGCAGGTACCAGGTCGCCAGGGCCCGCGCCCGGACCAGATGGTGCCACCCAGCCCAGCCGACGACCAGCGACGGGTCCGTCTCCCGCTCCGCGCCTGGGTAGGAGATGAACCGCTCTTTGGGCACGTCGAGCTTCCCGCGGTGGTCCCACGCCACGCCCTGGAAGTCAGCCTTCACGTACGTGGGCGGCACCGGGATCGTCCCGACGTCCTCACCGGCGTCCTCACGGCGTTGCAGCGCCCAGGTCTCAAGCCACTGCTTATGCTTGCGCGCCCCCGAGTCGGTGTAGCGCAGCGTGGCCAGGTAGGGCACCGCTTCGGCCTTTACCAGCTCGGAGACCAACGCGGCGATGTCGACGTCCTCCCGTCCCGCGTATAGCTGGGCGACCTGCACGAAGTCAGGGTCGGTGCGGGTCTCCGCGGCGAGGCGAGCGGTCGAAGTGAGCGCGGCCGGCTTCGGCCAGTAGCGAGGAGATTCCAGCTGGTCGAGCAGCCAGCCTCGCAACGCCACCTTGACCTGCTCGTCCCATGGCTTGGCTGCCCACCGCCGCTTGTACTCCGGCCGCTCGATCAGGCCGATGTTGCGGTCGGCCTCAATCAAGTTGATGCGACGTTCCACTAGCCGCTTGTACGGCTCCGACCAAGAGGTGGGCAGTTCAGTGATCGGCGTTGAGCCATGGCGGGCAAGCCACGACGACTCCTCCTCACCTGCCGCCATCCGCCTGGCCAGCACGATCTCGAACGCCCGCTCCCCAAGTTGCAATGGCGGTTCCGGCTCGTCACCGGTCGTTAGGTCCTCGTTGATCAGTCCGTAGCGTCGATACACTTCCCAGTCCAGCCGTTCCTGCGCGGAGATCAGTTGCGCCCGCAAGTGGGTGTATCGCTGCTGCGCCTCGCCGAGCGGCGCCACAGCAGGCACTCCTGCCCCGGCGATGGCCGCAGGCGTGACTGTGGCGAGTTCTGTGGCGAACCGGTCGAGCAGGACGGTCGTGGTCACGTCCAGATCGGCGGGTAGTGGGAAGGCCTGCAGCTTCGCGCCGTCGTGCTCGAACCGGAACTCATACGCCTCGTCGGCCGCGGCGGCCTCGGCCCCGGGACGACCCTTGTTATGGCATACCTGCTGGATCCAGAAGCAGGCGGTTGAGCTGTTCAACACGCCGAGCAATTCGAGGTGTCGCCGCTTGTCCGAGCCAGGTGGAAGCTTCACGACCGGCGCCGTGCGGTTGAATATCTTCCCGCCACGGTCGAGCACGAAGTGGTTATTTGTTGCTACGAACGCGAACACGATTGACAGTGGGTTGCGTAGACGTCGGAGGGCGACCTGATGCCACTCCCACCAAGGTCGACCCTCCTCATGGTAGGTCAGCCTCGAAAAGGTAGCTCGCGCCCACATGACTGTGCGGTAAGGCCAGAATCGCTGGTATGTTGGCTGTTCACGCTCGATATTCACCAACTTTTCGTCCCGGTAGGGAAAAAAGCTCCACTCGGATTCGCCAATAACCCAGTCGCGAACAACCTCTCCGATCACGACCATCTTGATCAGATCGGCTGGCAGCCCTGCGCGGACGTGTTCCCGGCGGGAAGCGAGCATTACCTCGTCTGCGTTTGTCTGGCCGGTATAGCCGATATGGTCAATCACCGAAGCGAGGGTGGTCCGGCCGGCCTCCAGAGTCCCCTGAAGCTCAGCCGCGCCACCCCCGCCGATGCTCCACGGATGCTTACCGAATCGGATGCGATTCAGGTCTGCTACGCCTACGTAGTCGCTCGATGATCCAGGCTCCTCGGTCAGTTCAACGATGCTTGACCATACCAAACCCTTCTCGGGGACCGCTGGCCGGCTCGGCTCGCCTCGGATGCCCATGACGGCTCGTATGGTCGAAGCGAAGGGCCTTCGATTACGACCGAAGAGAATCACGGTTGGAGTCCCATGGCCCGGGATATAGGCACCGCTTGTGTCGATCACATGGCTCAGGTCGTGCGTCGGTACCCATTGCTGAATGAGCTTCTTGCCGAACTCCCGTTTCATAAACGAGTTGGCAGTGATCATGCCAACATGACCAGCTCGCTCGGGATCCGCGTCGAAGTGTGCGAGCTGGAAGAATCGCTCTGTGAACGGGACTCCGAGTGAGTACTGGCGATAACAGGTCTTGAACCGCTGCCTGTATAGCGCATTCAAGGCGGAATCACGGCACATGATGTACGGTGGATTTCCAACTACCGAATGCCAACTACGCGAGAGGAGAGCCCTGGCCTCCTCAACATCCTCGGTGGCGTACCCGTGGGCTCTGGCGGCAGCTTCGTCGTCGCTGATCGTGCCGGCGAGGCGGCCGGGCGGGTCGCCGTGGAGGAGTGAGTCCCCGACGGCGACGTGGATCCGGTAGGAAGGGGCATCGGCTAGCTGAGTGTCGCCACCGGCACGAAGGGCGGCGACCAGGAGCCGGAAGCGGGCGATAGCTACTGCGAAGGGGTTGAGGTCGACGCCAGCGATGGCATCGAGCGCGCGACGGGCGAGCTCACGAGGATTTGCTCCGGGTTCGTTGTTGCGCCATCGCTCGAACAGAAGGGCGAAGGCGCCGAGGAGGAAGTGGCCAGATCCGCAGGTGGGATCAATGAGCGTCGTCTCTGGTAGCCCGAACGTCGAAAGCGCTGGTTTCAGCGTGTAGTCGAGGATGAACTGCTCGACGAACTCCGGGGTCTGCAGGAGCGCGTAGGTCTTCTTCGCGTGCTCGGACAGATCCTGGTAGAGGTCGCCGAGGAAGCGAGTATTCCAGCTAGGATCGGTGAAGTCGTGGCGGACCTCGCCCTTCTCAGGGTCCACCGCTTGGAATGCCTGGACGAGTGACCGAGCGCCGTCGGCCGATGGGGCGAGCAGCCAAACCGCGTTGTGCGGCCCAAAGATCTCCCCAGTAGCGGGAAGCCCTTGGTAGCGGCGGAAGACCTCCCACAGCCAGTGGCGGTCGTCATGGGCCGGGTTGGCGTGGACGTAGGCGGTGCGATGGTCGAGGGCGATCGCACGGCGGCCACCGGGACCCGAAAGCAGCGGGTCGGAGACAAGGCCGTTGTCCTCACAGAAGCGGACGAAGACGCAGCCGAGCACCCACGCCACTGCGACCTGCGCATAGAGGCCTTCCGCCCACTCGGCCTTGGTGAGCGCTGTGCGCCCGGCGGCCTTGGCGCCGGCGTACTCGGCGTCGATGACCCCGGCCGTCTCCGGGTCGCTGCCGGTCAACTCGCGGAGGTCGTCGACCAGGTTGCGGACGAGGGCCTTGCCGTCGGCGAGCAGGGCGGCGGCGTCGATCACGTCGAGCCTCCTGTGACTGGGCTGGGAAGGGTGCGGTGGAGGTTGCGCAACCAGGCGTCGGGGAGGGCGAAGCGCTCGGCTGAGGAGGTGACCGGGATGGCCTTGCCTTGGACGGCGGGGAGCGCGTCGGGATCGTCGGCGGGGACGAGCACCCACAGAGTCCGCAAGGTCTGGCCTTGCTCCGGCTGGCGGGTGGCGCGCTCGCGAAGCTCGTCGAGGAGGCCGATGGCGTCGTAGCGGGCCAGGAGCCCCGGGTGGGTGAGCAGGACGTGGTCGGGGCCGTGAAGCAGCTCGGCCTGGACGGGGGCGAGAGCGTCACGGACCACGGTGAGCAGGCGGTCCCAGCGCTCCCCGCCGGGACCGTCGGCGTCGGCGGCGAGGATGGCCTGGTCCCACTTGATGCCCTTGGCGGCGGCGTGGCGGTGCAGCGCCCCGATGACGAGCGCGTCGACGCTGCGCGGTGTGGCGCCGAGGTCGCTCAGGGCGGCGATGGCGCGCTGCTGCTGCGACGGGCGCACGGTGATGACCAGGAAGCCACCGCCCTTGGCGTGACGTTCGAGGCGGTCCTGGGCGATCTCGGCCTTCGCCCTGGCCTCGTCGGGCACGTCCACGGTCGCCCCTGTGCCGAACCGGCCGCCGGAGATGGTGACGGCGGTGGCCGCCGCCGCCGAGGGGGGTAGCGGGACGCGGAAGCCGGGAGGAAGCGGGGCACCGGTCGGGCCCGGACCACCGGAGAACCATTCAAGGCCGACGGCTTCACCTAACAGCGCCCGTGCGCCCTGTGGGACGCCTGTCTCGGGTGAAAATCGGGCTGGTTGCCCGCTGACGCCGGAAGCCTGTGATCGTTGGAGGTCGGCTAACAGCGGGGTGCTGGGAGCCGCGCTGTGGGCCTGTCACTGTCGCCTTGAGCACGCGGATCAGATTCCGCTGGTCCCTGTGGCTCCCGCGGGCAACCGTGCTGTTGACCCGTCGGCGAGCAGGGGAGGCCGGGTGCTGGAGGAGACCAACGACAGCGAGGAGATCATCGAGCGGGTCGCCGCGTTGGACATCGGCAAGGCGGAGCTGGTGTGCTGCGTGCGGGTCCCTGGCGAGGGCAAGGGGGGCAAGCGGCTGCAGGAGGTCAAGACCTACCCGACGATGACGCGGTCGCTGCTGGTGCTGGCCGACCGGCTGGCCGGGCTGGGGGTGACCCGGGTGGTGATGGAGGCCACCAGCGACTACTGGAAAGCGCCGTTTTACCTGCTGGAAGCCCATGGGTTCGAGGTGTGGCTGGTCAACGCGCGGGACGTCAAGCACCTGCCGGGGCGGCCCAAGACCGACCGGCTGGACGCGGTGTGGCTGTGTAAGGTCGCCGAGCGGCAGATGCTGCGGCCCAGCTTCGTGCCGCCGCCGGCGATCCGCCGGCTGCGGGACGTGGCCCGCTACCGGGTTGACCTGGTGGGGGTGCGGACCGCTGAGAAGCAGCGGGTGGAGAAGCTGCTGGAGGACGCCCAGATCAAGCTGTCGGTGGTGGCCTCCGACATCTTCGGGGTGTCGGGCCGGGCGATGCTGGCCGCGCTCATCGCCGGCGAGCGCGACCCCAAGGTGCTTGCGCAGCTGGCACGCGGGCGGCTGCGTGCCAAGCTCAGTGTCCTGGTGGAGGCGTTCACCGGGTTCTTCACCGACCATCACGCCTTCCTGCTGGCCAAGATGCTGGCCCGGGTGGATGCGCTGGACAGCGACATCGCCGAGCTGGACCGCAAGCTCGAGGAGCTGATCGTCCCTTTCGCGGCGGCGGTGGACCGGCTGGATGAGATCACCGGCGTCGGCCGGGTCGCCGCGCAGCTGATCCTCGCCGAGATCGGCACCGACATGGGCCGCTTCCCCACCGCTGGCCACCTAGCCTCGTGGGCCAAGTTCACCCCTGGCGTCAAGGAGTCCGCCGGCAAGAAGAAGGGCAAGAGCTCCACCGGGCACGGCAACCGCTACCTGGCCCGCGTGCTCGGCGAGGCCGCCGTGGCCGCCGGCCGGACCGACACCTTCCTGGGGGAGCGCTACCGGCGCATCGCCCGGCGGCGCGGCACCAAGCGCGCCATCGTCGCGGTGGGCCGCTCCATCCTGATCATCGTCTGGCACCTGCTGGCCGACCCCACCGCCCGCTTCCACGATCTGGGCCCTGGCTTCTACGACACCCGCATCAACGCCGAACGCACCAAGCGCAACCACGTCCGTCAGCTCGAAGCCCTCGGCTACAAGGTCACCCTCCAGCCCGCCGCCTGACCAAGGCGCACCCAACTGCTTGGACCCGGCTCCGCTGCGCTGCGCCGGGTGCTGCCGCCTGCCTGCTCACCGTGGATTTTCGGATCAGTCGGTCGAGGTCGGGGCGGCGGGGGAGTGGTTCGGCGGCGGGGAAGCGGGTCTGGATCCGGGTGCGGACGTCGTCCTCCGACAGTGTCCCGGTGCCGAGCAGCGCGGCTCGGGCCAGGCGCAGCGCTCGCGCGGGAGGGAGGCCCCTGGGGTACAGCTCCAGCCGGCTCGACACTGCGGCGGTAGCGGACGACGGCGCCGCCAGGCGGGCGAGTCGGTGGTCGGAAAGCGGAGGGAGCCCGGCGGGCGTCGGCACCTGCCGGAGCCGTTGGAGCGCGACACCGGGGCTAAGGAGTTGCTCAGCGCCTGCCAACTGGTCGGCGGCGACCCCGAGGCTCGCAGCGTAGTCGGCCAATTCCTCGGCCTCGAGGGTGTCGCTGCGGAGCGCGACCACAGCGGACGCCCCGCCGCCCAGACGCCGCCAGGTGAAGCGGTTCGTGCTGCGGCCGGCCTCGGTCTCCAGCGCGGCCCGGATGACCGCGCGGGCGCGCCGGAGCCGGTCGGTGCCGGTGGCGGTGGAGCCCCGCTGGGCGAGCAGGGCGAGGGCGACCTCGTCGCCGGGGAGGACGCCGCCTGCCCGCTCCAGAATCGACTCCAAGTCGCGGCGGACCTGGGTGATGGCCGGCTGCTTGCCCCACCGCGCCCGGGCCCGCTCCAGCAGGGCGTCGTAGCCGGCGCGGTCCAAGCCGAACCGGGCCTTGACGTCGGCCGGGCCCGGCCAGGGCAACGACTGCCTGCCGTGCTCGGTCGCAGCACTGTCGCCGAGCAGGGGTAGCTGGGGGCGGTCACCGTGCAGGCCGAGCAGCAGCTCCAAGGGGTCACGGTCGGCCTGGGCCTGTGGGGTGGTGGGCTTTGCGACGAGCTGGGCGGCGAGCCGGTCGATGCTGGCGGCCGGGTCGGCCGGCTCGGCGTCGAAGCGAGGCCGGAGCCGGCCGATCGCCTCCAGCACTTCGCGGCGGACCTGGAGGCCGACGCCGGGCGCGCGGTTCCATTCGGCCGTCGGGTAGGCGAGGAGCTGCTCGACGGCGCCGAGGCCCAGCCGTTCGAGCGCGCTCGCCGCCGCGCCGGACAGGCCAAGCTCGGCCACCGGGGTCTCCAGGCTAGCTGCGTCGGCGAGCCGCTCGAGGCTGGCCTCGTCGGCAGCGTGGTCGTCCTCGGTGCTGGTCACGGGCCGCGCGGCGGCGGCGAACACGGCGCGCCACGCCTGGCGCATCTGCTCGCCGGTGTCGTAGCGGCTGGCGAGCCGGCGGTGCAGTGCCCGGGCGAAGAAGCGGATGAGCCCGTCCCGTACCGACGGGTCCAGCAGCCCGCCGTCGAGGCGGGGCTCCTCGTCATCGAGATGGGCCGGGTCGGTGCGGCCGTCGCCCCACACCGGCCGGGAGCCGGTCGCCATCTCGTGGAGGGTCGCGGCCACGGCGTAGCGGTCCGCGGCCGGGTCCCAGCGCCGCCCGGGCCGCTCACCGAGGAACGGGTCGAGGTAGCCCTGGGTGCCGGCCCCGAGGCTCGTGTCGGGCGTGCGGGCGAGCGAGAAGTCGAACAGGACCAGGTGCAGCGAGCGGTCGCCTCGCCGGGGGCGGACGCCGAGGTTGTCGGGCTTGATGTCCCGGTGGGGGATGCCCTCGCTCTCCAGGTAGGCGGCGATCTCGAGCAGGTCGTCGCCGAAGCGCTCCAGCAGGTCCAGACCGAGCCGGCCCTGGGCGGTGAGCCGATCGGCCAAGGTCATGCCGAGCTTGTCGCCGGGGTCTCCGGCCGGCGCCAAGCGCAGCGCCGTTCGCCCGCCGACCCGTTCGACGCCGAACAGCTCGACGATCCCGGGGTGGCGGAGCTGTTCGAGGGCGCGGGCCTCGTCCCGGAGCCGCTCGGCGTGCTCCTCGTCCTTGGCGACCTTGAGGACTTCCGGCTCGGCGCTGCCCGACCGGCGGCACAGCAGCGCCACCGCGGTCGATCCGCTGCCGAGCCGGCGCTCGACCTTCCAGCCGCCATCCAGGTCGTCGCCCAGGTGGGCGGCGAGTGGGTCGGCAGTGCTGGCCGTGTCCGGTTCGGGCTCGGCACGCTGCGGCCTGGTCAGCTCGTCGAGCGCTTCGTCGAGCAGGTCGAGCAGCTCCCGCACCGGGACACGGCGGGTCGGCACCGGGTCGGTCGCGAAGGCGACGAACTCAGCCAGCTTGCTCGGCAGGCCGTCGACGGCGGCGTCGAGCGCCAGGCCCTGGTGCACGGCCAGCATCTCCTCGCGCTCGGTCAAATCGGCGGCCGGGGGTTGCGCGGACAGCAACAGGAACGCGAGGGCTCCCAGGGAGAACACGTCCAGTGCGGAGCCGTCTGGGT
>WNFV01005227.1_pt1 | contig 15774 bp, 14 predicted proteins | sample 5400101 | NCBI WGS metagenome assembly WNFV01 (sample SAMN13153361, study PRJNA577476) | soil metagenome | isolation source: 115 cm soil or saprolite under grassland replicate 1 | place: USA:California | collected 2016-06-15
GGCGTCGATGTCCTCATCGACGACAACAAGAATCTTGCCCGCGTCTGCGCCCAGTCGAACTGCGCCGATGATCTTATCGAAGTCCTGGGCGGATCTTTTTTTGATTTTGACGACGAGGTAACCCCAACTGCCGCTGCTCTCATGAATCGCCACGTCGAGAATATTGTCCATGCCGGCATCGGCCAGCCGGCGGCGCACGACGCCTTCGGTGGCGGTGCCGCGGATCTTGCTGCTTTCACTCGGTGGGAATTGGCTCAAGAAGCCGACATAGACGGGATCGTTCCGAGTTGTCATACAATTGACGTTGACGAAGAAACCGATGCCCTCATGCGCCATGTAGCCAGGGAATTCACCGAACGGCCCCTCCCACTCGCCTTCGTCAGTTGGGATGACGCCTTCGATGACGATCTCCGCGTGGGCCGGAACTTGCAGATCGATGGTCTTGCATTGCACCAGCTCGACCGGCTCGCCGGAGATGCCGCCGGCGACGCCGAATTCGTTCAGTCCCGGCGCGATGCGCGCCACGGCGGCGTAAGACAAGTGTGGCGGCACTCCGATAACGCAGGCCACGGCCAAAGGCTTGTGCAGTTTTCGGCACCTGTTCCAGTGCGCGCGCAAGCCGGAGAAATTGCCGGCGTAGCAGCCCATGCGGTCCGCAGCTTTGATCTGGCCGCGGTAATTGCCCATGTTGTATTGCCCGGTTTCGGGATCTCGGCTGATAAAATGAGATGATGTCGTGTACGGCCCGTTGTCGAATCCCGGAGTCGAGATCGGTACCGGCAGCATGTCCAATCCATTCTGTTTGAGCGTTGCGCCTTCGATCGTGCGCTCCTGGCAAGGGCCCGACGCCACCGTCACCGGTTCGATCGGATGCGCCTGGGCATGTGTCCACTTGCCGTAAATTTCTTCTTTGCTGCACTGCATACCGATCGCGTAAATATCCGTCGTCCCGGCGTAGCAGGCGATGGCGACGGGCATATCATAGCGCCGCCCTTTCACATCGACGACCTTTTCGAAGAGAAACGCCTTGCGCTCTTCCTCTGGCAAACCGCGATATTGCAGGCGCACCAGCGGATGCATCTCGGTGTCTTTATTGATCGCGCGCGTCACGCGAATCAACTTGCCGTGCCTTTCCAACTCGGTCAAATATTCACGAACATCTTTGTAGTACGCCATAAAACCTCAGTAAATGAACTTGTTCCAAAAGTTCCAGCCGTTCCATATGTTCCAAGGGTTCAAAATATCCGGAAGGCTCTACCTTGCGATTCGTTTGGATTTCAACGGCTTGAACGATTGGAACGGTTGGAACGAATGAAACCAGAGTTTAGGAAATGACCCCGTTCGCCTTCAGCGCCGCCTGGTAGCGCTGGGGAATCTCGGGGTCTTCGCTTTCGTAGGGTATCATCCATCCGCCTTCATCGACGCTGCGAAACACGTCGTCGTCGGTTTTCTGGTGCGACACTTTGAAACCGAGCGGATGAATGCGGCTGCCGTAGCGCACCGCCAAGTGCCGCGCCGGTTCCTTACCGGCGTTAAAGTGCTGATGAAACCAGTCGCCCGGCGGACAGTAAATACTCGCCTCGCCCCACTTGATCTCAATGACTTGGTTTTCGTGGCCGTCGCTGTAGGGGTGGATGCCCCACTGTTTGTGCCACAGCAATACGTACCCCACCGACCGGGTGCCGACGATAATCGCGCCGGGACCGTGATGGTGCGCCTTATGATACTTGCCCACCGGCCACTCGCCGAGATGACCCACCAAAGCGTTGCCGGACATTTCGAATTGCGCCAAACGCAAGCCGGCCCCTTTGACTTCGAGACTCTCCAGGGTCGCCGATTTGATATCCGAGATGAAATTGGTCTCCCAAATGTTGATCAGGCCGCTCACGTAGCGCTTCTTACCGACGTCGAAGTAATTCTCTTCGCCGAAATAGCGATCGGAGAAACTGTAAGAACAATTGAAGACAAAATTTTCATCGCGGTAGATGTCGAAAGCGAGCGGAGCATTGGTGACCGCGAGAAATCGCACCGGCTCACGCGATCCGTTGACGAGCCGATGGGTCGTGTTCATCGGCGGAGCGAACAGGCTCCACTTATTCCACTCGAACATCTTCTTATGACCGTGATCGTCCCAGATTTCGGTGGCGCCCTGGCCGTTCAAGATGCAGATCACTTCTTCGTATAGGTGCCGCTCCGGCGTGAGAGCGTCACCGGGCGGGATTTCAGCGATGTAACCGCCGGTGATGCCTTGCATGCCGTGCAGATGAATGAACGCCGCCTTACCGCCGGTGCGCGCACAGGGCGCTACCTCGAGCGCGCGTAGATCGGCCATGCCATGGCCGACGTGTATCGGGAGCCCTTGGTTTTTCATCCAGCGTACGTACCCGGTTTTTTCGTTGATCGGCGCTATCTCCATTGCGATTTTTCTCCTTGTGTCGAACTGATCGTCCTTATCTACCGCTGAATCGGGGTTGATCTCAAGGAGGCGCTCGAAGGATCTAAGGAGCATTCTCCAAACATATTAAGAACTCCGACTCCAAGATGGGGCCTTTCATTTAGCATAAAGCGAAAATTGGTGAGAATTCCCAGGCGAAGTAGAACGTGCCGTAACATCGCATGTCATTCTGAGGCCAAAGGCCGAAGAATCTCAACTACTAATTCTCCCGGTATACCAGAATGAGGGATTGCTCTTGAATATCTTCTTTGGAATCTTCGCGTAGACGAGATTGACGACATCCACGGCTTCGCCGATTCCGAGGTCGACCGCAAGACTTGATAGCGCATACGCATCGGCGGCTGTCATACCTTTTTCCGTCTGCAGAAAATCAATCGCTTCCTGCAAAGCGATTCGTGTCGCGACGTTTAGGTCCACATCAAGACCGGTGGTCAAATAATCCGACGCCGTCTCCACGCTCGGCCACTGGATTGTCCTATGCTTGTGCAAGATGAACTGCAGGGTCGGCTTGAGCGAAATCTCGATCGCGCCGCCGTCCACTTCCCCGTCACCCTGCACGGCGTGGCCGTCCCCGGTAAAAAACTGCCCGCCCTTGTTGAATACCGGCAAAAACAGTGAAGAACCGATGCCGCAAAACTTGAGATCGATATTGCCGCCCCACCTGCCGGGTGGCGTCGAGGACACCATGCCCAGGCTGGTCGGCGGCGAAACTGCCATAATGCCCATGAAGGGATTGAGCGGAATCTGAATATCGTCAGAGAACAGCGCGACGCGCCGTTCCAGATCGACGCGAATAAGCTTGGCCGAAGGTTCCTTTAATAGCTTGGGCAACACGCCCTTCCCGGGACCCGTGTTATTGACCCCGTACGGCACGCGAAACTTGATATCGACCACGCGCACTTCCAGCGTATCTCCGGGCTCGGCCGCCTCGACATAAATTGGTCCGGTGAGAATATGGACGCTGGCGCCTTTGGGCCGTTTCACTTCGGCAAAAATAGTCTTGGCATCCGGCAGCACTTCATGGGATGGAATTCCGTAAGCGCCGAAGAAATTCTCCGGATCCTTATGGGTCGTCAGACCCTGATGTGACAGTGCCTCGATCTCGACGACCTGCCCCGACTTGACCGTCAGCGCCGGCGTTAAATTGGCGGCGATGTAGCCCCACAAAACCGTCTCAGGCGTGGAGCGTAGGATGGCGTCGGGCCGAACCGTTGGACCGGTCACGTGAGTCGGCACGCGTTGAGGATTCTCACTCATGGCAGTCTTATTCTACTCAACGATCTCGTAAAGCTGTCAACACGCACCATGTCGCGCGTTGAAGCCGCGGTTTGTCGAAGAGACCGAAAGACGGCGTCGCGCTCAAAACTGATCACTGCTCGTTCACTCGCCGAAATCCCTAGCACAGTCCTCAGTCACGGATCGCCAGCGCGCCGCCATCTACGGGCAGATCAACGGCGTAAATAAAATCAGATTCGTCGCAAGCGAGAAACACCGCCACCTTGGCGATGTCCATCGGCACACCGCGCCGCCCCGCGAGATTTTTGACGAAGCGGTTTTCCGGAACGTCTTGTTGACCGACCGGTGAGCCGATACGATTCGGCGAGATGGAATTGACGCGAATCCCTTCGGGCGCGAGCTGAACGGCAATCGAACGGGTCAGATTGAGCACGCCGGCCTTGGCGGTCGTGTACGCGGTCGCTTCCTTGCGGCCCCAGTGTCCGGAAGTCGAAGCGATATTGATGATCTTGCCTTTGCGTTTTTGGTCGATCATCACCTTGGCGGCGGCGCGAGTGCAATACCAAACACTACGCAAGCAAACGTTCATTGTTCGGTCCCACTCTTCTTCGCTGATATCGAAAATCGTCTTGTGGTCCGTCCATGCGGCGTTATTGACGAGGATGTCGACGCCGCCGAATTGTTTCACGACGCTCTGCACCATGCTGTCGACCGATGACGCCGACGACACATCACTAACGACGGCAATCGCGCTGCCGGGATTCTTCGCATTGATCTCGCTCGCGACGCGATTGCTTCTGCCCTGATCCAAATCAACGACGGCGACCTTCGCGCCTTCTTGAACATATAATTTACAGATATCTTCGCCGATGTTACGCCCCGCGCCGGTGACGACGGCGATTTGATCTTTGAGTCTCATGAGTGCCTCCAGGTTTCGCTCTATTTTCCCGGTCCATAGCAGAAGCCCCGGCAAAGGTCCAGTTGTGCCCGTGTAGGCAAAGTGGTTTATAAACCAGAACAGCTTACGGTCTGGTCGAAAAAGACTCAGATCCAAGCGCGTAACTGAAACAGAGTGTTAGCGTAACGGGATATTGGGTTTGAATGGTATGAGCCGTGAATCCGACACTCGCAACGTTTGCGGCGTTGCGAAGCAACGGAGCGGAACGATCGATTGTGTGAAAACGCCGTTGATGGTCCCTTCGGCAGAGTCTATCCTGAGCACAGTCGATGGGCTCAGGGCAAGTTAGCTCGCCGCGAATAAAAGCGACGCGCGCGGCCATCAACCACCGGTCGCCCTGACCTTTGTCGGAGCGCCAGTGCAGATGAGTTTCTTGCCCCGACCTATCAGAGACTGACCTTTTCCGTGTAGAGGTCTTTAAGAAACTTGCTGGCTTTTAGCTCGTCGAAAAATCGCGGTTCGACAATGTCGGCCGGCTTCAATGTTTTCGTGCGCTGGTCCACCGCTGCGCCGACGTCGACGAGCGCCTGAATGGCTTCGCTATTCAGCTCCGGTAACGGCCGAAGCTGTGACGAGAAAGCATCATACATAGCGTCGACACTGATGCCCTGATTGCCCGGGAAGTATTTCTTGAGGATCGTCAAGCTCTCGCTCCGCTTGGAGACGAAATATTGAATGGCCGCGGCATAACCCCTCATAAAACGGCGCACCGTTTCTTCTTCTCTTTTGATGAAACCGCGAGTGGTCATCAACAAATCGGTCACGACTGGCACCGACTTCATTTCCAGAATCTTGATTCCCAGTTTCTGCGCTTCGGTAGCAACATCCTGACTTAGTGGCGCGCCTTGAACGAGATCTTTCGACAATGCCAGCGCGCGGGCCGGAGCTAAACCCGCGGCCACCATTTCGACGTCCTTGGTCGGATCCAAGCCGGCGCGCCGTAGCATGACGCGGGCGATCAAATCCGATCTCGCTCCCAGCGCGGATACGCCGACTTTTTTTCCTTTGAGATCCCTTAACGCGCCGATCGCGGAACCGACTCCCATGCCGTACTGATCGAAGCTCACATGGGAACCAATCACGGTGATGTCCGCGCCGCTGGCGACGGGTTGTAGAACTGCCAAGGGATTACCGAAACCGATCAGCAGATCTATTCCGATGAGCGATTGGACACCGGCGGACAGCGTGTCGCGAATCGGCAGCTCTTCGATCTCAAGTCCATGCTTTTTGAAAAGTCCGGAGTCGACGCCGATGTAGGCGACAGCCGTGCCGATTTCCCATCCAGCATACGCTAAGCGCAACTTCTTTGGAGTCTCCGCAGCACCGATTCGACCGCAAGTGATCCCGACGACCGCCAACGCAATGACGAGACGCAAAACTTTTTGGCGAGATACATTTTGTGAATTGAGCATAATTTATCATAGCCCACATTATCTCACCCGCCAAGCGCTCACCAGCTTGCGATCCAACGAGCCCGTTGCCGCTCGATATCCAAGTTGTTACGGTCGGACATTGCCATTCGGGTTAATTTCGAGTTCCGAGTTTTGCGACGATCGGTCGAAGACCGCCATCAGGAGGTCCCTATGAAATTTCTTCACACGATGATTCGGGTCAACGATTTGGATGAGTCGATCAAGTTCTATTGCGACGTTCTGGGAATGAAGCTGCTGCGTAGGAAAGAATATCCGTCCGGGAAATTTACCCTGGCCTTTGTCGGCTACGGTGACGAAGCGACCCACGTCGTCGAACTCACATACAATTGGGACGCCGACAAATACGCCATCGGCAACGCCTTGGGTCACCTCGCTTTAGGCGTTGAGGCCATCTATAAAACCTGTGACGACCTGTGCGCTCGGGGCGCAAAAGTCGTCCGCGAGCCCGGCCCGATGGCCCAAGGCGGTACCCATATCGCCTTTATCGAAGACCCCAATGGCTACCGGATTGAACTAATCGACCTGACGCGATGCGCGTAAGCGGGTCGCAAAATTCTAACCGTGCAACTACTTGGAAGCCGAATCGGCTTCTCTCGATTCGCTCACCGTGAGCATATTTCCAAGCTCGGGAAACGCTTCGACGAGCGACCGTGGCGTTCGCCGTTGGGCGCTCGGATCCAGCGCCGCCTGGAACATCAACGCGTTCGCCACGGCTTGTCCGCGCGCATGATTGTTAAAGAAAATATAAAATTTCGTCCGCGGGGATTGACCGGCCAGCGTTTTCAATTTTTCCGCGAGACGGCGAATATTGTCGGCTGGATAAAGATAATCATATCTTTCCCAGGCGTCGGCATGTCTCCACCACTTTTGCTGATTACGTCCGTGCAGACGCAGATAAGCGATCTCGCAACCGGCGCTAATCTCCTGCTTCACTGATGTCCGAAACTTGGGTTCATCGATGAATGCCCATCCGGCGCGAAAGCGTTCGAGCCGCTTGCGGGTTTCCTCGGCTTGATCGCTCCAGCTGCAATGGCGTAACTCGATGACCTTGGGACAAAAGTCAAAGGCAGCGAGAGTTTCTTCGAGTCGTTCGACGTTGTCAGGCGCGCACACGAAGCTGGCTGGATACTGGAAAAGCAATGCGCCGAGCCTGCCGGCCTCAGCTAGCGGTGCGATCCCTTCGACAAAACGATTTATGTCGGCGGAGTCAAATGGCTCCCAGCGCTGGCGCGATCCGACCGCCTCGCCGCCGAGCTTCGTAGGATGAGTAAATTTTTGCCAAGCTTTGACTGTGAAGATGAATCCCGCGGGAGTCTTTTTCACCCAGCCGCCGGCCGCTTCGGCATTCGCCGGCCGGTAAAAGGTCGAATTGATTTCAACCGTGTTAAAGAAGCTTGCATAGAATTCCAGCTCGTCGACCCGCTTATTCCCGCCCTTCGGATAGAAAACGCCGCTCTAGCCTTTTGGCGGCTCGCCGGGGTAAGAGTAGCCGCAAGTGCCGACGAGAAATCGATCCCTTATCTCTATCTTTAGTGAACTCTCTCCCACGATGCCAGCCTACACCCGCGCCAATGCAATGGAAACGTTACTTCGAAGCGAGAATCCAATAATTTGCAACAGCGCCGAATTTCATCTAGGATGATCTCACTTTCACCTCAGTTTCAATTCGGTTTTTTATCTCGAGAGGAGTGTTTTTCATGGCGACGATGATAACCAGCGAGTGCATCAACTGCGGCGCGTGCGAGCCGGAGTGCCCGAACAACGCGATTTCGCAGGGCGATCCCGTTTATGTTATCGACCCGAAGTTGTGCACGGAATGCGTCGGATTTCACGACTACGAAGCCTGCGCCGCGGTTTGCCCAGTAGACGTTTGCGTCACCGATCCCAACAATATCGAATCCGAAGAAGTGCTCGTCGCTCGCGCCCGGGAGCTGCATCCTGAATTGAGCATCGGCGAGAATTTTGAATCACGCTTCCGCAAAGGAGAAGGAAAACCCGCGGCAGCCGCCCCCGCCAAAGCTTCGGCACAAGCGGTTGCGCCTTCGACTGCTGCCGCCGCTCCCGTCGTAGTTACCGCCGCGACGACGACGGAGATTGCCGAGGCCGACGTCAACTACATCGAGCTTCCCGCCATCGACTCGTGGAGCATTCCCATGCGTTGTTACAAATGCAACCAAATGCATGTCGAAAACGTCAAGAATTTCATGATCGGCAACGTCATCTTCTGTCCGCATTGCAACAAGTCGACGGTCGTGCGCGACAATCTGAACTACCATATCCGAACGCTGCTCAAAGACTCCTACGAAACGTGGCAACGCCAACAAAGCGATTTCGCCGCCCGGCGCGAGCGCGAGCGTGCCGAATTTATTGCCCAGCGCGCGAAAGAAGCGGAAGCTTTCGAAACTCAACAAAAGCGAGACCTGGAGAAGATTCGCCAGCAACTCGAAGCGATCGGCGAAAACTACGACGCCGCCGGCAAGCCCTTCAAAAAGGGCTCGCGCTTCGGTTGGGGGTGAACCTCCGGCTCCATGCTTTTTTCATGGCTTCATCTGATCAGCCTGGCCGTCTATCTTGGGGCTGTCGTCGGTCTTTGGTTGATGCTGCTGCCGGCCGCTTCTATTCTTGAGAAGCACGAAGAGAAAGCCCGGTTTCTCGCTCGCGGCCTTAAATTTTACAATCCGCTGCAGGTTGGCGCTCTTGGCATCATTCTTTTCAGCGGCGCCTTTCAGCTGACCGAACTCAAAGCGGCGTACCGCGAAATGTTCGTTAAGCAGATCGGCTACCATCTCGGAATAAAGTTAGTTTTTGCTTTCTTCCTGGTCATCTTGAGCGTGTACCAGGCTCTCGGGGTCGGTCATCGATTCGTCAGACGCCATGAAGGTGGCGACCCGGTGACGCCCGAAGAGCTTGGATCCATCGTGCGCCGTCTCAAGAGTGCCAACTGGGGTATCTTGCTCTTCGCCGCCATCACGCTTTGGCTGGGCATCCGCTTACGCTCCTAGCCGCCGGAGCTGGCAAACGGTCTGACAATAGTGCTATGAACGTCTTTTTGTTCCGCAAGACGTTTACGAGAGGACAGGTCAATGGCAAACCACAAACTCAAGATTATTTACCGGTCGAATTCTCATGCGCCGTTTTGGCTCGTGGCCGATAAATCCGGCTCGTGGCAAAAGAACGGTCTCGATGTCGACACCTCGCCGCAATTAATCCGCGAGAGAGCCGTCGAGGCGTTAAAGAACGGTCGCGTGGATTTGATCTCGGGCAACCACCACAATCTCTATGTCAGAAACGCCAAGAATGGCGAAGATTTCGTTCATCTGGCGCAGGCGACCAATAACTGGACCGAAAACAAGCTCGTGGTCACCCGGGGCATCCGTGCGGTTGGTGATTTAAGAGGGAAAAAAATCGTCGCCGACAAACTGACGTCCCACGCGGGGCTGAATATCTGGCTCTTTCTTAAGCAGGAAGGCCTCGATGTCGATCGCGGCGACGTCGAGCTGGTCGAGATGCGCGGCTCGTCAGAAGAGCGCTGGAAAAGTGTAGTGAACGGCGACTTCGCCGGAACGTTTGTGACTCTGCCTCACGATGCGCGTGCCGCCAAAGCCGGCGCCCACGTTATTGATGTGCGGCCGATTCCCATGGTTCATGGCGTCACCCTGACGACGACGATGACCTTCGTCAAAAACCATCCGGACGAGGTTCGGCGCCTTACCAAAGGCTTCGTCGACGCGGTACACTTTTTTCTTACTCGCAAGCACGAGACTCTGGAGATCCTCAAGGAGCATGCAACCCCGATCTTGAAACTTCAATCGGATGAGGAAGTCGAGCGGCTTTATGATGAATGGGCGCAGTCGTTGGAGCGAAAGCCCTATCCGTCACTCGAGGCGATCTCGAATGTATTTCAGCTGGCGGTACGGCGCAATCCCGAGATCGCCGGCTTCAACCCACTCGCCTTGTGGGACACTCACTTCGTGCGCGAGCTCGACGATAGCGGATATATCGACCGCTTGTACCAATAAAAAAGCGGGGCGTCATGCTTTGCTTTTTTACGCTCATTTTCTTCTCGGCTAAGCGACTATTGTTTAGCGTTGCTTAGCTTTTCGGTTCCCGACTGCTGAGAGGAACGCGGCGCCGGCTGTTCGGCTGGTGCCGTTGGTGCGGCAGCGACCGCAGGCGTCGAGGTGATTCCCTCGCGATAGACCAGGATCTCCACGCGGCGGTTTTTGGCACGGCCCTGCGCCGTGCTGTTATCACTGGCCGGCGTGCTCTCACCGTAGGATACAGGCATGACGCGCATCGGGTCCACCTTCTTCTGAAGGATCAGGTAACGGCTGACGGCATCGGCTCTTTTCTTGCCCAATTCGTAGTTGTAGTCATCGGCACCGGCGTTGTCGGCGTGTCCGGCGACGACGAAAATTGCCCCTTCTCCAGTGACGTCACCCTTTAGGTCGCTGATAAAGCCATCAATCTCCCGCTGCGCCTGGGCGGGCAGATTGGACGAATTGAAAGCGAAATTGGCGCCGTCTTTCATATCAATGACGACCTTGCGCTCTAAGCGAAGATTAGAGATGGCAGTGAGGGCCTTTTCCGCCTTGGCGTCAACCTGCCCTAATCGTCCCTCGAACTGGCCGAGCTTTCCCTCGACTCCGCTTATTCGTCCGCCTAAGCTACTGATCTGGCCTTCGGCCTGATTGAGGCGGCCTTCCGATTGAGTCACGCGTCCGTCGAGCGGATCCATCTGTTCCTTAACCCAGTCGCGGGTCGCGAGACAACCCTGCGTCAGCAGCAGAGACCCCACGACCCCTGCTCCGACAAAATATTTGGCTGCACTAGCGGTAAATCCTTGCATAAATAAATCCTCCCTTTTTGAAATCGTTAATAATCTGTAAGACAATGCTACGTTCGCAACTGATTTTGCAATACTGGCTGAACCGTCTGATCGCTGCTTTCAATCGGCAAGCTGACGACGAATTCCGCAGCCTGGTCGGGACGACTCCTCAGATACACATCACCTCCGGCATTTTCCAAATATTCTCGCACCCGCATCACCCCTTCCCCATTTTTGCCCCGCAGACCTTCCAAGTGAGCTGCGGTCTCGAACAGCGACTTTAGTTTCTCCGCCGCTCTATTCGTGCTCGCCCCTTTTACGATGAGCTCCAAGCTCGCGGCGTCGCGGCGCACCATGATCCGCACTGTCTCATTGCGCGTGGCCAGCGCAGCGTTATCGACTAGCGTACCCAGGAGTTGTTTGAACATCGCCGGGTCGGTCGCCGCTTCGCCAGGGGTCTTGGGCGCGTATCGAACTTCCAGATTGACCCCCCTATCTCTGCTTGCCCGCCGGCAGGAAGCGATCGCTTCACCTACCGCGTGGGCGATATCGACGACTGTGTCCTCAACGGCTTCCGACTCGTCATCGGCAACGGAGACGGCGTCAAGAGGATTTACCCGATCGAGAATTTGCTGGACGCTCGATTCGATATTACGAACACGCTTTTCCTGTTCATTGGCGGGGGCGTCGTTCAGTTTCTGACGGATCAGCGCCGTGTTATCGACGATGACCTGCAGCGCATTCTTGACGTCGTGAGCCATGCCGGCCAGCTGCTGTTGATGCTGTTTTTTTGCGGCGAAATCTCGAGCTGCGCAGCTCAATTCGCCCGCCAGCGCTTGCAGCAAAAAAAGTTCCGCTGATGAATAACTCTTTCGGATTGAATGGCCGAGCATCACAAAGCCGAAGGGCCGTCCCGCCGGCGAGGTCAATGGCGCTACAACGGTGCTGCGAAAACCGAACTCGCCGTTCACCTCGTTCCATGTAATTGGCGCGCGCGAGTTTGCGACTAGATCGAGGCAGCGACGTGAAAAGTTCGCCGGTAAACGCCCGATTCCAGCTTCCGGTATGCCAACTTGGACGAATTTCTCTCCACTAACTGTGAGCACACCAAAGCAAAAGTCCACACCGAAAAATCGCCGCAGACGCAAAAGAAAATGGCTTAGCAGGGTTTTTTCTCCAACGACTTGGTGGTTCCAGAAGAAGGAGCGTATCTGATTGGCGCGTTCCCAAAGACCGACGAATGACTCCCAACTGCCTGTCGGTTCTTTCAGACTGCCTCCACCGGACATACTCGGTCTCAGTCCGCCGATTCCTCTTGCAGTGTCATATCCGTCGGCGCGAAATCGTTGCAAAATCACAGCTCCCGCTTTACCCAAATTTCATACCACGTTACAAAGAGGACATATTTGTAGCAATTTCCACGGCTTATGCTATCAATGTTGAAAATGGTGCAACCCCCTGCAGTTAATTCCCTACAGACATGAAGGATTCCGGGCCACAAAATCCCAAGTTCGAGTGATCTTTCAATCCGCTCATCTCTGAGCCGGTGACTCTCCCGGCACAGTCATTCCCCTATTAAGCCCGCCGACAGCATTGCCCAACAGGTCTGCCCTGATGGCACTGGCACCAAGTCCGGCGCCAATGAAGCTGCCTTGCTCCCGCGTCGATTATCGGCGCCGAGCAGCTTGACGTCATTGTCACTCAGACAAGCATTACTAGACCGCTAGACAGACGATCAATTTTGACTGCGTCACAACAACTTTGGCAATTGCCCGGCACCCGGGCTTGTCGATGAGCTTTGGCGATCAGAAGCGTGATAGATTATTTTTTCGACCAGATTGCCTCTGGTAAAGGGCTTGCGCAGAACCGTGACTGCAAATTTTGCCACTTCTTGATCCAACATCGTCTGGTACTTTTCGACCTCTCCGCTCATGTAAATCGTTTTTACCCGAGGGTTGATCGTTCGAATGCATTGCATCATCCCCAATCCGTCGAGCTCGGGCATCTGAATGTCGGTAACCACCCAGTCCGTCGGATAACGAAAATAAGCAGTATAACCGTGCACGCCGTTGTCAGCCGTCCGCACCTCGAACCCTTCCACACATAGGATCACCGCGACAATTTGCGCCAAGCCTTCATCGTCGTCGACGACTAGAGCAGTTTGACCTCGTGACATCGGCTCATCCCCCCGGTATTTTAGTTTTTACAGCAAGCCATGTTCCACTGCGGCCCAAAACCAAGGGTCGATTGATATTCCTGTCTTTTTCCGCGGCTGGGGGGTGTCTTAGTGGGAATTGCAATTGCAGGGATATCCCTGCAGACAAAAACTGGGCCGCGTCCGCTGGGGACACGCGCTTACTCGTTAGAGTCCCCACTGAATCGGTTGCACGAGGAAGATGTTGTGCGGGTCAATTCGGCAATGTGGGCTTCGACTTCTTGAACTCATGAGCTTTCAAGTCATGTTTTTTCAGCAGATCGTAAAAGTCGGCCCGGTATTTCCCGGCAAGCTTGGCGGCTTGGCTGACATTACCTTCCGTCATCGATAAAACCTGGATCAGGTAGTCTCTTTCGAAGGCATCGCGGGCGTCTTTGAGCGGTCGTAGTCCGCCGTTTAAATCGGGAGCATTGTCTTGAGAGAAATTTTGTCCGCGCTCGAGTGCAGTCCCCTTGCTTTGCAAGATGTAGTCTTCCGTCACCACGTCTTTCTGCGTCATCGCCACCGCGTATTCGATGGTATTTTCCAATTCCCTAACGTTGCCCGGCCAATCATGCAGCATGAGCTTTCGCAACGCCTCGGGGGTCAACCCCTTCACTTCCTTTTTCATGTGCTGGTTGTACTTTTTCAGAAAATGTTCGACCAGCGGCATGATATCGTCTTTGCGTTCACGCAACGGCGGCAAGTAAATCGGAATGACGTGAATGCGGTAAAACAAGTCGTCGCGGAATAGGCCTCTTCTCACTTGTTCTTCTAAGTCCTTATTGGTTGCAACGATGATGCGCACGTCGACTTCGACCGGCACATCGCTGCCTACCGGATAAAACTGCCGTTCCTGCAGCACGCGCAAGAGTTTGGACTGAGTGGCACGCGGCATGTCAGCGATCTCATCGAGGAACAGCGTGCCGCCATGGGCTTGGGTGAACAGCCCCTTGGTGCTCTTTACCGCGCCGGTAAACGCGCCCTTTTCATGGCCGAAGAGCTCGCTCTCGAGCAATGACTCCGGTAGCGCCGCGCAGTTCAGCGCGACAAATGCCTTGTCTCGACGATCGCTGGCGAGATGAATCGCCTTGGCGATGAGCTCTTTCCCCGTCCCGCTTTCGCCGTGAACGTGCACGGTGGAATCGAGCGTGGCGATCCGCGTGACGACGTCCAACACGGCACGCATCTTCGCGCTACGCGCAATGATATTGGCGAAGTCGAAGCGTTCGTGGAGAATCTCTTTGAGCCGTTTGATTTCGCAGTTGAGCTTACGAGTCTCCAGCGCCCGCTCGATCTGCAACAGCAAATCCGTCGGCTCAAAGGGCTTGGTCAAGTAGCCATAGGCGCCGCGGCGCATCGCCTCCACGGCGCTCTCGATGCTGCCGTGGGCGGTCAAGATGATCGTCGGCAAGTCCGGATTGATGCCGCGAAATTCTTCCATCAATCCCAGTCCATCGCCGTTGGTGAGCATCAAATCGACGATACATACGTCGAAGACCTGTTCTTTGAGCGACCCAATGGCTTGCTCTTCGTCTCCGGTTGCGGTGACACGATAGTCCTCCGACTCGAGCCGCATTTTGATCACCTCGAGGAGGTTGAGGTTGTCGTCAACGATGAGAATATTACCTTTGGACATATTATCTTCCGCGATCGCGTCGCTTTTGGTCGATTTCAATATCCACTTGCTTGGACTTCTCGATAACTTGTTTGCTTTTTTCGATTTCCTGTTTCGACTTTTCTAGTTCCAGCCGAGACTTTTCGATTTCCTGATTCGACTTTTCCACCGCCAGCCGGTTTCTTTCCACTTCCTCTCTGGATTGTTCGATCACTTGCCTGGAATTCTCGATTGCTTGTTTCGACTCTTCGGCTTCGTTCAACACACCCACCCAGATCTTCGCCTGTTCGGTCCACGGGCTGTTCGGGTAACGCGTGATCAGCCTGGTAAAAGATCCGATGGCCTTTTGGAGGTCCCTTCTGGAATATTGCGGATGGGCATAGACGAGCCCGATGTTGTAGGTCGCGGCATCGGCCGGAGGCTTGTCTTCAGCCATAAGGACAACATTCTGAAATGCCTTGAGAGATCCGTCATAGTCGCCGTGCGCGAGCAAATTGCGCCCCGTGATGAGAGCATCCTGCATCTCCCGCCGCCGGCTCGAGTCCTGCAGCGCGCTGCAGCCGGCAAGAAATATTAACAGGGCAAGACAAAAATAAAAGTACTGCCCTTGCCCAACTGGCTGTCGGCCCATATTTTACCACCATGGGATGAAATTATGCTTTTGGCAATAGCTAAACCCAGCCCGGTCCCCTGCCGGGCGTGGGCGCCTTGGCGGCTCCCTTGATTAAATTTTTCAAAGATCGCGGCCAAGCTGTCCGCGGGAATTCCTGGACCGGAGTCCTTCACGGAAACTTCCAATTTGCCATTGGCCGGTTTCGCGTTGATGCTGATCTGTCCGCCCCTCGGAGTAAATTTGACGGCGTTACCCAGCAAGTTTCTGAGCACTTGCAAGATCCGCTCAGAATCGATTCTTACCGGCGGTAGCGGCATATCGATCGCGCTTTGCAGCCTAATCTGCTTCGCTTCCACCAATGGGGTGATTTCGGCAACGGCTCTCTTGATCAGAGAGTCAACGCCGCTCGTCTCAAAATCGTAGGTCATCATGCCCGCTT
>WNFV01005231.1_pt1 | contig 15766 bp, 12 predicted proteins | sample 5400101 | NCBI WGS metagenome assembly WNFV01 (sample SAMN13153361, study PRJNA577476) | soil metagenome | isolation source: 115 cm soil or saprolite under grassland replicate 1 | place: USA:California | collected 2016-06-15
GACGTGGTGGCGGTGACGAAGAGGCGGTTGCGCTTCGGGCCGCCGAAGCACAGGTTCGACACCACCTCGGGCAGCAGCAGCTTGCCGATCAGGGCGCCGTCGGGGTCGAAGCAGTGCAGGCCCTCGTGGGTGGCCGCCCAGACCCGGCCGTCGGTGTCGAGCCGGATGCCGTCGAACACGCCCGCGGTGCACGGCGCGAACACGGCGCCGCCGCTCAGGCCGTCGTCCTTCACGTCGAAGACGCGGATGTGCCGCTCGGGCGTGTCCACGACGTACAGCCTGGTCTCGTCGAGGGAGAACGCCAGCCCGTTCGGGCGCACGAAGTCGCCGGCCACGATCCGCACCTGGCCGGTCGCCGGGTCCAGCCGGTACACGTGGCAGCCGTCGATCTCCTGCTCCGCCCGGTGGCCCTCGTAGTCGGTGGTGATCCCGTACGGCGGGTCGGTGAACCAGATCGAGCCGTCGCCGCGGACCACCACGTCGTTGGGGCTGTTGAACCGCTTCCCGGCGTAGGCGTCCGCGAGCACGGTGACCGAGCCGTCGTGCTCGGTCCGGGTGATCCGGCGTGCGCCCTGCTCGCAGCTGACCAGCCGGGCATCGCCGTCGAGGGTGTGGCCATTCGTGTACCCGGCCGGCTGGCGGAACACCGACACGGCGCCGGACACCTCGTCGTACCGGAGCATCCGGTCGTTCGGGATGTCGCTGAACAGCAGGCAGCGCTGCGCCGGGACGTACACCGGCCCCTCCAGCCAGCGGCCGCCGCCGAACAGCCGCTCGACCCGCTCGTCACCGCGCACCGCCGAGCCGAACCGGTCGTCCAGCGACACCAGCTCGGCCGGGATCGTCTCCGGCGACGGCCCCAGCAAGACAGTCATCTCAACCCTCCACGTGTTCGGCAGATTCGACCCGTCGAGGCTAGAGCGAAGCCTTCAGCAGCACCTTGCCGGTCTCCTCGGAGCGGATGTCGAGGCCGGCGATCTGGGCGACCTGCAGCGTCGTCGTCGCGTACGCCTCTGCCACGACACCGGGGGCGGCCACCCAGGTCGCGACCCGCACGACCTTGCCCGACCGGTCGGTCACGTACAGGCCGTAGGTCCGCTGCTGCGCCCACCCGGACGCCGGCTTGTCGTAGCTGCAGGTCGCCTCGATCCGGGTGCCCCACTGCTCCGCGACCAGCCGGGCGTTCGCCCGGACCGGGCTCGGCACCGTCTGCGCCAGCTCGACCGTACGCGCGGGCGTCTCGTCCGGGATCACCTGTGGCACCACCCCGACCGCGATCGCCGCGACCGCCGCGGCGGCGGCGACCAGCCCGGCAGCGCGCCACCGGGCGCGCCGTCGTACCCGCTCCGCGGCGGCGGCCAGCCGTGGCATCAGGTCCGGTGCCGCGTCCGACTCCGCGAGCGCACGCTCGGCGGGTACGACGGACAGCACGCCGGGCAGCCCGGCCATCGCCGCGACATCGGCGGAACAGTCCGGGCACCCGGCCAGGTGCGCCTCGTACTCCCGGCGCTCGTCGGGCGACAGCGCGCCGAGCAGGTACGCGGCGTCCCACTCGCGGTACGGATCGCTCATCGGCTCGTCACCCCCTTCTCGCGCAGTGCGAGCTCCAGCGCCCGCAACCCGTAGTGCAGCCGCGACTTCACCGTCCCGGCCGGGATGTCCAGCTCGCCGGCGATGTCGGCCACCGTCCGGCGCCCGTAGTACGCCCGCACCAGCACCGCCCGGTGCTCCTCGGACAGCTGGGCCAGCGAGTCCATCACCAGCCACTCGTCCAGCACCGCGTCGGCGTGGTCGGCGGTGACCCGTTCCGGCGGGTCGTCGGTGGCGAGCTCGCGCCGCGAGTGCGCGCTGCGCCGGTCGTCGATGACGAGGTTGCGCGCCACCGTGAACAGCCACGCCCGGGCCGCCGGCTCGTCCAGCCGCAACACCTGCGGCCGCCGCCAGGCCCGCAGCAAAGCCTCCTGTACGACGTCCTCGGCCAGCCGGTCGTCGCCGGTCAGCCGGACCACATACCGCCACAGCGACGGCCCGTGCCGGTCGTGCAGCGCACGCAGGAGGGCGGCAGGTTCGTCCACTACCGCCTCCCATCTCCCGGCTGGTCACCCCTGAAACGAGGCGCAGGCCCGGATGGTTCACCTCCATGGTGGCCCGCCGCTGGTGAGACGGGGTGGTGACGGTCACAACCACGCGGGGGCGTGCATCGGCACCGGCTGCGCGGCCTAGACTCGGCGCAGCCGAAGGGAGCACGTCGTGTCAGTCAAGCGCATCAGCAAGGTTCTGGTCGCGAACCGGGGAGAGATCGCCGTCCGCGTCATCCGGGCCGCCGCCGACGACGGCATCGGGAGCGTCGCGGTGTACGCCGATCCGGACCGGGACGCCCTGTTCGTCCGGCTGGCCGACGAGGCGTACGCGCTGGACGGTGCCACCCCCGCCGACTCGTACCTGAACATCGAGAAGATCCTGGACGCGGCGAAGCGCTCCGGCGCCGACGCGGTGCACCCGGGGTACGGCTTCCTGGCCGAGAACGCCGGGTTCGCGCAGGCCGTGATCGACGCCGGGCTGACCTGGATCGGCCCGCCGCCGGCCGCGATCGACTCACTCGGCGACAAGGTCAAGGCCCGGCATATCGCCGAGAAGGTCGGCGCACCGCTGGTCCCCGGCACGCCCGACCCGGTCGCCGACGCCTCCGAGGTGGTCGCGTTCGCCGAGCAGTACGGGCTGCCGATCGCGATCAAGGCCGCGTACGGCGGTGGCGGCCGCGGCCTGAAGGTGGCCCGCACCATGGAGGAGGTGCCGGAGCTGTTCGAGTCCGCCACCCGCGAGGCGGTGACCGCGTTCGGGCGCGGCGAGTGCTTCGTGGAGCGGTACCTGGACAAGCCGCGGCACGTCGAGACCCAGTGCCTGGCCGACCAGCACGGCAACGTCGTGGTGGTCTCCACCCGCGACTGCTCGCTGCAGCGCCGGCACCAGAAGCTGGTCGAGGAGGCACCCGCGCCGTTCCTCTCCGCGGCCCAGGTGACGACCCTGTACGAGTCGTCGAAGGCGATCCTGCGCGAGGCCGGGTACGTCGGCGCCGGGACGTGTGAGTTCCTGGTCGGCCAGGACGGCACCATCTCGTTCCTCGAGGTGAACACCCGGCTGCAGGTCGAGCACCCCGTCACCGAACAGGTCACCGGTATCGACCTGGTCCGGGAGATGTTCCGGATCGCGGCCGGTGAGGAGCTCGGCTACGACGACCCCGAGGTGCGCGGGCACTCGATCGAGTTCCGCATCAACGCCGAGGACCCGGGCCGCGGATTCCTCCCGGCGCCGGGAACGCTGACCCGCTGGCACGCGCCGTCGGGTCCGGGCATCCGGCTGGACGGCGGGTACGACCAGGGCGAGACGGTGCCCGGCTCGTTCGACTCGCTGGTCGCCAAGCTGATCGTCACCGGCACCGACCGCACCCAGGCGCTGGAGCGGTCCCGCCGGGCGCTCGCGGAGTTCGTGGTCGAGGGCATGCCGACGGTGATCCCGTTCCATGCCGCCGTCGTCTCGGACCCGGCGTTCATCGGGTCCGACGGCTCGTTCGCCGTGCACACCCGGTGGATCGAGACCGAGTTCGACAACAAGCTGGCGCCGTACGCCGGTGAGCTGGACGGCGGCGCGGAGGCCGGCGAGCGGGAGAAGGTGACCGTAGAGGTCGGCGGCCGCCGGCTCGAGGTCGTGCTTCCCGCCGGTCTCGGCGCGGCGGCGTCCGGGGCCGCGGCGGGTGCGAAGAAGAAGCCGGCCCGGCGCGCCGGTGGCGCCGGCAAGGGCGCGGCCGCGTCCGGCGACGCGCTCACCTCGCCGATGCAGGGCACGATCGTGAAGATCGCCGTCGAGGAGGGTCAGACCGTCGCCGAGGGCGACCTGATCGTCGTCCTCGAGGCGATGAAGATGGAACAGCCCCTGAACGCCCACAAGGCGGGTACTGTGACCGGCCTGAGCGCCGAGGTCGGCGTGACGGTGACCGCAGGAGCGGTCATCTGTGAGCTGAAGGACTGAAAGGAACCACCGGGGTGGCGAAGAAGAAGCCTTACCAGCGGGCTGAGCGGCAGCGGCAGGCACTGCGCGAGGCAGAGCAGGCGCACCGCCGGCAGCAGCGCACCGTCGTGATCGCCGCGGCCGTGTCCGTGCTGCTGGTGATCGGCGTCGTGGCGGCACTGTCGCTGGGCGGCGGCAAGAACGACGAGGCCGCCTCGCCGACGCCGAGCGTCTCGGCTTCGAGCGCCACCACCCCGTCCGGCCCCGACACCCCGGCCACGATCCCGTCCGCGCTCGCCCCGGCGCCGACCAGGCCGACGCCCTTCGCCGGCCAGGTCAGCTGCACTTACAAGAAGTCGGCGGAGAAGGCCTCGAAGAAGGTCGACCCGCCGAAGGACGGCAAGGTCTCCGCGAAGGGCACCTCGACGGTCGCCCTGGCCACGACGGCCGGCACGATCAACCTGAAGCTCGACAGCGCGCTGGCGCCGTGCACGGTGAACAGCTTCCTGAGCCTGGTCGGGCAGAAGTACTTCGACAACACCAGCTGCCACCGGATGACCACCGGCCAGGGCCTGCAGGTACTGCAGTGCGGTGACCCGAGCGGCACCGGCAGCGGAGGTCCCGGCTACAGCTTCGCCGACGAGGTCTTCCCGACCCTGAAGTACGGCCGCGGCATGCTGGCGATGGCGAACTCCGGCCCGAACACGAACGGCAGCCAGTTCTTCGTCGTGTACGGCGATGCCTCGGGTCTCTCGCCGAACTACACCGCCTTCGGCACCGTGGACGCGGCCTCGCTGGCCGTCATCGACAAGGTCGCCCGCAAGGGCGTCACCTCGTCCTCCCCCGGCGCCGGCGACGGCAAGCCCGTCACCCCCGTCACCATCACCAAGGCCACCACCAGCTGACCCCACCCGCGCGGGGCGTTCCAGCATCCCCGCGCCGTGGCGGATCGGGACGAGACTGTTGCCTCCGGACACGCGTCAACCCCGCAAACCGTGTCGGGAGGCGACAGTCTCGATGCGGGCTAGGAGGTGTAGACGACGGCGGTGGCGTTGGTGGCGGAGTACCAGTTGATGTAGCCGTGCTGGAAGCGCTGCTGGGCGCCGAAGGAGACGTTGTACTGGTACGAGGTGGGGAGGCCGAGGCGGCCGCCTTCGAGGCCGGCGTTGTAGTAGGCCGTGTAGATCCGGCCGTAGACCTCGCGGACCGCCGTGGCCGAGGAGTAGAACATCCGGCCGGCGCGGAACCGCTGGACCAGTGAGCCGCTCTTGGCACCGGTGAAGCGCGCGCTGATCGGCAGCCCGATCACGTGGTTCGGCCCGCCGATGTCTTGGTAGCGCGTCTCGAAGCCGGCGTAGATCTCCCAGGCGCCGTACGCCGTGGTCCGGTAGATGTGGCCGTGCGCGAAGGCCTGGCCGGAGCCGCCGCGGACCGCCCACTCGTACCCGATCGAGCCGCCCACCGGTGAGGACGAGCCGCCGATCGCGACCCAGCGCTTCATGATCTGCGACTGGTCGAAGCGCACCCACGTCGACCGCAGACCGAGCAGCAGCCGCAGCTGGTCGCCGGTGAAGTCCTTGGTCGCGGTGGTTCCCGTGACTCGGACGCTGGTCACCCGGCCGCCCCAGGTGCCGTACCCGTTCCGGGACAGCACGGTGATCAGCTTGATCGCGCCGACGCCGAGCTTGGCCTCAGCGGTGGCGCGGTTCACCGACACGGTCCAGGACGCGTAGGGGTTGCCGTTGTGCGGGTAGTCGTCGTACGGGTCGGACTTGGCGACCTGGTAGGGGACCGGACCGGGCGCGGTGTAGCCGCCGTTGGAGGCCGAGAACTCGGCCAGGATCGGTTTGTCCTCGAACGTCCTGACCTTGTAACTGGTCGCCACGACCGCGTCGTTGGTGGATTGCGCTTCGGCGGCGTAACCGCCGTACACCTGGCACTGCTGGGTGTCGCAGAGGTCGTAGGCGCGGCGGGCGGTCCGCTTGGACACCGCGTACGTGCGGGCGGCGACGGCTTGCGCCTCCAGGGCGGCCGGTTTCCAGGTGGTGAGCGCCTCCTTCGGCACCACACCGCGCAGGTAGTAGTCGAGCGACAACACGTTCACCGTGTCCAGATCGGCGCCGTCGCGATCCACCGCGCGCAGCACGCCCCGGTACGACGCCGTGCTGCCATCGGGCAGGACCAGTTCCGTCACCGCTGGACCCTCGAACTGCGCCATCCCGGTCAGCGTGCGCCACAGGGTCCAGGTGCCGCTGTGCGTGGAGTAGTAGTACAGCCGGGTCGCGCTGTCGCCGTACGGCCGGATCTCCCACTGGGTGACGGTTGTTGCCGTCGGCAACAGCCAGCTCGTGCCGGCCTTCAGGTCGTGGGCTTTCAGTCCCGTCGTCGCTTTCACCCTGACGCCCGGGGTGGTGTCCGCGGTCAGTAGGACCCGGATGGTGCCCGAGGTCGTCGCGGTCGACGTGCCCGGGTAGTAGAAGTCGAGGATGTAGGTCGACGACTTGCCGGCGATCGCCGCGCCCTGGGCGCCGTACTGGGACATCCCACGGCCGTGGCCGAAGCCGCGGCCGAAGACCGTGATGTCACCGGACGGCTCGACCCAGTAGGTCTCCGCCGATGCCGTGAGCGGGGTCAGGACGAGCAGTCCCGCCGAGAGAAGTGCGATGGCCGCGGCCGATGCGACCGGCCGCTTGAAGCCCCCCATTTTCGTGCCCTTCATTCCTGTCGGGCCGTGGGTAGCCGGCCGGACGAGATCATGATCTCGTCGCGGACCTGGCCGCACCAGGGTCCTGAGGCCTGTGACTGACGTTGTCACAGTTACGAACTGTAACCAAACTGTCACGGAATGGCTAGGGCCCTCCGGCGACCGGTCCGGAGGGCCCCAGCCCCTCAGTTGTAGGTGACCGTGGTCTGCCCGGTGGCCGCGTCCCAGGCGATCTTTCCGCCCTGGAAGTCCTGCTGCAGGCCGCCGGTGACGGCGTACTCGTCGGTGGTCGGCAGGCCGAGCTTGGTGTAGACGCCGGACTCGACGTACTTCGCGTTGATCGCGCCGATGATCGGGTGCGTGCCGGTGGCCGGGCCGTAGTAGATCCGGCCGTTCTGGAACACGTTCACCCGGCCGCCGGACACCGGGGTGCCGAGCTGACCGGTCTTGGGCAGGCCGAGCTTCGACAGCTCACCGTTCATCGCGTAGTACTTCGCGAAGATCGCGTCGAGCACCTCGTGCGCGCCGGTCCCGGAGCTCCAGTACACCGCCCGCCGGACGCCGGCCTTGCGGAACTCCTGCACCCGCGCCCCGCTGACGCGGGCGTTCTGCTCCTCGGTGCTCGGCAGGCCGAGTACGCCGTTGGCGTTGCCGAGACCGCGGTGCAGGGTGCGGATCGGGCCGTACACCGAGTGCGCGTGGGTGCCGGTGGACCAGTAGATGTCCCGCAGCCCGAACCAGGTGCCGCGCCCCTCGGCGACGGTGTGCTCGAGGTAGTACGGCTGGCCGACCACGGCGTACCCGCCGAGCTGGACCGCGTAGTCGTAGATCTCGGTGCTGACGGCCGAGCCCATCAGCGTCCAGACCCGCGACCGCAGCGTGGGCAGCCTCGTGTACACCTGCGTGCCCGGGCACTCGGTCGCCTTGGTGTCCCGGTGCCCGGCGATCACGTTGAACGTCGACCCGCCCAGCACCGCGGTGCCCTTCGGGTTGCGGTAGTTGCCGTCCAGCTTCCACGCGATCACCTTCGCGGCCGACTCCATGATCGCCGCCGACGGCTGCGCGGTGGTGAAGTCGCCCATCAGGGACACACCGAAGGAGTCGGTGTTGTACCCGCCGGTGTGCGCGCCGAGCACCGGGAACATCATGCCGCCGTACCGGCCCTCGAAGATCCGGCCGAACCGGTCGACCAGGAAGTTGTAGCCGATGTCGCACCAGCCGTGGCTCTTCACGTGGTACGCGTAGATGCCGCGCACGATCGCCGCCGACTGGTCCGAGGTGTACGTGTTGGACCCGGCGGTGTGGTGCACGAACGCGACCTTGATCGTGCTGCTGTACTTCGGCACGTTGCAGTCCGGGTTGTAGCTGCGCAGCGACTCGTCCGCGCCCCAGCCCGCCCGGTTGATGATCGGCGGACGCGAGTACGGCGCCGGCTTCGTCGTACTGGCTGTGGTGGTACCGGCTGTCGTCGTACCGGCTGTCGTCGTACTGGTGGCGGCGGCGTCGAGGGCGGTGGCGCTGTCCTGCGGCGCGGTGCCCGGGTCGATCAGCGAGAGCCGTACGTCGCGCACCGGCGCGCCGTCGGTGGTCGCGACCCTGGCCTGCACGCCGTCCGACGCGCCGACCCAGAGCGGATCCGTGCCCTCACGGCCACCGGCCTCGAGCGAGCCGGTGCGGTCGGGGGCGTCCAGGCGGTTGGCCGGCAGCGTCTGCCAGTCCGACCAGCTACCGCCGGTCCGGATCCGGATCTGAGCGAGAACACCGGCGCCGGAGCGCGGCTGCCAGGTGATGCCGACCAGGCCGAAGCTCGCGGTGTCGCGGGCGCCGAGCCGCGCGGGCCCGGTCCTGGTCGCGTCGCCGAGCCGCAGGTCGCTGACGACGGGTCCGATGGGGCGCGGGCGGGCCGCGGCCTGCGCGGCGGCGGCCGGGGAGGTCGCGGACTGTACGGCGGTGGTGGCGGCCGGTACGGCGATCGCGGCGGCGGCACCGACCATGGCCAGCGCGATCAGCTTGGTGGAAGTCTTACGGGCCGGGCGGGTCATGGGTAGGCCTTTCACGGTCCTGGCGCGTGCGGCAGCACGGTCGCGGTCTCGGGGTTGTGGCACGACCCTAGCGGGCACGTACGCTCGGAGCATGGAGTGGATCCTGTTTCTCGCCGTCATCGTCATCGCCTTCTTCGCCTTCCGGTCGTACCAGCGCACCAAGCTGGAGACTCGTCAGCGCGACCAGATCAGCTCGGCCGAGCTGGAGTCGGTGAAGCGGACGGCCGACGAGGACATCACTAAGTTCGGCGAGGAACTGCAGGATCTTGACCTCGACATGGCCGGGAAGGACCTCGGCGAGGGCGCCCGGCAGGACTACCAGCGCGCGCTGGACTCGTACGAGTCCGCCAAGCAGGCGGTCGGCGCGGTCACCCAGGCCGACCAGATCAAGCACGTGATCGAGATCCTGGACGACGGCCGGTACGCGATGGCCTGCGTGCGCGCCCGGGTGAACGGCGAGCCGCTCCCGCAGCGCCGCCCGATGTGCTTCTTCAACCCGCAGCACGGCCCGTCCGTCGAGGACGTCCAGTGGGCGCCGCCGGGCGGTGCGCCGCGCGAGGTGCCGGCGTGTGCCGCAGACGCCGAGCGGGTGCGCGCCGGGGCGGACCCGGACGTGCGCAAGGTGATGGTCGGCCCGCAGCGGGTCCCGTACTGGCAGGCCGGCCCGGCCTACGCACCGTACGCCCAGGGCATGTTCGGCGGCCTCGGCGGCGTGATGACCGGCATGTTCGTCGGCACCATGCTCGGCGGCATGTTCTCCGGCGGCCACTACGGCGACTACGCCGGCGGGTACGACGCCGGCTTCGACGCCGGCCAGGACTCAGGCGGCGACGGCGGCGGGGACGGCGGCGACTTCGGCGGCGGGGACGGCGGCGGCTGGGACGGCGGCGACTTCGGTGGCGACTTCGGCGACTTCTGACCCGAGCCCAGGCGCCTAGTTCCGCAGGTGTAGGCGGCGGGCGGCTTCGGCTATGGAGCCGGAGACCGACGGGTAGACGGTGAAGGCGTGCGCGAGCTGGTCGACGTTGAGGCGCTCGCCGACGGCGATCGCGATCGGGTGGATCAGCTCACTGGCGCGCGGGGCGACGACGACGCCGCCGACGACGATGCCGGTCGCGGGCAGGCAGAACAGCTTGACGAAGCCGTCGTGGACGTTCTGCATCTTGGCGCGCGCGTTGTCGGCCAGAGGCACCTTCACCACCATCGCCGTACTGCCGCCGGCGTCCACCACCTTCTGCGACAACCCGACGGTGGCGATCTCCGGCGCGGTGAACACGTTCGACGACACCATCTGCAGGTCGAGCGGCTGCACCGCGTCGCCGAGCGCGTGTGACATCGCGATCCGGCCCTGCATCGCCGCGACCGAGGCGAGCATCAGCACCCCGGTGCAGTCGCCGGCCGCGTAAACGCCGCGGGCCGTCGTACGGGAGACGCGGTCGACGGTGATGAACCCGCCGTCGCCGAGCGACACGCCCGACTCCTCGAGGCCCATGTCCTCGGTGTTCGGCAGCGACCCGACCGCGAGCAGCGCGTGCGAGCCCTCGACGGTGCGGCCGTCCGTCAGCGTCACGACCACGCCGTCGCCGACCCGCCGTACCGACTCCGCTCGGGACTTGCCGAGCACGGTCATGCCGCGCCTGGTGAACACGTCCTCCAGCACCTCGGCGGCGTCCGCGTCCTCCCCCGGCAGCACCCGGTCGCGGCTGGACACCAGCACGACGTCGCTGCCCAGTGCGTCGTACGCGCTGGCGAACTCGGCGCCGGTGACACCCGAGCCGACCACGATCAGCCGCTCCGGCAGGGCGTCGAGGTCGTACACCTGCTCCCAGGTCAGGATCCGCTCGCCGTCCGGCTCGGACCCGGCCAGGATCCGCGGCCGCGCCCCGGTCGCGATCAGTACGACGTCCGCGCCGAGCCGTTCGTCGCCGACGACCACGGTCTCCGGTCCGTCCAGGCGAGCGCGGCCGGCGATCACCCGGACCTTGTCGCGGTCCAGCCGCCGGCTGATGCCCTCGGACTGCGCCTGGGCAAGGTGCTTGACCCGGGCGTTGACGACCGAGAGGTCGACGTTGACCGAGTTGCGCAGGTCGTCCTCGCCATCGTTGACCCGGACGCCGAGCTCACCGGCCTCCTCCACCTCGGTCATCACCTCGGCGGTGGCGATCAACGTCTTGCTCGGCACACAGTCCGTCAGCACCGCCGACCCGCCGATGCCGTCGGAGTCGACGACCGTCACCTCCGCCCCGAGCTGAGCGGCCGCATGCGCCGCCTCGTACCCGCCGGGACCGCCTCCGATGATCACAACTCGCGCCACGACAGGTGATTCTTCCGTATCGTGGTCCGGCGTGAACCTGTACGCCGCGTTCGCGTCGAATCTCGACCCCGACCAGATGGCCGTCCGGTGCCCGCACTCGCCGCTGCGCGGGACCGGGTGGATCACCGGCTGGCGGCTCACCTTCGGTGGTGAGGACCTCGGCTGGGAGGGTTCGATGGCGACCATCGTCGAGGATCCGACCAACCAGGTCTTCGTAGCCTTGTACGACGTCAGCGAGCAGGACGTCGAGCGGCTGGACGAGTGGGAGGGCGTCGACCAGGGCATCTACCGCAAGATCCACGTCCGGGTGCAGACGCTCGACGGCGAGCGGCTGGCCTGGGTCTACGCGCTGAACGCGTACGAGGGCGGGCTGCCGTCGGCGCGCTACCTCGGCATCCTCGCCGAGGCCGCCGAGGCCGCCGGCGCCCCCGACGACTACGTCGCCGCGCTACGCGCCCGCCCCTGCCACTCCTCGGGGCACTGATGGCGAAGGCGTTCGCGTCGTCGGCCGACCTCGAGGAGAAGCAGGTCAGCATCGAACTGCTGGCCGACGGGGTCTACGCCCGGACGGCCGAGGGCGACCCGAACGTGGGCGCGATCGAGGGCGAGGACTTCCTGGTCTGCGTCGAGGCGATGGCCACACCGGTCGCGGCCCGCGAGTGGCTCACCGAGCTGCGCAAGCACACCGACAAGCCGGTGCGGTACCTGGTGCTGACGCACTACCACGCGGTCCGCACGCTCGGCGCGAGCGCGTTCGACGCCGGCGAGATCGTTGCCCACGACAACACCGCGGCGCTGATCGAGGAACGCGGGCAGCAGGACTGGGACAGCGAGTACGGCCGGATGCCGCGGCTGTTCAAGGAGCCGGACTCGATCCCGGGACTCACCCGGCCGACCCGGACCTTCGCCGACACGTTCAGCATCGAGCTCGGCGGCGACCGGGGCACGGTGGAGCTGGCGTACTGCGGCCGCGGCCACACCGAGGGCGACATCGTGGTCTGGCTGCCGAAGCAGCGGATCATGTACGCCGGTGACCTGGTCGAGTCGCAGGCCGCGCTCTACACCGGCGACGCGTTCCACCGCGACTGGGTCGGCCCGACGCTGGACCGGGTCGCGTCGTACCGGGCCGAGCAGCTGGTCGGCGGCCGCGGCGTGATTGCCCGCGGCAACGACCAGGTGGACGCCGCCATCGCCCAGACCCGCCGGTTCCTGACCGTGCTGCTCGACGAGGTGTCAGCGGTCCGGCGGCGCGACGGGACGCTGAAGGACGCGTTCGAGGCGGCACACGCCGCGCTCGTCGGGGACTACGGCGGCTGGCCGATCTTCGAGCACTGCCTGCCGTTCGACGTGTCGCGGGCCTGGGACGAGCTGGCCGGGATCGAGCGCCCGGTGATCTGGACCGCCGAGCGCGACCGCGAGATCTGGGACCAGCTGCAGGGATGAGCGTCGCGATCGTCGGCGCCGGACCGGTCGGCCAGACCGCGGCACTGCTGCTCGCCCGCCACGGCGTCCCGGTGACGGTCCTCGACGCACGCACGCACCGGGACCTCGTCGGCTCCCGCTCGATCTGCCAGCAGCGCGAGGCGCTGGACGTGTGGTCCGCCATCGGCCTGCCCGGCGGCACCGTCGGCGACCGGATCGCGGCCGAGGGCGTCACCTGGTCCCGGGCCCGGACGTTCCACCGCGACACCGAGCTGTTCTCCCTCGACCTGGGCGGTGGCGGCTGGTCGCCGTACCCGCCGTTCGTGAACATCTCGCAGTCGCGCACCGAGCAGATCCTGGACGAGGCGATCGCCGCCGAGCCGCTGGTCGAGGTGCGCTGGAACCGGGAGGTGACCGCGGTCTCGCAGGACTCTCGCGGCGTGCTGCTGACCACGCCCGCCGGACCGCTGCGGGCGTCGTACGCGGTGCTCTGCGCGGGCGGCCGGGCGGACGCGCTGCGCGACCAGCTCGGGGTGAGCTTCGACGGGGAGTCGTTCGCGGAGCGGTTCCTGATCTGCGACATCCGCACCGATCTCGGCGACTGGGCCGAGGAGCGGCGGTTCTGGTTCGACCCGGCGTGGAACCCGGGCCGGCAGGTGCTGATCCACCCCTGCCCGGACTCGACGTACCGGATCGACTGGCAGGTGCCGGCGGACTTCGACCTGGCCGCCGAGGAGGCGAGCGGCGCGCTGGAGCGGCGGATCCGGGCGATCGTCGGCGACCGGGAGTACGAGGTGGTGTGGCGGTCGGTGTACCGGTTCTCGTCCCGGGTGGCGAGCCGCTTCCGGGTCGGGCGGGTGCTGCTCGCGGGAGACACCGCGCACGTGTACTCCCCGTTCGGCGCGCGCGGCCTGAACTCCGGCGTCGCCGACGCGGACAACCTGGCCTGGAAGCTCGCCTGGGTGCTGCGCGGCTGGGCACCGGACGAACTGCTGGAGTCGTACGACGTCGAGCGGCGGGCGGCCGCGCTGGAGAACCTCGACGTGACCTCGGCGACGATGCGCTTCCTGATCCCGCCTGACGAAGCCGCCGCCGGGTACCGCCGCGACGTGCTGGAGCGGGCCGGGTCCGACCCCGCCGCACGCGCGCTGGTCGACTCGGGCCGGCTGTCGGAGGCGTACTGGTACGACACCTCGCCGCTCACCACGCCGTCCCCGGCACACCCGTGCACCGGCCGCCCGCCGCGCGGGCAGGTGCCGGCTCCCGCGCCGGGCGTACTCGTTCCCGACGCGCCGCTGCCCCGCGGTGGACGGCTGCGCGAGCTCGCCCGGGACGGACTGCTCGTGCTGTCGGCCGATCCCGACGCGGCCCGGACCGCTCTTACCGGCGCCACCCCGGCGCCGGTCCGCGTGCTCCCGCTCGACGAGTTCGCCGAGACCTTGGGCGCGCGTCCTGGCGAGACCTGGCTCGTCCGTCCCGACGGCTACGTGGCCGCGGTCGTCCCCGGCGCGGGCCCCACCCTCGTCGACGCGCTGCGCCGGGCCACCGGCGGTTCCGCCTGAGCGGACACCCGCCTGAGTGGGCAGCAGGTAGTGTCGCCGACGTGACGACCGACGCCGGACAGTTGCGATCCGCGGCCGAGGCCTGGCTGGCCGAGGACCCCGACCCCGACACCCGCGCCGAGCTCCAGGCACTGCTCGACGCCGGTGACGACGCCGGGCTCGCGGACCGGTTCGGCGCGAAGCTCGAGTTCGGCACCGCGGGGTTGCGCGGCGCGGTCGGCGCCGGGCCGAACCGGATGAACCGCGTCGTGGTGATCCGCACCGCCGCCGGCCTGTGCGCCTACCTCACCTCGCGCGGCCTGACCGGCGGCCCGGTGGTGATCGGGTACGACGCCCGGCACAAGTCGGACGTGTTCGCCCGGGACACCGCCGCCGTGGTCCGTGGCGCCGGACTGGACGCCGTGCTGATCGACGAGCCGACGCCGACCCCGGTGGTGGCGTTCGCGATCCGGCACCTCGGCGCGGTCGGGGGCGTGGTGGTGACGGCGTCCCACAACCCGCCGCAGGACAACGGGTACAAGGTCTACCTCGGCGACGGTTCGCAGATCGTGCCGCCGGCCGACGCGGACATCGCCGCCGCCATCGACGCGGTCGGCCCGCTGGCCGGGGTGCCGCGCGGCGACGACTGGACCGTTGCCGGGGGCAACATCGTCGAGGCGTACCTGGACCGGATCGCGACGCTGGTGCCACCGGACGCGCCGCGCGAGCTGGACGTGGTCTACACCCCGCTGCACGGCGTCGGGCGGGACCTGGTGCTGGCGGCGGTCGAGCGGGCCGGTTTCGCGGCGCCGAAGGTCGTGCCGTCACAGGCCGAGCCGGACCCGGACTTCCCGACGGTGACGTTCCCGAATCCCGAGGAGCCCGGCGCGATCGACGCCGCCCTCGACCTGGCTCGCGCGACGCGGCCGGACCTGGTGGTGGCGAACGACCCGGACGCCGACCGGTGCGCCGTCGCGGTCGCCGACCCCGCGGCCGACGGCGGCTGGCGGATGCTGCGCGGCGACGAGCTCGGCGGGCTGCTCGGCGAGTTCCTGCTCTCCGGCAGCCCGGACGGCGTGGCCGCGTGCTCGATCGTGTCGTCGTCACTGCTCGGCAAGATCGCCGCGTCGCACGGCGTCGGCTACGTCGAGACGCTGACCGGCTTCAAGTGGATCGGCCGGGTGCCCGGACTGGTCTTCGGGTACGAGGAGGCGCTCGGCTACTGCGTCGATCCCGAGGCGGTCAAGGACAAGGACGGCGTCTCCACGCTGGTCCGGGTCCTGCAGCTCGCGGCCGCCGCGAAGGCCGGCGGGCGCACCCTGCTCGACCTGCTCGACGACCTCGCGCGCATGCATGGCCTGCACGCCACCGACCAGCTGTCGGTCCGGGTGGACGACCTCAGTCTGATCGCCGCCGCCATGGACCGGCTGCGCTCCACGCCCCCGACCTCGATCGGCCGCCACAAGGTCGAGCGGGTCGACGACCTCAGCGCCGGCTCCCCCGACCTACCGCCCACGGACGGCCTGCGGTACCACCTCGGCGACGGCGCGCGGGTCGTCATCCGCCCGTCCGGCACCGAGCCCAAGCTCAAGTGCTACCTCGAGGTCGTCGTACCGGCCCCCGACGACGTCACCGGCGCCCGCGCCACGGCGGCCGCTGAGCTCGCCGACATGAAGCACTCCCTGACGGCTGCACTCGGCATCGCCTGACGGCGCGTCATTGTCCGAACGGGTTGAGC
>WNFV01005232.1_pt1 | contig 15764 bp, 18 predicted proteins | sample 5400101 | NCBI WGS metagenome assembly WNFV01 (sample SAMN13153361, study PRJNA577476) | soil metagenome | isolation source: 115 cm soil or saprolite under grassland replicate 1 | place: USA:California | collected 2016-06-15
AGCGCTACCTGGAGATCGCGGCCGAGCTGGTGCGCCTCAAGACCGACGTCATCGTCACGATCGGGACCTTCATGACCCCGCCGTCCCCGCGCGACTACCCTCGCCAGGCTCATGAAGATGCTCCCCGTGCATGTTCCGGCCGGGGACCGAGCGAACACCGCAGAGAGCACCGCAAGGATTCAAGCCTCATTATGCGGTCGCCCAGCTAGAATCGCCAAGCCTGCACCGCAGATGGGCGGTGCCAGGAGCCCGGGGGCGCGCGTGTGCGCGGGCGGGGGTCGCGGCCGGGCGTCCGCACGCAAAGACGTCCACGCGATGGCGAGCGCCGTTGCCGTATCTCAGGTCGATCCGCGCGCCCGGCGTCCGCCGGATCACGTCACTGCGCTTCATCCAGTCGGCGACGTATTGCGCGCGCTTCGCGGCACCGACGGCGGCGGTGTTGTTGTACGCGGCGTCCAGCGCCGCCCGATCCATTCCGCGGTAGAGCATAGTGCTACCCTCCTCGCACGTCTCGTCGTGCCCCGTCGCGCCGTGCTCCGTCGCGGTCTCACACGCGCCGGCGATTGTCGTCAGGAAAGGGATATTCCATGTGGCGAGCTGTCGCTCGACCGACTGCATCACCGAAGTAGCGGGCGACCACGAGCAGCGCCATGTCGATACCCGCTGAGATCCCAGCGGACGTCAGCACCCGGCCGTCCTCGACGACGTGAAACTTGTCTTCCACCGTGACAGCCCGGAAGGACTGTCGCATCCAGTCGAGCGAGCGCCAGTGCGTGGTCGCCCGCCGCCCATCGAGCAAGCCAGCCTGCCCGAGCAGCATGGCGCCGGTGCAGACCGATGTGAGTGTCTCGACCTCCTTCGCGCGCTCTGCGATCCACGTCAACACACGCTGGTTGCTGATCTCCTTGCGCGTTCCCCATCCGCCCGGCACGACGAGGATGTCGAGGGGCGGACAGGTCTCGAGCGTCGCGTCGGGAATAACGCGCAGCCCCCCCGTTGCCACCACGCGGTCGGCACTCTCGGCAAGCAGAAGGACCTCGAAGGGCGAGGACTCCTCGCGGCGCCGCTCTTCATGGAGGCGGGTTACGGAGAAGACCTCGTACGGGCCACAGAAGTCGAGCACCTCGACGTCGGGGAAGACGAGGATGCCAACGCGCTTGCGCTTCATCTCACTCCTCTGGTGTTCATGCGATTCTGAAGCGGCGGCGGTACTCAGCGGGATTCACGCGCACGGTGCGCAGGAACGCCCGTCGCATGATCTCGGCACTGCTGAAGCCACACTGCGTGCCGACGGCTTCGATGCTAATCGACGACTCCTCGAGACGCCGGCGAGCGGCTTCGACCCGAGCGCACTCGACGAATCGGGCCGGTGTCATCCCGACCTCACGTGTGAACACGCGGGCGAAGTTACGCACGCTCATCGCGGCCCGCCGCGCGAGCGCCGCCACCGAGAGGTCGGCAGCAGGGTGCTCGCCAATCCACACTTGGAGCTCGCGGATCGGCTCGCGGTCGGCAGCCTGAGCCATCAGCTGGGCGCTGTACTGCGACTGGCCACCCGGTCGCTTGAGGAACATGACGAGTTCCCGGGCCACGGCCAAGGCGACCTCACGTCCGTGATCCTCCTCGACCAGAGCCAGGGCGAGGTCCATCCCTGCGGTAACGCCTGCTGACGTGTAGATGCGCCCGTCACGGACGAAAATCGGGTCAGCATCGACCGCGACGTGCGGATACCGCTCGGCGAGCTGTCGGCACGCTCCCCAGTGGGTCGTCGCGCGACGACCATCAAGTAGGCCAGCCTCGGCTAACAGAAAGGCGCCGGTACATACCGAGGCGAGGCGGCGCACGCGAGGAGCGATCCGGCGCAGCCAGCTCACCAGCTGATCGCTTGGCGACCGCCGAGCGCCGATGCCTCCAGCCACGAGGAGGGTATCGATGCCACGCCGCACTTCCGCGAACGAGCGGCGGACGACCAGCTCCAGCCCCGAGGAGCTGCGCACGATGCCGGGGTGCGCCGCTAGAAGTTCGACCGTGTACGCGGGCTGGCGGCACCGACCTTGATCGACGAGCCAGCGCGCTGTCCGGGCAAAGACCTCGAGCGGCCCGGTGACGTCTAGGATCTGGACGTCCGGATACACCACCATCGCGACTCTTAGCGGCTCCAACGACATGCTGCAAGGATGCCGTGGGTGGGCAATGGCCGCAATGACAAATAGCCCACGTTTTCTGCCATAGTCGCAACCTCGGAGCGATCCCCAATCGGTGGCCGACGTGCTCTAACGCCGGCTGCACCACCCCGCTTCGTTTTCCAACACCTGTGGAACTTCACCGGCCCGCGAGGCGAGCGACAATAGGCGTGATCAGCTCAATGGCGTGATCGAACACAACGTAGTAGGAGAATCCGTATCGCTCGCGGCGCGCCCCGCTGAGCGGGCCTCCATCCGCCGTGGATAGGCGATGGTTCGGGGTGGTGGCTGTTGTCGCCGCTAGGGGCTCCGCTAGTTTCGCGCACGGTTATCCAACGGGTAGGGATCGTCTATGTGGTCAGGTCCTAAGGCCGCTGGATAATCGAGCGGCGACGCACTCAGTCTCACACTCGCACACCGCGTTTTCGGGAGTACCGAGATAGCGATCCCCCCTGAGATCGTTGATCGTGACGCCACCTGGAGCTCTTGAGACGAACGACCCGGTTAGGCGACATCGCCTACACTTCAATCTCTTGCGTCCCTTTGATTGCGCCTCCAAGCGCCTTCCAGGCCGAGTGGCCACCCTTCATGTACTTCGCGTCGAAGCCGGCCTCCCGCAGCATGATCGCGGTCTTGCAGCCGACATGGAAGCCGTATACGCAGAACACCACCACCGGGTCGGACTTCGACAGCTCGCCGGACCATTCCTGCACGCGGTCCGGGTCGCGCCAAGTCGCACCGTCCATGATGTCCTGCTGCCGCGACATGGAGTGCCGCGGGCGAGCGTCGATGATCTGCACTGGCTTGCCAGCCTCGAGCAGCGCCTTCACTTCCTCTACGTCCACGCCGGGCAAGTCGCCGAACTCCTCCTGCACCAGCGGCCGCGGCGGCGCGACTTTGGCTGCATCCTCGTGGCGGCCTTGTGCCGCCTTCCAGTCGATGTTTTTTATGAACGCATAGATGTAAGCCCGCGCGTTCGCGCCAAAGTCGATGTGGTACGCGTGCTCGTACATATCGAGCGCGAGGACGGGAATGCCGCCCACGATGCCTAGCGTGTGCTCTGACGCGTACTGGTTGATCAACCGTCGGTCGCGCGGGACGTAGACGAGCAGCACCCACCCGGAGCCGCCTGCAAGCGCGTTGCCCATGGCGACGAACTCGTCATGCCAGCGTTCAAACGAGCCGAAGTCGCGCGCCAGCGCCTCGGCGAGCGCCCCCGCCGGCCGGGGGATATTGCGGCCTTTGGCGACCGGGGCTACGCCCAGGCTCGCGAAATACAGCTCGTGCAGCAGCGTGGAATTGAGCGCGATCAGTTCCTCGCGCTTCAGGCCGTTGATCACGTAGCCCGGCGTCTTCGCGAAGTCGAGGGACTCCAGCTTCTCCGTGATGGCGTTGAGGCGCCGCAGCGCTCCGCCATAGTTGTTTTCGTAGTGGCTTTCGATGAGCCGCGTCGATAACCCGTTCAGGAGCCAGGGACGGCAGAAAATGGGTGCGAGTTTATAGCGCATGACTAGATCTCCATATGAGCGAAAGCGACATAAGCCTTCTCGGAAACCGACCACCCCGGGGACGGCTTTCGATGAGCCGCGGCGACATGCCCTTCGACGTCCAAGGGCGGCAGAACAGCCGGGAAATGCGATATTCCATGGCTCTCTCCTTGCCAGTTGGCACGGACGACGTAGTACTTGCCGTCATCGAATCGGAAGACGATGCCACCCGAGGCGTCCTCTCGCTCCGAGATCGGCTTGAACTTCATCGAGACGTCGACGTCGCTCTACGTCCCGGGCGCGACGATCACGTTGAAGTCGTTTCGCGTCACTCGTTGCACGAGCGCGCGCTTGCCGCTCGGGGCGCCGGCGATCTCCTCTACCGACCATTGGCCGCTCACCACCGTTCAGTCGTCGACGCCGGCGCTTTCGAAGTCAAACTTGCGCGTCGAAGCATTCTCAGGGAGCTTCAAATCGGTCGCCGCCGCAAGGGCGCGCTCGAAGCGCGCCCCGCGAAAGGCGCCCAGCATTCCGAGCCTGGCCGCTAACCATCGTCGACGAGACATCTTCGCCATCACTCTCCAACGTTACGCTCGATCCACGTAGACCGCCGCCCGGTGGGTGGCGGGAAGGAACGCGCAGACGAGGTTGCGCGTCGCATCGAACGACAGCGTGTGGGCGCCTGCCTCGGTCGCGATCGTCTCGTGACGACGCAGCGGCGCCGTGTCGAACACTTCGATGATCCCCGGGTCACCGATCGCGACGTAGAGACGGCGCAGCGCCGGGTTGAAAAAGACGACGTCGGGCACGCCGCCGATGGTCTGGTTGGTGACGATCTGGCCACTGTCCGCATCGACTTCCACGAGGACGCCCGCGTCGCACGAGCAGAAGAGTCGGCGGCCCGCTACGTCGATGTCGAGCCCGTGCGGGCCCGCGTGCGGGATCGGCACGGTCCGCGTGATGCCCGTCGGATCGGCGGCACCCACCACGGCGATCTGAGCAGGATCCATGATGTTGACGTGGAATGCATCGATGACCGCGTCGTAGACGGTCCAACGTGTTCGTCCTGCGACCGGGTGGTCGGCGATGCGCTTGTTTGCGCGGACGTCGACGATCGACACCGTGTGCGACCCTGCAACCGCAGGATCACCGAGATGAGCGGAGAGCAGGCGGCCGCGGCCCGGATCGTACGCGAGACCATTGGGCCGGATTCCGACACCGACGTGCGCCACCGTTCGCTCGTCCGCGGGCGTGAAGATGCTGATCGTGTTCGCGCCCCGGTTCGACGTGAACACGAAATCGGGCGATTCGGTAACGAGCGCCCCGGCGACGGCGGAGAGGCCATCGATCGACCCGACGCACTTCCGCGCCACGATGTCGATGACGTCGATGGCGTCGTTCGCCGTGTGCGCGACGTACACGCGGCCCGAGGCTTCGTGCACGTCGGCGTGATCGAACGCGCCCCGTCTCTTGTGAGGCGGAAGGTCGACGAAGCCGAGCTGTTGCAACGGCATGTCAGCGCCCCGCGGCCATCTCGGCGACGAGTCGCTCCACGTTCTGCACGATGCGGTCGCGCGCGGGCTCGTACCCGTCACTAATCGCCGGAACGTCCCATTGCTCGACCTTCACGCCGGACTTCGGTGTCACGTCGCAGCCAAAGCTCACCACGCGCGCGGCCGTCGCGAGATCGTAAATGGTGACAGGCCGCGGGCGCGCGGGTGCCGCCGTCATGCCCTCACCGGCGAGACCTTTGACGGCCTTCGGCCCGAGCTCCGCGTCGGGCTCGGTTCCAGCCGCGGCGGCCCGCACGGTAAGACCGCGCTCCTTGGCGAGCCGACGGAGGTGCGCCGCCCCGACCACGCTCTTGGCCGCACCGTGCTGGCAGACGAACAGGACCCGGGGCGCCGCCTTGGACGCCGGAGCTTCGGCGCGGCAGTACGCGTAGAGCGCGTCGTACATCGGAAACTGCCGGCTCATGTTGTCGAAGTCGTCGCGACTGGTGGCCTGGAAGCCGGTAGCCGCGGCAAAGAGACCGGCGGACTCCGGAGTGACTCCGCGATCGTCGGTGTCGGCGCCGCGCACGATCTTCGTGAGCATCGCGAGCGCCGGATCGTCCAGCTCGTAGCGGGCAATGAACGCGTCGAACGAGCACAGCGGACCCTGGTGGCCGAGCTCGACGTTCGGGATGTCGTACGGAATGGCGCCTTCGCGCTTCGCGACGTCGAGCACCTGCGACGGCGGCACGAAGAGGAACTCCGGCTTCGGGTCGACGAACCGGGTGATCAGCCACGGACAGGCGATGCGGTCGACGCGCGCGCGTTCACGAGTGACCCACTTCATGATGTGACTCCTTGTTGGGTAGGCGAGATGGGGATGCCGCGGACGGCCGCGGCTCGCTTACGCATCGAGCTTGACCTCGGTCCCTCGCCCGCTTGCGAGCGCCTTCTCGTACACGGCGACCGCCGCCGCGACATCCTGGAGCGCCGTGCCGCTGCTGTCGAAGATCGTGATCTCGTCGTCGCGTGTCCGGCCCGCCTTCCGGCCCGCGACGACGTCCCCGAGCTCCGCGTGCACCTGCGTGCGGCTCATCACGCCCGCCGCGAGGGCATGGTGCAGCTCACCGATCTCGGCGCATTGCTCGAGAATGTCGACGACGAGCGTGGCGGAGGCGAGCAGATCAACCTCGATCTCATGCTTCGTCGGGTTGTCGGCGCCGACGGCGGCGATGAACGTGCCGGCGGCTATATCGGACGCCTTCACGAATGGGCGCCGTGATGGTGTGCACGTCACGCACACGTCGCTCTCGCGCAGGGCGCGCGACAGGTCCGTGACGGCCTTGACGTTCACGTCGAGCTTCCGCGCGGCGCGGTCCGCGAGCTCCTTGGCTCGACCGGGGTCGGTGTCGTAGAGCCGGGCCGTCGAGAGCCGCAGCACGGCGGCGATGCTCGAAAGCTGGATCTCCCCCTGAACCCCGCAGCCGACGATCGTCGCCGTCCGCGCGTCCGGGCGTGACAGATACTTCGCGGCCACGGCGGTCGCGGCGCCCGTTCGCAGCGCGGTCACGCTTCCGGAGTCCATCACCGCGAGCAGGGTGCCGTTGCTCGCGTCCGCCAGGAGGACGGCGCCCTGAATCGTCGGCAGTCCGTAGCGTCGCGGATTGTCGGAGAAATTGGCGTTGGTCTTGGCCGCAAAGTAGTTGCGGTCTCCGAGCATTCCCGCCGCCTTGATGTGAAAGCCGCCGTCCACGGCGTGGATGCCGAGCACGCCCGGTCCCAGCGTCTTGCCTTCCGCGTGGAGACGAAACGCTCGTTCGACTCCGTCGATGCAGTCGCGGAGGGTCAGGAGCTCGAGGACGTCGGCACGAGAAAGGGCGAGCATGCTAGCTCCTCCTCGGCGTCGTGGTGTACAAGCCTTCGAACAGTGCCATCCCTTGCGCGAGAACCTGGTGATCGTCGGTCGACGCCGCCAAGAGGGCGCGGACGGCGACGTCGATGCCGCGCGCCTCCTCGTGGGGATATTTTCCGTCCCGCAGGTCGGCCTCGTGCACGACCTCGGCGAGCCGCCCGAGGCGCCGATCGCGCAGACGCGCGCGCTTGATCAGCGTCTCGAACGTGCAGTCTTCGCCCTGGTGGCTCAGCTCCACGCCCGGCGCGTCGAACGGAATGGCGTCCTTCGGAAACTCGGCGGGCGGCGCGAAGACGAACTCCGCATTGGGATCGATGAAGCGCTTGATGAGCCACGCGGAGCCGATACGGTCGATGTGCGGCCGCGGGCGCGTCACCCACCGCCGCCCGCGGAGCTTGCTGAGATCGAGCGTCGGCCGCTCGTCGCGGCGGACGCTTTCCGGACGCCGGGTACGCATGGCGATGGCCTCCTCGAGACGCCGCACTTCGGCGCCGCCGGGGGCGTCGAAGAAGTCGATGTCTCGAATGCGTTGGTGATCTTTGGTCAGCCGGGCGAGCTCCTCCCGCACGCGGGCGCTCTTCGCGGCCGACTTCTTGTCGAGGCTCTGGAGCAGCTTGCGATAGCGCGCCGCCAGCCCCTTGTAATCCTGGTCGCGCGGCTCCTGGAACACACGCAGCACGTCCGAGGACGGGACGTTTTCGATCTGCCGGACGCGAATGAGGGTGGCATCCCCACCCTCGCGCTGGATCTCCTGCGCCAGCCACGTGAAGTCCTCGTAGCGCTCCGGAGTATCCGGAAGCAGATACGCCGACCGCTTCAGCGGGACGGCCCCCAGCGTGCGGAGGCGCCGCCATACCCGCACCCGAAGACTCGACGGCGTCGGCGGCACACCCACCAGGAGGAGCAGGAGCGTTGGGTCCATGTTTCGAGATGAAACAGTAGTTTCATAATACTGTCAAGCGGAACGTGACCACCCGCACCGCGCTCGGCCTAGAACGCAACGTCGTCGCCGTGTCCGTGGCGACCTTCCTTCTCGCGCTCGGCGAGAACGTCTGGAAGCGCTTCGGGCCCAAAATCTCGAGGCGTTGGGCGCGCCCGTGACGGCGATCGGACTCTTCGGGACCTGCCAGGATTTCCTCGACGGCGTCTCCGACGGTTCGGCGCGTCGACATCGCGATCGTGCCGGACGAGACGCCGATCAACGTTCTCGCGGTGTGGAGCTCCCTGCCCACGCCGCTCCGCCGACTCCTCGCGTCTGACATCCTGACCCGGACGTGCGAGGGGCTCGTCGACGTCTTTTTGGTGCTCTACGCGATCAACGTCATCGGCATCGGCGCGCCGTCGTACGGCGTGCTGATCGCGGTGCAGGCGGTAACGTCGATCGTGAGCTACCTTCCGGCCGCGCGGATGGCCGATCGCATCGGGCGGAAGCCGTTCGTCATCGCCACGTTCGTAGCGTTCGCCGCATTTCCGATCGCGGTCGTCCTCGCGACCGACTTCCTTACGCTGGTTCTCGCGTTCGGGGTGGGCGGACTGCGCGAGATCGGCGAGCCCGCTCGCAAGGCGATGATCGCCGATCTCGTCCGCCCGTCCCTCCGCGCGCGGTCGGTCGGGCTCTACTACCTCATTCGCAGCGTGTCGATCGCGCCGGCGGCATTCATCGACGGCGTTCTGTGGAGTATGACGCCGCTGCTTCCCTTCTGGACCGCGGGAGCGATCGGCGCCGCGGGCGTGGTCGTCTTCGCAGCGATGGTGGACGAACGCTACGCCAGCTGAAGACCGCTCGGCGCTCCCGCTCCAAGAGCCGGTTGAGCCTCCGCGCCGCCCGCACGCTCTTGCTGCCGCCGTCTCCTAAGTAGTCGTCAGATCGAGTCGACACCGCGTGCACCGCTCAGTCTGGAGTCGCTTGACAGGAGGTGAAACTATTGTTCCAATATGCAACGTCATGTCACCTAGGAGGTTAGAACGATGGATTACCAGATCGCCCCGATCGCTGTACGGCCGTCGACGCTCAACGGAATCTCGGAACACATGGTGGTCAGTCACTACGAAAACAACTACGGGAACGCCGTGCGAACGCTGAACGGCGTCCGCCGCGAGCTTGCCGCGCTCGACGCGGGTACACCGCCGTACCGCCTGCGCGGGCTCAAGCGCGAAGAACTCTCGCTGATGGGCTCGGTCGCGCTGCACGAGCTCTACTTCGGCAACCTCGGCGGCTTCCGCCGCGCCGGACCCAACTCGGGCCTCGGTCGCCCCGACTGGCACGAAGTGCCGGACGCCCCTGCCGCGGAGATCGCGGCGGACTTCGGCAGCGCCAGTGCGTGGCGTCGCGAGTTCGTCGGAACGGCGCAGTCGCTGGCGGGCGGCTCAGGATGGGTGCTCCTCACCTACTCGCGCCGGCAGAAGCGGTTCTGGAACCAGATCGCGACGGATCATACGCAGGCGGCCGTCGACGCCGCGCCCGTGCTCGTTCTGGACATGTACGAGCACGCCTACCAGATGGACTTCGGCGCGAACGCGACCGCGTACATCGACACGTTCTTCCGCAACATCAACTGGGAGGCCGTGCTGAAGCGGATCGAGGCTGCGCGGAACGATCAGCCGCTGCCGAACGAAGACCCGTCGTCGACGAAGGACATGCCGTCGCTCTCGGTCGAGGAGCTCGCCGCGCAGATCGCCAACGGCAGCCGCGTGCAGATTGTCGACGCGCGGCAGCGGGATCACATGTCGCGCCACGTGGATCTGATGGCGGGCGCGACGTGGCGCGATCCGGATCGCGTCGAGGAGTGGATCGCCGAGCTGACGCCGGACAAGCCGGTGGCCGTTTACTGCTCCTACGGCTTCGACGTCGGGTGCAACGTGACGAAGACGCTCATCGAGCGCGGCTTCGACGCGCGGTTCGTCCGCGGCGGCGTCGCGGCGTGGTACGCCTCGGGCGGGGCGCGGGCGATGCGGCCGGTGAGCGGATGAAACCAACGATGCGATCCACCACACCTCTCGCGGTACGCCTCGTCGTCACCGAAGCATCCGGCGACGTGACGCTCACGAGACGTCAATGAACGCCGCCGATATCAGATCGGCCGCACCACAACACATGGAGGCTGAAATGTGGATGGACGCTTACGTCCAGGAAACACTCCTACGGCAGCACCTGACCGATCTCGACCGACGGGCGGAACGCGCGCGGATTCTTTCGCAGCGACCGATCCCATCACGCGCCGCCCAGTCTCGGGGCCTCTTTCGAGGCGTCAAGCCACCGGAAGAGGTCTCCGGTCGTTAGGATCCACGGTCCGACGGCCAACCGAGAGAGCATCTTCAGTTACACTTCGCATCAGACGTTACCCGGAGGTCGGCGATGTCTTCTTCTCCGTCCGCCCCGTGGGAAGCCGCGACCCGGGCGAGCCTTGGCGCCTTCGTCCGCTACTTCCTGTACCTCGGCACGCTGGGGTTCGGGGGCCCTGCCGCGCTCGTCGGGTTCATGCACCGCGACCTCGTCGAGAAATGACAATGGATCTCCGAGAATGAGTACCGCCTCGGCCTCGCGCTCTCGCAGATCATGCCGGGGCCGCTCGCCGCGCAGCTCGCGATCGCGCTGGGTACTTCCAGCATGGTGTCATAGGGGCGACGGCCGTCGGTCTCGCCTTCGTGCTGCCGTCGTTCGTGATGGTCGTCGCCATCTCCATGGCGTACGTGCGTTTCGGCGGACTGTGGTGGATGCAGGCGCTCTTCTATGGCATCGGCGCCGCGGTGATCGCGATCATCGCAATCGCGGCGTACAAGCTCGCCCGCTCGACGAATAAGAGCGATCCCCTACTCTGGGGGATCTTCGGCGCGCTCGGGCTGGTGACGGTGTGGACGCACGCGGAGCTCGCAGAGTTCTTCGTACTCGCCGGGCTGCTGACACTCTTCGTCCGGACACCGCCCGGTCGTCGCGAAGCTCTGGTGTCCCTCGCGGGTGGACTCGTCGCTCTCACGATCATCGTCGTCGCCGAGCGGTGGTTGGCGACGATCGGCGTCGGTGGTCAGCAGCTCTTGCTGCAGATCCTCGCGTTCTTCACCAAGGCGGGCGCCTTCGTCTTCGGCAGCGGTCTCGCGATCGTGCCGTTCCTTCACAGGGGGTAGTGGAACAGTTTCGATGGCTGAACGAGAAGCAGTTCGTGGATGCCGTTGCCGTCGCGATGATCACGCCCGGGCCGTTGTGATCACTGTCGTATTCATTGGCTACCTGGTCGCCGGGTTCGCCGGCTCCGTCATGGCGGCGATCGGAATCTTCTTACCGGTGTACCTCTTCACGATGATTCCGGCGCCGTGGTTCAGCCGTAATCGTGACAACCCGCAGCTGAAGGCCTTCGTCCACGGCGCGACCGCAGCAGCCACCGGGGCGATCGCCGGCGCCGTCGTCGTGATCGCGCTGCGCACGATCTATGATGTGCCGACCGCGGCGGTGGCGCTCGCCAGTCTGGCGGTGCTGTGGCGTTTCAAAGTCCCTGAGCCGATCTTGGTGACCGCCGCCGGCATCATCGGGCTGATAGTCTGGCCACTCGTCCGAGGCGGGTGAGTGGTCGCGGCTGTTCTCAAGCGGTGGTGCGATGGACCGGGCTCCGAACAACCGGCGCTTCAGGCTCGGATTCACGCGGGCGCTCCGCGACTCGTTGGGTCGTCGACCCAAAGCGCCGACGCAACCCAAGGCGCGGCCCCAAACCCGCGTCGCTGGTTCGATTTTCGGGCGGCATCGTACCTATGAAGCGGCGTAGGGAGAGGCCGGCTCGCGGTGGTCGCGAAAATGCGCGCCAAAGGGCATTCCTGTGGAGCCGTCGTTCGCTCGGCGGCGCCTCCGCGTGCGGAACGGTCGAAAAACTTCATAGTCGGGCTAAGACACCAAAAGGGCCGACTGCCGTCGACCCCTTTGATTTCAGCGGCTTGATGGTTGCGGGGGCCCGAAATCGGCGAACCGTACACCTTCCCGTGCTCCAACCCATTGAAATACCGATAGGATAACCTCTCTCATCACCCTCATTCACCGCGTTAGAACCCCCGGTCCGTCGTTGGCAAGGTATGAAGCTAGCGGCGGGTTGCCCAGCCGCTGGAACGAGAATCTTAGGTTCTAGGGGACGCTCTATCCTCGCGCCACGTCAGAGCGTTCTAGGCGACTTTGCTCCGACTTTGCCACTGTCGCCAGGCCCGTGAGCGCCACGGGCGACAGGTTCGCGCCACGCGGCTGCTCTGGGTTGGCGCGGGCACAGGCACCAGCAGGTCACCGGCAGGCATCGCGGCGATCCGACGCCAGAGCACGCTGATCAAGCAGATCGGGCCGGCGCTCTGGGAGTACCTGAAGCGGCCCGCCGAGGACACGAGCGTGGCCAAGTCCGAAGTCTGCTGGAAAACCTGGCGAGAGACGCGCTCATGACTCGTTGTACCGTCGATGCCTCAGATGCTCTTGCCTCAGACCTCATTGGCAAGCATCTGGTCCAGACTCTGCCGCTCCCTGAGGAGGCGGAGCCTCCCGTCGGGCTCCAACATGACCTCCGGGGCCTGCGGGTATGAGTTGTAGTTGATTGTGGACATCGCCGCGCAGTACGCCCCGGCGCCGCCGACGGTCACGAGATCGCCCACCTGGGGCCGCGGTACCCATCGTGGGCGAGTGTTTCCGGGTCCCCAGGCGCGGGCGTGAGAATATCGCCCGACTCACAGCATGGCCCCACGAAGACGACCTTCGCCGGTTCCCGCCCCGCGGCCAGCACGTCGATCGGATGCTGCGCCCCATAGAGCGACGGTCGCGTAACCTCGGTCATGCCTGTGTCGAGCTTGGCGAAGATATAGCCGTCCCGCCCGGTGTCCACGACGTCAATGCAGGTCGCCACTACTGCGCCCGCCTGCGCCACGAGGTAGGTCCCGGGCTCGATCTCGAGGTGGAGCGCGCGCCCCTCACGTTCGCGGAAGTCTTCGAGCGCTCCGCGCAAGTGAGCGGCTACCTCGTCCAAGTCCACTGATGGCTCCTCTGGCATCAGGCCTACCTTGAACCCGCCCCCCAGGTTTACGGCAATGACATCAGGAAGGTGTGCGGCCAGGTCGAGCGTCATGCGTGTCACACGCTTCCAGACTTCGGGATCTGTGCCCGACCCTATGTGGGAGTGGAGCGTGCGGATGGTGAGCCCGTGGCGGGCCGCGATGGCCTTCACATCTTCCAGGTACGCGTGCCAGATCCCGAAGCTCGCTGAAGGCCCGCCAGTGTTGGTACGCTTCGTCGATCCACTGCCGAGGCCTGGGTTCATGCGGACAGCGATAGCGCACCCCGGCGCTGCCCGGCCGTAGGATTCGAGTTGGTGCAAGGAGCAGGCGTTCAGGAGGACTCCACGCGCGACGTGCTCGGCGAGCCGACGCGAAGGCATCTGCGACGTCAGCTGGATCTGCTCGCCGGCGAACTCCGCGCGGAGCGCCCGCTCCACCTCCCAGTCGCTCGAGGCGTCGATGTGAAGTCCGAGAGTGCGAAACAGGGCCAGAATTCCTCGGCTCGGGTTCGCCTTCATCGCATAGCGCAGGGTGAAGCCAAACGGTGCACGAAAGGCGAGCGCCCGTCGAGCCGCCGACTCCAGCATCACGCGGTCGTAGACGTAGCACGGCGTTCCGAAGCGCTCACGCACCTCGGCGGCCTTATCCGCGGAGACGAACTGCGTCCGCCTATCGGTTCGCAATTGGGTCATGCGGGAGTCCTCCAGTGGATCGGATGAACCGCGCCGTGGGTACCGACAGAGCGGCAAGGATACTGCATCTCTGCCGTCCGCTTTCTTCTTTAGGCCGCAGTCTTGGCGGTCGTGAGAAAATCGACCACCGCGGTCGGATCGAAATAAAACATCTGCGCGCGCGCTCGTCGCGGAGGCGGAAAGGGACGCGCAAGGGCTGCGCACCGACTCCGAGCGCGGTGCGCTGCGCAACCTCGCGCGAGCCCAGGCCGCCGTTGGCGACGTCGCCGCCGCGCAGAAGACGCTCGCTGCCGTCCCGAAGAGCCTGCCAGACATTCAGAACACGACAACCGTCGTGCACGCGATCGCCGGCGCGCAGGCCGCCGCCGGCGACACCCCGGGCGCGCTCGCGACACTGGCCCCGCTGGGGCCGCTCGCCATGCAGTGGCAGGCGCTGGAGGGCGTGGTGCGCGCGCTGGCCGCACGCGGCGACGTGGCGGTCGCGCTGCGCACTATCGCATCGGAGGCGGCGGGCCACCCGGCGCTCACGGCGAAGCTGACATTCGCCGTCGCCGAGGCGCAGGCAGAGAGCGGCGACCTCGCCGGCGCCGTCACGACCGTCCGGTCCGTGCAGAGTCCCGACACCGAGTCCAAGGTGCGGGCCGTGGTGGCCGTCGCGCAAGCCAAGAGCGGCGACGTCGCCGGAGCGCTCGCGACGGCGCGCACCATCACCGGTGCCAACCGCCTGCTCCTCGGCGGCATGCTCGCCGCGTATCAGGCCAAGGCCGGCGACGTGGCCGGCGCGCTGCAGACGGCCGAGGCGATCCCCGAGGGCGGCAGCCACGGCGGGTACGGATTACGCGGGGCTGCGCTGCTCGGTGTGGCCAGCGTGCAGGCCTCGCGCGGCGATCTGGCTGGCGCGCGCGGAACAGCGCAGCGGATCACAGAGCCATCGATGCGCGAGCAGGTGGTCGTGCCCATCGCCCGCGCGCAGGCGAAGAGCGACGTCGCGGCTGCGCTCGGCCTGGCGCGAGCGGCGGGCGATCCGGTCACGCGCGCGAGGGCGCTCGAGGCCGTCGTCATGGTCCAGGCGCGTGGGTGACGCTGGGCAGCGTCGCGGATACGCACCTGCGGTCGAGCGCGCAGCGGGCGATCGCGCTGACGCTCGCACGTGCTGGCGATCCGGCGCGACTCAGCGAGACGGCGCGGCGCGGGTCGGATGCCGCCTCCCGCGTGATCGCGCTGACGGCAGCGGCCGAGGAGGTCATGCGGAGCGCAGAGGAGTTGCGGCAGTCGAGTGGATTGATCTTCCTTGTGCTGGAGGAGTGGTCGCCCTAACGCGCGTGACAGTGGCTACGGCCGGTCCGGCAAGCGCGCGGGAAGGACGACCGCCTTGTCTGACGAGATGGAGACCCCAAAAATACCGCGCCGCGAAACACGTAACGTATTAGTTTAAAAGGACGCGCCTGTAGCTCAGTAGGATAGAGCATCGGACTTCTAATCGACGGGGCGGTGACGAGCCGCCCCGTCGCATTTCCGCGCACTTCGGCGTAACTGACTGCTGTCGCTCGGCGTTCTCGCTCTCCGCTTCGCGGACTCTCATCTCTGTCCTGTCGGACATTCCCTGTCATCGGGCTCGCTGACGGGGTCAAATCACTCAAGATCACGCAAGCGGAGCGGCCCTGACAACTGGCGTGACAAGCCACCAGACTGTTCGACAAGTGCGCCCCCGCTTCCGGCTTGGTGGTGTCCCGTGTGATGTGGAAATCGGGCGGCGTTCTTCCGGAATGCCGCGGTTGTCCCCTATTGAACGACCTGATCCGCCTGGAGGAGCAGCGTCTGCGGGATCGTCAGCCCAAGGGCTTTGGCGGTCTTGAGTAGGGTCGAGGACTGGCGCGTTACCTCGTAGGCTCCCCTTGGCTGTATCCGCCGTTTCCAGCTTCGTGCCCGTTTAGGTTCGCCGTAAGCCGTTTCCAGCCCCCGCCGCCTCAAACCCGGCGTGCCGATTT
>WNFV01008228.1_pt1 | contig 15760 bp, 17 predicted proteins | sample 5400101 | NCBI WGS metagenome assembly WNFV01 (sample SAMN13153361, study PRJNA577476) | soil metagenome | isolation source: 115 cm soil or saprolite under grassland replicate 1 | place: USA:California | collected 2016-06-15
TCGGCGACCACCACTTCTTCACCAACGAGGAGTACTGGTTCCCGGGTCTTGAAAACCGCTACCTGGGTACGAGTGGAGTCCCGTTCGGAAACTTCCAGGGCACGTCGAACTACATCATCGAAGTGAGCGGCACACCGATGTCGGTGTCGCTGCAACTGGACCTGGCGTCAGGCGCCGACGACCAGACACCTGCGATCTCGTACTGCTCCGCCATCCCATCCTGCAGTCGATCGTCCTCGTGTGCACGGCCCCAGCCGGCATCCTCTACCCCCACAACACCCCGCATTTCACCACCGACTTCCGGCTGCTGACGCACTAATCCATTTCAGCGGCCACATAGGAATTGATCTACCGCGTAGGAGGCCGAGCAACGGCTGGCAACGCGGTGAGCTGTGAATGTCGGTCACCGGCCAGCGGTCGCGAACTCGCTGCATGCGGGGCAGTCCGAGACGACGGGGTGGACACACTGCAGCACGTGTTCGAGGAACCGGTCGGCGCGGGTCAGCGCGCCGATCCTCGCCGCGATCTCCTCGCGTTTGCCCCGGATCAACTCGGCACGGCTGGGAGAGTCGGCGGCCACCAGGCGGCGGATCTCGGCCAGCGAGAGCCCGGCTCGTTGACTGATCTGTACGAGCCGGCCGCGTAGCACCAGTTCGTCGTCGTAGTCGCGGTGCCCGGCCGGGGTGCGGTACGGCACCAGCGCACCCACGTCCTCCCAGTGCCGCAGCACGTGGGCCGGCACACCGAGAGCCGCCGCGGCGTCGCCAATCCGCATCATCACTCCTTTACTTCAGGTCCACCTGAAGTATTACGGTTCGCCGGTCAAAGACTCAGCGACGGGAGACCAGCATGCCCCGCCCCGTAGCCACACCCGGGTTCCGGCAGTACGCCGCCGCGCTCACCGGACTCCCCGTCGGCTACCTGCGACCGCGCCCCGCCGACCGGGCTTTCCTGCGCGGCCTGCCCGACGCCGGGCTGCCCACCCCCACGGCGACGGTGACCGTACGCGCACTCCGCCAAGTGCCCAAGCCCAACCCCACCGCGTTCGTCGCCGAGGGGTGCCGCCGGCCCGCCACCATCGACATGGCGATGACGACCCTGCTGGTCGAGCACCCCGCGGCCCGCTTCCTCGTCGACCCGGCGATCTGTGAGGACGTCGAGCGTCGCGCCCTCGCCGAACTGCCGGCCATCCTCCGGCTGGCAGTACGGCCACCCGCCGGCATCGTCTCCACGGCCCAGGCGCTCGCCGAGATCGGCAACCCGGCGATCGACTTCGCGTTACCGACGCATCTGCACTGGGACCACGTCTGCGGGCTGCTCGACCTGCCCGGCGTACCACTGTGGATCAACGCACCGGAGCACGACTGGGCGATGACCGGACCGACCGCACCCGTCGGCGGCGTCAGACCCGCGCTGGCGGACCGCCCGACCACCACGTTCACCCTGGACGGACCGCCGGTGCTGACCTTCACCGCCAGCCACGACGTCTTCGGGGACAGCTCGGTGATCGCGGTCGATCTGGCCGGACACACCCCGGGCAGCATCGGCCTGCTGCTGCACACCGACATCGGGTGGACGCTGCTGGCCGGCGACGCCGCCTGGCACCACGTACAGATCGACCTGCTACGGCAGAAGACCAGCTACCCCGGGTGCCTCGCCGACGTCGACCGCAGACAGGCCTTCCGCACCCTGCACCGACTCCACGCGGTCAAGGACCGGGTCACGATCGTGCCCACCCACGACCATGCCGCCACGGCAGGCCTGTGGCCGGCATAGGACTGGACTTGCGAATGAGCGTGGCCACCAACGAACAGCGCGAACGCCTGGTCGTGTGGCCCGCATCTGGCCTGCGCGGGTCATGGCGCGGCCGGTGTCGTTGGTGATCGCGTAGACGCAGGCGAACAGGTCCTCGCCGAAGGTGAAATGCCCCCAGCGGTACGTCGCTGACAGCCTGCCGTGATCCCGCGTACCACAGGAGTGGTCGTGGAAGGCGAAACCGCGCGCGACGGCCTCCGCTGCGAGCGAAAGCAGAACCGAGCACACCAGGGGCAACCGCCTCAACGCGCGAGGTCACGGCCGATGATCTCTTTCATGATCTCGGTGGTGCCGCCGTAGATGGTCTGGATCCGGGTGTCGACGTACGCGCGCGCGACGGGGTACTCGGTCATGTAGCCGTATCCGCCGTGCAATTGCAGGCAGCGGTCGATGACGCGTTTCTGCAGTTCGCTGACGTACCACTTGCCTTTGGCGGCGTCGACCGGGGTCAGCTCGCCGGCGTTGTACGCCAGCACTGACTTGTCCACGTACGCCTGGGCGACGTCGATCTCGGTGGCCATCTCGGCGAGTTCGAAACGTACGTGTTGGAAGTCGCCGATGGCCTGGCCGAACGCGGTGCGGTCGAAGCAGTAGTCGTGGGTGATGTCGAAGATGGCGCGGCAGTTGGCGATCGCCTTGACGGTCACGCCGAGGCGTTCCCGGGGCAGGTGGCTCATCAGGTGGTGCAGGCCGCGGCCCTCGCCGCCGATCAGGTTCGCGGCCGGCACCCGGGCGTCGTCGAAGAACAGTTCGGCGGTGTCCTGCGCGGGCAGCCCGATCTTCTCCAGTTTGCGGCCGCGCTGGAAGCCTGGGGTGTCGGCTTCGACGACGAACAGGGTGTACCCCTTCGAGCTGGCGTCGGGGTCGGTGCGGGCGGCCACGATGACCAGGTCGGCCATGAGGCCGCTGGAGATGAAGGTCTTCTGGCCGTTGAGGATCCAGTGTTCGCCGTCGCGGCGGGCGGTGGTGCGGATGCCGCGTAGGTCGCTTCCGGCGCCGGGCTCGGTCATCGCGAGCGCGCCGATCAGCTCGCCGCGGGCGAAGCCGGGCAGCCAGCGCTGCTTCTGCTCCTCGGTGGTCAGGTCGAGCAGGTAGTGCAGCACCAGGTCGTCTTGCAGCGAGACGGTCAGTGCGAACGACAGCGCGTGCGCCCGCGCGATCTCCTCGGCGGCGACCGCGCGGTACCGGTAGTCGGGCTCGCCGGCGCCGCCGTATTTCTCCCCGATCTGCAGGCCGTAGATTCCGTGTCGCGCGGCGGCGGCGAAGACGTCCCGGTCGATCCAGCGTTCGGCCTCCCAGCTGGCGTGGTGCGGGATCACCTCGCGGGCGAGGAACTCCCGCACCGTCTCCCGGTACGCCTCGTGATCTTTGGTGAAGAGGTCGCGTTCCACCGGTCAGGCCAGCCGCTCGATGATCGTCACGTTGGCCTGGCCGCCGCCCTCGCACATGGTCTGCAGGCCGTACCTGCCGCCGGTGCGCTCGAGCTCGTGCAGCAGGGTGACCATGATCCGGGCGCCCGACGCGCCGATCGGGTGGCCGATCGCGATCGCGCCGCCGTTGACGTTGAGCTTCGCCGGGTCGGCGCCGGTGTCCTTCAGCCAGGCCATGGGCACGCTGGCGAACGCCTCGTTCACCTCGTACCGGTCGATGTCGTCGATGGTCATGCCGGCGTTGGCGAGGGCGCGGCGGGTCGCGGGCAGGGGAGCGATCAGCAGGTTCACCGGGTCTGCGCCGAGCACCGACATGTGGTGCACCCGCGCCCGGGGCGTGAGACCGTGCTGCTTGACCGCCTGCTCGGAGGCGACCAGCAGTGCGGCCGAGGCGTCGGAGATCTGGCTGGATACCGCGGCGGTCAGGAGCCCGCCCGGAACCAGGGTCTTCAGCCCGGCCATCTTGTCCAGGCTGGTGTCCGCCCGGGGCCCCTCGTCCTGCTTCACTCCGTCGTACCGGTAGATCTCGCGATCGAAGCGCCCCTCCCGCTGCGCGGTGAGCGCCCGTTCGTGGCTGGTGAGGGCGAATTGCTCCATGTCTTCACGGGAGAAGCCCCACTGTTCGGCGATCGTCTCCGCGCTGCGGAACTGCGAAATCTCCTGCGCGCCGTAGCGTGCGTGCCAGCCGGGGGAGCCGGACCAGGGGTCGGTGGCGCCGTACGGTTCGCCGGCGGTGAAGGAGCTGAGGATCGGGAACTGGCTCATCTTCTGCACCCCGCCGGCGATGATCAGATCCGCGGTGCCGCTCATCACCGCCTGGGCGGCGAAGTGCACCGACTGCTGCGCCGAGCCGCACTGCCGGTCGATCGTCACGCCGGGCACGGTCTCCGGCAGCCCGGCCACCAGCGCGCTGGTACGCGCGATGTCGCCGGCCTGGGAGCCGATCGCGTCGAGGCACCCGAAGATCACGTCATCGATCGCGGCCGGGTCGAAGTCGCCACGCTGCACCAGCTCGCGGATCACGTGCGCGCCCAGGTCGGCGGGGTGGGTGTCCGCGTACCCGCCGTTGCGCCGTCCCACGGGGGTGCGCACCGCGTCGACGATGTATGCCTCAGCCATCATGCCCTCCATCGCTAGGCCTCGACTGAATTTAACATATATTAAAAACAACGCTTCGAGAATGGCGGTGTGACTGACGCCGCGCCGGTGGTCCGGCTGGGCCGGGGCGAGGCGACGCCGGCCGTCGTGGCTGGATCCGGCACAGGGGCCGGGCGGGAGCCGCGATGGGCGGGCGCGGTCAGGTGCCGAGGCCGTGGCGGACCAGGCTCTGCGCGGTCCGGATCACGTCGGCGAGCGAGCCGTGGTCGGGATTCCACCACTCGGCGGTCCAGTTCAGCGCGCCGATCACGAGCATCCGGGCCGCGGGCAGGTCGAGATCGTCGCGTACGGCGCCGGCGGCGTACGCGGCCTGCAGCAGGTCGTTCCACAGCGTGAGGTAGACCCGCCCCTCGTCGCGGAGCCGCTCGCGGATCTCGGCGGGGAGCACGCCCGCGTTGCGGGTCACGGCGGTCGCGAAGTCCGACAGGTGAAGCTCGACGCTGAGGTGGGCGGCGACCGCGACGCAGATCCGGTCCATCGGCTCCGTGCCGGCCGGCGCGGCGACCAGCGCGGACTCCACATGCTCGCGGAGCAGCCGCTGGCCGGTCTCCATCACCTCGGCGATCAACTCCTCCCGCGACGGGAAGTAGTAGTAGATCGCGGGTGGGCGCAGCCCGGCGTGGCGGGCGATGCCGGACAGCGTGGTCTCGGCGTACCCGAGGCGGCTGAGCAGGTGGGCCGCGGCCGCGAGGATCCGGTCCCTGGTCGAGGCCGCCTTGGCGGACGCCGCGTCGCGGGTCGCTCGCCCAGGCGCTGTCTGCAGTGGTTGTCCGGTCATTGTTCTAATCCCCCCGATTGGTTGGGATACGTGGAGGCCGCGCCGAACTGGCGCTGTCCGGTGTTCACGGCATCGCGTAGCCGCCGCTGACGGAGAAGACCTGGCCGGTGACCTGGCGGGCGGCGGCGTCGGAGGAGACCCAGACGACGGCGTTGGCCACGTCCTCGGCGGTGGTCAGCCGGCGCAGCGGGATGCCCTTGCGCAGCGACTCGATCTGGTCGTCGGTGAAGATCGCGTCCTGGCCGACGGACCAGAGGCTGGCGGCGCCCACCGCGTCGGCGCCGTCGGGGAGGACCAGCCCGGGGCAGACCACGTTGGAGCGGATCCCGTGCCGGCCGTGCTCCTTGGCGACCGTACGGGCGAGGGCTATCAGGCCGGCCTTGGTCGCGCCGTACACCCCCTGTCGGATCTCGCCGAACGCGGCGTCGCTGGCGATGAACACCACCGAGCCGCCGCTGGCCTCCCGCATCGCGGCGATCGCGGCCTGGGTGCAGTCGATCGCGGCGAACAGGTTGATCTCCACGGTGCGCTGCCACCGGCCGCGGTCGACGTCGTCGGCGAAGAAGCGGGGCGCGCTCCAGCCGGCGTTGTTGACGAGCGCATCGATCCCGCCCCACAGCCTGGTCACCTCAGCCACCACGCGACGCCCCGCGCCGTCGAGCGTGAGGTCCTGCGCGATCACCTCGCACGCGGTGGCGCCGCGCGCGTGCGCTTCGGCGCGTACCTTCTCGGCCTGGGCCTGGTCCACGTCGCAGACGGCGACCCGCGCTCCCTCGGCGGCGAAGCCGTGCACGATGCCGCGCCCGATGTTGGACGCGCCGCCGGTGACCAGCACCCTCGCGTCGCGTAGCCGCAGATCCATCGCTGTCCTCACGTGTCGAAGCGGTTGACGTACCTCCGCTCTCTAATTTATGTTCAATTCGAAAATGACACAACCTCCTCGGACGGGAGCGGGCATGCGGGTGTTCAACGGCGTCGCGGAGCTCTCCGCCGCCGCGGGCGAGTCGCTCGGGACCAGCGACTGGACCGCGATGCTCGTCGTCGACCAGATCGCCGCACAGCATCCGCTAGTGAGGAGCGAGCAATGAAGATCATCGTGGACCGTGGCAGGTGCACAGGGCTCGGGATCTGCGAGTCCCTCGCGCCGGACGTGTTCGAGGTGGACGACGAGGGCGACCTGGTGCAGAAGGCCGACACCGTGCCGGACGGGCTGTTCGCGGAGGTCGAGGAGGCGGTCGCCGGCTGCCCCACCGAGGCGCTGCGGCTGGAGAGCTGACCGGTGCGGGGACCGCAGCGGCTGGTGGTGGTCGGGGCGTCGTTGGCGGGGCTGCGGGCGGTCGAGGCCGCACGCAAGGCAGGCTTCCGCGGCTCGGTCACGCTGATCGGCGCGGAGCCGCACCTGCCGTACGACCGGCCGCCGCTGTCCAAGGCGTACCTGGACGGGGACGCGGCCACGCCCACCTTCCGGACCGAGCGCATGCTTACCGAGGAGCTAGGGGTCGAGTTGCTGCTCGGGACTCCCGCCACCGGTCTGGACCCGGACGCCCGCTGCGTCGTCACCTCGGACCGCGCCGTGCCGTACGACGCCCTGGTGCTCGCCACCGGAGCCACGGCGCGCCGGCTGCCCGAGGGCTGGCGCCTGCCCGGGGTGCACACCCTGCGCACGATCGAGGACGCGTACGCGATCCGGGCCGCGCTGTACGCGGGCGCCCGCACCGTGGTGGTCGGGGCCGGCTTCATCGGCTCGGAGGTCGCATCCGCGGCGCGGGCGCGCGGGCTCGATGTGACGGTGGTCGAGGCCGCGCGTACCCCCGTGGCGAGGGCGGTGGGGGAGACGATGGGCGAGGCGTGCGCCGCGCTGCACCACCGCCATGGCGTCGACCTGCGCTGCGGCGTCGCCGTCGCCGGCGTGGTCGGCGAAGACCGGGTGGAGAAGGTGCTGCTCTCCGACGGCTCCTCGATCGTGGCGGACCTGGTGGTCGCGGGGATCGGGGCGGCGCCCGCGACCGGCTGGTTGGAGGGCTCCGGGCTCCGGCTCGATGACGGCGTGGTCTGCGACGAGACGCTGGCCACGGGCGCTGACCGCGTGTACGCCGCCGGGGATGTGGCGCGCTGGCACAACCCGCTCTTCAGCCGCGCGATGCGACTGGAGCACTGGACCAGCGCCGCCGAGCAGGGCGCCGCCGCCGCTCGTAACGCCCTGAACCCTGACGAGGCGAAGCCGTACCGGACCGTGCCGTACTTCTGGTCCGACTGGCACGACAGCCGGATCCAGTTCGTCGGCATCCCGGACGGCGAGCACATCGAGGTGGTCGACGGAGAGCCCGGGGAGAGCCAGCGCTGGGTGGCGCTCTACCGCGCCGGTGACCGGCTGGTCGGCGCCCTGGCGGTCAACGGGCAGGCCGTGATCATGAAGTACCGGGCGCTCATCGCCAAGCGCACATCCTGGCGGGACGCCCTGGCATTCGCCGCGACGAAACGTACCCCACCGGTGGTCGCGGCCCGGGCGAGCGACTGATGGCGGGCGGTCCGCTGACGGGGTGCCGGGTGGCGGAGCTGGCCGGCATCCGCCCCGCGCCGTTCGCGGCCATGCGATCGGCAACATCGGAGTCACCACCGGACTGTCGGTGACCTACCGAAGGCCGGTGCCGCTGGATGTCCCGGTCCGGGTGGGGCCGGATCGCGCATGTGGACGGCGCGCGTTGAGGCTAGCTCTTCGGGGACGCTCGCGCGGTGCGGGCGCCGCGTCGCGGCGGGGCAGCCGCGGTATCGGACGGCGGCTCGGCGCTGAGGCCGTGGCGCACGATCGACTGGGCGGTACGCACCACGCTGTCCAGCGAGCCGCGGCGGGGGTTCCACCACTCGGCGGCCCAGTTCAGCGCGCCGAGCACCAGCATCCGCGCCGCGCGGGGTTCGAGGTCGGCGCGCAGCTCTCCGGCGTTCTGCGCGTCCTGGATCAGCTTGCGCCACACGTCGCCGTACTTGCCGGCCTCCGCGGTGTACCGGGTACGGATGCTCTCCGGCACCTGGCCGGCGTTGCGGATCGACGCGGTGGTGTAGTCGGAGATCTCCAGCTGGTACCGCAGGTGGGTCTCGACCGCGACCGCGATCCGGTCCATCGGGCCGGTGTCGTCGGGCAGTTGGTCGAGCACCTCCCGCATGTGGTCGTGCATGTGCGCGATGCCGGACCACATGACCTCTTCGATCAGGTCTTCCCGGGACGGGTAGTAGTAGTAGATCGCCGGCGCCTGCACGCCCGCCTGGTCCGCGACGTCGGTGAGCCGGGTGCCCGCGTACCCCTTGCGGCTGAGGATGTGGGCCGCCGCGTCGAGGATCCGCTGCCGGGTGCGAGCGGACTTGGTGTCGCTCTGCACGGCGGGCACCTTCGCGGTGGCGGACTTCTTCGGCACCGGTTGATTGTACGTTCGATTAAGCGCGGCACCGGGAAGGCGCACATGCGCGGCGGGTGGGGAGCGCGTCAGGTGCGTCACCGGTCCAGGCCGCCGCGGCTGACCAGTTGGCCCACGATCACATTGCGCTGGACCTCGTTGGTGCCCTCGCCGACGATCATCAGGGGCGCGTCGCGGAAGTAGCGCTCCACGTCGTACTCGGTGGAGTAGCCGTACCCGCCGTGGATCCGCACCGCGTTCAGCGCGATCTCCATCGCGACCTCGGAGGCGAACAGCTTGGCCATCCCGGCCTCCATGTCGCACCGCTCGCCGGCGTCGTACCGCTCGGCGGCGTGCAGGGTGAGCTGGCGCGCCGCGGTGAGCTTGGTGGCCATGTCGGCCAGGTAGTTGCCGATCGACTGGTGCCGCCAGATCGGCTGGCCGAAGCTCTCCCGCTGCTGGGCGTACGCGAAGGCGTCGTCGAAGGCGGCCCGGCCGACGCCGAGGGCGCGGGAGGCGACCTGGATCCGGCCGATCTCCAGCCCCTTCATCATCTGCGAGAAGCCCTTGCCCTCCGCGCCGCCGAGCACCGCGTCGGTCGGCGCCCGGTACCCGTCGAAGACCAGCTCGCAGCTCTCCACGCCCTTGTACCCGAGCTTGGGCAGGTCGCGGGAGACGGTCAGCCCTTCGCCCGGCTCCGCGAGCAGGATGCTCATGCCCCTGTGCCTGGGACGGGCCTCGGGATCGGTCTTGCACAGCAGCGCGATCAGCTGTGAGCGGCGGGCGTTGCTGATCCAGGTCTTCGCGCCCTTGACCAGGTAGCCGTCGCCGTCGCGGCGGGCCACCGTGGTCATCGCCTGCAGGTCGGAGCCGCCGCCGGGCTCGGTCAACGCCATCGTGGCGCGTACCTCGCCGGTGGCCATCCGAGGCAGGTAGCGCTGTTTCTGTTCCTCGGTGCCGTACGCCAGCAGCAGCTTCGACACCACGGTGTGCCCGCCCATCGCGCCGGCCAGGCTCATCCAGCCCCGCGCCAGCTCCTCGGTCACACCCACGTAGCAAAGCGTCGACACGGCGTTGCCGCCGTACTCCTCGGGGATCGCCAGCCCGAAGATGCCGAGCTGCTTCATCTGCTCGATCAGCTTCTCCGGGTACGTGTTCGCGTGCTCCAGGTCGCGTGCCACAGGTCGTACCTCACGGTCCACGAACTCCCGTACGGTCTCCACGACGGCGCGCTCTTCAGCGGACAACCCGGTCACACCCGCCACCTCCATCTGGCTCCGGCGACGATTCTACTTTAACATAAATTAAATGACCCCTGTACGCGCTGACCAGCGACGGTGCTGCCTCTCGACGCCGGGCGCTGACCCACGGATGATCGCCAAGGCGGTCGCTGCGGGCGCTGACGAGGTTGTGCTCGACCTCGAGGACGCGGTGCCCCGGTCCGAGAAGGCCGCCGCTCGCCAGGTGGTCGCGTCCTGGCTGCGGTCGGCCGACGAAGGCGAGGACCGACCGGGTCGGCTGCTCCCGGGGTCGGCGCCCGGAGCCCGGAGGGCTGATGACTCGACCGGCGGCGTCGCCCCGCGCGTCGCGGTGCGGGTCAACGCGCTGCGTACCCCCTGGTGTCATGCCGACATCGAAGCGTGCGCGTCGGCGCGGTCGCCGGTGTTGTCGCTGGTGTTGCCGAAAGTGGAAAGCGCCGGTGACCTTGCCTTCGCCGACCGGCTGCTGGACGGTGTCGAAGCCGCGGCCGGCCGTGCCGAGCCGGTGGCGCTCCAGGCGTTGATCGAGACACCCGCCGGGCTCGCCAACGTGCGCGAGATCGCTGCTGCCTCACCCAGGCTGAAAACCCTGATCATCGGGTACGCCGACCTCGCCGCGTCGCTGGGCCGCGGCCCGGGACTCGCGCTCGAGTCGTGGCTGTGGGCGCAGGACACCGTGCTCACCGCGGCGCGCACCGCGGGGATCGCCGCCGTCGACGGACCTCATCTCGGGGTACGCGCCGACGAGGCGTTCGAGGCGAGCGTGCGCCGGGCCGCCCAGCTGGGATTCGACGGCAAGTGGGTGATCCACCCCCGCCAGATCGGAGCCGTGATCTCGGCGTTCAGCCCGTCGTCCGGCCAGGCGGCCGACGCCCGGCGGATTCTGGCGGCGTACCAGAGGGTGGTCGGCCGTGGTGCCGGCGCGGTCGAGGTGGAGGGGCAGATGGTGGACGAGGCGGTCGCGGCGGCGGCGCGCCGGGTGCTGGCATCAAGCGGAGACGCCGGCAACCCGGCAACGCTGACGGCGGGCGGAGGCGCGGGTGATGACTGAGCTGGCGGCCGTGGACGGGCCGTACTTCGAGGAGCTTGCGGTCGGCCGGGTCTTCGACGGGGCGCCGGCGGTGACGCTCACCGACGGGCACGCCGCGACGCACCAGGCGATCGTGGGGGACCGGCTGCACCTGCCGCTGGACGCGGTGCTCTGTACGGACGTGGTGGGCGCCGGGCCGCTGGCGCACCCGGCGCTGGTGTGGGACCTGGTGATCGGCCAGTCGACGCTGGCCACCCGGCAGGTCAAGGCGAACCTGTTCTACCGCGGGCTTGTGTTCCGTCACACGCCGCTGATCGGAGACACCCTGCGTACCCGTGCCGAGGTGGTCGCGCTGCGGCGGAACCGGCCCCGGGAAGGCCGGCCCGCGACCGGCCTGGCGACCTTGCGGGTCACCGCCGTGGACCAGCAGGAACGTACGGTGCTCGACTTCTGGCGGTGCGCCATGCTGCCGCTGCGCGATGAGCGCGCGCGCACCGGGCCTGCCGAGACCACGCGTGTGCGGTCTGGTGAGGGCCCGAGCGGTCTCGGAAGGTCCGCCGGTCACATCGATACCGATCCGGCGTTCCCGGAGGTCACCGATGCCGACTTCGCCGCCGCGGTGGCGGGGTGGCGGCTGGACCGCTTCGCCGCCCGGGCGGCAGGGCCGCGGCACTCGGACCTGAAGGCCGGCGACACCTGGGAGATCACCGGCGGCGACGTGGTCTCCAGCGCGCCCGAACTGGCCCGGCTGACCCTCAACATCGCCCAGGTGCACCACGACGCCGAAGCGGCCGGCGGTGCCCGGCTGGTGTACGGCGGGCACACCATCGGCATCGCCCTGGCCCAGGCGAGCCGGGCGCTGCCGAGCATCGTCACCGTGGCGGGCTGGCACGGCTGCGACCACACCGCACCGGTACGCGAGGGGGACACCCTTCGCAGCGTCCTCGCCGTCGAGCGGGTCGCGCCGAGCCGCGCGACGTGCTCGACTGGCGCTTCGCCGCGGTGCTGCCCTGAGCGGCGGTGCTGCCCTGAGGGACGGTGCTGCCCTGAGCGGCGTACCTCGGCTGAGTCGTCGCTGAGAGCCGGCCGCCCGGTCGCGAGACTCAGAGGCGTCGGTCACCAATGCTCACGGGACGGATCGTCCCCGGCACCGCCGTTCCCGTGCGTGACCGTCAGACTGTGGACCACGACCTCGCCGTAGTTCGACTCGTCGCAGGGGGACGACTTGTCGCAGTTGGCCTGCGTGTACGCGCCTGCCTTGAAGTACGCCCCGGAGAAGGCCGAGGAGATCGTGGCGACCGGCGTACCGTTGTAATAGGCGTTGATCTTCCCGTCCGCGACGACGAACTTCGCCTCGAACACGGTGCCGAGCTTGTAGTCGCTGGTGACCAGCTTGTAGTGCACGTCGTCGCCGTTGGTGACGTAGAGCTTGCTGCCTTCCAGCCGGAAGACGGACAGGTCGTCGTCCGAGCCGTGGATCTGCCCCGCGACGACCTGCGGCTTGTCGTTGGGCAGGTGGGTGACCGCCTCCTTGATCACCATCGTGTGGGTGCCCGACGTGGACGACCAACTCGCCTCGGTCGTCCCGTTGTCGGTCATCTCCCGCAGCTCAGAGCGCGGATAGCTGGAGCCGCTCGTGGTCACCCCGTTGACCGCGGCGCGGAACCGTACGCCGGTGCAGTCGGAGGTGGCCACGAACCACGGATCCTTGCGGTACGTGGCGAGTTCGGGCTGGCGCACGGTGGTCGGATGCTCCGCTTCGCCGATCGGGAGACCCTCGTACCAGTTCTTCAGGTCCAACACATCGGCGGGATAGGTACAGGCGCCGCTGGCCGCACCCAGGGCCGAGGTCTTGGCGAGAGCCATCGCACCCCCCGAGATGAGTACGGCAGCGCCAACCAGGGCCGTGACCTTCGACCTTTTCATCGGGCCTCACATTCCGCGGGGGTGTCCGGCTGACAGCGGGCAGGGACAACACGGCGGAGGCACGCCCGACTGCCCCCGTCGCCGACAGCGGCGTCTGCTGTCGCGGCTCTGTGCCTGGTGCTGAGCTGGCCTTGAGAAGGCTTCGCTTTTTATCGAGGATTAGACAACGGGCGAAGTATCGCAGAGGCTGACATAGCGCCGCAAGACCCGAATCGAGCCACGAAACCACTCGCATGTGGCAACCGCCGACGAACCCATTTTCGGGCCCTGCCCCGTCGTCGTGCGGTCCGTGGGTCGTCGCCGCTGGACGGCTCGCGGCCGAGGCCGTGTGCTTGCGCCGTCGCTGAGCGCACCCCCTCGTCGGGAGTCAGCTGCCCGGACGAGCCTTGACGCAACAGGAATTTAATCTAGGCTAAACTAAATTCTAATCGTTCAGGCGTCGCCTGCCGGCGAGAGGACACCGGCCGTGTATCCCGGAATCCATGCCAAGTCCGCCCCTGACCGGCCAGCAGTGATCATGGCCGGCTCCGGCGAGACGATGACCTACGGGGACCTCGACGAGCGGTCCAGCAGGCTGGCCCGCGTACTGCACGACGCGGGGCTGCGCCGCGGCGACGTGCTCGCGCTGCTGGCGGAGAACACGATCCGGTACCTCGAGGTCTACTGGGCCGCGATGCGGTCGGGGCTCTACCTGGTGGCGATCAACCGCCACCTCGCCCCCACGGAGGTCGCCCACATCGTCAGCGACAGCGACGCCCGCGCCATGGTCGCCTCCGCCGGGCTGCGCGAGCTGGCCGAGGCCACCGTCCCGCTGACCCCGAAGATCGCCCACCGGTACGCCTTCGGCGGCGCCGTCGCCGGGCACGAGTCGTACGAGGCGGCGGTGGCCGGGGCGGGGGAGCCGTTGGCCGAGCAGCCCCGCGGCTCCACGATGCTGTACTCCTCGGGTACCACGGGGCTGCCCAAGGGGGTGAAGAACCCGATCCCCGGCGTGCCGGTCGACCACCCGGCCGCGGACATGATCGTGCCGCTGGTCAAGGGTGTCTTCGGTATCGGCCCCGACGACGCGTACCTCAGCCCCGGCCCGCTCTACCACGCCGCGCCGCTGCGTTGGGCCGGCGCCGTCCACGCGGTGGGCGGCACGGTGGTGGTGATGGAGAAGTTCGACGCGGAGCAGGCGCTGGCCGCGATCGAGCGCTACCGGGTGACGACCGCGCAGTTCGTACCGACGATGTTCGTCCGCATGCTCAAGCTGCCGGAGCAGACCCGTACCCGGTACGACGTCTCCAGCCTGAGGATGGCGGTGCACGCCGCGGCGCCGTGTCCGGTGGACGTGAAGCAGCGGATGATCGACTGGTGGGGCCCGGTGATCCGCGAGTACTACAGCGCCACCGAAGCCAACGGGATCACCATCATCGACTCCAGCAAGTGGCTCGCCAAGCCGGGCTCGGTCGGGCAGGCGGCGCTGGGTGTCATCCACATCTGCGACGACTTCGGGAAGGAGTTGCCCACCGGCGAGGTGGGGCTGGTCTACTTCGAGCGCGACCAGGTCGCCTTCGAGTACCACAACGACCCGGAGAAGACCCGCGCCGCGCAGCACCCCGAGCATCGGCTGTGGACGACCGTCGGCGACGTCGGGTACGTCGACGAGGAGGGCTACCTGTTCCTCACCGACCGCAAGGCGTTCATGATCATCTCGGGTGGGGTCAACATCTACCCGCAGGAGGTCGAGAACGTCCTCACCCTGCATCCCAAGGTGTACGACGTCGCGGTCATCGGCGTGCCCGACGACGAGATGGGCGAGCAGGTCAAGGCCGTCGTGCAGCCCGCCGAGGGAGTGTCCGGGTCCCCCGAGTTCGCCGCCGAACTGATCGCGTACGTCCGCGACCGGATCGCCCACTACAAGGCCCCGCGCAGTGTCGATTTCGTCGCGGAACTGCCCCGTACGCCCACCGGGAAGCTGCTCAAGAACAAGGTGCGGGAGCCGTACCTGGCCGGCTCCGGCGTCGCGGGGTAGGGGCGCCGGGTGGTCGAGCACGCGGACGGGCAACTGCCCGGCAGTGGCCTGTACTCGCAGGGCTGGGCGCCGCCGGGCGCGGTGAATGGTGTGGTCGCGATCGTGCAGGGGCTGCACGAGCACGGCGGCCGGTACGCCCACCCCGCGCAGCGCCTCGCCACCGAGGGGTACGCCAGCTATGCGGTCGACCACGCCGGCCACGGCCGCGACGGAGGCACCGGATGACGGAACTCGTGACCGCGCCCACGGTGGTGGTGCGCTGTCCCGCTGACGGGCGGGTCGTCGGTGAGGTACCGAACCGATCCCGGGACGATGTCGCCGAGGCGGTACGAGTGCTGCGGCTCGCACAGCCCGAATGGGAAGCCCTCGGCACGAAGGGACGAGCCAGGTGGCTGCGCAGGCTGCGCGACTGGCTGCTCGACAACGCCGACCACATCGCCGGCGTACTGCAGTCAGAGACCGGCAAGCCGCGCGCGGAAGCCGCCATCGAGGCGCCGCTGACCTGCGACATCATCAACTACTGGGTCCGGCCACATGGACCGCTGGGGCTGGCCAAGCGCCTGACCACGGTGCTGCGGCCGTACCCCGTGGTGGGGGTGATCTCGCCCTGGAACTTCCCCTTGGTGCTGCCGGCGATGGACGTGTCCGCATGAATGCAGCTAAACGAGCCAGATCCGCAAAATGGTCACGTCAGGCAGGCGGCGCCCCTGCGGCCGAGAGGGGAACAGGTGCCTGTGAGGGACGGGAGATCAGCGACGTTCGAGAAGGCCGCGGATGAAGGCCGCCTGTCCGGCGTGTTGCAGGTCGTCGGCGATGACACTGACCAGCCGTACGCCCAGGGTGACCGGCGGGTCCCACCGGCGGTCCACGATCTGCGTGAGGTCGGCGTCCGTCAGCGCGCGGACGTAGCCGATCGTCTGCTCGTACACGGCGTCGTGGTAGCCGGTAAGGAGTTCAC
>WNFV01005720.1_pt1 | contig 15759 bp, 11 predicted proteins | sample 5400101 | NCBI WGS metagenome assembly WNFV01 (sample SAMN13153361, study PRJNA577476) | soil metagenome | isolation source: 115 cm soil or saprolite under grassland replicate 1 | place: USA:California | collected 2016-06-15
GTCCATTCGTCCATCGGCTTGGCGCCAAGCGCATGATAAAATTTTATGGCGGGCTCGTTCCAATCGAGCACGGCCCATTCCATTCGACCGCAGCTACGATCACGCGCGATCTTCGCAAGCTCTACAAGCAGCGCGCGACCATAGCCTTTGCCGCGCTTCTCAGGCTTGACGAACAAATCTTCGAGATAAAGGCCGGGCCGTCCCAGCCAAGTGGAAAAATTATGGAAGAAAACTGCGAACCCGACTGGCGATTTTCCTTCAAACGCGAGGAGAACTTCCGCGGACGGCCGTTGTCCGAACAAAACATCGATAAGCTGTTCTTCGGTCGCAGTAACTTCATGTGGCGCACGTTCATACGTAGCCAAATCGCGAATGAGCTGAAGGATGATCGGCACGTCTTCCACGCTCGCCGGACGAATGTCGAAATTTTCAGGCGTCTTCATCCTGGTGCTGATTGTCCATCACGCGCGAACGGAAGCAACTGGTGCGGTTTATCAAAAAAGAAAGCAGAAAGTCTCGACATCTTGGATGCACCTCAGGAAAAAGGGACTTCCTCAGGGAACTCAGGAGGTGAAAGACGAATCCACGTCGCGATTTACGTTGTTAAGTTTGCGCGTGGTAGCCCAGGCGATTGACTCCGAAAGCTTTCGCGCGTTGGGGTCAATCGGCCCTACCCTGATGTTAGTGCGTGACCGATGCGGTTGAGACCCTCGGCGAACATTTTCGTATTCACGCCCATGCCGATGCGAAAGTGATCAGGCATTTGGAAAAAACGACCCGGAACTGCCGAGGTATCGAATTCCGCACGCAACCGCTCTAGAAAAATATCGCCGTTGCCATCTCGTAATTTGACGAATGAGGTCGTGCCCCACTCCGTCCAAACAGCGGAAACAGCTGACTGCCGCGCGAGAAACTCGCGAAGCAATTTGCGATCCGCATCGACGATCCGGCGTGCTCTCTCGCGAAGAAGGTCTAGATGTTGGAACACGGCGACACTGAGCAGCTCGCCAGGATAAACCGCTGTCGCGCTATAAAGATCATTCAGGCGGCGCATCTTCCATGCGAGATCAGGTTGCGCCAGTATCCATCCGCATCTGAGGCCGCTAACTCCGTAAACCTTCGTCAAACTACTCGTCACCACGAACTCCGGCCCAGGATGGAATGATGTGCGCGGCGTCCCCTCATAAACAGCATCCAGATAAACTTCATCGACCAGCACGAGCGCGCCGACGCTCCGCGCCATATCGCCCATCTCGCGCAGAACCGGCTCGGGTGTAAGCACGCTTGTAGGATTATGGAGATTCGTGATCACGATAAGCCGCGTCTTCGGCGTGACGCAACGCCGAACGTCCGCCGGATCGATGGTCCAGCCATTTTCTTCCACTCGCCGGAAACGTTTCACGTCTGCTTCCAGATACCGTGCGACATCGAGAATCGGTCCATACGTTGGATGCTCGATCAACACTTCGTCTCCGGGCTCGATGATCGCTGCCATGGCAAGGTGATTCGCCATGGATGTGCCCCCAGATTCTACCACGCATTCGGGATCGACTTCGTGATGCGCAGCGATGGCTTGCTGCAACGGCGCGTAGCCGTAGCTGTTGTCCCCGTTAATTTCGAGCTCCTCCAAATTCACTGGCAATTCGCGAAGCGGAAACGGCGCCACGCCGCTCGTCGCGAGATTGAACCGCGCGCGACTCTGCGTCTTCGACCAATGCATGTAATCGGAATGCTTGTGTCTCATGAATGAGCTTCGCTGATTGTCAATTTCCACAATTTAAACCAGTTACGGCGACCTTTCTCACCTCTCTCCGCCTGAGGGGAGAGGACTGAGGTGAGGGGTTTCTGCAGCGTGAACCAGACCCTCACCCTCCCCCTCTCCCTGGAAGGGCGAGGCAACCTGTTGACGCGGATATTGTTCATCTACTCACTTTTGATCTGTGCTCGGTTAAAGCTGCTCCAGAAATAGTAAACGGGGAGAGCGGCCAGCATGATGCACAACGCGATCGCGCTATTGCGAGGCGAAGCGATGACTGCGCTTATGACTATTCCGGCGCAGGACAAAACAAACAACATCGTCGTGAAAGGATGACCCGGAACGCGATAAACAACTGTGTCTGATCCGATGTGACGCTGGCGTAAAAAGAACAGTGCTGCCGCTGTCATTGCAAAAAAGATAAAGTCGACGGTCACTTCGAAGTTCAAGATCTCGCCGTACGTTCCAGAGCAGGCGATGACGATTGCTGCCAAGCCTTGAAGGACGATCGCTACCACCGGCGCTCCCGAACGCGGCCATAACTTACCCACGCTCGCAAAGAACAGCCCATCACGCGCCATCGCGTAGTACACGCGCGGGGCTGTGAGCATGCTTTGGCTGAGGAATCCCAGAGTGGAAATTGTGATCGCGATAGCAATCCATTGCGCGCCGCGCTGGCCCAGTGCCATCCGCATCAGATCAGAAGCGGGAGTCGTGGTGGCATCCAGCCCAGCCGGGCCGAGTACTCGCAGGCACGCGAGATTAACTGCAAGGTAAAGAGCTACAACGCTACCCACGCCGATCAGCAGTCCGCGAGATAAATCGCGGCACGCATCGCGCATTTCAGCCGCAACGAAAGTCGCGGTCTGCCATCCACCGTAGGCGAAAGCGATCGGCACCATCGCTGCTCCGATTCTCTTCAACACGCCAAATGAAGCTGGTTCTCCAAGCACTCCTTCCGGTTTGAGCGAGTTATGGCCAACCACAAATCCAATGAATACGAGCGCTGCAATCGCACCAATCTTTAACAACATAAGTCCGCTCTGCACGTTGCTGCCGGCGCGTGCCCCCAGGCAGTTAATGCCAGTCAACGTGAGCAGTGTCACTGCGGCAATCGCGCTGTCGTTCCAATTCGTTCCCGTGAGCTCCCGAAAATAAGACGCAAAGATGACTGCCACCGCAGCCATGCCGCCGGTCTGCGTGACGAGAAGCAGTCCCCATCCGTACATGAATGCCACCGCAGGATGATATGCTTCGCGGAGATAGACGTACTGGCCACCTGCCGCGGGCAGGCGTGTTGCAAGCTCAGCCCAGATAAACGCGCCGCACATCGCGATACAGCCCCCGAGCACCCAGACGCCGAGGATCAGAAACGGCGTGTGAACACGGTGCGCTACCTCGGAAGGATTGGCGAAGATTCCTGCGCCCACGATGCCGCCCATCACGATCATCGTGGCATCGAATAACCCAAGCTGACGGCGCGGCTTCGAAGGTTCCAAGGTTATCCGAGCGTAGCTAAGCGGAGTGGCCTGCCAAGCCGTAGCTTCATGCGAAGACTGATTGAAGCTGGCAATGCGCCGCCAATTCTTTTCCCGCCTCTCCCCTTGGACAGGGGAGAGGGATGAAGGTGAGGGGTTGCAGCCCGGAACACGCCAACCGTCCTGACTGATCCCTCACCCTCCCCCTCTCCCTGCAAAGGAGAGGCGACCATTCGCCCCAGCGCGTTTCAGCTGGGAGAACGATTCCGAACCGACAAGTGGCTAACGCTGCCAAAAAAAAGGCCTATACGCTCTCACCTTGCGCTGGCGGTGAGTTTGTAGATTTTGAACTCTGGAGTCGTCTCCATCAGCACCGCGCTATCGCTGAGATGCTGCGCGAATTCAGGATAGTAATCTAACCACCAGAACGTGTTCGTGGTGAGAGCAACGTGTGTTGCGCCACGGCGGCGTAGCTCTTCAAGATTAGTATTTGCTTCGTGATTGTCGCTCGGATTGCCGGCGTAAATGCCGTCTTTTTCCAGAAAATGCCAGCCCTTGCGCCTCGCATAATAAAATATCGTCGGATCTCCGGTGTCTGCGGCAACGATTAACGCATCAGGCGCTGTAATCTTGTCTAGCTCCAGACCAGCGTCGCGAAGTTGAGCGGCGGAGGATTCGTAAAGTGGTCGCACACATAGAAAGGAAAGAATGCCAAACGAACTCGCGACCAGGATTGACAGTGTTATTGCGACAACACGCGAAGAGATTTTTGAGCCAAGAAAAGCGCAAGCCGCACCGGCAAGTGCAGCTGTTATCGGCACGAAAAGAAGCTGATACCATCGATGGCGGTTGCCATAGCCTGCAATGATGACGAAGAGAACCATCGCAACCAGCCACCAATGAAAAAGAGCTGAATACTTTGATCGCGGCCTGCCCGCATTGCAACGCAAGCGCGGCGCTACGAACAAACCGACGAGCGCTAAGATAGCCAGAATCGGCGTCAGGCTTGATCTCACCGTCTCTCGCGCAATAGCCCAGTACCACGAGAAATTTTCGATCCGAATCCCACCGGCGCCGAAGAAGTGATAGGGATAAAATCTCTGCGCGATTTGGTACGCGTGCCAATACCACGCAACCGACGGCAAGACCGCGAGCGCAGCGAACAGAAGCAGCTGTAGCCGGGATCGGCGATGCCGGATTGTCACGAGCTTTATTTCACGTCGGCCGGGATCACCGATCCCGGCTACAGCTAAGTACAAAAGCGGCGCGGCGACAATGATGCTCGTGGCTTTTATCAGGATGGATAGCGAGATGACGATCGCAGCCACGAGAAGCGGCGCCCACTCACGATCGCGGATCCAACGCAGGAAGAAATATAGCCCGATTATCGCGAGGCTAAGCGATGGGACATCCGGCATGAACGAACGGCCGGCAAAAACATTCAATGGCGCGAAACTAAAAAAAAATGTAGCCCAAGCCGCCGCTGTGTTGTCGAAGACCTCCCGGACAAGCAAAAAGAAAAACGGCAGCGAAACAGCGAAGAAAATTACGGCCTGGCTGCGTCCAATCCATTCGTGAATACCAGCGACCTTGTAACAAATCGCTGCGAGAAACGGCAAAATGGGAAACTCCGTTCCGACATAACCGGTCGCGTCGCCGGCCCAATCGATCTGCGGAAAAGCAAAACGAAAACCTCCCTCGTAAAAATTCCGTGCAATCGCCGCGACGTCGCTTTGTCTCCAGCTCCAGTGATCGACATAAGGCTGATTGATTGAAACCAGACGAGCCGCCACGGCTAGAACTCCAATACCTATTACGACGTTGATCGCACGAGTGACGAACCACACTGGCCCGATGGCTTTCGTAGCTCGATTTAATCCGCCTCTCCCCTGAAGCAAGGGGAGAGGATTGAGGTGAGGGGTCTCCGGCATGGCGAGATACCAATTAAGGAACCCTCACCCTACCCTCTCCCTTGACAAGGGAGAGGCGAGAAACCAAGTCAGACAAGTACGTAGACGCGAGCTCTCGTGTGCGCATCGTGGAAGCGTCTTGACAGCCGAGGTAAAGTCAATCGGGTACGTTAATCCCAAATCACGCTGGAAAGGATTAGCATGAAATCAGCGACTTGCGTTTGTTCCCAAGCACATGCTGGATTTTTGGTGCTGACATTGCTTGCCGGCGTTGTGCTTGGTGTCGCCCAGGCACAGAACGAACCGATTCTCGTACCTGAGGCCGTCGAGTATCAGAAATTGCTCCCCGTTTTACCGGAACCGCCGCAAGGCTGGACTGCTGATAAACCGGAGGGTTCTACCGAAGACGTCGGCGGATTCAGAATCACAAACGTGCACCGCGACTATCACAAGGGTGAAGGGGACAAGGCACCGACCGCGGCGATTAGCATACTCGATTCGGTTGCTAATCCGGATTATGTCGCTGCCACCACCGCTGCATGGAACAGCAACAGCGAAAGCAGCGAAGGTTACAGCAAATCTGTCACGATCGATGGCCACCCTGGATTTGAAGCGTTCGAGAAAGACACTAAACATGCCACTCTGTGGGTAATGATCGCCAACCGTTACTTTCTCCAGATCGAGTTGCAGAACCAGGAGCCCAGCGAATTGCAGGGATGGGTCAAGCGCGTCGATTTGAAAAAACTCGCGGAGACTAAGTAGTTGGCATGCAAACCTCATGGGACAAAGAGCTGATCAAAAAACAAGTTGGTCGCACACGCGGTGACGTTTGGGATCGGCTTTATCGCTTGAATCGGTTTATGGCAAAGTTGCCACGGCCACAACGGGCCGACGATGGACACGCCGTACGAAAAGTTGTTGGCAAAGCTCGCCCGGGCTGAGGTCAAATTCATCATCGTGGGCGGAGTGGCCGTTGCTCTGAACGGTTTTGTGCGCACCACCGAAGACGTGGACATTCTGATTGAGGCATCAGCTGACAACGTTGTCCGACTGCTCGATGAATTACGAGATTTCGGTGAAGGCCACGCGCGCAAACTAAGTCCAGTCGATTTCAGCGAAAGCGAAGGCGCCGTTCGGATCATCGAACATTTTCCTCTCGACGTGTTTACCATTATGCGAGGCAAGCGTTATGCCGATCTGGTTGCCTCCACAAAATCCACGCGGATCGATGATGTCGATGTGCGCTACCTCGACGCGGAAGCACTCATTGCGCTCAAAACGGACTCGCAGCGGCACCAAGATCGCATCGACGTGTCGGCTTTGCGATCGCTGCACAATAGGCCAGGCGGGTAAACACCGAGTCAGCTCGGTTGTTTTTTGATGGTGCTCTCAAGTTATCCGGTTGATTACTTCGCCTTCTGCGCTTCACCCGCCATCGGGACAAACCGCACTGGCAACACCGCGCGCCGCTGCAACTGGCCGTTCTTTTTTTGAAGTAGGTGAAGTTCCTGATCACCGAAACCTCCAACCGGAATAATCATACGACCATCCTCTTTCAATTGGTCGATGAGCGGTTGTGGGACGTGATCCGGCGCGCAGGTGACCGTGATTGCATCGAAGGGCGCATATTCCGGCCAGCCTCTGTACCCGTCGCCCACTTTCACATGCACATTCTTGTAGCCGAGACGTTGCAGAGTTGCTTCCGCATTTTTCGCAAGCGGCTCGATGATCTCAATCGTGTAAACGTCCGCCACTAGCTCAGCTAATACTGCGGCCTGATAACCAGACCCCGTCCCGATTTCCAAGACGCGATCGCCCGGCTTCGGCTGCAGTCGCTCTGTCATGAACGCCACGATGTAAGGCTGCGAAATGGTTTGGCCGTTACCGATCGGGAGCGGACCGTCTTCGTAACTGGCAGCGCGCGAGTCCGGGGGGACGAATTCTTCCCGTGGCACTTTCGCCATCGCAGCCAGCACGCGTTGGTCGCTGACGCCGCGTGTCATCAGCTGTTGCTGCACCATCTGCTGACGCTGCGCTGCAAAATCGAAAGCTGGCGGGGCTTTTTGCCCGCAACCGGTCGCGACAAGCGCTGCGAGAATCAGAAATTGCAAAGCTCGTCTCACACAAAAAATGTAGTTCATACACAGGCGACGCGAAAGCTGTTCCCGTCGAACTCTGCGCGACACAATGCCGCGCGTGGTTGCGGGACGCGGCTCTCGGAAACCTGTTCCGGCCAGCAGTGGCCCAAAATCCAAGCATGAGCACGCCACTCGTCGGACAGCTTTATTTTCTTGAGAAGTGAGACGCGCGCTTGGCCTAGTGCGCGTGGGTCGGACTCACGAGCCGCCGCGGCGGAGGGGCCGTGAGTTGCGGCCCCACGCCGCTCAGTGTCAACGGACCGGCTGGAAGTAGTGCTTCTCGAGGTATTGGGCGACCTTCTTGCCGAGCACGGCTCCCTGTGTGTCGGCGGTGCGGAAGTGGATGCCGGACCACACTCGGGCGTCGATGAGTTCCTTGAGCGCATCCGAGAACCGATCGAAACTCCTAGTTGTGCCCGACTTATTGCTGAATGCGCTGAAGGCGATCTTGTCGGTCTCAAAGAAGTTCTGGAGGGTGTGAACGATTGCACTAGTTCCGCAGGCGTGTCCCGAGGGGTGGTCGGGGAAGGGCGGAGTGACGAGCGGTGGGAATGGCACCGGCGTGGCCGGGTCGAACAGCGGCAGCCACGTCGGGTCGGCCTGGGTAGCCGGGTTGCCGTCGGTGTCGGCCTCGCGGATCGCCGCGATCGGACGCCAGAACTGCCAGTAGTACTTGTCGTTCCAGCAACCAATCGCGGCGTCAGCCGCAGCCAGGTTGGTCATGGCGAACAAGCGGGCGTTCTCGACGATGTCCAATCCCTGGCTGGCGGCCAGCGTCCGAAAGATCCGGTTCCAGAGGAGATTGCCATTGTCTGCCCAGAAGATCGCAGCATCGGTTTCGTCCGCCGTTCGGGTCGTGCTCGTGAGTGAGCCGACCTCTTTGACCTCGTTGAAGTCCTCCGCGTAGTCGGCACTGGTGAGCGCGTTCGGGCCGTCGGTGCGGAGCATCTCTGCACTCGGGACGATGAACGTCAGCACGTTCCCCACCCACGGCGCGGGATCGTTCCCGAAGTTCGGCGGCGTCGGCCGCCAGATGCCCGGCGCTGGCGGGTACAGCGTCGGCGGCGGCCCGAAGCGTCCGTCGCCTTGCCGCGCCTCGAGCATTGCCGCGGCTGTCGCCTCACCGATAGCGACCCCATTAGCCCTCGATCCCGGTGGGTTATCGGGCAACGCCTCGATGTAGCTGTCGTAGATCGGCTCCAGGATCGGCTGCTGCGCCGGGAACAGTCCGATCAGGACCTGATAGGAGGCCGTCGCCGCGGCCCCCTCCTTCGAGTCCGTTGGATTCGCGTTCGGCTGTACAAGGTACGGCTGGTGGCTACGGTCGATCGCGTTGACCGCGTCATACACCGCCCCCTGCACCATCGCGAAGCCCAGGACACCGGCAGCTCCGAGCAGCGGCGGCTGCCCGGCGACGATCGTCGTCGAGGCGATCAGGTTCCAGTCGGTCACGGCGTCCGCGCGTGCGATCGGTGGCGACGCGAGCGCGACGAGCGCCAGTGCGATGAGAAATGGCAGAATTAGTATTTTTTTGAACTGAGTTAGTGCATTCATTTTTCTCTCTTTCTTTTGGTTTCGCGGTTTGCCTTTCATTGCGGTAAAAAAAGTGGAGTGCGACGCGCTAGTGTTATCGCGGAGGCCCGAAGGTGAGGAATTGCGGGCGACCGAAGCCGGAGGCAAAAACGGTTGGCGGGCCTCCGCCAGGAGGGAACCACAAGATATCGCCAATCACATTTGTCTCGGGTAAACCGGCCTCGGCTACAAAGAGATTGCACGAACTGTCAAAGGCCAGGCCCCGAGGTGTAGTTAGGCCGGTGGCGAAGGGGGTCTTCACGCCCATCGGATTGAAATAGACAATCGAATCGGCTCCCGGGCCGCTAAACGTTTCGATGGAAACGAACAGATTGCCGCTGCTGTCAAAAGCAAGCCCAGCAGGATACTCGCCCTCATTAAACTGGCTTGGCTCCACGAAAACGGTGCGGGCTCCGTCCGGAGCGAATTTATAGATCGTTTGGGCGCTACTGGCGGTTGCATAGAGATTGCCCGCGCCGTCGAAAGCCAGGCCCAAGTTTACTACCTGAGGATCCGGAACGCCGGGAACTGAGCCGAAGATGATCCGTTCTCCGTCAGGTGTGAACTTGAAGATAGTGCCGGCCGCTGTGGGACTCGTATCATCTGTCGCCAGAACATAGGCATTGCCGGCGATGTCTATGGCGAGGCCTGCAAAGAAAAACTTAGCGGCGCTGCCAACGGTACTGACGTGGTTGCGCAGGTTAAATTTCAGCACTCTCCCAATTTCAATGTTGTCTGGCTCGGGGTTATGCGCCGCGAAAAGATTGCTGCCGATGCTGTCAAAGGCCAGCCCTCGAGGAATAGTTAAGCCGGAGGCGTAGGTACTCTGCGTCCCATCCGGCGTGAACTCGAGGATTGCGTGCGATGGGCGGACTTGAACTGAGACGTAGAGGTTTTGTGCGTGAGCGGCGGTGACTAACGCGAAGATCACGCCAAGGCTTAGGAATATGTTCCGAAGAATTTTCATTTTTTTGAAGCGGGTTAGTGGATTCATTGTTGTTCCTTTCTTTGTTGAGGCTGAATTGTTGTTGGCATGTTTGTGTGGTTAGTGTTGGAGATGTACAGCCGGAAATTCGGCCTGAGGTTACACAGAAAATTCGGGAATCTTTTGAAAACCCCGCCTTCGCTGAGACTTCCGGCGTGGCAGGCCGCGGATTACCCGCCACGGCGGGCAGGCTCCGGATGTCACTGATTGGGAGCGGTCAGGCGGACATTTCTAAACAGAAGATGACAAAGGAAACAAAGATTCTGTTCTGCCCAAACTAGAAAGGTCTTCGTTTCCTCTTGTAAGAAAAGAAACGCGATTGCGGCTTCAAGAAACGAGTGCAATGGCTCGATGGAAAATGCGCGAGTCGAGCGTCGCCAGTTTCATTCGATGTCTTTCGGCCAATTCGGCAAGATACAAATCAGTAAATTGCCTGCTTGATTGTGCGGCGATTCTTTGCGGTGAAAAATCATCCGGGATAAACCGACAACGATGCTTCCGAACAAATTCCGAAAGAGCGTTTCGGCAGGGCTGGGGTTCAGCCCGAAATGGAAACGTGTCGCCGCTGCTGATTCGCAAGAAGCCCAGTTCGCTAATCGGGCAAGTGGCCGTTTGTTTGCCGCGCAACCAGGCCTCAACCCTGGGCTGGTCTTGATGGTCCCGCCAGATTGCGGCAATCAGTATGTTGACATCAAGCAGGTAAATCACGGCGGGAACTGTTCAAGCGCTTTGAAGATTTCCTCGCGCGAAACCGACCGGCCGATGGAAAGCAATGAGTGTTTCCCCTTCCGGCGAATGATTCGAACCTTGTTCCGTGGTTTTGGCTTCGGACGTTCCATTCGAACCAAAACCAGGCGCCCGTCGCCTTCTGGCAAAACGTTGACGACGTCGCCCGCGTCAATGCGGGCTTCCTTTCTAGCCTTGGCTGGTATCACCATCTGTCCGCGACCGTAAATTGTTGCATGCATGAATAGACTGTGATGTAAGCAATGCTTACATGCAAGAGATTGCCTTAAATTTTCCACCAGCAACTACCGTTTTTCGCAGCGACGTGTCTTCATAGCCCAATCTGCTGGACACGAATGACACGAATTGCCACGAAATTTCAGACTCTGCCTGCGGCAACCACTGGTTACGGATTCGAGGTAGGGCGCGTCACTCCGTGCGCGCCGTTATCCATAGCCTGCGGCGCGCAGAGGACTGCGCGCCCTACCAATGCAGGTGACGTTTTCGTGCGGATTCGTGAAATTCGTGTCTCTATCTGCTGGCAGACTTGGCTGCGGCAACGATCTTGTCGAAGCGCTTATCACCGCGCAAAGAATCCCAACACGGGTTGGTGCTTGCGTTCGCTCTAGCTCAGCGAAATATTGCGCAGCGTCACCGCAGGCTACTTGTAAACGGTCGCCGGTTCGGGTTCGGAAAGAAGTCTTTGAAAGCTCGGATTTTCGCGGATCGGGTCCCAGACGGGATCGATCTTCAAACGCGCAATGGAAATGGCGCTCCCGGTCGGAGCTGTGAGCAGCTGGCGAAGTATCTTTACCGCTTCCTCGGGCCTGCCGGTGCGTGCTTCGATTTCTGCCAGCGCAGCAAGTAATTGCGGTCCGGAAAGCGCATCCTTTTCGACTGGTAGCGAATCTACGGCTTGTTGCGCAACGCGAACGGCATCCGCGTTGCGTCCGAGGCAAACATAAGCCCAAGCCAACGCTATCAGGAAATTCCTATCTTCTGGCCGTTCAGCTAATCGGGCTTCGAGTAAAGCGCGTGTTTGCTCACATTCCAGTTTCCCTACCGCACCTTGGCCAGCAAGCACTTGGATCCCAACTCGCGCTTCTAATTGGCGCAAACGCGCCTCGGGAGTCTTGGCCAACGGAACGTCCCAGGCTTTAAGAGCATCAGCGAAATGTCTGTCGATTACGTCGAGATATACTCCGTGGCCGATCAGGTCAGCAATATTGCCAGTACTGCTGTTGACATTGATGGCGCGTTCTTCCTGTAATCCCTCGTACACTTTCCGAGCGCGCGGAATATCTCCGGTGCTGTTCACATATGTCCAGGCGAGAAATCGAGCGGCATCTCCAAAGTGCGGGTCGATGGCCAATGCGCGTTTCAGGGATTGTTCAGCTTCACTCCAGCGACGAAGAATATTGTAGGTGTTGCCGATTTCGGCGGGAATCAAAGGGTCGCGCGGGTTGAGTTCCAACGCGCGCTCGGATTCAGCAAGCGCTCGGCGCCATTCGCCGCGGCGACGGTAAATCGCAGCCCGGCACGTCCGACTATCGGAGTTACTCGGCTGGAGTTCGATGGCCCGATCGAGTGCTCTCAGCGCGGAGGCATAGTCACGATATCCCCAGTAATAAAACATACCCAGTGCCAGATGTGCATCCGGCAAAGCCGGAGCAATCGCTAATGCGCGATCGATGTTAGACTTTACTTCGGCCAGCTCTGCCGAAGTGAGATTAGAGATAAACCAGTGCCGATGTAACTCGCTCCAAGCGAGTCGGGCATAGGCGAGCGCGAAATTCGGATCCCGTGCCAGCGCTTGTCGATAAAAAATTTGAGCGCGATCAAAGGATTCGCCGCTCATCGCACTTTGAGGCGCGCGCACGCCTTGATGCTGTTCGTATTCCCCTTTCAGGAATAGATCATAAGCTTCCGTATCACGCGTGGGGGCTGCGGCCAGAGCATCCGACTGGCTCGGAGAAAGTTTAACCTCCAATGTATCGGCAATCTCCTGCGCGATTTCAGCCTGAATGGCAAATACGTCTGCAACATCACGATCGTAATGCTCAGCCCAAAGGTGTGTATCGGTACGTGAATCGATTAGTTGCACTGACACCCGCACCCGGTTACCGGCTCGGCGGACATTGCCTTCCAGCACATTGCTGACCCCAAGTTGCTGCGCAGTCTGTTTGAGATTGCGTTTGATCCCGCTCTTATATTGCATGACCGAAGTGCGGCTGATCACTTTCAAGTCGGCAATCTTGGAAAGATTCGACAGGAGTTCATCATGGATGCCGTCGGCGAAAAACGCGTTCTCCTTGTCGTCGCTTAAATTTTCAAATGGAAGCACGGCGATTCCGGTTGTTGGCGGACGCTGGACAAATTCGCTCTTCCAGATCATCGCGCCTATCGCCGCTGCGAGGGCGACCAGTGATATCACCAGCAACGCACTAGTTGGATTCCGCCGCACCCATTTCCTTCCTCGGGTGAAGATTCCCGTGCGCCGAGCGCGGATCGGCTCGTGCTTTAGCCAGCGTTCAAGATCTTCGGCGAGCGCGAGGGCCGAAGAGTAACGGCGCTGCGGATCTTTGTCGAGGCACTTCAGACAGATGGTTGCGAGGTCGCGATCTACTTTTGGATTTAAGAGGCGCGGCTGCCGCGGCTCGGTGTCCAAAACCAGCCGGACCGTTTCAAAGGTTGTTCCCCCAGCAAAAGGTGGATGACCAGCGAGCAATTGGTAAAGCACTGCGCCCAGTCCGTAGATATCCGTGGCGCTAGTGGCACCCGCGTTATTTCCCGCCGCTTGTTCCGGCGCCATGTAACTGGGCGTGCCCAAAACTTCCATCGTGCGCGTGACCGTGCTCTCTGTCTCCACTAGTCGGGCAAGACCAAAATCGGTGAGATGCGGTTGGCCTTTTGTGTCCAGCAGGATGTTTCCGGGTTTGATGTCTCGATGAAGGATGCCGTGCTCATGCGCATAGGAAACTGTGCGGGCCAGCTTGGCGATCAGTTCGGCCGCGTGACGGATCGACATCGGTTCGCGCTTCGCGACGGCATCGAGTTGGCCGCCCTCCACCAGTCCCATGCTGAAGTAACAGGCGCCGTCGCGCTCCCCGACTTCGTAAATCGGGACGATGCACGGATGATTCAGGCTGGCGGCGGCTTCTGCTTCGAGACGAAAGCGCTTCACGTGTGCTTCTGTTGCCCAGTGAGCGAGACCAATCACTTTGAGCGCCACAATCCGGTTCAGACTTTTTTGTCGTGCCCGATAAACGACGCCCTGGCCACCGTGTCCGATTTCTTGGAGGAATTCGTAATCGCCGAAATCTTTCAACATCCGCGCGACAGTCGGCTCGGACGCCTTATCGTTTTCGTCATCGAGTGAGGCAAGACCAGTCCGCACCAGGCATACACTGCAACATCCCTGCGGCGCGTCGGCGAACACGGTGGCCCCGCATTTTGGGCAAACTCTCCTGGTGTTTGTCATCCTGTTTTCCGGCCGATTTATCGTCCCCATCTGTACTGCCGGAAATTCTTTCACAGGTTACGCTTGTAATACCGCCATGAAATGTCGCAGCTCGTCCTCTACATCGTCCGGCGCCGCGACCGTGTGAGCAATCTCTTCGTGCAACAATTGTCGGTAGCGATGGCGCAAGCGGTGAAACGCTTGTTTCACGGCGTTTTCGGTCATTTGCATTTCGGAGGCTATCTTAGCCTGCGAAAGCTGACCGGATTCCCCGGCCAGTAATTCTTTCAAGCGATCGAATAACGGCAGTTTGCCAGCGGCTTCATATTCGGCTCGGAGCCTTGCGAGGACTTGCTCCAACAATGTTAATGCCCAACGCCGCTCGTAAATGCGATCCGCGCTCAATTTGTGGGCCGGCTCCTGGTCGGTGCGCTCGCGCGCGAGCAAATCCTCCAGCGAAACCACAGGCTGGCCTTCGCCTCGTTTGATGGTCAATTCGCGATGCCGCGCTTTGGAAAGAAAATTCTTGAGCGACGCCAGCAGATAAGAACGCAATCGTCCCCTTTCCTGCCTGACAGTTTCCAGGTCCCTTCGCTCAAGCAACCGCGCGAAAAAAGCTTGAGTGAGATCCTGTGCTTCCTCTGGCTTATAGCCTTCGCGTCTGACGAAGCCGTATAGTGGCCACCAGTAGGTTCGACAAAGCTTTTCCAGCGCCGCCTCAGCCTCGGCTGATTCGCCTTGCGCTGCCAGCACCACGCTCCAATGCGTGGTGGTAAATGCAGCAGCACCGTTTTGAGTGCCTTGACCAGTCGCGCTCCTCGGTGCTCCGTTAGCTACCGCAGGCACGATACGATATAAGTAAAAAGTCGTACAGAAATCAAGCCTATACCTGTCGCTTGAATTTTGCTGGTGCGGCACGCGACGCTGTCAGTGGCAAATTCTTTGTGTCCTTCGTGGTCTTCGTGGTTAATTGGCTGCGAGCGAGTCAAATCTCTGAATTGAATGTCTGAAGAACGCAAAACTTTGGAAGAACGCGCACAGATGACCGACCTCGAGCGGCTTCGCCACTCGGTGTCGCACGTGCTGGCGACGGCCATTTTGGAAATCTGGGCGGCCGACTGTTCGGCCGCCCAGTAGTCGCGCTCAGCCTCGTGATCAAGGACTAAGCCGCACAATCCTGCCTTCGCCTGGCGCCACGAAGGCCGTACCGTCGGCTACGTACACCGCGCCATTCGGACCAACGGCCACGCCACCGGTAAAGGAGAGCGCACCGCCGGCCAGAAACGTGTGAGTACCGGGACTGGCAAACGGGATCTTGACCACGTCGCCTTCCGGATCTTCGCCGTAAATCCAATTCGGGTTAGTGAATAGCTGCGACGCATAGAAGTTGCCGTCACGTCCGAAGGTGCAACCGTTGATGGGCCACAAATCGGAAGCCCACACCGTCATCGGAGTGTTCCATGGCTCCGGGATATTGGCGTCCGCCGGGTCAAGCCGATAGACCTTGGCCTGAGGGCCGAGAAAAAGGCTGTCCACTAAGGCTAGTGTCCCGATGTACAGAAAACCATCCGGCCCCTGGCAGGCGCACGTCGGAGTGGCATCGGCCAACACGTTGTTAGGGAAGAACGCCAGGATTACTATCGATCCGTCAAGCATCACCTCGTCAAGCGTGTTCGCGCCGGCATCCACAACATAAGTATGGCCAGGCACGACCAGCACTCCGTAAGGATTCGC
>WNFV01005238.1_pt1 | contig 15756 bp, 14 predicted proteins | sample 5400101 | NCBI WGS metagenome assembly WNFV01 (sample SAMN13153361, study PRJNA577476) | soil metagenome | isolation source: 115 cm soil or saprolite under grassland replicate 1 | place: USA:California | collected 2016-06-15
CCTGGAAGGCCATGAGGCGTGAAGGCGCCTCGCCGAACCGAAAGCCGGAGTTGTGCAGATGCGGGTTCGGGCGCACGCATCCAGCGTTGAAGCCGCACCGCAGGCTGTCAAACGGATCCGGGTCTGAACGCTGCCACACACCGATCGCGGCAGATGAGGGCGTTCTTCGCTGTCTCCCAGCTCGAGATCCGCGTCAATCGCGGCGGAAAGACGCTGAAGAGATCGGCGGAATCACACAGGACTCTCGCCCTTCCGACATCGCGCCTCCGGTGCAGCCCTAGCATCGGTGACATGCGGCTGTGGGAGCACACTCCTGAGGAGTTAACGACCATTCCGATCCCGGACCTCGCTCTTCTCGTCCTTGCGGACTTTCGGGACGGCAGTGGATGGCACAAGGGCAACTGGATGAACGCGGCTAGGCAGTACCAGCAGCAACACTTCGCCCACGCAAACGTCGGCAACCGCTTGTGGGAGGCATGGGCTTGGCTCGACGCCCACGCGTTCGTGTCTCGCCGGGTCGATCAGGACACGCCTGACAGTCGGCGCATCACCGAAGAGGGCGAGCGAGCGCTGAACTGGGGCCTTGCGCGTCTGCATGCAGCCGCACGTCTCGAGGTCGAGCTTCGGGATGAGTTGACGAAGGCAAGGCGACAGTTCCTGGCCGGCGACTACGAGGAGGCGGTCTTCGCGGCGTTCCGCCTTGTTGAGGAGAAGGTTCGCGCTCTTGCTGGCGCAGACAACGGGGACCTTGGTGTGCGCGTGATGCGCTCGGCGTTTCACCCGGACAATGGACCGCTGACAGATCGTGGGGCCGAGCGAGGCGAGCGCGAGGCGATGGGCTCACTGTTCTCAGGAGCCATTGGGACCTTCAAGAACCCGATTAGCCATCGAACTGTGAACTACGACGATCCCATCCTCGCTGCTGAGGCGGTTCTCTTAGCCGACCTCCTCCTCCGATTGCTTGACGGCCGGTGCTCCTCGAGCGAGCCGCCTGTTTGAACCGCCATATGCATGCACCCGCGGCGGAATGACGCATAGGTAGCGGGCAACCACTCGGCGTCAGTCGATCCGCTCGGTCAGCGAGACGACGATTCCCTCCAGCCCGCGCACATGGGCCATCCGCCAGGTGTTCTCGTGCTGACCGATCCCGCCGACCAGTCCGTATCCGTTCGCAGCCAGGCCGTCGACGGCCGCCTGGAGGTCGTCGACCTCGAAACAGATGCTGCGCAGACCCAGCTCGTTGGCCATCGCGGTGGGCGATCCGGGCTCGTGGGCGGGTCTGACGAAGCTCGCGAGCTCGACCCCGGCTCCTCCGTCGGGCGGCCGTAGCATGACGATCCCGGTCCGCGAGTCCGGGATGCCGATGACCGTGTCGATGAACTCGCCCTCCACTACCGTGCGGCCCTCGACCTCGAGACCCAGGTCGGCGAAGAACGCCGTCACCGAGTCGAGGTCGGCGACGGTGATTCCCACGTGGTCGAACTACCTGATGTGTGACATGACTTCCATCCTCCAGTGCTTGTCTGGTCTTTGGTCCAAGGACGAAGCTGCCGAAGCATCCTCGAGATGCCCGCAGCCGCAGTCTTGGAATCATCCGTACCTGACCAGTCACCCAAGCGGTGGCGAATCACTATCGCGGCGGATGACGCTGCTGGCGCCGGCGGGCGCGGGAACTGTCCGAGGAGCCGGTCCGACTCGTTCAATGAATCGGCAAATGATGATGTGGGGCGAGAACATTTCCTGCTGAGTGCATCCCGACTCTCCCGGCGTGGCGGACACTCCTGACAGTCAAGTTTGGCTCGGCTCCGGTCGGCGTCGACCCTGGCTGTTCAGGGCCACTGTCCGCGCCTGGAGGCAGCCCATCGGGCGGAACCTCTGCGAGGCGGGATGACCACGTCGACCGAGTCCCACGTAAATGACCCCTCCGGGGCACCTTGACCGGCACGAACCAGTCATTGACTAACCGCGTCACAGGGGAGAAAGGTGGCATTCGGCGCGGTGAGTAGGTGGCTTGGGCAGGGGACGTCTCTCACCCCGTGTCGGGGTTTTTAGGACCCACCCGAGTAGGGGGTCAGGCATGACTGACGAGTTCACAGACGGGCGCGGCGACCCGTGGGAGTTCGATTCGGGGCCGCCGAAGAACCGCCGCTGGGCGCGCCTGTTCGTCACCACGCCGAACTATCGGGCCATCGGAGTCGCGATCAGCGGCGACGAGGAGTTCCGCTGGCACTTCGGGCCGATGTTCTACCGAGGGCGGCTGCAGGACAACTCGGTGCGTGTGCTGGTCATCGGACAGGAGGGCGCTCAGGACGAATCGTTGTCGCATCGCTCGTTCACTGGCGGGACCGGCGCTCGCATGCAGCACGTCTTGAACCACCTCGGTGTCACGCGCTCGTACCTGTTCCTGAACACGTTCGTCTACCCGATCTTCGGCCAGTACAACGGGCTGCTTCCGAAGCTCGCTCAAGATCCCCGGTCGCCGATCGCTCGCCATCGTGGCGAGCTGTTCGACTACGTGCTGGAACGCAACGACGTCCGCCTGGTGATCGCGGTCGGCCTCGCGGCCAAGCAGTCGGTCGCCAACTGGATCGAGGCGCACGGTGGCAGCGCGGATCCTGAAAGACTGCACGAGGCCGACTCGCGCCGACTCGGGGCACAGGTCAAGACGATCGGTGTCCTGCACCCGGGCGGAGCCTCGAAGGGTGGGGCGACGGCCAAGATCATTGCCGACTTCAAGCGAGCGATCCGTCAGCTCGAGCAGTGGGAGCTGGATGCGCCGGGCTGGCTTCCTGTCGATCCGGGGGCGACCCGCCTCCCTGCTGATGCCTACACGTACTCTGCGGCGCCGATCCCGTTCCGGGACTTCCCGTACGGGACCAACTGGCGGCTCGGCCGCGGCAGCACGTCGAGCAACCGTGCAGTCGACCAGAAGTCGATCCAGCTGTTCGCGAAAGGTGGCGAGTACGGCGACACCAGCGCCATCTACATGAACCTGCCCGCGTCGACGACACCCGACAGCTCGTATGTGACGGCACCCGGTGACCTGCCGTACGAGCCGGCACGGACGACGTACCTCGACTTCGATGCCGGCCCGACGACGACGATGGCTCGACTGCTTCAAGGCGGGAGCCCGGGCCGACCGTGGCCGGACTTCGCGAGCCTCGGTCTCAGCGCCAACCCGTCGCTCGGTCATGGGCCGGGCTATCGGGGTCGCCTCGCCCGCCCCTCGATTCTGGTGCTGGCTGACCAGGAGTCGCAGGACGACCTGTTCACCGGTCGAGCGTTGACAGGGAACGTCGGGCAGCATCTGCAGGCGTTCCTACGGTCCGCAGGAGTGACCAAGCAGTACGCCATCTTGCGAACGCTGCCGGTCGACTCACTCGGCGATCCAGTCGCAGCGGTCACCCGATCGGTCGACGACCCGGGCACACGGTCGATCCTGCGCGAGGTCATGCGGCTGGCCCAACCCGGTGTCATCGTCACCCTCGGCCAGCACGCCGAACGAGTCGCCACCGCTGAGGCGCTGCCAGGAACGCCGGTCGTCCACCTCGCGGCTTTCGACAAGGCACATCCCTCGGAGGGATGGCAGCCGGGACTGGATGCGTTGGCCGCGCACGCCTTCCCGCGTGATGTGTCCCCGGGTCCGTACCTCGGTGGCCGTGAACCCATCCCGCGGGGTGACCTGCCCTTCGGGACCCTTCGCTGGCAGGCCACGACCGGCGACCGCGCGCAGCGGGGCCGGATCGGCGGCACGAACACACCGAACTACTACAAGCTGCGCATGCCCTCGTGGGCGGCGAACAGCTCGCCGACGGCGCTGACCGCAGCGGAAGCGGCCGCAGTGGCCGCACTCAAGGCCCACCCATGAGCGAGCTGGTCATCAGCGGAGTCGTCGCCCCGATGGTCGATGGTGACGCGAGTGAGCCCGCTCCGGGCCGGGTGTGGATTCGTGACGACCGGATCGTGGCGGTGACCGGCACCGGGGCGACGGTGCCTGGGTTCACCCAAGCGCCCGTGGTGGACGTTGGGAACCGATACGTGCTGCCCGGGTTCATCGACATGCACAACCATCTCGCCTACAACGCCTTGCCGTTGTGGTCGGAACCCGGACGCACCGAGCCATGGCTCCACAACAAGCACTGGCCCGACGCGACCACGTACACCGAGTCGATCACGGAGTCGGCGTGGGTGTACGCGAAGGCCTGTCCCGAAGCGCTGCTCGCCTATGTGCAGCTGCGAGCCATGGCCGGAGGCGCAACCGCGATCCAGGGCTGGCCGACCGCCAACCGCGGCTACCGAACCGTGATGCGAAACGTCGACTCAGAGCCGGTCGACTCCGGCCACGACGACCTGATCTACACCTCGGTGGTCACCAAGACCGGAGAAGCACTCGCGGCGGCGGTACGCCGCATGGGAGGCGGCGCCGGGTTCATCTACCACTGCGCCGAAGGTCAGCGCGACTCACGCGTGCTACGCGACTACACCGACCTCGATACCGCCGAAGGGCTCCTCCGCACGCTGATCGCCATTCACTGCTGTGCTGTCGACCCCGGGAACTGGGCGAAGTGGGCCACACAGGACGCCGGCGGCGTCGTGTGGTCGCCGCTGTCCAACCTCGTGCTGTACGCCCAGACGACCATGATCGATGACGCCCGAGCTCAAGGCGTACGGGTCTGCCTCGGATCGGACTGGGGGCCGTCCGGCACCAAGAACCTGCTCGGCGAGATGAAGGTCGCCAGGATCGTCGCCGACCAGCTCGGCTACACGATCACCGATCGCGAGATCGTCGAGATGGTCACGACCAATCCAGGGGTCCTGCTGGAGCGCTGCTGGCATCGACCAGTCGGCCAGCTCGTCGAAGGAGCATTCGCTGACATCACGGTCCTGAGCGGACGCGGCACCGGCTCGGCGTGGAAGCGGATTGTCGCCGCGACCGAACGCGACGTCTCCCTGGTCGTTATCGACGGAGCTCCCTGCTACGGCTATGCCTCCCTCATGCAGCAGGCAGCGGGGCCACCGACCTTCACGATGACGCTCGCCGGACGCGTACGTGCCGTCGCCCTGCCCGATCCCGCCGACGATGCGATCGCATGGTCATGGTCCGCCATAGAGGACACGCTCGGTGCCGTTCAACAGAACCCGCAGAAGGCGATCAACGACGCGCAGGCCCGCGCCGCGGCCGGGCCACGATTCGCAGACGATGCCGCCCTCGAGCTGTTTTTGGACATGCCCGACACGCGTCGCGGAGGCCGTGCCGGCCCACCCAAGAACCCCGCCACCGTGAAGATCCCGCCGGTGCCGACCCTCGTCCATGACAAGGCGTACTTCGACCGGCTCGACGGCTGCCCGATCCAAGGCGGCGTCCTTGCCCCGCTCCGGGGACGGTTCTGATCATGGCCACCCTTTCGACTCAGGCGATCGACGCCCGTCGAGGTGTCGCGCTGGCCGACGTCCTGACGCCGGCCACAGTCGACGCGACGTGGGAGCCAGCGAGCCTGAACGTCACCCAGCGCCATGACCTGATCGACGTGTGGATCGCGATGTTCAGCGACGTGTACGTCCACTACACACAGAAACGCGCGCTCTACGGATTCGACCCGCTCCGGGCCCTGCTTGCACTACGCCGCCAGATCCCCTACCTGGACTCCGCCGAGTTCCTTCGTGAGCTCACGTTGCTCATCAACCGGCTCCGCGACCAGCACACGCAGCTCTACGTCGACGCCGCCGCCGCCGACCTCACGCCGTACGTCGCCGCTCTGCCCTTCCTCGTCGAGGTCTGCGGCCCGTACCGCACACCCACCTACGTCGTCACGAAGGTCACCGACGACGTCATCAACGCCGACTTCGCCGTCAGCGCGCGGCTCACCACCTGGAACGGTGTCCCCTTCGGCCGAACCGTCGACCTGTACGCCGAGACACTCACCGGCGGACGACCAGACGCCCGACGCGCACGCGCCCTCGAGACCCTCACTCAACGACCGCTGCAGTACCTGCCGCCACCCGACGAGCTCTGGGTCGACATCGGCTACCGCCTCCTCGCCGACCCACCGGACCAACCCGACCGCAGCATCCGGTTCGAGTGGCGGGCCATCGCGCCCGCGAAGGCCATCACAGCCGACAACCTCATCGTGCTCCGCACCAGACGCGCGATCGACGCCACCAGCGAAGCCGCCCGCCGAGCCCGCAAGCTCCTGTTCGCCACCGCGCTCTGGGACGAGGATGCGACCAACCGACGCGCCGCCAAGGCCGACGACTGGATCGCCACCACCTTCGCCGACGCGATCTCCGCGCGCCGTATCAAGACCAGCCACGGAACCTTCGGCTACCTCCGGCTGTGGACCTTCGACGTGGACAACACCAACCGGTACGTCGAAGCTGTCGGCGACGTCCTGCGCCAGCTCCCCCGCAAGGGCCTCATCATCGACCTGCGTTCCAACCCGGGCGGTGTGATCGACGCCACCGAACAGCTCCTCCAGCTGTTCGTCGCCAAAGCGATCTCACCGGCCCGCTTCGCGCTTCGAGCAACATCCGCCATGGTGCAGATCGCCGAAGCAGATGGCAACGGCGCCGACCTCGCGGACTGGGCCACGTCGACACGACTCGCATACGAGCTCGGCGAGGAGTTCTCCCAACACCTGCCGATCAGCAACTCCGACAACTTCAACGACAACTCACGCGTATACCGCGGCCCAGTTGTCGCTGTCGTCAACGCCAACACGTTCTCGTGTGGAGACCTGTTCGCCGCCGGCATCGCCGACTTCGGCATCGGGCAAATTGTCTCCGTCGGCGAAGGCACCGGTGCAGGCGGCGCCAACGTCTGGACGAGCGACGACATCGGGTACGCCTACCACGCCGCCAGACGCCCACTTCCGCCCATCCCGCCCGGCATCAGCTTCACCGTCTCCGTCCGACGCATGACTCGCTCCGGCGAATCAGCCGGCCTCGCCGTTGAGGACATCGGCGTCACCGGCGACGAACGCTACGACATGACCGAAACCGACCTCACCGACGGCAACACGGACCTCGCCGAGTTCTGCACCCGACTCCTGACGTCGACGTAGTCGATGCCACGAGGCGCCCCCTGGCGTTGATCTGACCGGCTCCCCGTCGCACAAAGATCTAGCCGACAGCCACGCAGCTCACCATGATGCTTGAAGGGCTTCCGACGCGGTCGCGTCAGCGCCCCGAGATCGCCAGCCGCCGCCAGCCGCGATGCCCGAGACCAGCCGGGTTCGGATAGCGACGGAACGCGCGTCCTTGACGTTTGCGCTGCTCATGAAGTCATCGACGTCTTGATTGGTGACCGGGCACGATGGCTGGGCATCAGCGCCGTCCATCGTCGTCCTCACCGCGGTATGAGCGGTGCCTGTGGCACGCTCGCGGCGAAATGACGCGGGGTGACGTCGACTTGCCTGTCGTCGTCGACGCCGAGCGGTTCATAGGCCGGCTGTAGTCGCCCTCCCATCACCCGCCGCAGTCGGGTCACCGTGGGCACGAGGTGCTCGCTGGAAGGCGCGTGGGTCTCCCGGAGTGAGGCTCGGCTGTGGAGCTCACGCCAAGCAGCGGGACAGCTGTCGCCGGCGAGGGGTCAGGGTGCGGCGACCGGCTCATCGTTGGCGCGCTGGTCATAGCGATGCCGGGCGGTGGTGATCTCGGCGACATGCTGCTCTGCCCATTCGATGAGACCGTCGAAGAGGCCGGCGGCGTCGCGACCGAGATCGGTGAGTTCGTAGTCAACGCGTGGGGGGATCGTCGGGTACAGCGTCCGGGTCACGAGCCCGTCGCGCTCGAGCGTCCGCAGCGTCTGCGTGAGCATCTTCTGGGTGATGCCCTCGAGCTGGCGACGCAGCTGTCCGAAGCGCATGGGTCCGTCGCGTAGCGCGCATACGACGAGGTTGGTCCATTTGTTGGCGATCACGTCAAGCACGGTTCGCGAGGCGCAGCCCCTGAGGTAGACGTTGGGCGGCACCACAAGTTCGCTAGTATCCATGAGGTACCTATATACCAGAAGAGTGCCTTCTTGCGAAAGGAGACCAACTCTCCGCATGCTGTTCTCGGCCCGAGCGGATACCTCTTCGGCCCTTCCGACTCCCAACCTGCGAGTCGACACAGCGAGCCAAGGAGACCACATGCGAGCCATCACTCAACAGACCTTCGGAGCTCCCGAAGTTCTCGGCATCGCCGAGGTGGAGCGGCCACAACCGCTGCCGACCGAGGTGCTCGTCCGCGTCCACGCGGTCGGTGTCAACCCGGTCGATACCTCCATCCGGTCCGGCGCGTGGCCCCTGCTCGGGAACCCGCCGTTCGTGCTCGGCTGGGACATCTCGGGGGTCGTGGAGCAGACCGGGGCCGGGGTCACGAGGTTTCGTCCCGGTGACGACGTGTACGGGATGCCGTACTTCCCGCGCGCGGCCGGTGCTTATGCCGAGTTCGTGGTGGCATCCTCGCGCCAGCTGGCCTACAAGCCGGCGCGTCTCGACCACCCTCACTCCGCGGCGCTGCCGCTGGCTGGTATCACCGCCTGGCAGGGGCTCGTCGACGCGGCTCAACTGGAGGAGGGACAGCGAGTGCTGATCCACGGCGGCGATGGTGGCGTCGGACACCTCGCGGTTCAGATCGCCAAGGCGCGAGGCGCGCACGTGACTGCCACCATCAGTCGCTCCAAGCGCGACTTCGTTCGCGGGCTCGGGGCCGACCAAGTACTCGACTACCGAGCCGTGGACTTCGCGAGCGAAGTCGGTGATCTCGACGTCGTCCTGGATCTGGTCGGTGGGGACTACGGTGAGCGCTCGCTGCCTACCCTGCGCGCCGGCGGCGTGCTGGTGACGCCGACCGATCCGATGAATCGGCACCTCGCAGACAAGGCAGAGGAGGCCGGCGTCCGCTTCGCGGGGATCATGGTAGAGCCCGACCATGTCGCCCTCGAGTCTCTCGCCGACCTCGTGGACGACGGACGCCTCCGCGTCCATCTTGAACGCACCTTCGCCTTCGACGACATCGCCGAGGCACATCGCTACGTCGAAGGCGGCCACATGACCGGCAAGGTCGTGCTTACTCCCTGAGGTCGCCGAGTGCGCAACCGACACTTCCACGAGCGCGGGCCAGCGAACTCGCAATTTCCCCTTCGACATCCCCTTCAACCAGCCGTGTCGAGCAGACAGGTAGGACGCGCGTCATGAACAGAATCCAAGTCAACGCCAAGTTCGCCAACGTCTCGAGCTCCAACCTCGCAGAGTTCAAGAAGGTGGCGACCCATGCCTTGGAGATCGCCAAGAGCGAGCCGGGAGTGCTGCAATACGACTGGTTCTTCGATGACACCCAGACAGTGTGCGTCGTGCGGGAGACGTACCAGGACTCAGAAGCCCTGCTCGCACACATCACGACCATGGGCGGAATGCTCAACACACTCAGCGAGCTGGGCGGCGGATGTGAGCTTGAGATGTTCGGCGATCCCTCGCCCCTGCTCGTCGACGTCACGGCCCCACTTCAACGCTCCATATTCCGCTCATGCTTTCAAGGCAAATGACTCCCGTTCGTTCTCAGCATGTGCGCGACCACTGAACAGCTTGAGTTCTTCGCGTCTTTCCGCGGTGGCAGACGCCGGCCGGTCTCTCCACTCGTAGAATCCGGAGCGGGAAACCTCCATGAGTGCGCACATCTTGACGATGGACAGCGCGGTTTCGGCGTTCGAGGTGTTGGCTGCGTGCTCTGCATCGATGAACTCGAACTTGTCGCTCACCGATGATCCTTGGCAAAGTACGCTGCGGCTTTTTTCACGAACAGATTCTCCTGTTCGAGCTCACGAGTACGGCGCCGCAACTCTGCCAGCTCCACCCGCTCTGACATGGCAAGCGGCGGCTCCTCGCCGGCGTGCTCTCGCCGGTAAACATTAACCCAGTTGCCAAGAGTGCCCTCATTGATACCGAGCTCCTTGGCCACCTGAGCGATCGGACGCGATGTCTCGATCACCTGCTTCACGGCTTCTTCCCGAAATTCAGGAGAGAAACTTCTCTTCGGACGCGACAAAGACTTTCCTTTCCAGACAACCCAATCTTAGTTGGGTCGCTGTCCGGGAACTCCGGGGCACCTCAGTCGGCCGCGGACTTCTCGCTCGATGTGGAACCACGGTTGGAGGCGGTCGAGACCCGATTCGGCGAGGTCTGCTTCGCTGGGGATGCTGTCCAGGCTGACCTCACCGTAGGCTGAGGTGGGGTCGTGCAGGTGACGGAGGCTGCCAGGGTGGGCGCAGGCCCGGCGTGGTGTGACGTCAGGACTTGCGCGGCCGGGACCGTCGGCCCTGTCCGGTGCGGTCGGTGGGCGCGACTCTGTGACGAAAGCGACCGAGGAGCGAGCTATGTCCATAGCCTCTTCTGCTGCGCGTGGCTCCGCCGTGTCTGCAGGTGACCGCGCCCCGGCGATCTCTGTGGCTGGGTTGGTGAAGACCTTCGGGCAAACCCGAGCCCTCGACGGGCTCGACCTGACGGTGGCCGCGGGGGAGGTGCACGGGTTCCTCGGGCCCAACGGCGCGGGCAAGACCACGACGATTCGTATTCTGCTCGGTCTGTTGCGAGCCGATGCGGGTGCGGTGGAGCTGTTGGGTGGTGACCCGTGGCGCGACGCCGTTCGCTTGCATCGGCGGTTGGCGTACGTGCCCGGCGATGTCAGCCTGTGGCCGAAGCTGTCCGGTGGAGAGATCATCGACGTGTTCGGCCGGCTGCGCGGCGATCTCGACTTGGCCATGCGGGACGAGCTGCTCGAGCGTTTCGAGTTGGATCCGACCAAGAAGGCGCGAACCTACTCCAAGGGAAACCGGCAGAAGGTCGCCCTCGTGGCGGCATTGGCGTCGAGCGCCGAGCTGCTGGTGCTGGACGAGCCCACCTCAGGCCTCGACCCACTGATGGAGAGCGTCTTCCAGGACTGCATCCGCGAGGTCAAGGCCGAGGGACGCACGGTGTTGTTGTCGAGCCACATCCTCGCCGAGGTGGAGGCGCTGTGCGACCGGGTGGACATCATCCGGGCCGGCAAGACCGTCGAGAGCGGGAGCCTGGCCGAGCTGCGACACCTTGCCCGCACGTCAGTCGACGTGCAGACCAGCCGCCCGCCCACTGGCCTGGACGGGCTGCCGGGGGTGCACGACGTGCGCCTCGACGGTGAGCGAGTCCGCTTCGACGTCGACACCGACCGTCTGGACGACACCATGCGTCACCTCGCCGCGCTCGGCATCCGCAGCCTGGCCAGCCAACCGCCGACGCTGGAGGAGCTGTTCCTGCGGCACTACGGCGACGAGTTGGCGGTGGAGCGGACGCTGTCGGACGGTCACCGGCACGCCGTGCCCGCTCCGCCGCCTGAAGGCCGGGGGTAGTCCCATGACCGAGCTGACCGGCACCCTCACGCTTACCCGCTTCATCCTGCGCCGAGACCGCGTGCGGATCCTGGTCTGGATCGTGGCGACCGTGATGTTGGTGGTGGTCACTGCGGCCAGCGTCAGGGGGCTCTACCCCACCCAGGCCGCGCTGGACGAGGCGGCGGCGGCCACGCACGGCAACGCCGCGGCCATTGCACTCAACGGTCCGGACCAGGGACTCGACACGCTCGGCGGCGAGGTGGCCTTTCAGGTCGGTGCGCTCGGCCTGGTCGTGGTTGCGCTGATGAGCATGTTCACGGTGGGGCGCGAGACCCGCGCCGAGGAGGAGGTCGGCCGCCTCGAGTTGGTTCGCGCCATGGCGGTCGGCCGCCACGCGCCTACCGCCGCTGCGCTGATCGTCGGGGCCGGTATGAACCTGGCGGTCGGCGCCCTCGTGACCGTCGGCCTGCTGAGCCTGAGCCTGCCCACGGCCGGCTCCGTCGTGTTCGGCGTCTCGTTCTGCGCGCTGGGACTGGTGTTCGAATCGGTCACTGCCGTGGCGGCGCAGGTCACGGAGAACACTCGGGTTGTGTACGGCAGCACCGGCGCCGTGCTCGGGGCGGCGTTCGTGCTGCGGGCCGCGGGCGACATCGGCGACGGCACTCTGTCCTGGTTCTCGCCCATCGGATGGGCGCAGAAGACCCGGCCGTTCGCCGGCGAGCGGTGGTGGCCCCTGCTCATCGCGGCCGGGTTCACCGTCGGGCTGCTGGCCGTTGCCGGCGCGCTCGCCGCCCGGCGCGACATTGGCGCCGGCCTGGTACCACCTCGTCCGGGTCCCCGGGTCGCGGCACCCGGCTTGGGACGGCCATTTGGCCTGGCCCTGCGCCTCCAGCGGGGCAGCCTGATCGGCTGGACCGTCGGCCTGTTCCTCACCGGCGCCGCGTACGGCTGGGTCGCCAACGATGTCGAGGACCTGGTCGGCGACAACGAGACATTGCGGGACGTGATCGCCCGGACCGGCGGCGCAAGCCTCACCGATTCCTACTTGTCCACCTCGCTGCTCATGATGGCCCTCATCGCCACGGGCTACGCCATCCAGTCCGCCTTGCGGCTACGCAGCGAGGAGACCGGGCTGCGAGCCGAACCCGTCCTAGCCACCCCCGTCTCCCGCCGCCACTGGGCCGCCGGCCACCTCGCTGTCGCGTTGGCCGGCAGTGCGGCCGTGCTCGCCGCTGCTGGGCTGGGTGTCGGACTCATGTACGGGATCGTCAGCACCGACGTGGGCCAGATACCCCGCCTGGTCGGCGCCGCGATCGTCTACGCGCCGGCACTGTGGCTGCTCGTCGGGCTCGCCACCGCGCTGTTCGGGCTCATACCCCGGGCCGTCAGCGCCGCATGGGTGGCCTTTGCTGGCTTCGTCGTCACCGGGCTTCTCGGCGAGGTCCTCAACCTCCCTGCCTGGGTGAACGACCTGTCGCCGTTCGAGCACACCCCACAGCTCCCTGCCGCCAACCTGACAATCGCCCCACTGGCGGCCCTGGCAGCCACAGCCGCCGCCCTTACCGCGGTCGGCCTCGCAGCCTTCCGACAGCGCGATATGGGATAACCCGCCACTCGACGCTGAGGAGGTGCCGTAGTTGCCGATGGCAACGAGTCTGTCAACGGCTCTGCCAACGAAGACGAGTCGAAACATGCCAACCAAGACAGCTATGAAAGCCGTTCGGCCAGCACGTCACCCTGCAGACAGCTCAGTTGGTGTAGAGCGCCAAACTTGTAATCAGTTGGTGGGCACTTTCGCTTTGCCGATTCCGCCTCTATGAGGTCAAGGCGCCGCCTTCGGCGGCGCAGCGCGGTGCGTGCGGCCTGGCGGCCGGGTCCCCGCGCTCGCGCCAGTCATGCGTGCTTGCCACGTTGCTCCTGTTGATTGACGCTAAGCCCCGTCCTCCTGCCGCCCGATCGTCCGGCCAGCACGGCACGCGTCAAGCGCACCTACAGCGTCCTTCGGGATCGAGCAGGCTCGACGCTTGACCCGTGGCGTGCTGACCTTGGTCCGGCGCTATCAGACATCCCTGGTGTTAGAGGGTCAAGCGGCGGTGGGTTTGGTGCGGTGGGCCCAGGCGGTATCGAGGCCGTAGTGGGTGCGGGTTTTAAGGCAGCCGTGGAGGATGCCGACGAGTCGGTTGGCGAGTTGGCGCAGGGCTGCGTGGTGGCCTAGGCCGCGGTCTCGGAGTTCGTCGTAGTAGGCGCGGACGTAGTGGTCGCGCAGCATGGCTGCGCCGGCTTGGAGGTCGAGTGCGTTGACGAGCCGATCGTTGTGGATGAAGCGGGCGTGCACCGTCTTCACCTTTCCCGACTGTCTGGTGATGGGTGCGGTGCCGGCGTAGTTCTTGCGGGCTTTGGCGTCGGCGTAACGGCCGGGCGTCACCGAATTCTGCGAGCACCCGGGCGCCGAGGATCGGTCCGAGGCCGGGCAGGCTGCTGTAGATCTCAATGTCCGGGTGCAGGCCAAAATAGGCCTCGACCTCGGTTTCCAGGCCGGTGATCTCGGTGTTCAGGGTGTGCAAGATCGCCACGCCCGAGAGGACCGTGGCCGCGTAGGCACCGGCCACGATGTCGGACTGGCCCAGCTGTTCGGTGCGCATCAGCAACCGCCTGGCCCGAAGCCGGGACCTCGCCTAGCGTGAGAACGAAGGCGGTCAGGCACAGCTGCTCTCGGATCCGCTCGAAGACACAGCCGAGGAATAGTCAAGACCTGTGGATCGGCGTGCTCACGACCTGCTGATCACCTCCTGATTCTTCGGGTCGTTCGACGAGTTTGCCCTTCTCGAATTGGGCGCCGGCGCGGACCAGGGCGACGACACGGGGTGGGTTGACTGCCCGCCATCTGGCTAGAGTGGTGCGCGATGAAGCTGGTCGTGCAGGAGTTCCTGACGCTCGACGGTGTCTGCCAGGGCCCGGGGTCCCCGGACGAGGACACCAGCGACGGGTTCAAGCGGGGTGGCTGGTTCGTGCCGCACCTGGACGAGGAGTTCGACCGGCTGGTCGGCACCTGGCTCAGCGAGGCGGACGCGTTCGTGTTCGGCCGCCGTACCTACCAGAACTTCGCGCGGGACTGGCCGAAGATGACCGACCATCCCTTCGCCGGCATCTTGAACGGCCTGCCGAAGTACGTGGCCTCCCACAGCCTGACCAAGGCCGAGTGGAACCCGACCACGATCCTGTCCGGCGACATCCCCGCCCAGGTCGCCGAACTGAAGCGGCAGCCCGGCCGGGAACTGCAGATCCACGGCAGCGCCCAGCTGGCCCAGTCCCTACTGGCCGCCGGGCTGATCGACACGTTGCGGCTCGTGATAGCCCCGGTCGTGGTGGGCCAGGGCCGACGCCTGTTCCCGGACGGCGGCGCACCGGCCGGCCTGCGGCTCGTCAGCCATCAGACGACACCAGGCGGCCTGTCGGTGCACACCTTCGAATACACCGGGCTTCCGGAGTTCGGGACCTACGGGGCCGACGCGTAGGCCCCTGGTGCCGGACCGGCACCGACGGAAGTCATCGCCGGTCGAACCCTCACCTCGACTGGCGATCACTGATGATCCCCCACGTTCCGCTGGAGTCGCGATTCCACGAGGAATAGTCAAGACCTGTCGATCGGGCGTGTCACGCGGCGTGAGCGTCACCTCCTGATTCCTCGGGTCGTTCGACGAGCGTGCCCTTCTCGAACACCGCGCCGGCTCTGACCAGCGCGACCAGGTGAGGGGCGTTGACGGCGCGCCACCTGGCCTGGGCGGACTCGATGAGCTTGAAGGCCATCGCGACTCCAGCGGCCCTCGAGCCGGGGCCCTTGGTGACCCGCTGCCGGAGCCGGACGGTGGCGGAGGTCGACTCGATGGGGTTGGTCGTACGGAGGTGGATCCAGTGCTCGGCGGGGTAGTCGTAGAACGCCAGCAGGACGTCGAGGTGGTCGGTGATCTTGGCGACCGCCCTGGGCCACTTGGCGCCGGAGTCGGCCTCGAACGCCTTGGCCGCCCTCAGCGCGTGGTTCTTGTCCCCGGCGTTGAAGATCTCCGTGAGTGCGGCCTTAGCGCCGGGGTGCGCGGACTTGGGCAGCGCGGCGAGCACGTTGCCCTGCATGTGGAACCAGCACCGCTGCTCGCGGGTGGTGGGGAACACCTCGTGCAGCGCCTTCCAGAACCCCAGCGCGCCGTCGCCGACGGCGAGCACGGGTGCCCGCATGCCGCGGCGTTTGCAGTCGCGCAGCAGGTCTGCCCACGACTCGGATGACTCGCGGAACCCGTCGGCGAGCGCGACCAGCTCCTTGGTGCCGTCGGCGCGGACGCCGATCATGACCAGCAGGCACACCTTGTCCTGCTCCAGGCGGACCTTGAGGTGGATGCCGTCGACCCATAGGTACACGT
>WNFV01009016.1_pt1 | contig 15750 bp, 17 predicted proteins | sample 5400101 | NCBI WGS metagenome assembly WNFV01 (sample SAMN13153361, study PRJNA577476) | soil metagenome | isolation source: 115 cm soil or saprolite under grassland replicate 1 | place: USA:California | collected 2016-06-15
GGGCGCATCCAGCACGGCCGCTCAGCCCCGCCGGTCCGCAAGCCGCCGCACGGCCAGCAGCGTTCGTGTCAGCCGGCGAGCGGCCGGGCGCCGCCAGCGCGCCCGCACCGCCTGGTCGGCCGCCCGTGCCGGGCCCTCCGCGAACGTCGGGTAAGCGTGCACAGCCTGGGAGATCTCATCGATGCGGGCACCGCGCGCCACCCACTGGCTCAGCTCGGCGATGGCCTCCCCAGCCGCGGGCGCCGCTACGGTCGCGCCCACCAGGCGCCCCCGCGGCCCGCCGACCAGCTTGGCGAAGCCGTACGCCTCGCCGGCGGCGACCGCACGGTCCAGCCGCTCATACGGGAAGTCCCAGCACGTCACACGGGTGCCGAACCGCTCGCGCGCGGCGGCCTCCGACAGGCCGACCTGGGCGACCTCCGGGTCGGTGAAGACCACGTGGGGGACCGCCTGGTAGTCGGCCCGTCGCCGTAGCCCGAACAGCGCGTTTGGCACCGCCAGGCGCGCCTGGTAGGCGGCCACGTGGGTGAACGGCAGCACGCCGGTCACGTCCCCGGCGGCGAACACCCCTGGCGTGCTGGTGCGCAGCCGCCCGTCGACCAGCACGTTGCCGGCCGGACCACAGCGCACCCCGAGCGTCTCCAGCCCCAGCTCCTCGGTGACCGCGCTCCGCCCGGTGGCCACCAGCAGCCGGTCAAAGCCAATCCACCCCTCCGGTCCGACGTCGAGCGCGAACCGGCCGCCGTCCCGCTCCACGCGCCGCCAGCGGGTCGTCGGGCGCACGTCGACGCCTTCGCCGCGCAGCCGCTCGGCCAGCAGCGCCCCGACCTGCGGGTCCTCGCCGGGCAGCAGGGCCGGCTCCACCTCCAGCAGGGTGACGCGGGAGCCGAGCCGGGCCAACCCCTGCGCCAGCTCGCAGCCGACCGGGCCGCCGCCCAGCACCAGCAGCCGCTCGGGCAACTCCTCCAGGTCCCAGACGGTGGCGCTGGTCAGCGGGTCGGTCTCCCGCAGGCCGGGCAGCTCGGGCAGCACCGGCCGGGAGCCCGTCGCTACCAACGCCGCACGCCAGCCCACCTCCTGGTCGCCGTCACCGGCGTCGACCAGCAGGCGCCCCGGCCCGGCAAAGCGCGCATGCCCCTGGAGCACGTCGACGCCGGCGGCGCGCAGCCGCTCCGGCGAGTCCTGTGGCGCGATCCGGGCCTGCGCCGCGCGCACCTGGCCCATGACCCGACCGAAGTCGACCTTGGGCTCCACCGGGGCCAGGCCGACCCGGTCCGCCACGCGCATGCGCTGGCCAAGGTCCGCCGCGGCGAGCAGGCTCTTGCTCGGCACGCACCCGGTCCACAGGCACTCCCCACCGACCCGCGCCCGCTCCACCAGGCACACCCGCGCGTCAGCCCCCGCAGCGACCAGCGCCCCGATCAGCCCGGCGGTCCCGCCGCCGACCACCGCCAGGTCGTAGCGTCGCATCCTCAGCCCTCTCTCAAGGCGACTTGCGCCAACGGTAGCGGGTGGGGGCCCGAGACTGTCACCTGCATGACACACTTGCACGGTTAGGGAGGTCTCGTGTGCCAGGCTCCGAAACGGCGTTGACACTGAACGGTAGGACGCACGGTGGCGGCTGCCGATTGCGGCGCAATCACCAGGGACCCGGCGGCGTCCATCTACTGGACGGCGGCCGCCGGGGCGCTCGGCTGGCGAGGGGGGATGCTGGATGCTCGGCGCGCTGCTGGCGCCTGCTCGCAGACTAGAGGAGCTGGCCCGGCCGGCGGAGCCGGAGATGCTGGCCGCGCTGCGGCGCCGCTGGGAGGAGCTGCCCGGCCACGTCAAGCAGCCGGCGCAGCTGCTGGGCCGGCGCAGTGTGGGCTGCGAGGGCACCCACGGGGTGTTCCCGCGCTGCAACCTGGCCTGTACGCCCTGCTACCACTCGCGGGAGGCCAACCAGGTCCGCGTCGACGGCGCGCACACCCTGGTCGAGGTCGACCGGCAGCTGGCCTACCTTCGCGCCCGCCGCGGCCCGCGCGCGTTCGCGCAGCTCATCGGCGGGGAGGTGACCCTGCTCAGCCCCGAGGACCACGCCGCCACGCTCCAGGTGATGCGCGCGCACGGGCGCGAGCCGATGAGCATGTCGCACGGCGACTTCGACTGGGACTACCTGCGGCGCCTGGCGCTCGGCCCGGACGGGCGGCCCCGCGTTGCGCGGCTTTCGTTCGCGGGCCACTTCGACTCGCTGATGCTCGGCCGCCGCGACCTCCCCCGCCCGGCCAGCGAGCGCGAGCTCAACCCCTACCGGCGGCGCTTCTGCGAGCTGTTCCAGCGGCTGCAGCGCGAGCACGGCGTGCGCCACTACCTGGCCCACACCATGACGGTGACGCCGCGCAACCTCGAACAAATCGCCCAGGTGATTCGCGACTGCCGGCACATGGGGTTTCGGATGTTCTCATTCCAGCCGGCCGCGTTCGTGGGCGACGAGCGCCGCTGGCGGGAGGACTACCGGACGCTGACGGCCGACCTGGTCTGGGCACAGATCGAGCGGGGCGCGGGCACGCGCCTGCCCTGGCAGGCGATCCAGGTGGGCGATACGCGCTGCAACCGCACCGCCTGGGGCCTGCAGGTCGGCGACCGGTGGGTGCCGGTATTGGACGACCAGGTGCCGGCCGACCTGGCCGCCCGGGACGGCTTCTTCGCCCACTTCGCTGGCGTCGACTTCGGCGCGCCTCGGGCGCTGCTGGCCGCGCGGCTGGTCCGGCTGGCCGCCCGCCACCCCCACGTCGTGCCGCTGGGGTTGCGGTGGGCGGGACGCCTGGTCCGCCGCGCCGGCGTCGGGCGGCTGGTGCGCCACGGCGCCCGGCCGCTGACGTTTGTGATGCACAGTTTCATGGACGCCGCCGACGTCCGCCCCGCCTGGGCGCTGCTGCAACGCGGCCAGCCCAGCGACGACCCGCGCATCCGCGCCACCCAGGAGCGGCTGGCCGCCTGCTCCTACGTGATGGCGCACCCGCAGACCGGCGAGCTGGTCCCGGCCTGCGCGCAGCACGCGGTGCTCGACCCGGGGGAGAACGCCGCGCTGCGGCAGCTGCTGCCGCTGCGCCCGACCAGCGGGCCAGGCCCGGCCGGCAGCGGCCGCCGTCCGCCCCAGCCGCGATGAGCCCGACGCGCACCAGCGAGCGGCGGCGCGCCGTGGCCGTCACCGCCCTCACTCTCTCCCTCGCCCTGCTCTTGGCGGCCTGCGGCACGCCCAAGGCTGGCGCCGGTGGGCAGCCCGTGCCCTCCGACTGGGGGGAGATCCAGACTGCCGCCAAGGGGCAAACGGTGCGCTGGTGGCTGTACGGCGGCGACCAGCGCATCAACGCCTACATCGACCGGTACGTCACGCCGGCGGCGGCCAGGCTCGGCGTCACCCTCCAGCGCGTCCCGGTGGCCGACACCGCCGACGCGGTCCAGCGGGTGCTCGCCGACCGCCGCGCCGGCAGGACCTCCGGCGGCGCGGTGGACCTCATCTGGATCAACGGGGAGAACTTCGCCGCCGGCAAGAAGGCCAGCCTGTGGCTGCGCGACTGGGTCAGCCGGCTGCCCAACAGCCGCAACGTCGACCTCAACGATCCGGCCATCGCCCGTGATCTCGGCGTGCCGATCGACGGCCAGGAGGCGCCTTGGAGCCGCGCCGCCTTCGTGTTCGCCGCCGACCAGGCCAGGGTGCCGCGACCGCCGGCGAGCTTCCCGGAGCTGCTCGCCTACGCCAAGGCCCACCCCGGTCGGATCACCTACCCGGCCCCGCCCGACTTCACCGGCTCGGCGTTCGTCCGCCAGGCCGTCCAGCGGCTCGGCTCCCGACAGGCGGGCCTTTCGTTCCTGAAGGCGCTCAAGCCATACCAGTGGCGCGGCGGCCAGACCTTTCCCAAGTCCGAGGCCGAGCTGAACGAGCTGTTCGCCAACGGCCAGGTGGACATGGCCATGAGCTACGACCCCAGCTTCGTCGCGGGCGCGGTCGCCAAAGGCCAGTTCCCCCCTACCTCGCGGCCGTTCCTGCTCGGCGGGGGCGCGCTGGTCAACACCTCCTATGTGACCATCCCCGCCGACGCCGCCCACCTCCAGGGCGCCATGGTCGTGGCCAACCTGCTGCTGGACCCGCGCCTGCAGGCCATCAAGGCCGAACCCGACGTGGTCGGCGTGCCCACCGTCCTGGACCAGGCCCGGCTCCCCCAGGGCGAACGGCGCCTGCTCGCCAGCGCCACCGATAGCCCCTACCTGCTGCCCGGCTTCGGCCGGCCACTGCCCGAGCTGCCGGCCGACCAGGTCGCCCCCATCGAGCAGCAGTGGCTCCGGGAGATCCTCCGGTGATCAGCGGCGAGCCGGCCCCGGCCGGCCTGGTCTGCCGCGACCTGGTGGTCGCGCCCGGCGGGAGGGTGGTGCTGCGGCGGCTGGCGCTGCAGATCCCAGCGGGCACCCGGACGGTGGTGGTTGGCCCGTCGGGGGCTGGCAAGACCACCCTGTTGCGGGCCATCGCCGGGCTGGAGCGCCCACTGGAGGGCGAGATCTGGCTGCGTGGGCGCCGGCTGGACACCGTGGCCGCGCACCGGCGGCGGGTGGCGGTCGTCTTCCAGGAACCCCGGCTGCTCCCCCACCTGGACGTGGTCGACAACGTCGCGTTCGGGCTGCGCGCGGCGGGAGTGCCCCGCCCGGCCCGCCGGGCCCAGGCGCTGGCGCTGCTCGACGAGGTCGGGCTGGCCGGGTTGGCCGGCAGGCGGGTCGACGGCCTGTCGGGCGGCGAGCAGCAGCGGGTCGCGCTGGCCAGGGCGTTGTGCGTCAAGCCCGACCTGCTGCTGCTGGACGAGCCGCTGGCCAGCGTCGACCCGAACCGGCGCGAGGGACTGCGCCACCTGCTGGTGGAGCTGCAGCAGGCCCGCGCGCTGACCACCCTGCTGATCACCCACGACCAGAGCGAGGCGGCCCAGCTCGGCGAGCGGGTCGCGCTGCTGCTGGAGGGCACCATCGTCCAGCACGACACCCCTCGCGCGCTGTTCGAACGCCCCGCCAGCGCCGCCGTCGCCCGCTTCTTCGGCACCCGGAACCTGTTGCGCGGCCAGGTCCGCGGCGGCAGGCTCCCCCTCGATGCCGGATGGATCGACGCGCCAGGCCCGGACGGGGAGGCGACCCTGGCCATCCGCCCGGAGCGGGTGCGGCTGGACCCTGACGGCCCGCTGCGGCTCAGGGTGGTGGCGGCCAGCTACGCCGGCACGCACGCGCGGCTGGACCTCCACGGCCACGGGCTCACCTTGGAAGCGCACGTGCCACCGGCCGCAGCCCCTCGGGTCGGGGAGCTGGTGGGCGTCACCCTGCCCCGTGCCGATCTCTGGCGCCTGCCCGACCCCGGGTCACAGGCCGCGGAACGCGACCTTGCGGAGCGCTCCACCGCTGGCCCGGCGGACGTCCCGGCGGAGCCCGCACCACTCCCATGACCATTCCGACGAAACGACCGCGCCTGCCTCCGGCCGCCCTCCACAGGTCCGATCGACCGGCGGTGCGGCGGCTCCCCATCGCGGTCATGCTCGCTCCGGCCGTGATCGCGCTGGTCCTGCTGTTCGGCGGCGGCCTGGCCGGCGCCGTCCGTCAGAGCCTGCACCCCACCATCGACGGCGCCGGCCCGCTCGACCTGTCCGCCTGGACGGCGGTCCTGGGCGACCCCACCTTCGCCGACGCGCTCTGGTTCAGCCTGCGCACCGCGCTGGCGGCCACCGGCCTGTCGGCCGCCGCGGCCGTGGCGATCGCCGTGGCCCTGCGCCGCCAGGCCGCCCTGCCCCGGTTCCTGGTCGCGCTCCCGGTGCCGGTGCCGCACCTGCTGGTCGCCACGGTCGCCGTGGCGTGGCTCGGCCCCGGCGGGCTCGCCGAACGCGCCCTGGGCGCCCTGCCGATCCAGCTCGTCCGCGACCGCGCCGGCCTCGGCATCGTGCTCGTCTACCTCTACAAGGAGACCCCGTTCCTGGTGCTGCTGCTGCTGGCGAGCATGGGCGCGGAGCTCACCCGGCGGGAGGAGGCCGCCGCGGTGCTCGGCGCCACCGGCTGGCAGCGGCTGCGATGGGTGGTCTGGCCGACCATCAGGGCGCCCCTGGCCACCGGCTCCCTGATCGTCGCCGCGTTCGTGCTCGGCGCCTTCGAGGTCCCCATGGCGGTCGGTCCGAGCTACCCACCCACCCTGGCAACCTACGCCGCCGAGCAGCCTCAGCTCGACCTGGTCGCCGGCCAGGCCAAGGCCGCCGCCGCGCTACTTGTCGCGGCCGCCGCCTCGATCGCGCTCGCCGCCGCGGCCGTGCGCCTGTCCCGGGACGCGCGCCGTGCCTGAGCGTCGCCGGCCTCGCGCTGTGCCTGCGCCCCGTTGGCCTGAGCACCGTTGGCGCGGGCGCGTGACCGCCACGGCCCTTGCCGCGCTGTTCGCCGCCCCCCTGGCGGTCCTGCCGGTCCAGGCGGTCGCCGACGCCTGGCGCGCCCCCGCCCTGCTCCCCCAGCGGCTCGGCGCCCGCGGGCTCCACGCCGCGATCACCGGCCAGGCGGGCAGCGCCCTGGGCAACTCCCTGGCGGTCGCGGCCGCCACCACCGCGCTGGCGCTGCTGCTGGGCTGGCCCGCGGCCCGAGCGCTCGGCGGCCGGCGACTGCGGTGCCTCACTCCGGTCCTGGTGCTGCTGGCCATGCCGCTGCTGGTGCCCGCCTACGCCACCGGCACGGGTCTGGCCGAATGGTTCGTGCGGCTGGGGCTGTCGGGCGGCCGGCTCGGGCTGGTCCTGGCCCACCTCACCGTCGTCCTCCCCTACGTCGTGCTGATCCTGGCCACCGGCTTCGGCGAGCGGCTCCAGGAGCTGGAGGAGATGGCCCGCACCGTGGGGCTCGGCACACCACGCCGCCTGGCCCTGGTCACCCTTCCCACCGTCCGACCCACCTTGGCCGCCGCCGGCCTGCTCGGCTTCCTGGTCTCCTGGAGCCAGTACGGCCTTTCGTTGGCGGTCGGCAGCGGCCTGCCCATGCTCCCGCTGGTGCTGCTGCCCTTCATCCGCTCCGACCCCCAGATCGCCGCCGCGCTCGCGCTGCTGTTCCTGGCCCCCGCGCTGGCCACGCTCGCCATCGCCGCCCGCGCCAGCCGACACCAACGCTGACCGCGCCCAGGGCCTACAAGCTACGGCCGAGCAGGCGCCCCAGCAGCGAGCCACGCGGCGAGGTCGAGCGGTCTGGCCCGATGGTCTCCACCTGCACCCCACGCCAGAACGCCACGTGCCCTTTGATCTTGCGGGCCAAGGGGCTCGGGTTGGGGTAGTACCAGGCCGCGTCGGGGTTGAGCTGTCCCCCGGCCACGACGCTGTAGTAGTGCGCGACGCCTTTCCACGGGCAGACGGTGCTGGTGGTGCTCTCGACCAGGTGCTCGTCCCTGACGTCCTCGCGCCAGCTCGTCACCGTATCGGTACGCGACCGCGGTCCCATGCCCCCGCCGACTGTCCGCGACCTGACACAGTCCGCCCAGTGGCGAGGGACGTGTGGTCGCATGGGCGGGTACGCAGAATTGGACTCTGGATGATCGAGGAGCGGGTGGCATGCTGAAGGTTGCGGTTGTGGTCCTGGCCGGCACCGAAACCCACGAGGGACTTGCCCGTGTGGTCAACGCCCGACCATCGCGCGCACCGGCTCTTTGCCGCGGTCAGGGATCAGGTCGCCGGGGCGTGCGCCTCCTGCGCCGACGCCTTCGACGCCACCCACGACCTCGAGCGCGAGAACGTCCACCTGCTGGACGAGTACGAGCACCATCCAAGCCTGCGGGCGCTGCTGGTCGACGGCTTCCAGATCCTCACCTTCTGAGCCAGCGGGCGCCGCCCACGAGCGCGGCGCCCGCTGGCGCTCAGGCGATGCGTTCCCGACGCGCTCCACCGCCTGCGAGCGCGGGTGCCACCACCATGGCGGTCGTCGCCCCATACAGCAGGTGCCCGACCGCGAACACCCATGGCGTGAAGGCCTGCGCGGCGGCGTCGTCGACCAGGGGCCACAGCACATACTGCGTGAGCAGCCACACCACCACGCCGTAAACCATGCCGGCGCCGAGCAGGCCCATGCGGCTGGCCGGGTAGCGACCCCCCACGACGGCGAACACCACCCCGAGCAGCATCGCCACCATCATGTGCACCACCATGCCCACCACCAGGCCACCCCAACTGAACGTGGCGTCCAGCGGCGCCCCACGCCACACCGTGTGGGCGATGAGGTTGAGCGGCGTCCAGAACCCGACGCCGGTCAGCCACAGCACGATCATCGACCACATGGCCATCATGGCGCCGCCGAGCATGCCGCCCAGTGCGCCTGAGCGAAGCGCTTGCCTGTCCATGCCGCCTCCTCGCGATTGGTCGTTCCGTGTCGCTGACAGCAGACGCGTCCTGCTGACCGAGGCCGCGAGGAATGTCACGACCATGACAGTGTTCGGCGGTGCCGGTCGCGCCGCGTGACGCCAGTGACGGCCGTCGTAGACTGTCAGCCTGATGACATCCTTGTTCGCCTGGCGCGAGGTCGACCCCGCCGCCGTTCGGGCCGCGGCCTGGATCGCCCGCTGCGTGGGGCGGGGGGAGGCCGCGCCGCTGCGGCGCGAGGACCTTGCCGTGCTGGCCGCCGACCTGGAGCTGCGGCCCATGGAGCCCGGCCAGGTGGTCTTCGCCGCGGGCCGGCCGCCCAAGGGGGTCTGGATCGTACGCGGCGGACTGGTCGAGCTGGCCGTGGGGGCGGGCCGACGCCGCGCGGTGGTGGCGCTGCTGCGACCTGGTGATGTCGACGGCGACATCCAGCTGCTGCTCCGGATGGCCCCGCCGTACACTGCGCGGGCGGTGGACGAGAGCGACTGCCTGTTCCTTTCGGCGGCTTCGTTCGAGCGGCTGTTGGCCGAGCGGCCGGCGATCGCGCGGCGCTGGCTGTCCAGCGTGGCCGCCCGGCTGGCCAGCAGCCAAGCCAGGCTGCTGGGGCTGCTGGGTGGATCGCTGGCCGAGCAGGCCGCGCGGCTGCTGCTGGACGAGGCCGGCGACGGGGACGTCGTGGTGCTGCCCCAGCGGACCCTGGCGGCGATGCTGGGCGTGCAGCGCCCGTCGCTGAACAAGGTTCTCCGCCAGTTCGAGGAGCAGGGCCTGCTCGAGCTCAGCTACCGCAGCGTCCGCATCCTGGATCCCGCGGGGCTCAAGCGGCACAGCCGGAGCCACGCCTGACGCCCGGGTGGCACCGCAGGGGCCCGAGCGGGCCGGCGACTTCAGTGCAGGCCGAGGCGTTGCGCGGCGGCCAGCACCAGGGACTGGTCGTCCCCCAGGAGCAGGGAGGGTGCCGGGCGGTCGGCGCAGAACAGCGCCAGCCCCTGGACCTCGGCGGTCCAGGTGGTGCCGGGTGGCTGGTGGCTGGCGCCGTGGGCCTGCGGGAATGAGCGAACCGCCTGCAGCAGCACGACCGAGCGTCCTGCGGGGTCCTGGTAGGTGTGGGCGACGACCGGCAGGCCGGCCAGCTCTCCCTGACCAGAGCCACGCCAGGCGAGATCGCCGAGCTGGCGGGCCGGAGGCGGCTGGGTGGTCGGGTGCCAGGCGGTGGCGCCGGTGCGGTAGTTGGCCACCGCCGCGGCGATCGCCGCGGGCTGCACGGGGGCACGCGCTCGGACCGCCAGCAGCCCGCCGGCCACCACCAGCGCCACCAGCGCCGCGGTCATCCCCAGCAGCGCGGGCATCCGCACCCGCAGGCGGCGGCGTCGCGGTGCCGGGGCGGCCGCGATGGTCGCCCGGATGCGCTCGCGCAGGTGCTGCGGAGCCACCTCGCGCAGCGACTCGGCCAGCGCCCGGCCGTCCCGGCTTGCCTTGACCTCCCGCCAGCAGTCGTCGCAGGCCAGCACGTGGGCCTCGAACCGCTCCCGCTGCCTGGGCCCGAGCTCGCCGGCCAGGTAGGCGGCGGCCGCCCGCTCCGGGTCATGGCGCATGGCGCCGCACCTCCTCTGCGACCAGGCGGGCCAGCGCCTTGCGGCCCCGGTGGACGCGGGCCAGCACCGTCCCGCGCGGGCTGCCGGTCACCTTGGCCACCTCCGCGGCGGTCAGCCCCGCAAGGTCCATCAACGCGATCGCCACCCGCTGCTCGGTTGGCAGCGCCCACAGCGCCCGGTCGACCAGCGCACGATGGACCCGCGCGATGGCCTCCTCGGCGACGTCGACCTCATCCGGCAGGTCCGCGATGGCGGCGGCCGGAGTCTCCAGCCGGGTGGTGGCGCGGCGCGCCCGGTCGCGCCCGGCGTTGAGGCAGATCGTGGCCAGCCACGGCTCGACCCGGCGCGGCCGCCGCCCGCTGCTCCACGCCGCCCAGGCGCGCAGGTAGGTCTCCTGCACCAGGTCCTCGGCGTCGGCCCGCTCCCGCGCAAACCGCCGCGCCAGGTTGTGGACCAGGTCCAGCGCCGGCAGGGTCAGGCGCTGGAACTCCTCGTCGCTCGCCATCGCCACACGGGCCTCCTCCCCCTTCGCCCATATCGACGATCCAGCCCACCGCCTGATTGCAATCACGCGCGCCCCTCCGCGTCCGTATCGAGTGTCCCGCCCGAACCGCGTGCTGCTCAACCTTCAGGCCCGAGGAGGCTACCCGTGAAACAGGCGACCGTTCGCCGTGCGCCCAGGCCGCTGCGCACCGCCGTGTTCCTGCCCGTCCTGGCGTTGCTCGCCGCCGCCTGCGGCGGCGGCAACGGGCAGTCCAGCGGCGGGACGCAAACGCCGGCCACGCAGGCGTCGACCACCACCCAGGCGGCCATGGCGATGCCGCCGGGCCACCAGCGGCTACACCGACACCTGCGACCTGGCCGGCAAACCGATCGTCAACGCCACCACCGGCCACTACCACGTCCTGCTGGACAAGTCGCTGATCAACATGTTCTGCACCCCCGCGGTGACGGTGTAGATGCAGAACGTCAAACCCGGCAAGCACACCCTCACGGTCGTGCCCGCCCTCAACGACCACGCCGAGTCGGCAAGCCCGGTCTGGTCGGCTACGGCCACTGGCACCTCAACCTCGACTCCACCAGCGGCGCGATGGGGGGCATGGGCAGCATGGCCGGCATGAGCTGCACGAACGTCCTGCACACCACCACCCAGGGGCTCAAGTCCGGCGGGCTGCTGACGCTCGCCACGCTGCTCACCCTCGCCGCCGGCGCGTGCGCCGGCGGTGGGGGCGGCCAGTCGGCGGCGCCCGCGACCGGCCAGACCTCGGCCACCACGGCAGCCGCCGGCGCGGCCAACGGGTCGCAAGGCTGCCCGGCCGCCTCCGGCCTGCGCGGCAACGTCGCCGACCACGGCACCGCCGCGGCGTCCGGCTCGAAGCTCCAGATCCAGGCCGGCGACTCCTTCTTCGCACCGACCTGGCACAACCTCTCCGTGCCCGGCCAGGGCGTCGACAAGGACGTGGTCCCGGGGCAGACGATCACCGTCCAGGTCAAGATCGGCGGCAAGGCGCTGCCGTTCTTCTGCAAGTACCACCGCACCTCAGGGATGGTCGGATCGCTGCTACCCCAAGGCTGAACCGGACGCTGCCGCTGGGCCGGCCCGCGCGAGGCGATGCGCGTTCCAGACCAGCGGCAGCGCTGTCGCCAGCAGCGCGACCGGGAACAAATAGCCCCCGACGGCGAGCAGCGCGCCGGCAAGCTGCGTCCCGACGGCCAGCGCCAGCGTCGGCACACAACAGGTGACCCCGCCGGCCAGGGCCGGCAGGGCGCCCAGCAGCCCGGCCGCCCCGCGCCACCCGGCCGCGCCGCGCACTCCGCAGGCACGACCCGTCCGGGTGGCCAGCAGCGCCACACCGACGTTGAGGCCGGCCAGCGCGCCCAGCAGCAGCCCCATCCCGAGATCGGCCGGCGCCACGAACACCGTCACATGGTCGACAGGGTGGATCGCGAGGACCGGCTCGTAGGCGAACGGCGCCCGCTGCGCCAGCAACTGGGCCGGCCAGTCCGCGGCGACCTCCACCGAGGGGACGCGCACGAAGCGGCTGGAGCCGGTTCCAGCCCAGATCACCAGGTCACCCAGAGCGATCAGGTAGACCAGCAGGTACAACCCGGCGACGACCACGGCCAGGCGCCGGCTCCGGCGGTCGCCCAGGGCCACGGAAACCGCACGGGCAACCCACCGCGCCGGCGCCCGCGACCTCACCCGATCACCGCCGCCCGCGGGAAGAACGCGAACCAGGCGAGCCACATCACGTCGAAGGTGACCAGCCGCTTCGACGACCCGCCACGCCCCGTAAGGTAGGCCCGGCCCGCGTCCAGCGCCGGGTCGTAGCGGAAGGCTACTGGTCGGCCGCCCAGGCTGGTCTGGATCGTCCCCCGGTCGCGCAGCAGCGCCTTGCGGACCGCCAGGCGGTGCGGGCCGAGCTCGGCGGCCACCATGACCTCCTTCTCGTCGAAGCGGTCGCTTTCGTGCAGCAGCGGGAAGTACAGGAACCGGCCCTGCCCCGGCTCGTAGTAGCCGAACAGCTCGTGCGCGGCGCCGTAGTTGTAGGAACCGTAGGGGTCGTTGCCGTACTGGCGCAGGTAGCCGGTCCGGGTGGACAGGACCAGCGTGTCCGGGTGGACCGCCCGCCAGCGACCCCAGCTCGTCCAGTCCAGCGGCACCTGCTCCAGCACCCGCCCGCGCGAGGGCCCCGAGATCGCCTGGCCGAGGAGCTGCGGCCAGCGGCTGTCGGTCTGCCGGTCGTACATCAGCAGATTGGAGTTCACCAGGTCGCCGGAGGTCCCGAAGGTGTAGGGCCGGCCGTCCGGGGCGGTGCCGCGGAAGGCCACGGCCGACCCGGTCAGCGGGCAGTAGGTGATCGACAGCGGACCGCTCGGGAAGCGTTCGTTGACGATCTCGTGCCAGACCAGCACCAACTGCGGGTAGGCCCGCGCCTGACCGTCCCGGACCAGGCCGAAAACGACATCCTCATCGGCCAGGAACCTCGCACTGGAAGCGGCCACGAACCGCGGCCGGTCGATCGCCGGGATCGCGTCCTTGCCAGGGGCTCCGTGGCGGACGCTTCGCGCCAGCTCGTCCAGGGAGTCGGTCGCGGGCGCGGCAGCGGCGCTCGGCCCCGGTGTGGCCGGAGCCGACCCGGCACGCCCCGCGGCCGGCGCCGCCGGCCGGAAGGCGATCCCACGGGCGACCAGGAAGGAGACGCCACCTGCCAGGCCCAGACCCCCCAGCGCCTGGAGGAAGCGCCGCCGCGTCACGCCCCGAGGCTCATCGTTCATCTGCCACCGTCCACCACGTCCCACCCACTTGGACGGGCAACCCGGCCACTTGATTGCTGGGGGCGCCACCCACCGACGCCCACGCTTCCAGCGCTGGGCACCGAAGCCGCGAAGAGTTGGTGGTTCGGCCCCTGCCTCCCCACGGACCCTCGCCAAGCCTCGGCGCAGGAGGACTGCAACCGCCGACGGCGGAACTGTGTCGTCGCGCTGACAGTTCCCGACGCAGGCGGGCCGCAGCCGCGTGCACTTGTCACCGGTGGCGAGATCCCGCTGTCCTGGCAAGGAGCCGCGCGCATGCACGACGACCCCCAGCCGGCCGAGGCGGTCGAGGTCTACTGGCGTCCGGGCTGTGGCTTCTGCTCGACGTTGCGGCGAGACCTGCACCGCACCGGGCTGCCGCTGCGCGAGATCAACATCTGGAACGACCAGGATGCGGCGACACTGGTCCGCCGGGCTGCCGGTGGCAGCGAGACCGTCCCGACCGTCGTGATCGGCCCTCACGCGCTGGTCAGTCCGACGGTCGACGAGGTCATGGCGGCGGTCGCCGCGCACGCGCCACACCTGCTGCCCACCCAGCAGCCCCCCGCGCCCCGCGCCAGAGTGTCGGGGCGCGGGTGGCTGCCGTTGGCGCTGGCGCTGGTCGCCGTCGGCTCCGGTTTCGGCCTCTGGGCGGCCAGCCGCCCCGCCAGACGCTCAGACGGACCACCTCCGGCGAAATTGAACACAGGCCCGGGGCCGCTCAACCCCGCTCACCCATTCCCTGCCGACGCCCCGCGGTCCAGGATGCGGACGCGGACCTCCTGCGAGGACACTGGAGACGTGGCGACCAGACCAGCCTGGGTGAACCAGGAGTTGTTCCCCTTCGAGAGCCACTTCGTGGAGGTCGACGGCGCTCGGATCCACTACATCGACGAGGGGCAGGGACCCGTATTTCTGGGTCTGCACGGCAATCCGACCTGGTCGTTCCTGTACCGGCACATCGTCAACGGCCTCAAGCACCGGTTCCGCTGCATCGCCCTTGACTACCCGGGCTTCGGTCTGTCGACGGCTCCTCCCGGGTATCGCTACACCATCGCCGAGCACTCCCGGGTGGTGGAGGGGTTCGTCACCCAACTCGGGCTGGAGGGCATCACGCCCATGGTCCAGGACTGGGGAGCAGGTTCCCCGGCGGCTTCCTGGTCGAGCGCCTGGACCTGTTCACCAACGTGTTCGTCCCCGGCGGGGTCAAGCGGAGGAAGCTCTCCGGCGCCGAGAAGGCCATGTACAAGGCGCCCCACCCACCCCGGCGTCGCGCGTCCCCGTCCACGTGATGCCCAGGGAGATCCTGTCTGCCCATGAGCTGCTCACCGAAGTCGAGCAGGGGCTTCCCCGCCTCGCCCACCTCCCCGCGCTGATCGTGTGGGGCGACCGCGACCAGGCGTTCAAGGAGCCGCAGCGCCCCCGAGGAGATCATCGCCGCGATCCAGGCCTGGTGGCCCGGGGAGCAGCAGCCATGAGTGACGACGACGCTCAGCTCATCGCGCTCGGCGGGGCGGCGAGATCGATCATTCGTCGCTCAGCCAGTCGAGCGCGTGCTGACGATCGGTGAACCACGCGGTTGGAAACGTGGCGGGGCCGTCGGTGATGGGTTGACCTCCGGCTTCAATGACGTCGGGGAACCCCTCGGGGACGTGGAAGGCGAACTTCCTGGTGCCGGAGGCGTTGTAGCGGGGGATGATCTGCTGATTTCGCCATTCCATGACCCCCTCGCCGAACTGATGAACGAAGTCGGTCGCGTCGATGAGCAGGAATGGCGCCCCCGTGCGCTCGGCCTGCTCGGCGAACAGCTCGAGCGTGACCTTGAAGTCGTCGTCGGTCATGTCGCTGGTCGACGGCAACCACCGGAGCTCGAGGACTCCCTGCTGCTCGTGGTGGTTGACGATGCCCCAGGCATTCCTGGCCACCTCGGCCGCCATCGATCCTCTCCTTTGTGGTCCCGTCGCGTGTGGTTGCGATGCTAGGCAGCCGGGGCGGCGGTCAGGAAGTGTCTGGTAGGACAACTTGCGGGCCAAATCCGCCACAGCCAAAGTGGGTACGGCGACCACTCGGAGGGGGCGAACGCCGGGATGATCACGGTGGCGATCACCGCACCGACCGGTTGCGCGTCGATCAACACGGCCGGGCTGATGGATGCGCTCTGCAAGACCGACCGGGCCTGGCGCATGGCGCGCGACCCCGACGCCCAAGCGATCTTCGAGGTCCGCCTCGCCGGCCTTGATGAGCGACCGATCGCTTGCAGGGACGGGGTGGTGATGCATCCGCATGTCGCCGCCGCCCAGCTCGATCCGCCCGACCTCGTCGTGGTTCCCGGGCTGGACGACGATCTGGAGCCGTCCTTCCAGCTCAACCGGACCTGGGTGCCGTGGATCGCCAGGTGGCATGCGGCGGGAGCTCGCGTCGCCAGCTCGTGCACCGGAGCCTTCCTGGCGGCGGCTGCGGGGGTGCTCGACGGCAAGGAGGCG
>WNFV01013385.1_pt1 | contig 15749 bp, 18 predicted proteins | sample 5400101 | NCBI WGS metagenome assembly WNFV01 (sample SAMN13153361, study PRJNA577476) | soil metagenome | isolation source: 115 cm soil or saprolite under grassland replicate 1 | place: USA:California | collected 2016-06-15
AAACCAGGGAGGGAAGGATCGACCGCATCGAGCGGCTCATCGGTCTCGAAGGCACGCTCGATCCGGCGCAGCGGCAGAAGCTGCTGGAGATCGCCGACAAATGCCCGGTGCACCGGACCCTTCATTCCGAGGTCGTGATCCCGACCCGCCTTGCCGATTAGAACGAAGATTCCGGCCGCTCGAGGAACTCGATCTCCTCGGCGGTGGATTCACGACCCAGAGCGGCATTGCGGTGGGGAAAGCGGCCGAAGCGCGCGATGATCTCATAGTGCCGTTTCGCGTATCGCATGTCCTCCGGGTCGAGCGCATGGAACAGTGCGAGAGAGCGGCGCTGAGCGGCCAGATCCTCGGCATGCGCGAATGGCAGATAGATAAACGTGCGCTCGAGCGGTGAAATCAGGGAGTCAAACCCTCGCGCGATCGTTTCTCTCGCGGCGGCCAGGGCCAGGGGATCGCTCGCGAAAGCCCGCGGCGTGCCGCGGAACATGTTGCGCGGAAACTGGTCGAGCGCCACGACGAGGGCGAGCGATGCGAGCGGGGTCGCTTGCCAGCGTTCGAGCTCGCCGCGCGCAGCCCGCTCCCAGGTGGCGAGAAACCGGCGGCGGATTTCCGCGTCGAACGGCTCCGACTTCCGGAACCACAATTTGCGCGGCCGGCCGCGCTCGCGCGAATCCGGCGCGCCGAACCAGAAATCGAGCACCTCGACGAAGTCTGGTGCGCTCACGGAAAGCTTGCCGCCGACTCGATTTCGAGCGGCCGCGTCGGAAGACTCAGTTGCAGAGCCGCAAGTTGGCGAAGGCGATCAGCATCGCCGGATTGACATAGGCGCCCAAGGCGAGCAGCACGATGACGGTGAACGCGCCCAAACCGAACGCCGACAGGAGTTTTTTCCAAGGAGTCATATTGCCGTCCTATGCGCGCTGCCCATTTTAGCCCAGGGTAGGCCGGAAGAGCGTGATTCAGCGGCCGTTCGCGTACAATCGCTTCCGCGCCCCGGTAGCTCAGTGGATAGAGCAGCCCCCTCCTAAGGGGCAGGTCGGACGTTCGATTCGTCTTCGGGGCGCCAAGTATTTCAACGGTTTGCTCGGCGGGCCAGCCCTATCCCCCATCTTTGACCCCAACGCGAGGATACCGTAATCGCCAGCGGGTGATGCTAGTGGTTCAACGAACGGCTTGAGTTGGCGGACCGCTAACCCGGCGTCCAGCCCTTTGCGACCATGCACTGCTTGAAAAAATCGCTCGCGGCGATGCGAGCCCGCATCCCCACACCGAAGTAGCTCTGCCTCATATCTCTCTCGCAAGCGTATCGATCAGCATCGAACTGCTGCTGTGTGGCGCCTGCTCTCTCCCAGTGCATAGGAGTGGAGCAGGCCGACACGAAGAAGATAATGGCCGTGGCGAAAGGTTTTATCATTGAGCGGCAACGCATCTCGCGAGAAGTATAGCGGCGGGAGTATTGTTTTGGCGAATGGTCCTAAAAATCCCTGACTTGATTCCATACCTTGGAACGCAAGTTCCTTTCCTCCACTTGTCACCTCAACCGGTCAAGCCGCGTCCGGTTGTTTCGAGGGTTGAGCCAGGACGAACGCGTCGAGTTTCATGCACGCGTCGTGTATCCGCATCACGGTCGGATAGGGCTTGAGATCGCACTTGTAGAGTATCGCGTTGAACACCTGCGGCACCAGGCAGCAATCGGCCATGGTGATCTGGTCACGAAAGACGTACTTCCCGTGCTTTCGTTCCTGCGCGAGAAACGCTTCCATCATCCGGAAGCCCTCGGCGATCCAATGCCGGTACCACGCGTTCACGCCCTCTTCGTCGAGCTTGTACGTCTTGCTGATGTATTTCCGTGTGCGCAGGTTGTTGAGCGGATGGATTTCGCAGGCGATGATCTGCGAGAAGGCGCGCACGTAGGCCCGGTCGAGCGGATCGGCGGGCAGGAGCTTCGGCCCGGGGTGAACCTCATCGAGGTACTCGATGATCGCGAGTGACTGGGTGAGGAGTTGACCACCCTCCTCGAGCGCAGGGACCAAGCCCTGAGCGTTGACCGATTTGTAGCCCGCTTCCAGGTGCTCCCCTTTGGGCAAGCTCACGCCCGCGTGCTCGTACTTCAAGCCCTTGTGGTTGAGCGCGATGCGCACGCGAAACGAGGCCGAGGAGCGGAAGAACGTGTAGAGCCTCATCGCGCCGCAGGTTAGCCGAATTTGAGTTTCATCGCCAGCACCGTCCCCGCGAGCACGAGCGTCAGGCCGTTGCACACGATGATCGGGACTGCGCCGAGCTTCAGGCCGTAAACGAACCACAGCGCCACGCCCGAGGTGAAAATCAGGTACATCGGCAGCGACAGGTCGCGCGCCGAGCGCGTTCTCCAGATCCGCCATGCCTGGGGGATGAAGGCGATGGTGGACAGCGTGCCTGCGACCGCGCCGATCAGATCGGCGTTCATGCTTTTCCCCTCCCCTTTCTTTCCTCTTCGCGCAACCGCAGCACCCGCCGCTGCACCTTTCCGGTCGTGGTCATCGGCAGGCTTTCGAGGAACTCGATTTCCTTGGGATATTCGTAGGGCGCGAGCTTGCCGCGCACGTGCTGCTGCAGGTCGGCTTCCAGCTCGGCGGAGGGACGGTATTCGGGGGTGAGCACGATGAAGGCTTTCACAATATTCGTGCGCTCCGGATGCTGCCCACGACCGCGGCGTTCGCCACCGCCGGGTGCTTCACCAGGCAGTTCTCGATCTCAGAGGGACCGATGCGGTAGCCCGCGCTCTTGAATACGTCGTCGGAGCGTCCCTGGTACCAGAAATCGCCGTCCTCATCGCGCTTCGCGAGATCCCCGGTGCGGCACCATTTGCCGGTGTATTTATTTTTCGTCGCCTCGGGATTCTTCCAGTACTCGAGAAAAAACACCGGGTCGCCTTCCGCCCAGGCCGCCACCTCCCCGATTTCACCGACCGGAACTTCAGCACCCGCCTCGTCGATGCAGGCCACGCGGTGTCCGGGATACGGCCGCCCGATCGACCCGGGCTTGGCCGGCCACAGCGTATGCGAATTGCCGACGATGTAATTGATCTCGGTCTGGCCGAACATCTCGTTGACGGTGACTCCGAGCGCCTCGCGGCTCCATTCGAATACCGTCTCGCCCACCGATTCGCCGGCGCTCATGATGGAGCGCAGCGAAAGCTCGTAACGTTTCGTCGGCTGCGGCACCGTCTTCATCATCATCTTGAGCGCGGTCGGAAAGAGGAAGGTGTTGCGCACGCCGTACTTTTGCATCAGCCAGAACGCCTTTTCGGGATCGAAGCGACCGCGGTAGCCGAGCAGCGGAGCAGCGTGGTAAAGGGACGGCAGCAGCGCGTCCATCAGGCCGCCCGTCCAGGCCCAGTCGGCAGGCGACCAGAACAGGTCGCCCGCCTGCGGAAACAGATCGTGCGAATGCACGAAGCCGGGGAGGTTCCCGAGGAGGACCCGCTGCGGCATGAGCGCCCCCTTCGGCGGACCGGTCGTGCCGCTCGTATAGATGAGCAGCGCCGGGTCGTCGGCCCGCGTCTCGATCGGAGTGAAGCGCGGCGAAGCCTGCGCGAGAAGCGGCTCCCAGGGCCGCGACCATGATTCCCGCGCTCCGGCGACACCGATCACGTGCCTCAAGAACGGCAGCCTGTCGCGAATCTGGGCGAGATTGGGCAGCGACGCGGGATCGACGAGCGCCGCCACCGCCCCGCTGTCCTGCAAGCGGTATTCCAGCGCCTCGGGACCGAACAGGATCGAAAGCGGCGTCGCCACGACGCCCATCTGGTAGCAGGCGATGTGCGCGATCGCCGTTTCCGGACGCTGCGGCAGGATGATGCCGACCCGGTCGCCGCGTTTCAGGCCGAGGCCGGCGAGCGCGTTGGAGAGCCGGTTGGCCTGCTGCTGCAGATCCCAGAAGCTGTATGCGGCGGTGGACCCGGCCTCATCCTCCCAATAAAGGGCGAAGCGGGAGCGGTCAGGCGAGTGCCGGCCGCAGCAGGCCGTGCCGATGTTGAATCGAGCCGGCACCTCCCATTTGAAACTATCGTAGACCTCGCGATAGCGGTCCTGCATTGCGGACGCAGCTACTGGAGTTGCCTGAGCCGTTGCTCGACGAACTCGAGAAGATTGGGAGCGAGGTTCCCTGCCGATTTGGCGCGCGTGAAGGCCTCCAGTGCATCCTTCCTCCGTTCGACCGCCTGAAACGAGATCCCCAGGCCGACCCACCAAACGCCCGCCGACGGCGCAAGGCGCAGCGCCGCCTGATACTGCTCGATCGCTTCCTTGTGGCGCTCGAGCCGCTGGTAGAGCGCAGCGGCAAATGCGTGAAAGTCCGGGTTGCGGTCCGGCGGTGCGGCGTGCCTTTGCAGCACGAAAAGCGCCGTGGAGATATCGTTGCTCTCGACCATGATGCGCGCGAGGAGCATGGCGAAACCGGTGTTCCCGGTGTCGACCGCGAGGCCGTCCTGCAGGGACACGGCGGCCTCGTCCACGCGTTTGGCCTCGAGCAGGAGCGCCACCATGGTCTGACGCGCCGCTTCGTGCCCGGGATCGATTTCGAGAGCGCGGCGGAAACCATCCATCCCTTCGGCGATCCGGCCCTGGTTCACGAGGTTGACCGCGCGGCGGAATTCGCTCTCCGCCCGATTGCGCGCAGAAGTATTCGCGCGCCGGTCGATCTTGCCCGGCGCGGCGGCAGGGTCGCCCGCAAGAACGGGTTGCTCCGCGACCGCCTTCGCCGCGCCACTGCGAGTTTTCGAGCCGGATCGGGAGGATGAAGTTCTCGAGCTTCGCTGTGGAATGGGGGTCGTCAACTCTGTCGCCAGCCGCAGCATGTCCACATTCACTTTTTCCGAGCGTTGCGGCAAAGGCGCCTGCGCGGCTGACGAACCGGCGGGTGCGGAACTCGAGGCGGCCGGCAGCGTCGGCGCAGGCTGCGGGGCGGCCGCTTGCGGCGCGGGGATCTTTCCTCGCGGGGACTGGTAGACGAGATCGGTGACCACCGAGTGCGGCGTCAACTGCCAGACGAGCCACGCGACCCAGCCTACGGCGAAGAGCATCGTCATGGCCATGGTCCGCCAGAAGAAATCCGAGGCGAGCGTGCGCTCAGGCACCGGACGCATGTGGCGCGACAGTGCCCCTGCGGGCGCCGCCGTTCCGCCCTGAGACGCGTGGCGCTTGTCCAGGTCCCGGAGCATCTTGTTGATGAGGCTCATCGCAGCATCATCCAGCCGATGCCCGAAAACGCCGCACAGGCGAGCGCAAGCCAGAGCCAGGCGCGCGACAGCGCGAACGAAGCGGGCGTATCGACGGTCGCCGCGCGGGCGTGCCGTCCGGTCACCCTGCGCACGCCCTCGCCGTAGGCGAGCATCAGCGCCTTGTTGGCGAGGATATTGACGAGCCGGGGAACGCCGCGGCTCGCGCGGTAGATCGAATTCACGGCTGCGGGCGCAAACACCGCGTCGCCCGAATATCCGGCGATCGCGAGCCGGTGAGCGAGATAGTGGCCGGTCTCCTCGCGCGTCAGGGTGCCCAGATGGTGCTGAAAAGTGATGCGCTGGCGCAGCTGCCGGATCGATTCATGCGCAAGCCTCTCATCGAGCTCGGGCTGGCCGAACAGGATCACCTGGATGAGCTTGCGCTTCTCGGTTTCGAGATTGGTCAGCAGCCGCAGGGTCTCGAGCGATTCCAGCGGCATCGCCTGGGTCTCGTCGAGGCACACCACCACGCGCTTTTTCTGGCGGGCGAAATCCAGCAGCGCGAGGTTCAGCGCCTTGAGCAGATGATGCTGGTCGAGCCCGCTGTCGAGCTTGACCCGCATTTCCTCGGCGAGCGCGAGCAGCAGCGTCTTGGGCTCGAGGTTCGGGTTGGGAACGTACGCGCTGGCCCAGTTGTCGTCCAGCGTCGCGAGAAATTTGCGGCAAAGCAGCGTCTTGCCGGTGCCCACCTCGCCGGTGATCTTGAGGAAACCCTCGCCGTTCGCGACGGCGACGAGCAGCGTGTTCAGCGCTTCCTGGCTGCTCGCGCACGCGTAGAAAAAACTCGTGTCAGGAGTGATCCCGAACGGGGGCTCGCGCAGACCGAAGTGGGAAAGATAGATCACTTCGCTCTATCGGACGAACCGGCTCCCGTGTTGGACCCGAGGTTCTGCATGCGATCGCGCGTCTCCTGGATGTCCTGCTCCCAGTCCCTGTCGCCCTTGATGATGGTGGGCTTCAGCAGGATGACCAGCTCTCTCTTGGTCCTGGTCCGCGTGTCGTTTCCGAACAGCGCGCCGACGCCCGGTATGTCCTGGAGTCCCGGCAGGCCGGACCGATCGTTCGCGACATCGACCTTCATCAACCCGCCCAGCGCGACGATGTTCCCGTCCTGGACTCGAACCATGGTATCGGTCTCGTTGATGGAGCTCCTCGCGAGCGGCAGCGTCGTGTCGCCCCCTCCTGCCCCCAAATTGAATACGAGGTCCTGCTGGACGACGTTGCTTACCAACGGGTGGATATGCAGAAGGATGTTCCCGTCCTCGTCTATTTGGGGTGTGATGTCGAGGGACACACCTGAAAAGAATGAGTTGAGAGTCGGAGTCAACAGGACGTTCTGGATCGCACCGGAAAGCGGGTTCGTTACGGGCGTTCCCGTAACGTTGGTCACGAAGAACTGGTCAGTTCCGACCTTGAGGACTGCTTTCTGGTTGTTGAGGGCCGCGACCCGAGGGCTCGACAAGACCTGGACATTTCCCTGCGACTCCAGGAACTGCAGCAGGGAAGCAAAGTTCCGCGTCTGGATCGCGAGACCGAACACGCCCGCGCCCGCCGCGCCCGCCGCCGATACGGCGGTTCCTGCCAACCCCGTTCCGAGGATGCCGGTGGTCAAGGTGCGTGCAGCCGGGTCGACCGTCAGATTTGCCGCGGATATGGAGCCGGTCGTAGAGAGCTGCGCACCCGAGCCGAGCACGCCGCCGGTGACGTGGCTGGTCGGAAACGCCGCCCAGTTGATTCCGGCCTGATAGGCGTTATTCAGGGTGACATCGACGACCTTGGCTTCGATCATCACCTGGCGCTCGACCGACAGGCGCATCGCCTTGAGGTACTTTTCAATGTTTCGCAATTCCCTTGGCATCGCGCGGATCACGATCACGCCCGATTGCGGGCTGACCACCACACTTCTGCCTTCGCCCGGTCCGATAAGGGTCCGCAGGGCGATCGTGATTTCGCTCCAGAAGTCGCTCTGCGAAACCATCGAGACACGAGAGGCATCCAGGCTGGTCGTAGCGATCGAGCTGAGCCCTAGCGCGCCAAGCGCCGGTGAGGTGCCTTGCGTCGCGCCCCCCGCGGCGATCGCAAGCGGCGCAGCGCCGCCGCCAGCCCCCTGTTGCGTGCCCGAGATCGCGCCGGAGCTGACGCGCACGTCGCTGCGGCCGGAGCGCAGGCCGATCAGGTAATTGACCTGGAACACGCGGGTCTGCAGGCCGGTCGCTTCGACGTAAATCCGCGTGCCGTCGACGCGGAACTCGTAACCGTATGCCTCGCGGATCGCTTCCAGCGCTTCCCTCACCGTGACATCCTTGAGATTGACGGTGATCGCCCCGCCCACGCCGGGGTTCACGACCATGCTGTAACGCGTGCCGGACACGATGGACATGAACACTTGCTGAGCCGGGGCGCCGTTCACCACGAGATCGAAGCGCGGCTCGACCGGAGCGCCGGATAGCTTTGGAATTTCCGCTCGAAGCGGCGGCAGCAAGGCTTCGCGGACGGCTTCCGACTGGGACGATCTCGGCTGCCGGCTGGCGCGCTCGACTTCGGAAAGAAGAGTCGGGTCCACGCGGTTGTATGGCTGTGCACACGAGCCCAACAAGAACAAGATCACGACGCTAGTTCGCTTCATGGTTCCCTTCCTCCCGCTGCCCGGCGGTTTCATTCCGGGCGGCAGGCCAGTGTTTTCTTCGTTGGACGGAAGAATAGAGCTTGATGATTTCGGTCGCGTCGGCCCTTTCGAGCACGATTTCCTCGTCGCTGATCCGCACCAGCGTCGCGTTTCCGTAGCGCCCGCCCAGAACGACCGTCTGCCCGTTGATCGTCGCCTGCCGGCGATCGGTCGAGATGATCACGACTTGCGCCGGCGAAAAATTGCCCGCGGGCTCGAAAACTTCCACACCACCGCCGAGAATTTCCCGGGGCGGGCGGGTCGGATCGTTCAGTCCCTGCGCAAGGCCGCGCGGCGCGACTAGCGAGATGACGAGCGCGAAACCCAGCGTCAGATAAGCAGCCATGTCTTTTCCGGGCTGAGCGTATAAAGCGTGATCTTCAGCGTGACCACGGGGTAGGCACCGGCCTGAAGCTCCATGTTGCCCCACATGATCTTCGCGGGGAGGCGCTCAAGCTGGCCGACGTAGTTCAGCATTTTCAGATAGCTTCCCGACACGGCGATCTCGATTCCGTGCCGGTACATCCCCACGCCGCCCGGCGCGGAACCCAATATCGCCGTGAGCGACTGGGTCAATCCGGTCGCAGGCAGCGAGCGCAGGCTGACCAGCTCGATGTCGGGATTTCGCTTCACGATTTCAGAGAGCATCTTCGCCATGCGTTCGGGCGGAACCAGCGCGCTTTGTCTTCCGGCGAGCTCCCGGTCGAGCGCGGCAAGCTCGAGCTTGCGCTTTTCCAGCCGCTGCCGCTTCGCGTTTGCGTTGTCGCCCGATCGTGCCTGCGCGTAAGCCTGCACCTGTCCCCGCATGGCGCGAATTTCATCCTCTTGCTGCTGAATTCTCTGCGAGTTGGTCTTCTGTCTCTTCAAGATGGGCTCGAACAGCGCGCTGTCGGCGACCCCGACGATCACGACGGCGACCGCGAGGAAGATGAGCACGCGCTCGCGCAGGCTCATCGCGTCGAGGCGATCGGCGTAGCGCTGCAATGGCACCGGCAAGCGCATGGCTAGGGCCTCGCCCTCTCGGTTGCTGCAGGGGCACTTCGCGCCTCGGAAAATCCCTGCGAGCTCACGGTGAATTCCACGATCGAGCGAGCCGGACCCTTTCCCGCGGTGCTCCGGGTAATCGCCAGGGCCTCGAGCGGACGCCCTCGAAGCGCGGATTCCTGCTTGAGTCGCCCGATGAGGACGGGGACGAGGTCCGCCTGCAGGGCCCGGCCGCTCATGGTGAGCTGAGCGCCCCCTTCGGCGATCTGTATGCTGGTGAGCCAGAGGCCCTGCACGGTCTGCCGCGCAAAGGCGCGGAGGTATTCAGAGTACCCGGCGGGTCCGGCCGAACCGCCCGTTCCGAGCTCGCGCAGCAGCGACTGGCGCAAAGCGACGGCCGCTTCAATGCTCTTCAAGTCCTGATCGAGCTGCGCTTCGCGTTTCTCCGGGCTGAGGGCCGCGGTGATTTTGGTGAATTGCTGCTTCTGCTGTTCGTAGGCGCGCCCCGATTCTCCGTTCTGGCGCGCGAGGCTCCTGTCCTGCCACAAGGCGAAGCCGTAAAAGGCCGCCAGTCCCAGCACGATCAGGCCGAGCGCCTGGGTCATGGCCAGCGCGGAAAAATATTTCTTCTTCTCGAGGAACTGCGGATTGAAAAGATTGATCTGCTGGCTCACAGCGCCTTCTCCTCGACCCGCAGCGCCGCTCCGAACAGGTAAAAATATTCCCACTGCTCATCGGGCGTCGGCTCGCTGCCGTCGGCAAAATCCATGACCTGCGGCAATGCCGCGGCCACGACCGGCACGTAAAGCCTGCTGCGGAGAAATTGCTCGAGCTCGGGGTCCTGCGGCAGCGGGGCGAGCAGCAGCTCGCCCACCCCGACGCTGAGCCGCTGGCGGTCAAAAATGTCCAGCGACCGGGTGATCTCGGTCGCGACCCGTTCGCGGTAATGGTCGCCGTGCTCCCTTTGCCCCAGCTGCACCGACGTGACTTCGAGGCGCCGCGTGAGGAGCAGCTCGCCGTGGAACGAGATCGTCAACATCCCTCCCCAGGAGGAAAACGCCAGCATCGCGGTCGCCTTGTCCGGGGACTCGAACAATGCCGCGACGTTGCGCTGCGCCATTTCCGGGATGTCGATGACCTTGAGCGGAATGCGCGCATCCTGAAACAGGGCGATCCGTTTTTGCACGACCTCGTTGGAGGTGGCGACGGCATACATGGCTTGCGCCGATCCCTTGGGGTGCCCCTCGGCGCGCACTTCGAACACATCGACCGTTGCGTCGTCGATGTGATATTCGAGCTGATCCTTGATCCGCCAGCGAATCGCAGCTTTGAGCTCGTCGGGCGGAACCTTGGGCGGTTCCACCAACAGTATCTGGTAGTCCGCGGGTTCCAGGAGCGTCGTGCAGGCAAAGCGGGCAAGCCCGTGCTCCTTCATCTCCCTCTGCAGCGAACCCGCCTGCTCGGACGGGGGGCATGAAACGCCCCACCAGCGCGTCGCAATGGGCCGTTCGCGGTTGAACCCGCGCACATGGGCGAATTTGATCCCTTCCGGCTCGATGGCGACGGCCAGAAGTCCTGAACCCTGCGTCGATTTGGTGAGCCAACCCAACAACACCCTCTCCGTGAATCAGGCTTAACTTCAAGTTATATGAATAAGGTATTGTTGTCAATGGTATTTTTATCTCCGCTTCTGGTCCAATTCGGCCTTGGGTAGAGAGACAGCGCGTACAGATCCGAAGCGTGCAACTTCATGCTAGCCCGGCGGAGCCGAGGCTAGCAGCAATCCAGCCTGCCTCGAAGATATCCCGCGCCTCATGATGTCTTCACGGCGGATACACCTCTATCGTATTGATCCGGCGCACCCCCCCGGACAAACTGATTGCGAGAAGATTGGCCACACCGACCGTGCTTCCGCTTGCTGCTGACGATACGACGAAGCTGGGATTGGCAGTCCCCGCGGATTGACGCCCCAGCAGTCCACTGTAGAAGTCGTCGCACTCTGCGGTTCCAGAGCACAAGTTCCAGGTGTAAGCGTTGGATGAAACCGTGGCAGCGCTAACGGTAATTTTCTCCGCCGGCCCCGCCCCGATATTAACGCTTGCACCCGACGTATTTTGGTATTGAATGGCTGCCAACACCACGTTTTCTCCGGCAGGAAACGAAGTCGGAACCGACAACAAAGTCGAGGCCGCTGTGAATGTAACCGTTGAAAACGAGTATCGACGCGCTGCCCTTGGTGCCGCCGCCGGAGGCCAGCGCCGAGACCGTATAAGTCTGGCCGGCAACGGCGTTGGAGTCGATCGCCATCAGCAGCGCGCCGGTGCCCTGATTCACGTTCCCGGTCTTGTCCAGCGTGATCGTGAAAGCGTTGCTGATGATGGGTGTTCCACCCTTTTGGACAGAGAGATTGGTGATATTTCTCAACTGACCAGAGCTGCCGTCAAGCTGCACCTGCGCAATAACGATGTTGTTGCCTGCGGTGATGGCGCCGCTGGTCACGAGGGTCGTGGCACTGGTGCCAATGCCCGTTAGTGTTCCCTGGATGAAGCTCGCATTGGCAGAAGCGATGCCGCTGATCGCGAGGATCTGGACGCGGGCGAAGGTGTTGGTGTTCGACGGGCTGGTCACGGTGACGTCGTACGTGGCCCCGGCAGGCGCCGCGGCATGCTTCCCCATCAGGAATTGCGTCTCCTGAGGAAAGCTATTCGCACCTGCGGTCGCGCCTCCTCCCACGTCGATCAGGGACGTCGATGACTGAAGCGTCGCCGCGGGACTCGTCGCGACGAGTTTCAGATTGCCCGCCGGAATCGTCGTGTGTGCGGCCGTGTTGCTGAAGGTCACGATCGCAAAAACGTAGTTGTCTCCCGCCGGCAGGTTCGGCGCCCAGCCGGAAGTGAGCGATGTGGTCGCGGGGGCCGTGGTCAGCTGGATCGAGCCGCTGGTAAAAGAATTCGAAACTCCGCTCGAGCTCGCCTGTACCGTGCTCTCCAGTATCCGCTTCGCGCCGCCCGCGGTTCCGGTAGAGGTGATCACGCACTGGCTGGCCTGCGTGACCGCATCCCCGGCGGTGTGAGCCGCCGCGGTCGTTCCGTTGGCGCCCCTGACGATGCCCGCGAGGCACGGCGCCGGTGAACATGCAGAGCCGGTGGCGGAGGTGCTGCCGTAGTCGATCGACTCCGTCCCGATCGTGATTTCCCCGTGCGGGGCAATATTGCTCAGGTTTCCGCTCGTGAAGGTCAGGGGCACGCTCGAGACGCTGCCCGCCGGAATGTTGGATGCGAGCGTTGCCGTAAAAGCCGTCGGATAAGGCGTGCCCCCCGTCGTAAACTGCCCCGACCCCACCGGCAGGTTGGTATTGGTCAATGCCGTGCAGGCGGTGCCGGTGGAAAACTGATATTTCGCTACCTCTATTCCCGAGTACGCGGCGGCATAGGCCGTCCCCGACTGGTTGTGCAGAATGCTCGATCGCTCGCTCGAAACGTAGAGAAAACCGAGCGCGACGATCATCGTTGTGCAGAATGCTCGATCGCTCGCTCGAAACGTAGAGAAAACCGAGCGCGACGATCATCAGCGCGATCACCACGATCAGCACCACTGCCGCCACGAGCAATTGACCGCGCTGGCGCAGAGCGGGGCGCATCAGAAGGCCGCCGGCTTGAAGGTGCTGCGATAGGTCATGTTCACATTCTGCGTCGTGATCGTCAGCTGCACCGTGATGTAGTAAACCAGCGCAGAATTTCCCCCGAAATTTTCGGGGTTCACGCCGTCGTTATGAAGATAGGTGATGGTGACCGCGCTGACGTTGTCGGCGAGCGGCTGGTAAGTGCCCGCCACACCCGTCTGGGACCGTTCGAGCTGGGACGTGCCGGCGTTGCGTCTATAGGCGATGGAATCCCCGACAACGTCGCTAAAGGAGACCTGGTTTTGCACGCTGATGTCGAGGTCGGCTGCGCTCCGCACGGCGCGCAGCTCGCGCGCCATGCGCTCAAGCGCGAGGCGGCCCTGCGCGTCGTCCTGCGCGATCTCGCGCCCGAGGAAATAGTTGCGAAAACCGCCGCTCATGACGGTCGCACCGATCGTCGCCAGCGCGCCGATGATGACCAGGGTTATCACTACTTCGATCAGCGTAAAACCGGCTGACCGAAATGAGGAGCGCCCGATCATGGCTAGTAATTCGAAAGGACCGCGCTCTGCGTTGCGAGCGTGGTACCGCCCAGCGTCACGGTAACGGTGACGAGCTTATAGTTCATCGTGGGATTGCCGTTCCATGACACCCACGAAGCCGGCGCTGTGCCGGTACCGGCTGAAGCCACGCTATGGCCCAAGGTGTTGGTGCAGACGGCGGGCGCGCCCACGTTGCACGGATCAAGGTCCACTGTGTTGTTGTAACCCCGGCCCGCGAGCGGACTATCCCGCTGGCCAAGAATCAGCGCCATGCGCTCCTGGGCGAGCTGCGTCGCCTGGGTAAGCTGGGCCGCAGTGGGACTGCGAGGAAGCACGCTGCCGAACGATCTGAGCAGGGCGTACGCCGCAAATCCGAGAATCACGATGAAAACCAGCAACTCCACCAGTGTGAATCCCCGCAGGCGGCTCATCGGACCGGCTTCCTCTAGGGCGTTACCCTGCCGGTCTGGGGCGTGATCGTGATCGACTGGCTCACGCCTCCCTTGCTCAGCGTGATGCTCGCCGTCGACGCGGCTGGCGCGGCCGTCGCAAGGTTGTCGGTGTAAGGGATGCCGCGCCCGTCGAACGCGACCAGGTTGTTGGGAAGGTTCGTCGGAGGCAACGCGACCGTGACTCCCGAATTCCAGTTGGTCTGCGCGGTCCGTCGCTGTGAGGTTTATGCGGTAACGCTGCCCCTGCGTCATAGCGAGCGCCTGCACGTAGCGGATGTCGCCCGCCAACTGATCGACCTGCGTCGACAGCATCACCGGGTCCCTTTCAGTCCTGGAAAGCGCGATCGCCGAAATGATTCCGACGATCACCAACACCATGATCATCTCCCGGAGCGTGAATCCGCCGCCCCGGATCGCACTTCGAGAGCGTGGCGCTGACATGGTGGCTTCAGTGCTTCGGCGACCCGAGAAAAAAGGGCGGGCGCCTTGCGGCACCCGCCCCTGTCCGAGGACGGCTCGCTGCGCGAGGGTGCCGCTTAGCAGGCTGAGACGTCTATGGGTCCGATGGTCGGCGGGGCAGTCGCCGTGGCATTTTGATAGAGGAACGAACAGTTCGCCGGGGTGGTCGCTGTCTTGACCTGGAACGTCATCGCACCCGTTGTCTCGAAGGTCACGGAGTCGAAGCGCACCGCTGCATCGATCCCGCCCGAGGCCTGGGACGGGTAGCGGTTGACCATCGACACGGCTACGCCCTCGATGGTCACGGGACTCCCGCCGTTCAACCCTTGCGCGACCTGCAGCGCATTCGCCAGCGTCGAGGCGGAGCTCACTGCGGCGAACAGGCCCTTCAACGCGGCCGCGCGTGCCTGTCCGGTAAGGTCGACAAACTTGGGCGCCGCGATGGCCGCCAGAATACCGAGAATCAGGATGACCACGATCAACTCGATCAGCGTAAAGCCACGCGTTTGTTTCGTCATTTTCGTTTCCCTCACAAATTTAGCAACTTACAGCCTCGATTTAGCGAGCGGTCAGATTATACACAACCTGCTGGGGCTTTCCACCCCGCCTGTGAATCCTGGCGCGGGTACGTTGAATGTATCTGTTTCCCTCAGAAGAACCAGGTATAGGGAGTTACCGCCTCCACCCGCATCCCGGCGAAGATCTTGCGCTCGGAATCCGGTTCGGCCGGCTCGAAAATGACCCGCGCGCGAAATCGAAGTCGTTTGCTTCCATCTGCAAGGCGCTCGAGGTGAGCGTCGAGGTTGGGAACGTATACGAGCTCGTTCCTGGTCGCGTCGAAATACCAGCTCCCTCGCGGCACATCGGGTTGCGGCGCACGGAACTCTCCGCGGTAGCCCGGCGGCGGCTCCATCAGCCACTGGACCGGATTGGCAAGCGCGAGCGATGCAATATTTTTTTCTTCGCCCCGCACGAGCATGACCGCGACCCGCAACTGCAGCGCGCTTTTCACCGCGGCAACGGTGTATTCCATGGCCGCCTTTTCGGCGGCCTCCTGGTAGAAGCGCAGCCGGTCGAGCAGCAGCACGGCGCACAGCGCGATGATGCATACGACGACGACCAGCTCGATCAGGGTGAGTCCCGAGGCGGCACGCAGGCGCGCGCGAAACCCCGACTCGAGTACGAGAACCTTAACGTTTCCCGCCCGCAAGAGCAGCTTGCCCCATATCCCACATGGGGAGGAATACCCCAAGCGCGAGTATCAGCACCAATACGCCGAGGAGCACGATCAGAATGGGCTCGATCTGCGACGAGAGCGTCTTCAGCTCGTATTCGACTTCGCGCTGATACATTTCGGCCACTTCACGCAGCAGATCGTCCAGTTCGCCTGCTTCCTCGCCGACCGAGATCATCTGCAGCACCACGGGGGTGAAAACCCCGGTGGTCACGGCGGTGCGCAGCAGGCTTTCGCCGCGCTCGACCCCGTCGCGGATTTGCTCGATTCGCTGCCCCACATAAGCGTTGTCCACGACCTGTTCCACCACCGACAGGGCCTGCACGATGGGCACACCGCTTTTCAGGGCGATCGACAGCGAGCGAGCGAACCGCGCCAGCGTCGCCTTGAGAACGATTTTGCCCGCGATCGGTATGCGAAGCTTCATCCGGTCCCAGCTGTAGCGGCCCGCGGGGGTGCCGACCCAGACGCGGAACACCACATAGGCGCCGGCGACGAGTCCCAGCAGCGCCGGCCAGTGCTGGACCATGA
>WNFV01005245.1_pt1 | contig 15748 bp, 22 predicted proteins | sample 5400101 | NCBI WGS metagenome assembly WNFV01 (sample SAMN13153361, study PRJNA577476) | soil metagenome | isolation source: 115 cm soil or saprolite under grassland replicate 1 | place: USA:California | collected 2016-06-15
CGCGATCGGCTGGGTCGAGCGCCAGGGTGTCCACCGCCCACACGAACCGTTCCGAGGGCTTGCTCGCCATGCCCTACGCTCTGCCTTTTCCGGACAAGGGCCGCACCGCTCTCCTGTGGCGGCCTCCTGCTGTTGGCGCCGGGACCGTGAGCGCCTGGAGCGCAAGCATGGCTGCCGCGACTTCACCGGCGACCGCATCGGGGATCGCGGTCGCGGCTCGTTCGAGCACGAGCAGTCGCGCACCGGGGATCTCGCGCGCAAGCGCTTCGCCGTTGCCGACTGGGAAGAACGGGTCGCGGCGACCGTGTATCACGAGCGTCGGGATCGCGAGCTCGGGCAGGCGCTCGCGCCAGCGCGGCTGGCAGTCGAGCTTGGCGAACACCATGCCTAGCTGGTTCGCCATCTGCACCGCGGGCTCCGTGCCGGGCGTGCGGTCCCAGATGCGCTCGGCGGTCGTGCGCGCGGCGGCGGGGTCGTTGCCGAGGATCTCCGCGCCGATGGTGGCGAACTCTGCCACGGCGGCGCGGTCGGACCAGTCGGGCACCGGGCGCGAGAACAGCCGCTCCATCGTCGCCGCGTCATGGTCAGGCAGGTCGTCGTCGACCCGGCCAGGTGCGACGGGCCGCGTCCCGGCGAGGGTGAGCGCCGAGAACGCGTCCGGGTAGTCGAGCGCGGCGACCTGGGCCACCATGCCACCGACGCCGATGCCCGCCAGGTGCGCTGGCCGGTCGTCGAGTTCGCGGGCCAGTGCCGCGGCGTCGGCGGCAAGATCACGCAGCGTGTACGTGGGTGCCTCGGGATCGACGATGGACGACGCGCCGCTGTCGCGCAGGTCGTACCGCACGACGTGCCGTCCGCCGCGCGCGAGCGCCTCGCAGAGCGCGTCGGGCCAAGAGAGCATAGTCGGGCCGCCCGCCAGCAAAATCAGCGGCGCCGCCGCCTCGCCGAAGTGCTCGACGCCGAGCGTGACGCCATTGGCCTCGACCGTCGTCATGAGGCCGGCGCCGGCGCCATGGCGCCGGCGGGTGTGCGGAGCGGAAGAACCGTGTGGATGCATCGTCGACCTCCAGGACTGCGGCATTGCCTCCATAGACCGTAAAAACGCCAGTGACTCATCGCTGGTGCGGCACGACGGATCGTCAGCAGCCGCACGCCGCGAGGACCTCCTCGGTGGCCGCCATTCCGATGTCAGACGGTCGTGCCCGCGGCTCCTGGAGGCAGGAAGCGGCGCACCGGGAACGCGAGCGGCGTCGTGCTGACTGGACACGATCAAGCGCCGTTGGGCGATCGTTTGCGCGACGGGCACGCCGCGGGCCACGCGTCCCGTCCCACAACGGATCACCCTGACGGGTTTCGGGCTCAGTGTCCGGCCAACGCAGCGACGACCGGGGCGAGCGTGTCGGCAGAGCCGGCGCCGAAGACGAAGTAGGAGAAGCCGAGCTCCTCCCGTCGCCGCTGGATTTCCTCGGTTGCCGCCGCCGGGTCAGCGGGGAGGATGGCCAGTGAGTCTATGGCGCGCAGTGCGGCCGGGTCGGTGTCGGGCGCGGCCATGAACGGCGCGACCGCGTCGCCGACAACCGGCACGTGGAGCGCGAGCTCGACGTCCCGGAGAGCGCGGAAGTCACGGGCGAGCTGGGCGATCTCGACGCCAGGGTCATCCGGCATCGCGACGAAGGTAACCGTGTCCGCCACCTCGGCAGCAAGTGCTCGACCCTTCGGTCCGCGCACTGCCATCACCACCGGTGTATGCAGGTCGGGGCCGTCGAGCTGTCGTAGCGCCGCGACGGTGTCCCGTACCTGGGCGAGCCGCTCGCCTCGTGGGACAACGGGCAGGCCGAGTTCGCGGAGCTGGTCCTCGATCCCTGGCCGTCCGAGGCCGATGCCCATCTCGAAGCGACCCTCGCTGAGCACCGACAGCGAGTGCGCTTCCCACGCAGTGGTCCAAGTAGGGCGTACGGGCGAGGCGTACACCCAGGTGCCGACCCGTATGTCGGCGAGCTCCGCTGCGAGGGCCAGCGTCGGGCCTGGCGCCGGTTGCCATCCGGGGACGTCGGGCATCAGCAGCGTCGAGTAGCCGCTGTCGGCGATGCGACGAACCCGATCTCGCCAGGCCCGCAGGTCAGTTGTGAGCGGGCAAACGACCCCGAACCGGAACGGTCTGGTCACAGCCTTGGACACTTCTCCTCCTCAGATTGCCGAAGCGACGCGCTCATCGCGGACTCGGCGACGCACAATGCATCGCCCAGTCGTCTCTAAAGTGTGAGACCGCCGGGCGGCGCGAAATTCATCGCCGCACCGCCACATCCCCGAAGTCGACCTCGGCCTCTACCCCTGGCCGGTGCGACTGCGGCACGAACACCGCTGGCGCCCCGCGGCCCGCCTCGACCCGGATCTCCGGCCGGCGCTGGGCGACATAGGCCCGGACCATGGCGTAGGACACCTGGACCGCGTCGTGCTCTGCGACCAGCCGGTCGAAGATTCGCTTGGCGGTGTGTCGCTGCTTGCGGGGCGCGTCCAGGTCGGCCCGCAGCATCTGGTCAATCAGCGGCTTGTAGGCATCCAGCCTCGTTGGCCTCGGCGGCAGCGGCTTGCGCGGTTGGGGCCACGCCGACGCCAGCGCCTTGGCGACCGTGCGCCGGCCGACCTGGTACCTGCGCTCCAGGGCCCGGCTCGACATCCCCGCTCGAGCGTCACGGCGGATCGCCGCGTACAACTCGACCTTGGACCGCGGCACCGGCGCCTCCTCACCATGAACGGCGCCGGGATACTCCTACCAAGCCACCTAGTGGTGTCAAAACTCATCGACATCACCTTCGGGTCCCAAGTGGTGGTGTCGCTACTGATCGACAAACGCGGTCGCTTTTCGTCGACAGAGCCAGGCATGGGTCTTCCTCCCCCGTCGCGTCAACGGCGCCGCTGATTTGGGTCGGTCTCGGCGGTGATCTTCGCCGCCAGCTCGTCGGGGACGTTGACGTAGGGCTCCAGCGACCGGCGGCTCTTGTGGCGCGACTTCGTCTGCAACGCAGCGTCGCCGTAGCCCCTGGCGCCCAGGTGGGAGAGCTGCGCCTTGCGGAAGGTGTGGGTCGGCCAGCCGGACCAGGCGACGACGAGCTCGGCCATGCGCCGGTAGCTGACCCTGACCAGTCCGGTGGTGGGGCAGACGTCGGCGGCGGCAGGCGCGCGGGCGGGGCCGGGCCGCAGACGGGTGACGAACAGCGGGCCGCCGGTGCGGCCGCGCAGCAGCCGGGGGAGGTTTCGCGCCGATCCTGACTGGAAGTAGACCCACTCGACGTCGCCGCCCTTGGAGGTTACCCGCAGGCGGCGGTTGTCCATGTCGAGGTCGGCGATGTCGGCCGACAGCAGCTCGGTGGCGCGGGCGGCGGTCTCGTACTGCAGCCGGGTGAAGACCTTCACCACGAGCGGGACGTTCTGCTTGGCCCAGAACCGCTCCAGCTCGACGGAGGTGGGCACGCGGGTCCGGTCGACCTTCACCCGCCGCCGGTCGAGGTTGAGCGTCAGGTCGCCGGCGCGCGCCATGGGCCAGCCGCGCCGGCGGGCGAAAGCCAGGAACGAGCCGATCACGGCCAGCCGCTGGTTCCAGGTCCGCGGCTTGGTAGCACCCCACAGGTCGGTGACCGCGACCTCGAGCTCGTCCGTGGTGACGGTGGCGAGCGGCCGGTCGGCGCCGAGGCGGGTGGCGAGCCGGCTCAGGTGCTTGCCGTACTCCCGGCAGGTCGTGGCGGCTAGGTCGGCCTGGCTGAGGAAGGCGTCGACCGCGCCCGCGATCGTTCGGTCTGGCGCTGGCCCGTGACCGCGCAGCAGCGGGACGACGGCTGCCGGCCTCTGTGCCATCCGTGGCTCCTCCTGGTCGAGTTCGCGGAAAACCTGCGTGCTTCGCCGGTTGGCCGGCGAGCGAGCGGTACTGCTCGCCGGAGCGGGCGGACCGGCGAGTTCGCGGAAAACAGTCTGTTTCCCGCGGATGACAGCAGCAGCGCTGAGCTGACGGCGCGGACCACGCTCGACCCCCCAGACGGCCCGCCTCACGCTTGCCGCTCCCGGCAGCTCAGCCGGTACTGGCGGAGCCAGCCACGCGGTGGGGAGGCCCGCGCCAGTAGGGCCTTGGGGATCGGCGCCGGGCGAGCTCGCGCCTGCGCTTTGGCTTGGGCTTGGACCGGGGTTGCGGGGGATGTCTGCTCACGGCCTTTCCATCGTTCCCACCGAGGTCATCAGCGCCGTGACGGCCGGTGTGGTGAGGCCAAGGTCGAGGTGGGTGTCCATGTCGAGGGTGAAGCGACCATAGGGGTTGACGTTGGACCAGAACAGCGGCGTCAGGCCGCGCCGGTCGGCGTCGGTGAGCCGCCCCGCCCACGCCGGGTCCTCCAGGACGCGTTCGAGCAGGATGGTATTGATGTGGACCAGGGCGCTTTGGAGCAGGTGCAGCGCGAGCATGGAGATTTCCTGGTGCTCGCGGTCGGGGCCGGTCAGGTCGCCGTCCTTGCCGTAGAACACTGTCCCGTTGGCCGAGTTCCACTGCTCGATGACCTGCAGGCCCTCGTGGATCTCGCGGCGCAGCGCCGGCGAGGCGAGGTAGTCGCAGACAAAGATCGTGCGGACCGCGCGGCCCAGCTCCTCCAGCGCCTGGTAGGTGGGGTGCTTGGGCCCGCCGCGGGTGAAGCGGCGCAGGACCTGCTCGGCCTCGGCGGTGCCCAGCCGCAGCGCCGTGGTGTACTTCACTATTTGGTCATAGCTTTGCGCGATCAGCTCCCAGCGGATCGGGCGGGTCAGCACCGGCGCGAGCCGGGTGGGGCCGGGCTGATCATCGGGCCGGTACAGCCGAGCGGCGCCGATGTTCTTCAACCTCGGCAGCAGCCTGAACCCCAGCAGGTCGGCGAACGCGAACCCGACCACGCTGGCGCCGTGGGTGTCGACGTAGTTGCGGTCGATCTCGGCCGAGGTGAGGTGCCGCAGCAGCCCCTCCAGCATCGCCGCGACCTCGCTGGCCGAACAGGACCGCAGCTGCGAGTAGATGCACACCGACCGCCGCTCGACGTGCCAATAGATCATCACTCCCGCGCCGCCGTACCGGTTGTGCCACTCGGTCATCAGGTTCGATTGCCAGGACCCGAACTTCTTGGAATCGCTGGCGCACGCCGTCCCCTCGCCCCACAGCCCGGTGTCACGCACCGCGAAGGTGGCGGTGACCAGCCGGGTGATGGCGCGGCGCAGGTTGTCGTGGTTGACGTACAGGCGCCGCACCCGCCGCAGGGTCGCCTCGGTCTCGCCATGCTGGTCGGCGCCGGTGGCCACCACCCGCCGCACGCCCATGTTGGTGCCGAGCCCAAACAGCACCAGCAGCAGCCGCTTGCGCAGCGTCGCGCGGTCGGTGATCTCCCGGGAGGCGACCGAAGCGAACTCCTCGGTGAAGCCGGTCAGGAAGTCGGCGTCCTTGAGCATATCGAGCAGGTCGATGGTGCCCCAGCGCCGCTCCACCTCGTCTTTGAGCGCCTGCAGGGTCGGCGGCTCCGGCTGCCGCTCCATCGGCGGGACCGTGACCCACGGCTCGCCGCGCCGGGTGGTGACCCGCACCCCGCCGGCGCTGCCGTCGCCAAGCGCACGGTCCAGCCGGCCGAGCGCCGCGCCAAGGCGCTGCCGGAGGCCCTCGATGAAGGCGGCCGCGTCCAGCGGCTGGCGGATCGCGGCGTAGTGAACGTCACGGTTGGCGTCGAAGTCCTGCGGCAGGTCCTGCTCTGGGTCGCGCCAGCGGTTGGCGCCGACCACCCAGACCTCGCGGCGGCGGATCGCCTCCCGCAACGCCTTGAGCACGCACAGCTCGTAAGGGATGCGCTCTACTCGGCCCTGCTCGTCGATGACCGCGTCCCGCCACCCGGCCGGGACGACGGCCTCCAGTGGGACCCGCTCGGCCGGGTCGTAGAAGCGGACCTGGCCGGGCCGGTCGGCCCAGTGTGCGAGGAGCTCAAGGGCGTCCATGACCGGCCGGAAGGCGGTGTTGTTACAGCGGAACTCAAGCGCGCCGAGCAGCTTGGGCAGCATCCTGCGGTAGTAGTTGGAGTAGGACGACCGTAGCACCGTGCGGACCTGCTGCTGGAACACCCGCTCGTTCGCTCTGGCCTCGCGGACCAGGTCCTTCAGGGTCTGCTCGCCGCCCGGGACCACCGGGTACAGCGCGGCGCGGACGGTCTCGTTGGGATGGTCCAGGGCGGCCTCGGCGAGGCTGAACAGGATGCCCTCTTTGCCGCGCACCCGGTGCAGCTCGGCGAGCAGCTCGCGCTCGACGCGGTGTTCGGCGCGGGCGTCGATCTTGTGGACGAGCGCGATCAGCAGGTCCACCAGTCCGTCGGTCAGCTCGGCGGTGCGTTGCCAGCACAGGCAGGCGAGCAGCGTCAGCCGGACCGGCCGGGGCGCGGCGCGGAAGTCCGACGGGTACATCCGGGCGGCCCGCGCCCGCCAGGCAGCGATCAGCTTCTCGGAGGCGTCGGCGAACAGCTCAGGCGGCAGCCCGACCGCGCGCACGCGCCGCAGCTTGCCGACCTCGCGCAGCAGTGTCTCCAGCCCGAGCTGCCCCGGGTCCTCCTTCAGCTCCGCCAACACCCCAGAGCCACCACCCACCGCGCCAGCCCGGCTCTCGTTCTCGCCCCGGGCTTGCTCCCCGCCGCCATCACCCCGCTGGCCCTCGCCGGCGTCGTCAGCGGAGTCGGCGGGGCGGTCGTCGACCAGTTCCTCCAGGCCCATGATCGCCTGGTCTGACGCCGCCAGCCGCGCCACGGTCGCCGCACAGAACTGCTGCTCGAACGCCGCGCGGGCACTGCCAAGCACCCGCTCGATGCGGCTGGGTCCCGGCGGCTCGAGCCGCTCGGCGCGGCAGCGGGCCAGCAGCGCCTCCCGCAGCCGCTCCTCGCCCAGCTCGACCGGGCAGACTTCCTCGGCCAGCCAGCCAACGAGCTTGTCCTCATCCCCGACGGTGCACTCCCGGAACCCGCGCGCCCGGCGGATCTGCGCCCGGTGGTACTCGATCGTGCGGCCGGTGAAGGCGTAGCGGGCGAACTCGGCCGGGGCGACCTTGACCTGCCCTGCCATGTAGTCGACCGCCTGCCTGGGGAGCTCGCCAGCGTGGCGTGGGAAGCGGCCCTCAAGCTCGAAGTACTTGAGGATCAGGCTGAAGCCAAGCCTTGTTGCGCCGCTCTTGTTGCCGACCAGCCGCCAGTCGTCCTCGACCAGCGTCCAGTAGGCGATCAATTCCTCCGGCTCCCACTCCCGCCGCACCACACCACCTCACCGCAGACGCCACATCGGCGCCGTGCGGATTCTGGCAGACGGACGCGACGGGTGCCTCGTTCGCGCAGAACCGCTCAGCGAGGAGTGCGACCGTTAGGTCCGCTACTTTGCGGCTGGTGACACGGACCCGAGCACTGGGCCGAGTACAACGGCGAGGTTGCTGCCGCCGCCGCTCTCAAGGTGTCGAGGAAGGTCCTTGTTACCCTGCGCAAGCTGGCCGCCAAGAATGACCCTGAGGAACGCAGAAAGGTTGAGGGGCCGATTCAGCGGCTTACCGGAACCGAGCGCAGCTGGGTCACAGCCGCCTTGCCCAGACTCACGCAGCAAGTGGCCGAGATTGAAGCTGGTTCCAGCCCCTCGAAACTGACAATGGGTCCTCCTGACCTCCCTCGCCTGTAGGCGCAGCCATGTGCGCTTTGGCGGCCTGCCTGCGCCCAGGGAAGTCCGCTCGATGTAGCGTCCCTGCGGTTATGCGCGGCGGCCGGACTGGTACGCGTGGGCCTGGTGGCCATGGGCGGTACCACGGTGGCCGCCAACGCCGCTGACACGGCTTCCTCAGCGTTGAGCGGCGAGGGCCTCCAGTGCCGGAATCGCCGCGATCTTCTCCCGGCGCAGATGCTCCCAGAGGATTCCGGGGGGCCGCCGCGGCTGCCCGCACCAGATGACCTCATCCGGGGTAGCGATGAGGTCGACCCGGAAGTCGTGGACGGTCTCGGGCAGAGGCTCATCGACCACCTGCAACGGATGCACCGTTGTGGTCAACACCGTGTTCGGGCGGAGCACGCCAGCCTCCACCAGGAACGCCACCTCCAGATCGGAGAAGCCTCCGCCCTTGCCGACACGAGCACCCTCGCGGTTCACCACCACGCTGCCGCAAACGACCAGGTCGACCGGGCGCAACTCGCTGGCCGCGACCTTGCGCCCGACCCTGGCCGCTCCTTCTTTCGAGGCCGCCTCCCACGGAGGGATGGTCAAGCGCTCGGGCTCCAGCAGGTAGAAGGGCAGTTCGTCGGCCAGGCGCGGCACCGCCATGTACAGCACCTTGCCCTCAGCGAGCGCCGTGGCGCGAACCGCTCGTTGCGCCTTGTCGGGGTTGGCCTTCACCACATAGGCCCTCTGCCACAGCGGCAGCGCCCCCAGCTGCTCGGCGGCGGCTTCAGCCCCGAGGAAGTTCGGGATCTTGCCGACGACGGTGCCCGGCGGCTTTGCCGCGCCTTCCCGCTCGAGTAGCGCCCAGATGCGGTTGCGGACCTCCTGCTTGGCACGCTCGATATCTATGAGGGCTTGCTCTGATTGGACGTTCAGTGGTCCGCACCTCCCTGGATCACGCCATCAACGCGAGCAACCGCTCGTTCAGGTCCTGCGCAAACGGCTCGTGGCGCCATGGGCGGAGCTCACGGACCGCCGCGAACGCCACGTTCAGCCCGCCCCCACCGCGGGATATCTCCAGCAGGTCGATCGCCCTGTGGAGCACTGCGACTGCATGGTCAAGGTCGCGCTGGCCGATGTGTGCGAGGGCCAGGTTCCCTAGGATGATTGCCTTCGACTTGTGACGACCTTGCAGTCTGCGCGCGGTGCTCTCCAGGATCGGTCCCGCCTTCGCACCGTCGCCAAGAGTGAGATAGCAGGAGCCTCGGACCCGTCCGAGCCGGTCAGAGGAGAAGAGGCCGTGGGCAGGATCGGCGGCCTGCATGGCCTCCAGATGTGCCTCGGCCGCGCCCAGGGCAGCCTCGCACTCTTTCCGCTCGCCCAACATCGCATGGCCCTCGCCGACATGCAGGAGCGCCAACCCTGGCAGAGCATGGCTGGTGCCATCGCCGGCGAGCGCAGCCGCTTGCTGCGCCAGTTGGAGCCCTGTCCGAGGATCCTGCTCACCGTACAGGGCGACGTAGCTCTTTCGAAGGCATGCGTACGCCTCCGCTATCGGGTCGCCGGCCTGGTCCGCGGCGGCAATCGCTTGGTCGTAGTAGCCGACGGCAGTTGCATGGTCGCGTCGCTGTGACGCATCCCAGACGAGCTGGCCCATGAGCGTCCCCAGCTGCGCCTCAACGAGCTGGAGGTCATGGCGGACCCGACCATCAGGGGCGTGCCTCCGAAGGAACGTGACCTGGCCGGTGCACTCTCCGGCTGCGGGAAGCAGCGAGGTCGAGGCGGCAAGGTCGTACTGCTTGGTAAGGGATTGCGCCCGCACGCGGAGATCAGCCACGGTCGTGAAGTCGACACTGCGCGGGTGTTGCATGACGTAGTCGAGCCGCTCGGCCACTTCCATGTCCAACGGTGGATCAGCGTCGCGCCTAGGCGCAGCGGACGCTCTAGCGCCTGGGCTCGCGAGCGGTGCCAGCAGCAATGCGCCGCCGGCAGCGAGCGCTTCGCGCCGGGACCAAGATGTCGGAGCCAACACGAGCCTCCCGTCGATCTCTACGATCAGCCCCAGCACGGTGCCGTCGTAGTTGACCAGCCCCCAGCAACCGCCAGTAGCGTTGGTGAGTTGTAGGGCGCTAGCCTCGGCCGCCTGTACGGCGTGGCTCCTGGTGGAGGGCTCGTTGAGGAGCTTCGCAGCAAGCCGAAACCCTGGGGCCAGATCGAGGTCGTAGCCATCCGCCGTGGCCACCAGGTCGGCGAGGTTGGCCCGCACTCGCCGTGCGACCTGTTCGAGGTAGGCCGTTGGCAGGTCGTCCCGGCTGCTGGCCGATCGCAGCGGGATGACCTTTGCCGAAGCAGCGTTCGCTTCCGTGTCGCCTCGCCTGGTCTTGCCCACAGGTCATCCGCCCTTAGCGCCCTGCACGCCCGATTTGAGCCTATAGGCGGGATCATACGCCTCAACGTGACTTGGCTCGCCTAGCTGGTTGCTCCTCAAGGAGTTGCCGCAACTCGGCCATCTCCTGCTCGGTGCGCGCTACCCGTTCCTCGAGCTCACGGATGCGTTCCATGGAGCCAGTCTCGGCACCGCCTTGCGAGGAGGCCTCCGGCCCCTCGGCTCCGCTGGCGCTCGGCGGTGTGCCTCGGCCAGCACGGGCGAACATCTCCTCGACGGGCACGTCCAGGGCGCGCGCCACGCGAGCGAGCGCGTCGTTCTTGGGGTTGGGCGCATGCCATTCGCCTTCGATGCGGCGACCGCCCTTGCGGAGGATCTGGAGCCAGATCCGCGAAACGCCTGCGCGCTTGGCTAGTTCACCGACGGTCAGCCCTGCTCGCTCCCGCAGTTGCTCTATCCACTCGCCGAAGTCCCTCCAGGCCGCTTCGTCCACGTCACCCTCGCTGAAGTCGTTCGCCCAGGCCCTTCGCGTATTCCACCACGAAGCGCCGCGGCCGTCAGCAGGAGGATTATGCTAAGCCGATAAGTGTCGATACTTGTTGACAACTAGCGATACTGGAGATTACGGTAAGGACGAAGGACGGCCTCGGCGGTAACCCGGGATGCGCCAACACCCCGGCGCCGAGGCCGCAGGTCGCATCGAGGTTGGGAGACCCGGATGCATGCTCAGGGTACCGCCTTGCCCGCTGAGCAGGGCATTTCCAGGCACGATCAGGCCCAGGACGAGCCGATCGCCTACACCGTCGCCAAGGTCGCGCGGCTGCTCGGCAAGCACCCCAACACCGTCTACGAGTGGGTGGCCAAGGGCGTGCTGCCCCACCAGCGCATCGGCGGCACGATCTACATCCCCAAGTGGGCGCTTGCCGACCTGTTCGCGCCGGCTGCGCTTGCCGAGTCCTCGCAGGCCTCACCCTCCGGCCGGGGTGAGGCCGCATGACCGCCGCCATACCCTCGCACAAGCGGTGCCTGCGCTGCCAGGAGTCCAAGCGGGCTGGGGCGTTCTACAGGCGCCGCAACGGCCGGCTGTCGGCCTGGTGTCAGGAGTGCACCCGGGACGCCTCGCGCGAGGCGTCCCGGCGCCGCCACGCCAACGCCGCCGCGCTGGAGCGGGCGCGCGCCGTGGACCGCGCCCGCCAGCGCCGCCACCGCTGGCTGCGCCGACCGCCCAAGGGGGGTGAGGCGGCATGACCACACGCCGAGCTACCGCCAAGGCCGACCAGGTCTGCTGGGTCGATGAGAACTGGGACCTGGTCAACGCCTCGGACAGGGTCAGCCGCTACGGCGCCTACCTGCGCGGCCACACCGAGCTGTTCGACCCCTGGGGCGAGGCCCCCGACGGGATCACCCAGGACCCGGGCGAATTCGCGATCGCGGCGTTGCGGGTGGCCAGCGGGCCGATCATGAGCCCCGGCTACGTGCGCTGGCACCCCAGGGTGCTCGACCACACGGTCGGCTACGGCGAGGACCCGGATCCGGGCCGGCTGGTCGTCAAGGTCACCCTGGCCACCTCCCTGCCGCTGTGGCTGGGCTCGCCGTGGTGGAGCTGGACCACCCACATGGGGCGGGACTGGTCGGAGCCGGACGAGGCCAAGCATGCCGCGCTGGCCGGTCCCGGTCGCCACCCTGCCCCGCCCCCAGCGGCCGGCCAGGCCGGGCGAGCCGAACCTGCACGACGCGAAGGCGTCGGTCGGGCGCTGGTCGAGGTGATCAACGCCACCGCCGGGCCGGTCCTGGCCAAGCTGGAGGGTGGTGAGGCGGCATGAGCGCCCTGCAAGCCCAGCAGATCACCGACACCGACCAGACCCTCCTGGACCTGCTGAGGGAGTTGTGCGACAGCGCGGCCGTCTACGCCCTGGGCCGGCTGGTGGAGCGCCGGCCCGACCTTGACAAGCCTCCCGAGCCGAGCATCCCCGTTCCCGCGGAGGAGGAGCTGCGGGTCAGCCTCGACCGGGTCGGCTTCGTCGCCTTCATCCAGCAGGGTCTCGCGCTGGCCGGCGACGTGCCGGTCGCCGTGGCGCTGCGGGCCGGCGCGACGTGGGCGCAGTTGGGCGGCGAGCTGCGGTGCACGGCCGCCGAGGCGCGGGAGCGCTACGGCCACCTGGCCTTGATCGCGGGTGACACGCCGACCGCCGGGGCCCGCCGCGCCGAGGGTGGTGGGGTGGCATGACCACGCCAGACGCCATCTCCGAGGCGGACCTCCGGGTCATCCACGCCGCAGGAGACACCGACCTCACTCCCTTCGCCGGCTACGTCGAGCCGGACGAGACCGGCTACGACGCCGCGCTGACCGCCCGCGACCTGATGTTGGAGCGACTGCTGCGCGCCCGCAGCCGGGACGCCAGGGCCGCGCTGGCGGTCGAGGCGGCCTGCCACGGCCTGACCGTGGAGGCCGACCTGGAGGATTTCGGCGGTGAGGTCGCGTGACCCCCGCGGAGCGCATCGCCGAGCTGGAGGCCCAGCGCGCCAACGCCCTTGAGGAGGAGAACGCGCGGCTGCGCGAGTTCAACGAGCTGCTGACCGACGCGCTGGAGCAGGCCACCGGCCGGCGGCTGCCTCGGGCGGATAGCCAGCACGGTTGCCGGGTCGTGCCGCCGCCGCGGCGCTGCCGGCCTGGGGGGAGGCAAGCCTGGTGAGCGGCCAGGCACCCTCGCTGGCCCCGCTGACGGCCGCGCAGCGCTGGCTGGCCGTGGCGACCGGCCTTGGCACCACCGGGCTGGCCGGGCTGGCCGGCATCGGCTCGTTCAGCGCCGTCGCCAGCGTCGCCCGCCACCACGGCTTCGAGCATCCGGGGCAGGTCCCCCTGGTCGTGGACCTCGGCATCTTCGCCCTGATCCTGGCCGACCTGCTGCTGACCTGGCTTGGAATGCCGTTTGGGCCGCTGCGCTGGCTGCCGTGGCTGTTCGTCGGCGCCACCGTCTGGTTCAACGCGGCGGCCTCCTGGGGCGACCCGCTCGGGATGGCGATGCACGCCGCCGCGCCGGTCCTGCTGGTCACCTGGGTCGAGGCGGTCCGTCATGCCACCCGCATGCGCGCCCGGATGGCGCAGCGCCGCCACATCGAGGCCGCGCAGCTTGGCCGCTGGCTGCTCGCCCCGGTCGCCACCGCGCGGCTGTGGCGCGTGCAGCAGCTGTGGCACGTCACCAGCTACGCCGACGCGCTGGCGCTGGAGCGGCGCCGCCTGCTGGCGATCGCGCGGATGCGCGCCGAGCACGGGCGGCTTTGGCGCTGGAAGGCGCCGGTGATGGAGCGGCTGGTGCTGCGGTTCGGCCTGGAGGCCGAGGCGGCAACGCCCGCGCCTCCAGCGTCCGACCTCGGCCAGATGCCTGCCACCCTGGCGCGCACCTTCTCCTCGCCGGTCCCGCTTGAGCGGCCCGCGCTCGCGGCGGCGCCAGCGGCTGCTTCCCGCTCGACCGTGCGCACCAGCGCCAAGGCCAAGCGTGGCGGGCGTACCGACAAGGCGCTGGAGTTCATCCACACCCAGCGGGCGGCCGGGGTGGAGCGTCCCGAGGACCTGCACATCGTGCTGCACCGCGACTTCGGCCTGGAGCGCACCCAGGCCCGCCGCTTCGCGGAGCGGCACTGGCCCGCCACCGACCCGTCGGGCGGCGACGGCGACGAGGCCGCGGAGGAGGGTGCCGCGTGAAGGCGAGGCACCCGACCTACCGCAACGGGACGATCGCCGTCTACACCCGCACGCTGTTGGAGCGCGGCCGAGTCGTCACCGTCTTCGATGTGTGGTGCGAGCAGCGCGACTGCCAGGACCGGGGCTGCTTGGACAGCTTCCGGGATCGCGGCAAGGCACACCGGCGCGCTGATCGTCACCGGCACCGCCTGCTCCCTGCCTACCACCACGGGGCCCGCGGCTACCAGCGGAGGCGGTCCGCGTGAGGCGCCACGGCTGCGGCTGTGCGGTGGTCGCCCTGTCCCTCGCGCTGCTGGTGGCCGGGTTCCTGCTGGCCGCCATCCAGACCGCCAGCGTCATCCACCCGCCGACCGTCACCACCCTGCCTGTCACGCCCTGAAAGGACCCGCCCGTGCTCCGCTGCATCGGCCGTCTCGGTCTGGTGGTGCTGGTCATCGCCACCACCGCCCTCGCGCTGGCCGTCTACGGCCACGCCGTCGTCCCGACGCCCTGAAAGAGGACCCTGCCCATGCCCAACCGCAGTGCCATCGACCAGAAGGCCCTGGCCAGCCTGTCCGCCGAGCAGGAGGCCGCCATGCGGCGGATCGGCGTGCTGCATCGCGTGCGCCGCGTCCTGCTGGCCGTCGCCGTCGTCCTGGCGGCCGTTGTCGCCTGGGCCGCGCTCCAGGCCCCGCCCGCCCCGCCCGCGCCGGCGCCGCAGCCCGCGGTCACCACGCCCGTGGCCTGCCCGCCACGCCCACCCGCCACCGGCCCGGCCGGCGGCTACGACCCGACCCCGGCCGGCGCCTACGACCTGGAGGACTGCTGACATGGCCCGCAGATCCGAAGCCATCCCGTTCACACCCGGCTCGGGCGGTGGGCGCCGGTTTGTCGCCCTCAAGCTCATCGGCCTGGTCGCCGCCGGCCTGGTGGTCGTGTGGTGGGCCAAGAGCCATCCGATGAGCCAGATCGGCTACATCGTCGCCGCGCTGCTCGCCATCGGCGTGGTCGCCCTGCTCGCCCAGCACCGCCGCAACGGCCGTCACCTGGTCCTGGTGGTCGTCGAGTGGTGCATGGTCCTGGCGCTGGCGAGCGTGCTGACCGGCGGTCCCGGGTCGCAGTTCCTGGCTCCCGACGCGTCGGCCAAGCCCGCCCAGCACGCCAACGACGGGCCCGCGACCGCCGGCGACGAGCCCGGCTCGATCGTCGACTCGATCTCCAAGACCTGCGACAAGTTCGACCTCTGCCGGGGCCTCCACCAGGGGTTCGACCAGTTCGTCAAGGGCAACGGCGACGCGCTGCGGTCCGCGATGAGCGTGCTATTCGGGAAGGGCCGGTAGCCGATGCGTCCGCGCGAGCGCCGGGGCGGCAACGCCATCCTCTGGCTGGTGGCCATCGTCGCCCTGGTGGTGGCCGCCAACTCGGGCCCGCAGCAGGCGGGCAAGGCGGCGGCGGGGGAGCGGGCCCGGAGCCACGTCGCCCCGGCCGTCTCACCCAGGGCCGCCCTGGCGGTCGCCTACGCCCGCTCCCAGCTCGGCAAGCCCTACCAGTGGGGGCAGAGGGTCCCGGCGCGTTCGACTGCTCCGGGCTCACCTGGGCGGCGTGGCGCGCGGCCGGGCTCGGCTGGCCGCGGATGACGGCCGCCGACCAGTGGCACACGCTCCGCGCCCACCCGATCGGCCGCTCCGCGCTGCGTCCCGGTGACCTCGTCTTCTACGCCCACCGCCCGGGCGACTGGCGCTCCATTCACCACGTCGGCCTGTACGTCGGCGCTGGCCGGATGGCGGAGGCGCCGCACTCGGGCGCGTTGGTCGGCCTCGCCTCCATCAACCGCGCCGGTTGGTTCGGCGCCGCCCGCCCGACCACCTGAGAGGACATCTCGACATGGCTGCCAGCTACTACGTCCGCCGCGTTCGCATCATCGAGCGGCGCCCGCTGCTGCTACGGCGTGGCACGCCGGTCGGCGCGGTCGCGTGGACTGGCCCGATCCGCAGCCTCCGCCGCGCCGAGCGTGAACG
>WNFV01006085.1_pt1 | contig 15746 bp, 6 predicted proteins | sample 5400101 | NCBI WGS metagenome assembly WNFV01 (sample SAMN13153361, study PRJNA577476) | soil metagenome | isolation source: 115 cm soil or saprolite under grassland replicate 1 | place: USA:California | collected 2016-06-15
CCGGCCTTGCCGCGGGCGCGTCGCTCGATCTCCGCTGCCGCCGGGGTTGCAGTCTGTCCGAGCATCTCGCCGCAGATCCCAACGGGACGGCGACGAGCGGCAACCTCCTCGGTCGTTGGCTCTCCCGCGGCGCGGTCCTCGTCGCCTCCGAGCGGCGCGGGCGCGCGAAGGCGAGCGCGACCATCACCGTGACCGGCCTGCCGGCCGGCGTCCGGATCACGCACGGATGACCTCGGTGCCACGCACCGGCCAGACGATCGCGGGCTATCGCGTCGAAGAGGTGATCGCAAGCGGCGGGATGGGCGTTGTCTACCGCGCGACGCAGCTTTCGCTCGGCCGCACCGTTGCGCTCAAGGTGCTGGCGCATCATCTCTCTGCGGATCCGGAGTTTCGGGAACGGTTCCGCCGGGAGGCCGCGCTGCAGGCGCGTCTCGAGCATCCGAACATCGTCACGGTGTACGAGGCCGGGGAGACCGACGAGGGACTGTTTCTCGCGCTCAAGCTCGTCGAGGGGACCGACCTGCGGCGGCTGATCGAGTCCGGTGAGCTCTCGCCCGAGCGTGCGCTTCGTCTGCTCGATCAGATCGCGTCCGCGCTCGATGCCGCGCACGAGGCGGGGCTCGTCCATCGGGACATCAAGCCTCGGAACGTGCTCGTCGACGGACGGGATCACGCGTACCTCGCGGACTTCGGCCTGACGAAGTCGAGCGATTCGGGCGGGCTGACGCGCACCGGCACCTACATGGGTTCCCTCGACTACGTCTCGCCCGAGCAGGTTCGCGGCGAGCAGGTGACAGGCGCGAGCGACCGCTATGCCCTGGCGGCTGTCTTGTACGAGTGCCTCGCCGGCGAGGTGCCGTTTCCGCATGACACGGAGGCGGCCCTGCTGTATGCGCATGTCTCGGAGCCGCCGCCCCGGTTGACCAAGCGCCGGCCGGACCTCCCACCTGAGCTCGATGCGGTCATCGCGCGCGGCCTGGCGAAGGAGCCGGCGGAGCGGTATCCCTCCGCCGCGTCGCTCGTCCGGGACGCGCAAGCGGCGCTCGCGCTCCAGCGTCCCGCCTCGACGATCCCGGATGTGCGCGACCAGCTTTCGCCCGGGCGGGCACGCTTCGGCGAGACGATCGTCGACCCCGGCCTCCTGCGGCGTGCGCCGGTCATCGCGCTCGAGCGGGAACGAGAGTCCCAGCCGTGGTGGGCGCTCGCGGCGGTCGCCCTGCTCTGTGCCGGCGTCGCCGTCGCAGGTTTCCTGCTCGGCCACTCCTGGACGCACGTGCGGCACTCCGCGGTGGGGGTGGCGGTTGCGGGCCCGATCCAGCTCTCCTTCCCCAATTCCGACTGGCGACCGGGGGGCGCGGTGCCGAACGGACTGAGAGATGCGCTCGCGCTCCGATCGCGCCGCGGAACGGGGACGCTCGTGGCGGGCTTCCGACCGAGGGTGGACGCGAAGACGCTGTGGCTCTCGGGATCTGCGGCGCCGAAGCAGCGGACGCTCGTGCGGCTTGGCCCCTACGACGCCCTTCGCTACGTGCAGCGCGGCGGGCGCGAGGCTGTCTCGACGTACGCGGTGCCGGTGGGTCTGGGCGCCGCGACGATCACGTGTCGAGGAACGAAGGAGGTGCTCGCGCGATGCGAGAGCGTGGCGACGACACTCTCCCTGCGCGGCGTCGCGCCGAGCTCGGTGGGGCCGGACGCGAGGTACGCGGCGGCGCTCCGCCTGCTCTTTCGCCGGCTCGACGCGGCACGCGCGTCCGAACGGAGGACGCTCGCCCGCGCGAAGAAGCCGGGCGAGCGGGCCGGCCACGCCGAGGTACTGGCGTCCGCCTTTGCGACCGCGGCCGTGCAGCTCGGCGGCATGCCGGCGAGGGCACGCGAAAAGACGTTCCACGTGAAGCTGCAGCGCGCTCTTGGCCGAGCGCGTGACGGCTACGTCTCGCTGGCCGCAGCGCTGCGCGCAGCGGATCACGATGCGTACCTCGCGGCGGCCAACGTGATTCGAGCCGCCGAGCGTGATGCGGATGCCGCGCTGCGCTCACTGCGCCTGCTCGATTACCGGATAGCGGGTTAGGCTCGCCCTTGTGAGGTTCGAGCACGTCCTCGTCGTCGGGGCGGGCCAGATGGGTGGCGGCATCGCGCAGGTCGTCGCCGCATCCGGCCGCCGCGTCTCGCTGCACGACGCACAACCCGGCGCGACTGATCGCGCCCTCGCCGCAATGAGCAAGAGCCTCGCGAAGCTCGCGGAGAAGGGCGGCGCTCAGCCCGACGAGGTCGTCGGACGCGTGCACGTCGTGGCGGACCTGGTCCCCGCCGACCTGATGATCGAAGCCGTCGTCGAGGACGCGCGGGTCAAGGAAGAGATCTTCCGTCGTGCCGACGGCGAGCTGCCGCCGGAGGCTGTGCTCGCGTCCAACACCTCCTCGATTCCAATCGCCTCGCTCGCCGCCGCCACCGGGCGTCCCGAGAAGGTGATCGGCATGCACTTCTTCAACCCCGTGCCGGTCCTGAAGCTCGTGGAGATCATCCGCGCCCGCGACACCTCTGACGAGACCGCCGAGGCGATCACGGAGCTCGCGCGGGAGCTCGGCAAGACGCCCGCGGTCGCCAACGACTTTCCCGGGTTCGTCTCCAACAGGATTCTGATGCCCTTCATCAACGAGGCCGTCTGGGCGCTGCACGACGGAGTCGCCGAGGCGGAGGCCATCGACACGATCGCGAAGCTCGGCTTCGCCCATCCGATGGGCCCCCTCGCGCTCGCCGATTTGATCGGTCTCGACACCTGCGTGGCGATCATGGAAGTCCTGCAGGAAGGCCTCGGCGACGACCGCTACGCACCCTGTCCGCTCCTCCGAGAGCACGTCGCGGCCGGAAATCTGGGCCGAAAGACCGGTTCCGGCTTCTACGAGTACTCCTAAGAAGGCATAAAAACCGCCTCTGTGCAGGGTTTTCGCAGCTAGAGGCGTCTCTATCGACGGGACTCAAGCCCGAAGCGCCCGCTGCCGACAACTGGTTCCAGGTACGGGAAAAGGGAGGTCTCGCGTTTTGCGGATCCTGCTGGTGGACGACGATCCTGCTCTTCGCATGTTGCTGAGAACGACGTTCGAGGTTGCGGACGTCGAAGTCGTGGAAGCGGAGAGCGCGCAAGCGGCGCGGAGAAAGATTCGCGCGGCTCGTCCCGACGTGATCGTCCTCGACGTCAACATGCCGGGAACGACGGGACTCGAGCTGTGCGCCGAGTTGAAGGGCGCCTCGGCGACGAAGGACATTCCGATCATCCTGCTCACCGGATCGAACGGGGGGACGGGCGCCGCGGCGAAGCGTGTCGGAGCGGAGGCGTTCGTGCGCAAACCCTTCAGCCCGCTCGAGCTGCTGGCGGTGGCCGAGCGCCTCGCCGGCGGCCTCTACGGCGTGCCGTACCGCGCCACGAGGAAGCGCCGCAAGGGCCCCGAGGAAGCGCTCCTCCTCTACGCGCGCGATCTCCGTCACATGCTCGAGCTCGAGCGCGGCCAGCGCGAGCTCGTGCAGAGCGCGTACATGCAGACCGTGTCCGCGCTGGCAAGCGCGTTGGAGTCGAAGGACACCGGCACCCGCGCACACTCCCAGCGGGTGCAGAGCTACGCGAGCGCTCTTGCGGATGCCGTCGGCGAGGACACCGTGACACGCGACAGGAGCACGCCGTATGGATTCCTGCTCCACGACGTCGGCAAGATCGGCATCCCCGACGGGATCTTGCAGAAGCCGGGTCCCCTCAGCCCCGCGGAGCGCCGCCGCATGCAGACGCACACGGTCCTCGGCGAGGCGATGCTGTCCGGCGTCGCCTTTCTCAAGGGCGAGGGTCTCAAGATCGTCCGGTCACACCACGAGCGCTGGGATGGACGTGGGTATCCGGACGGGCTCAGCCGCGACGAGATCCCGTTGGGGGCGCGGATCTTCGCCGTCGCCGACGCGCTCGACGCGATGACGAGCAACCGTCCGTACAGGCGGGCGCTGAGCTGGAAGGCCGCGCACGCGGAGATCCTCGAGCAGCGGAAGCGACAGTTCGATCCGGACGTCGTCGATGCATTTGTCTCCGTCGAGCAGGGCCTGCGGGAGATCCGGCGCGAGCTGAGCGCCGCGTAGCCGAGCGAAAGCTTGCGCTTTCGGTCGGATCTTGGATCGCCCGCTTCGCGACGAAACGTGCGCGGGCCGAGCCCGCGCACTCTCACCGGCCCGTGGTCGGCGAATGGGAGTTGGTCCGCGGGCGGTGGCGCTTCGCGTCCCCGCCCGGGTGAGTCCGGCCTCGAGGTAGAGCGGCCACGCCTGCTATACCCTCCGGCCCTTTGCGTCTCTGCTGAGCAAGGGTGTTCAGAGCGTGCGCGCGTCTATCATCGACTTCAGGTGGACTTCGAGCTAACGACCGATCAGCGTGAGGTTCAGGCGCTGACGCGCGAATTTGCACGCGCCGAGATCGATCCGTACGCGGCGGAGTGGGATCGCGAGCATCGCTTCCCGCGTGAGCTGTTCGGGAAGCTCGCCGAGCTGGGACTCATGGGTGCCTGCGTTCCGGAGGAATACGGCGGGGCGGGCGCCGACTTCCTTTCCTACATCCTCGTGCTCGAAGAGCTCTCGCGCGCCGACGCCGGCGTCGGGGTGACCGTTGCCGTGCACACGAGCGCGGTGTCCCTGCCGATCCTGTCCTTCGGCACGGACGAGCAGAAGTCCCGCTTCGTGCCGCCGCTCGCGCGCGGCGAGCAGCTCGGCGCATTTGCGCTCACGGAGGCGGAGGCCGGCTCGGATGCCGGCGCGTTGCGCACGCGGGCAGAGCCGAGCGGCGACGGCTGGACGATCACCGGCGCGAAGCAATGGATCACGAATGGACGCTACGCGGGGACGTTCTTGTTGTTTGCGCGCACGGACGCCGACACGGCCGGCGCGCGAGGGATCAGCGCGTTCATCCTCGACGCGGAGCACGTGCGCGTGACGCGTGACGAGGAGAAGCTCGGTCTCAACTCCTCCGTGACGAACGACATCGTCGTCGAGGGCGCCGGCGTCGGACGCGACCGGCTGCTGCACGAGGAGAACCGCGGCTTCCGTGTTGCGATGACCACGCTCGACGGGGGCCGCATCGGGATCGCCGCGCAAGCGCTCGGCATTGCCCAGGCGGGCTACGACGTCGCGAGGGAGTACGCACTGGAGCGGCGTGCGTTCGGCCACCGGATCGGAGACTTCCAGGCCATCCAGCACAAGCTTGCGAACATGTCGATGGAGATCGACGCCGCCCGGCTGCTGATCTATCGCGCCGCCTGGTTGAAGCAGCAAGGGCGCCGGCACACCGAGGAGGGTGCGAAGGCGAAGCTCTTTGCCTCGGAGATGGCACGGCGGCAAACGGCCGAGGCGATCCAGATCCTGGGCGGCTACGGATACACGAAGGAATTCCCCGTCGAGCGGTACTACCGAGACGCGAAGATCACCGAGATCTACGAGGGCACGAGCGAGATCCAGCGTTTGGTGATCGCGCGGTCGATCATGGGCCTGACGGAACGTTCGTTCGCGGTGCGCTGACGGTGGATCGCTCGATCTCTTTTATGTACACGCGCGCGCGGGACCCCCACCCAACAGGGTGGGGTGAAATCCCACCACCCTCGGGATCGACGATACCGGCGCTCGACGCAGCGGTCTGCGCCGATTTCGCGCCGATTGTCCGGAGGCCGCGGTGAGCGCGCGCCGGCGGCGCGACGAGCCCGTTCGGCTCACGCGCATCTACACGCGTGCCGGAGACACGGGCGAGACGTCGCTGGGCGACGGCTCGCGGGTGTCGAAGCTCGACGGTCGAATCGGCGCCTTCGGCACCATTGACGAGCTCAACGCGGCGCTCGGCCTCGTCCTCGCGGAAACCGGCCTCCCCGACCGGCTGCGCGGACCGCTCGAGCGGATCCAGAACGACCTCTTCGACGTCGGCGCCGACCTCTCGGTCCCCTTCGGCGTCGCCGACCGGCTCCGGGTGGAGCAAGCAGCCGTCGACCGGCTCGAAGGCCTGTGTGACGAGCTCAATGCGAGTCTGCCTATGCTGAAGAGCTTCGTGCTCCCGGGCGGAACGGAGGCTGCGGCGAGGCTTCACGTGGCCAGAACGACGTGCCGGCGCGCCGAACGCGAAGCGCTCGCCGCCAACGAGGCCCACGGAATCAACCCGATGGTTCTCGTGTACCTCAATCGGCTCTCGGACTTCCTGTTCATCGCTGCGCGCACGGCGAACGCCGCCTCGGACCGCGAAGAACCACTCTGGCGTCCGGGCGGCTAGCTTCTGTTGCTCGGCTTCGCCAGGAGCTTCTGAATCACTTTGGCAAGCGTCGCGGGCGGGGTCGACCGCGGGAGAACGATCGCCGCGCCGGCCCTCAAGGCCGCGGCCATTGTGCGCGGCCCGGACGCGAGCGCGACGATCTTCACCGACGGGAAGACCGTGTGCAGGTCGCGGATGAGAGCGAGGCCGAGCGAGTCCACGTCGACCACGATCACACGCACGTCGCGGTGGCGGCTCGCGGCTGCGTCGAACGTCGGCTCGACTCCGGAAGCGGCGACGAATCTCGGGTTGCGCTTGGTACCGGCAAGATCCCGCGTCGCCGGCCCCGCGAGCACGACCGCGACCCGCGGAGCGGGCTTGACGACCGGCGCGCGGCCCGTTCCGATCACACGGATCTTGATCGTCCGCGCAACGGTCTCGCGGCCGGCACGGGCCGTCCAGCGCATCGAGTACACACCGGAGCGACGCACCTGGCGCGGAATCCGCAGCCTCACGATCGAGCGTCCGGCCTTGACCGAGAACCGCCACGTGAACAGCTTGACTCGCCTCGGACTGTAGAACTCGGCGGTCACGCGCGCGGCGCGTGTCACGGACACACGCGCGGCGATCTTCTTGGTTGCCGCCGGCTTGAACTTCGGGGCCGTGATGACCTTGAAGACCAGGCTCGTCGACGCACCGCCGGGGGCAACCGTGAGGTCGATCGCCGACCCTTGCTCCGCGAGCACGAGTCCCTCCGGACCGGTGATGGTCCCGGCCTTGCCGGACCCACCGACGGTCAGATTGCCAAGGGTGAATCCGCGCGCCTTGAGGGCCACGTCCGCCTGATCGGGCGTCATGCCGGCGAGCGACGGGACCGGGAGCAGCGGCTGCGAGAGCTCGCTGGCGTTGCCCGCGAGATCGGTCTCCTTCAGGCGGAAGACGCGCGAGTCGCCGGCCTTCCAGCCGCCGATGGTCGTCGCCGTGTAGTCGGGCCCGTAGTGGCCGGCGTCCGTGGAGTCCGCAAAGACGGTGACGTAGTCGTAGGTGCCGCTGTTGTCCGCGCCCGGAAGCCACCGGATCGTCAGCCCGCCGGGACCTGCGAATCCCCGAATGTCCTGAGGTGCGCGCGGAGGCTCGAGATCGCGGAGCAGTGCGAACAGCGAGAGGTGCTTGGTCAGGACGTGGAAGCCGGCGGCGTCCGTGAAGAAGCCGTCGTCCCAACCGGCCGGCAGCGTTCCGGCAGTCGGCACACGGTGAATGACGCGCCAGTTGCCGCTCTCGAACGTCGCAGGCACGAGTCCCTTCTCCGTGGAGCGGAGCAGGATCGAGACCGGCTGGCTGAACTGATGCAGCTGTGTCCCGGCGAGCGCCCACCATGCCGTCACGTCCAGCGCCTCGGGGCCGGGCCCGAAGCCGTTCGTGAGCCCACTGGGAGCCGCGGCCGGTGCGACGCGCAGCACGATCCAGTCGCTGCTGGAGGTCGACCAGGCGCCGGCCGGCATCGTCACCGCGGCGAAGCCGTCCGCTGAGTCGAGAGTCGTGGACGATGACGAGCTCGTGTTCTTCTCGACGTAGGGCGCGGTGGAGCCGGACGAGGGCCAGACCGTGAAGTGGAGACGGAACGGCGTCTTCTTGCCGGCGGAATCCTGCAGCTCACCGGCGAGCGTGTGCGGACCGGCGCCGAGAGGACCGGTGCCGTAGGCGATGCTCGTCCCACTCACGACCGGCGCGACGGTCGAGCCGCCGTCGAGCGTGACGCCGACAGGCGTGGCCGCCTCGCTCGTCACGAGCGAGATCGAGCTCGCCGAGGTAACCGTCGAGCCCTCGGCCGGCGTGGAGGAGATGACCCGCGGCGCCGTGTTGTCGATCCGGATGCTCGCGACGACGTCGATGGATGTGTTGCCCAATCCGTCGGAGACCGTCGCACGTAGGTCATAGACACCGTCGGCCAGCTTCGTCGTGTCGAAGGGCACGCTCCAGGGCGCGCTCGTGTCATGGTTGATGTAGGTCCATGTTGCGCCGCCCGCCGGCGTCGCACCGAAGACGACCTGCGTCGCGCCACTCCCGCTCACCGTGGCATTCAAGGTGACCGCGCCCGAGATCGTCGCGCCCGGATTCGTGAACGCGATCGTCGGCGCCGTCACGTCGACGTCGACCGTCACCGTTCCGCCGGTGAACTCGTTGCCCGCCCGGTCGGTGATCACCGGCCGAAGGTCATAGCTTCCGGTCGCGACCGTCGTCGCGTCCCAGGTCGCACCGAACGGGGCGGTCGAGGAGGAGGCGATCTGCGTGAAGGAGCCGCCGCCGGTCGGCCGCAGCTCGTAGCGGACGCTGGCGACGCCCGAGCCGGCATCGGAAACCGACACGCCGAGCGAGACGCTCGGACCACCGACGGTTGCGCCGGACGCAGGAGTGGTAAGCGAGCCCGACGGCGCGGTGTTGTCGACGCGGACGTTGGAGCGGATGGAGCTCCCCGTCTGGCTGGTCTGATCGGTCGCGACGGCGCGGAAGTCATAGAGGCCGTCGGCGAGCGTCGTCGTGTCGAGTGACGTGTCCCACGGGAGGGTCGTGTCGCTGGCGATCGTGACCCAGGAGCCGCCGCCTGCCGGGCGTCGTTCGAAGTCGACCTCCGTCGTGTCTGGATCCGACGTGGCCGAGAGGGAGACAGTGCCGTTCAGGTACTGGCCCGGGTCGGCGAGCGTCGGCGTCGGCGAGACGTTGTCCACGGAGACGTTCCGCACCGCGGAGGTCGTACTGTTGCCCGCCATGTCCGTGACGACCACCTGGATCGTCGCGGCCCCGTCGGCCCCGGTCGCCGAGTTCCAGTCGAGGGAGAACGGGGCGGTCGTGTCCGTCCCGAGGACCGAGCCGCGGACGAGGAACTGCACCGAGGCGACCGGCGAGGTGGCGTCCGAGGCGGATGCCGTCACGGCGATCGTGCCGGTCACCAGCTGGCCCTCTGTCGGAGCGCCGACGGTTGCAACGTCCGGCGCGGTGTTGTCGACGACCTTATCTGGCAGGTTCGCAGTCGTGACGTTGTCCGCGTTGTCCGTGATCCGGATACGCAGGTCATAGTGGCCGTCCGGCACGGAGATCGTGTCCCAGCTCGCCGAGTACGGCGCCGGGCCGGTCGTGTCGGTCCCGATCAGCGTCCATGTCGAGCCGCCGGCGTCGGTGTACTCGAACGCGACCGACTGGATGCCCGACCCGTCGGGATCCGGGCTTGCGTTGAGCGTGACGGTGCCGCGGAGGTAGTCGGCCGCCGCGCAGGACGGGCAGACCGGCGGCGTGGCGTCGATCAGCACCGTGGCGCTCTTGACGGTCTCGATGTTGCCCGCGTTGTCGACCGAGAAGTAGGCGATCGTGTGCGCGCCGTCGTTGGAGCCGTCCGCAGGTGCAGGGATGACGACACTCGTGCCGACCGTGTAGCTCGGGTTGCCGTCGACGCTGTACTCGGTGACGTTGACGCCCGAGCCTGCGTCGTTCGCGGTGAGCGTGACCGTCGCGGCGCTCGACTGCCAGCCGCTCGGGGCGTTGTCGGTCGTGGCAGGCTTCGTGTTGTCGGCGAGGCTGGTGACCGGAGACGAGGTCGTCGTGTTGCCCGCCGCGTCGGTCGCGATCACGTGCAGCTCCACGTTGCCGTCGGCGACTGAGGTGGAGTCGAAGCTCGCACCGGTGGACTGCCAGGTCGCGCCGCCGGTGGTCGAGTATTCGTACGCCACGCTCACGACGCCGGAGGCGTTCGCGCCACCGGGATCGCTCGTGCTCGAGGTCAGATTGACGGAACCGCGCAGATACGCGCCCGGGTTGTTCATCGTGGCGTCCGGCGGCGTGTTGTCGACGAGCCGGTCGGCGACCGGGGTCGATGCGGCCTGATTCCCGGCCACGTCGTAGGCGACCGTGCGCAGGTCGTAGTGGCCGTCGGACACTCCCGTCGTGTCGAAGCTCGCCTGGAGGCCGTCCCCAGGCGTGGAATCGGTCGCGATCGTCGTCCAGGAGCCTCCGCCGGTCGGCGCCCACTGGAAGTCGACGTGGTCGATGCCGGAGCCGCCCGAGTCGGCTGCGGATGCGGTCAGCGTCTTGGTGGCGCGCAGGTACTGGCCCGGATCGTTCTGGCTCGTCGTGGGCGGCGTGTTGTCGATGCGGACGTTCGGCACCGCCGTCGAGGTCGTCGTGTTCCCCGCCACGTCGCTGACGACGACGTGCAGCTGGTAGACGCCGTCGGCGACGCCGGTCGTGTTCCAGATGAGCGAGTCGAACGGCGCCGAGTTGAGCGTCCCGATCGGCGCCCACGTCGTTCCGTTGGCGGAGTACTCGTAGGCGACCGAGCTGAGACCGGAGGCGTACCCGTCGGCCGGCGGATCGCTCTCGGACGAGGTCAGCGTCACGCTCTGGCGGATGTTGGCGCCGGGGTTGTTCAGGCTTCCTGCCGGATCGTTCGTGTCGCGATGCCACGTCCACGTGTCCGGCGTTGCATCGGTGTTGCCGGCCGGATCCGTCGCCCGGACCTCGAAGGTGTGCAGGTTGTCCGTCAGGCCGCTGACGTTGTGCGGGCTCGTGCACGGGGCGAACGAGCCGCCGTCGATCCGGCACTCGAAGGTGGAGCCTGTCTCGGACGAGCTGAACGTGAACGTCGGCGTCGCGCCATTGGACGGATCGGCGGGCTTCCCGACGATGGTCGTGTTCGGCGCCGTCCGGTCGACGTCGACGTTGCGGATCGCGCTCGAGGGATGGCCGGCGTTGTCGGTGGCCACCGCTGCGAGGGCGTGGTTCCCGTCCGTCCCAGGGATCGTCCAGGAGACGCTGTACGGGCCGGGCGCCGCGACCGTCCCGAGCGGGCTCCAGACACCGGAGGAGCAGTCGGTGCTCTGGTTCGAGCACTCGAAGAACTGCACCTGGGAGACGCCGCTGCCGCTCGGATCGCTCGCGGTCGCGGTGAAGCTGGTCGGACTCGGCAGGGAACCGTTGATCGCCGTCGCCGGAGCGGTGATCGAAACCGACGGCGGGACGTTGTCGACGAGAATGCTCGTGTTCTCCAGCGTCGTGCTGTTGGCTGCGTCGTCGGTCGCACGCGCACGGAGGTCGTAGAGGCCGTCTCCGGCGGGCAGCGCGGTCGTGTTCCACGAAGCACCCGTCGACGTATACGCACTCGGTGGGTCGCTGTGGAGCTTGTACGCGAAGCTGACCGGCGGGCTCGCCGGCGATGCATCGCTCGCGCTCGCCACGAGGCTCACCGTTCCGCTGACGACCTCGCCCGAGGTCGGGCTCGAGAACGTCAGCGCCGGCGCCGTGTTGTCGACGCGGGTGGTGATCGTCGAAGAGGTCGTCGAGTTGCCGGCGACGTCGGTCGCGGTCACACGCAGGTCGTAGAGCCCGTCCGCGCTCAGGGTCGTATCCCAGGTGGACGGCTGGCTGTTGAAGCTGCCGCCGCTCGGGGCGAGCTCGTAACCGACCGCTGCAATCCCGGAGCCACCGTCGGTGGTGTTCGACGTCAGGGTGACGCTGTCCCTGACCGGATTCCCCGGGCTCAGCATCGTCGCGCTCGGCGCCGTGTTGTCGATCCGGCGGTTCGAGACGATCAGGGCCGAGCCCTCGACGTTGCCGCCGACATCCGTCGCCACCGAGCGGAAGTCGTACAGACCGTCCGACACTCCGGTCGTGTCGAACGAGGTCGAGTATGGCGAGCTCGAGTCGGTGTCGATCGTGGTCCAGCTACCGCCGCTCGACGGGCGCCGCTGGAAGGCGACGGACGCGACGCCGGAGCCACCCGTGTCGCCGGCGCTCGTGCTGAGCGCGATCGTCTGGCGGAGATTCGTACCGGGATCGTCCTGGCTCGACGTGGGCGCAGCGGTGTCGGATTTGGCTTCGTTGGAGGAGGTCGCGATGGTCCAGTTGCCGGCGTTGTCCGCGAGGCGGTACCGGTATTGCGCGCACTTCCCGGATGCGAGCGTGTCGGGGCTCGTGGCCACGGCCCAGCCGTCGTAGGACGAGCAGCTGTCGTTCAACAGATCGCCCGTGCGGCGTTCGAGCACACCCGATGAGGCATTCACGTCGGAGTCGGGCCCGTTGTTCGTCGTGATCGCGAAAGAACCGAAGACGTAGACGTTCGGATAGGAGACGCTCACGCCGCTCGGGGCGGTGCGGTCGATCGTGATCGTGCGGACGTGCTGGCCCGTGTTGCTCGCCAGGTCGACGGCGACGGCACGGATCGCCTTCGGGCCGTCGAACGCCGGGGTTGACCAGGTGGCGGAATACGGCGCGGTGTTGTCCGTGCCGAACTGCAGCCACGAGCCGGTCGCGCAGGCGGCGCTCCCGTTCGAGCACTCGTAGAAATCGACGCGGTCGACGTCGGAGTCGGGTGTCGAAGCGGTGACGGTGTAGTTGTTCGGGTCGGACGAGCTGACGTAGGTCGTCGGCGCCGTGATCGTCACGCTGGGTGAGCCGAGGTCGACGGTCCAGGTGTGACTTGCCGGTGTGGCGTCGGTGTTGCCGGCCTGGTCGGTGGCGTGCACATCGAAGGTATGGCTGCCTTCGGTGAGGGCGGGGGAAATGGTGTGGGGGCTGGTGCAGGAGACCCAGCTGCCGCTGTCGACACGGCACTGGAAGCTGGAGCTGGGCTCGCTGGAACTGAAGCTGAAGCTGGGGGTCGCGTTCCCGGACGGGCTGGAGGGATTGGCATCGATCGTCGTGCCGGGAGCGGTCAGATCGACCGTCCAAGTGTGGCTTGCCGGCGTCTGGTCGGCGTTGCCGGCCTGGTCGGTGGCGCGCACGTCGAAGGTGTGGCTGCCTTCGGTGAGGGCGGGCGAGATGGTGTGGGGGCTGGTGCAAGAGGCCCAGCTGCCACTGTCGATGCGGCACTCGAAGCCGGCACCGGGCTCGCTGGAGAAGTTGAAGCTGGGGATCGCGTTCCCGGACGGGCTGGAGGGGCTGGCGTCGATGGTCGTGTTGGGGGCGGTCAGGTCGACGGTCCAGGTGTGGCTCGCCGGCGAGCCGTCCGTGTTACCCGCTTGGTCGGTGGCGCGCACGTCGAAGGTGTGGCTGCCTTCGGTGAGGGCGGGCGAGATGGTGTGGGGGCTGGTGCAGGAGGCCCAGCTGCCGCTGTCGACGCGGCACTCGAAGCTGGAGCTGGGCTCGCTGGAGCTGAAGCTGAAGTTGGGGGTCGCGTTCCCGGAGGGGCTGGACGGGTTGGCGTCGATCGTCGTGTCGGGAGCAGTCAGGTCGACGGCCCAGGTGTGACTCGCCGGCGAGCCGTCCGTGTTGCCAGCCGAATCCGTCGCGCGCACGCCGAAGGTGTGGCTGCCTTCGGTGAGGGCGGGCGAGATGGTGTGGGGGCTGGTGCAAGAGGCCCAGCTGCCGCTGTCGATGCGGCACTGGAAGCTGGAGCTGGGCTCGCTGGAGCTGAAGCTGAAGCTGGGGGTGGCGTTGCCGGACGGATTCGAGGGGTTGGCGTCGATGGTCGTGTCCGGTGCGGTGAGGTCGATGGTCCAGGTGTGACTCGCCGGCGAGCCGTCCGTGTTGCCGGCCTGGTCGGTGGCGCGCACGTCGAAGGTGTGGCTGCCCTCGGTGAGCGCCGGCGAGCGGGTGTGGGGGCTGGTGCAGGAGGACCAGCTCCCGCTGTCGACGCGGCACTCGAACGTCGAGCCGGGTTCGCTCGAGCTGAAGGTGAACGTCGGGGTCCCATCGTTCGATGGATCCGCGGGAGTGGAATCGATGCTCGTATCCGGAGCCGCGTTGTCGACGCGACGGTTGGCGACGGCGCTCGAGCTCGAGTTGTCGACCGTGTCGGTCGCGACGGCGCGCAGATCGTAGAGCCCGTCGGAGTCGAGCGTCGTGTCCCAGTTGGCCGTGTACGGAGCTGTCGCGTCGGTTCCGACAGTCGTCCAGCTCGACGTGCCGGCAGGCGCGCGCTCGAAGGTGACGAGCTGGATGTTCGTCTCCCCATCGGAAGCGGTCGCGCTCAGCGAGACGCCGCCGGCGAGCGGCGTGCCCGGATCGTCGAGCGAGACGGAGGGATCCCCGGTGTCGACCTTGGCGGTCGCGGTGACGGTGCTGGAGACGTTGCCGACGTTGTCGGCGATGGTGAAGGTGTAGCGGTAGCAGTGGCCGCTGGTGACGGAGGTGTCAGGGCTGGTGAACGTGCCCGGGTCGGCGCTGAATTCGAGCAGGAGCCGGCGGCGAGGTCACCTGTCTCGCGCGTGACCGTTCGAGTCGATGTGTCGATGCCCGAGCCCGTGCCGTCGCTTCCGTCCGTCAGCCCGAAGGTGACCGCTGTCGTGTTGAAGTACGGGGCGGTCGCGCCGGTGAGTGTGAGTGTTTGGCCGGTGGGGGCGCTGGTGTCGTTGCTGATGGTGATGGTGTCGCTGCCGGGGTTGGAGGCTTTGTCGGTGGCGGTGATGGTGCGTGCTGCGGGCTCGGCGGCGCCGGCGTTCCAGCTGTAGTCGACGGGTGAGGAGTAGGGGGAGCTGGGGTCGGAGCCTCCGCTCGAGCCGGCCCAGCCCGAGAGGGCTGAGAGGTCGGGGAAGCTGACGGCGCTGACGGCCGTGTCGGTGTCGCCGGCGCTGGCGTTGAGGCGGAAGGAGCCTGCGCCGGTGGAGCGGAAGAAGAGCGTCTTGGAGCCGGCGTCGTAGTACTGGTTGCCGTTGCCGCTCAGCTCGCTGGGCGCGTCGACCGAGACGGTCGGTGCCTGGGTGTCGACCTTGGCGGTGGCGCTGACCGGGGCGGAGACGTTGCCGACGTTGTCGGCGATCGTGAAGGTGTAGCGGTAGCAGTGCCCGCCGGTGACGGAGGTGTCGGGGCTGCTGAAGCTGCCCGGGTCGGCGCTGAAGCTGGAGCAGCTATCGCCGGCGAGATCACCGGTCTCGCGCGTGACCGTGCGCGAGGAGACGTCCAAACCGGACCCCGAACCGTCGTTGCCGTCCCCGAGCGAGAAGCTGACCGACGCCGAACCGTAATAGGGCGCATCCGCACCCGTGAGCGTGATCGACTCACCCGTCGGAACAGCCGAGTCAGCAGCGAGCGTGATCCCGGCGCTGCCGTCGATCGACGCGCCGTTGGTGGCCGTGATCGAACGCGCTCCCGGAGCGCCTGCTCCGGACGTCCACGCGTAGTCGACGGTGGAGGAGTACGGACTCGTCATGTCGGCGCCGCCCGTGGATCCGGTCCAGCCGCCGACCGCGGAAACGTCCGGGAAGGCGACCTGCGCGACTCCGGACTCCGGGTCACTCGCCGTTGCGTTCAGGGTGAACGAGCCGGAGCCGCTCGGGCGGAAGAACTGTGTCTTCGACCCGGCGTCGTAGTACTGGTTGACCGCGCCGGTGAGCTCGATGGGATCGGTGACGCTCACGCTCGGCGCGTCGGTGTCGACCTTGGCGGTCGCGGTGACGGTGCTGGAGACGTTGCCGACGTTGTCGGCGATGGTGAAGGTGTAGCGGTAGCAGTGGCCGCTGGTGACGGAGGTGTCAGGGCTGGTGAACGTGCCCGGGTCGGCGCTGAA
>WNFV01014293.1_pt1 | contig 15740 bp, 15 predicted proteins | sample 5400101 | NCBI WGS metagenome assembly WNFV01 (sample SAMN13153361, study PRJNA577476) | soil metagenome | isolation source: 115 cm soil or saprolite under grassland replicate 1 | place: USA:California | collected 2016-06-15
CGGGCAGGTCACGCGTCTGGTTGATCTCCCAGAGCTCCGTGAAGCGGCGAACCTGGCGTTCGAGGTAGCTCCCGGGACGGATGAAGTCGGCGACCCCCGGGACGTTCACGTCGACCGCGTGGATCTCGACGAGCGCGTCCACCAGATCGAGGCCGAGCTTGTGCCGGGCCTCTTCCGTCTCCAGCCCCGGTGGGAGTTCGCTCGTGACGACGTGACCGTCGAGGAAATCCATCACGTAGAACGGGACGCCGATCACGCTCTCGTCCTCGCAGACGGCGCGGATCGCCGGCAGCCTGATCCCGTGGGGAGCGAGCGCGAGCTGCAGGCGCGCCTCGCGGACCATGTCGTGCGCCGACGGGGGCAGGGGTGGCCGCGGCGGCCGGCGGAGTACGAAGCGCCCCTCGTTGCGCTCGAGCAGGAACGAGAAGTTCGATCCCCCGCCCTCGCCGATGCGACTCGCGCGGACTGGGCCGGAGCCGAGCCCGTGCTCGTCCAGGAACGCCTCGACGTTCTCGAGGATCAGGAGCGGCGGCTGCGCCGCCGTCACCAGGCCGACTGGCCGCCGTCGACGACGAGCGTCTGCCCGGTCACGTAGTCCGACGCGGCGGAGGCGAGGAAGACGACGGCGCCCTTGAGGTCGTCCGGACCGCCGAAGCGGCGCAGCGGAATGTGCTGGAGGTAGGCACCAGGCTGCGCGTCCAGCAGTACCTTGCTCATGTCGGAGGGGAACCAGCCGGGTGCGATCGCGTTCACGTTGATCCCGTGTTGCGCCCACTTCGTCGCGAGGTCGCGGGTAAAGGAGATAACGCCGCCCTTCGAGGCGTTGTAGGCGACCGCGTTCATCAGCTCCGGCGGCCCGCCGATGAACGCGGCCACGGAGGCGATGTTCACGATCTTGCCTCCGGCCTGCTCGATCATCACCCGGCCTGCGGCCTGCGACCAGAGGAAGACGCCGGTCAGGTTGACGTCGATCACCTTCTGCCAGCCGTCCAGCGGATGGTCCTCGGCCGGAGCACCCCAGGACGTGCCCGCGTTGTTGACCAGGATGTCGATCCGGCCGAGCTCGGAGCGGGTTCGGTCGACGACCGCCTGCACCTCGGCCGGGTCGCGGACGTCGCAGCGCAGGCCAAGCGCGCGCACGCCGAGCCCGCGGAGCTCCTCCGCGCCCTGCTCGCAGCGGTCGGCGTGCCGGGCGCAGAGAACGAGGTCGGCCCCCATCTCGGCGAGCCCGTCGGCCATCTGGCGCCCGACGCCGGTGGCGCCGCCGGTGACGATCGCGACCTTCCCGGAGAGGTCGAAGAGCTCGCTCGGCCGCGCCATCAGAGCACCGAGCTCATAACAAAAGCTCCGCCATCGCCCATAGCGTCGCACGATCGTGGGTCTGGACGAGCAGGGTCGTCACGCCGGACTCGCGCCAGGCGTCCAGCCGGTCGGCGATCCGCTCCCGGGGGCCGACGAGGGCGACCTCGTCGACGAGCGTGTCGGGGACGGCGGCGATCGCCTCAATTTTCTTGCCCGCGAGGTACAGCTCCTGGATCGTCGCGGCCTCGGCCTCGTAGCCATAACGGGAGATCAGGGCCGTGTAGTAGTTCTGCCCCTTCGCGCCCATGCCGCCGACGTAGAGGGCTAGGTGTGGCTTGACGAAGTCGCGGCCGGCCTGGACGTCGTCGGTCAGCGCGACGGGCACGGAGAAGGCGGCGACGTCGAAGCCGGGCTTCGCGGTCGCGAGAGCCCCGCCGAAGACCTCCTGCAGGTGTTCCGGCGAGACCCACACCGGCAGCCAGCCGTCGGCGATCTCCGCGGCCAGGGCGACGTTCCTGGGGCCGATCGCGGCCAGGTAGATCGGGATCTCATCCCGCAGCGGCCGCATCATCAGCTTCAGCGGCTTCCCGAGCCCGGTCGCGTCTTCGGCCGCGTATGGGATCGCGTAGTGGTCGCCCGTGTGCTCGACGAGGTCGCGGCGGATCGCAGCGCGGACGATCTCGACGTACTCGCGTGTGCGCCCAAGCGGCTTGCCGAACGGCTGGCCGTGCCAGCCCTCGGCCACCTGGGGCCCTGACGTGCCGAGCCCGAGCAGGACGCGCCCGCCGGACATCAGATCGAGCGTCGCCGCGGTCATCGCCGTCATCGCGGGTGTGCGGGCGGGGATCTGCATGATCCCCGCGCCGAGCTTAAGAGTGGTGGTGGTGGCGCCCAGCCAGCCCAGGACGCTGACGACGTCCGCGCCCCAGGCCTCCGCCGCCCACGCCGAGTCGTAGCCGAGGCGCTCGGCTTCCTGCGCGAGCTCGATCAGCTCGGTCGGGTTCGTTCCCGGTGGGGCGTACCCCATGGCGAATCCCAGGCGCATTCATGCGATGCTAAACGGGATGGGCGTGACGGAACTCGCCGCGACGGATGAGTACGCGGACCTCCGCGAGGCGTATCGCGTGTTCATGGACGAGCACGTCTACGGGGCCGAGCCCGCGCTGGCCCGCGAGGACGACGCGGCGGACGCGCTGATCGCGGAGCTGCGCGCACGGGCGAAGGCCGAGGGGCTGTGGGCACCGCACCTGCCGCGCGAGGCCGGCGGGACCGGCCGGGGCTTTCTCGCCTACGCCCACCTGAACGAGGAGATCGGCCGCAGCCTCTGGGCCCAGCTCGTCTTCAACTGCCAGGCTCCGGATGCCGGGAACGGCGAGATCCTGCACCTGTTCGGCACCGACGAGCAGAAGGAGCAGTTCCTGCGGCCGCTCGTCGAGGGCACGACGCGCTCCTTTTTCTCGATGACGGAGCCCGAGGTGTCGGGAGCTGACCCGACCGGACTGCGGACGACCGCGGTGCTCGACGGCGGCGAGTGGGTAATCGACGGGCACAAGTGGTTCTCGTCCGGCGCCGAGGGGGCCGGCTTCGGGATCGTGATGGCGGTCACCGACCCGGACGCCGAGCCGCACCGGCGGATGAGCCAGATCCTGGTGCCCGCGGACACGCCCGGAATCGAGATCGAGCCGATGCCGGTGTCGGGTCACCGCGGCCGGGGGTGGTCGACGCACTGCGAGGTCACGTACACGGGCGTGCGCGTTCCGGCAGAGAACCTGCTCGGCGAGCGCGGCGACGGGTTCCGGATCGCGCAGAAACGGCTCGGCCCGGGGCGCATCCACCACGTGATGCGCTGGCTCGGGCAGATGCAGCGGGCCTTCGACCTGATGTGCCGCTACGCGCTCGAGCGCGAGGCCTTCGGCGGCCCGCTCGCCGGCAAGCAGACCGTGCAGAACTGGATCGCCGACTCCGCCGCCGAGATCCAGGCCTGCCGGCTGATGACACTCGACGCGGCGGACAAAATCGACCGCGGCAGTGAGGCGCGCGTCGAGATCTCGCTGATCAAGTTCTACGCGGCACGCGTGTTGAACGAGGTGATCGACCGGGCAGTGCAGGTGCACGGCGGCCTAGGGCTGACCGACCGGACGCCGCTGGCGGCAATGCTGGCGATGGCGCGCGGGGGTCGGATCTACGACGGCCCCGACGAGGTGCACAGAATGGTCGTCAGCCGGCGGATCCTGAAGGAGTACGGCTCCGGCGGAACCTGGCGCTTCTCATAACGCAGGCGGCCGGTCCTTCCTCAGTTTCAGCTGAATCCCTCGTTGTCGGCGGCTGCCCTGAAAGTCCCCCTTCCCAAATTCGAGGTCGCGTACTAGCATCCCCGCCACAGGTGAGCCGGAGCGCAGTCAGACTCCGGCTCTCTTGCGTCGCAGGTAGGTACAACCGACAACCCGCCAGTTGCGCGAGAAAGCCGAGGGCGCGTGCTCACCGTCGATATCGCTCTCCCCGAGGTCGAAGAGCTCCAGAAGCTCGTGCAGGGCGGCCTCGAGCGAGGCTTCCTCACCTACGACGAGATCGTCGCCGGGCTCGAGGACGTGGAGCTGACGAAGGAGCAGGTCGAGGACTTCTACACGTATCTGATCGACCACGGAGTCGAGCTGATGGAGGGCGAGCAGCACAAGCATCCGCCCCACGAGGAGCCGGCGCTGGCGGAGGAGGAGAAGGGCCCGAAGCTCGACCTGACCGTCGAGCCCTCGCTGGATTCGCTCCGTCTCTACCTGCGCGAGATCGGCAAGGTGCCGCTGCTGACCGCCGACCAGGAGGTCTACCTGGCCAAGCGGATCGAGCGCGGCGACATGTTTGCGAAGACCCAGATGATCGAGGCGAACCTCCGCCTCGTCGTTTCGATCGCGAAGAGCTACCTCGGGCGCGGCCTCTCGTTCCTCGACCTGATCCAGGAGGGTTCGCTCGGCCTGATCCGCGCGGTCGAGAAGTTCGACTACCGCAAGGGCTACAAGTTCTCGACGTACGCGACCTGGTGGATCCGCCAGGCGGTGACCCGCGCGATCGCCGACAAGGCTCGCACCATCCGCATCCCCGTGCACATGGTCGAGAAGCTGAACAAGGTCGTGCACATCGAGCGGCAGCTCGTCCAGCGCCTGGGCCGCGAGCCCCGCCCGGACGAGATCGCCGAGGAGCTCGAGATGACGACCGAGGAGGTGCGGGACATCCTGCGGATGGCGCAGCACCCGGTCTCGCTCGAGAAGCCGATCGGCGAGGAGGAGGAGTCCGAGCTGGGCGACTTCGTCCAGGACGACCAGGCCGAGTCACCCGACGAGCAGGCCTCGCTCTCGCTCCGGCGCGAAGACATCGAGCGCGCTCTCGACTCGCTCCCCGAGCGCGAGCGCAAGGTGATCGAGCTCCGCTTCGGCCTCAAGGGCGAGCAGCCGTGCACGCTGGAGGAGGTCGGGCGTGCGTTCGGCGTCACCCGCGAGCGGATCCGGCAGATCGAGAACAACACGCTCAAGAAGCTGGAGTCGCTGCCCGAGGCGCAGGGCCTCAAGGACTGCGTCTAAGGAGCGGTCGGCTCGGTCGACTCTTCCGAGACGCGCCCGAGCGGGACGAACAGGCGGCAATGCGGGCACTTGAAACCGTGGTAGCGGGCGGCCGGCCCGGACAGGAGCTCCTCGCGGAAGGACTTGCCGCAATGCGGGCAGCTCACTTCGTAGACCGTCGCCTGGGCGGGTTCGTCGGCCACTCCTGCGACGGTAGCAGCAGCGTCGATCCCCCGTCCGGGCGATGCGGGCCGGCGCGAACTTGTTTACCGTTGTCAGAGGATTCGACCCGCCGCCGCCGAACGCTGCGACACCCGGGGCGGACCGTCCCCGCCGCACGGATCGGCCGCTCCGGGAAAAACCCCAAATGGGTTATGACGGCTGTCATACTTGGAGACCTGCAACGCTGGAGAACTCAGGGAGAGGGAGGCGGCGAGCCGCACACCCGCCGCCAGCCCGTGTTACGCGTGGGTCAGGGCCCGATCGGGCCCCAGCCGCCGATGAAGAGCGCAGAAGCAAACAGCGCCGAAATCGTGCACGCCGCGACGAGATACCGCATGGTGGGACCGTCCTTTCGAGATCGAATGACAGTCCCGGGCCCGGGTTGACAAGAGTTTACAAGGGAGCGTGAAAATGTCCAAACGAGGTGGTTGGCCACACGTCGATGACCCTGTTTCGGTCGGGAGGCGCCTGAAGGACGCACGGCTGGCGGCAGGGATGAGCCAGCGGGAACTCGCCTTCCAGGGCTGCACGGCTGTCTACGTCTGCCGGATCGAGCGCGGCGACCGCGTGCCCTCGCTCCAGGTCCTGCGTGAGCTGGCCCGTCGGGTCGGCGTTTCGGAGGAGTATCTGGCAATGGGCTCGGAAGCATTGGACGAGACGGATCCACTGCTCGATGCCGACGTCACTCTTCGCCTCGGCCAGTTCGAGCTTGCCGAGCATCTCTACACCCAGGCCCTCGAACGGCCGATCGATCGGGCCCACCGCGCCCGTGCGCTCGGCGGGCTCGGCGAGATCGACTTCCACGCCGGCAGGCTGGACGACGCTGTCGGGCGGCTCGAGGAGGCGCGCGCGCTCCTGGCCGAGTCGATCACGGGCTATCCCGAGATCGTGGACTCGCTCGCGCGCGTGTACTGGATGCGGGACGAGTACGAGGTCGCGATCGCGGTGCTCGAGGAGGCCCTGGGCTTGGCTCGAAGCCGCGACGACGAGCAGGCGGAAACGCGGTTCTCGGTTCTCCTCGCAAATGTCTTGATCGACAGCGGCAGTCTCTCGTCGGCACGGGAGCTGCTCGGGAAGATTCTCGCCAAGACGGCGAAAGTCACCGACCCGATCCTTCAGGCTCGGCTCTACTGGTCCCAGTCGCGCCTGCACTCGGCCGAGAACAACCCCGAGGTGGCCCTGCGCTACGCGCGCATGGCGCGGGCCGCGATCGAGCTCACCGATCACACCGCCTACGCGGCGAGGGCGCACCACCTGCTGGCCTACATCGAGCTCGAACTGGGAAACGCTGCGGAGGCGCTCGAGCTGCTCGAGAGCGGCTATCCGCTCGCGGTTTCGAGCGGCGGTGCCGACGCGCGCGGACTCTTCCGCCTCGAGAAGGCGCGGGCCCTTGCCGCCCTGGGCCGGGACGAGGAGGCGGTCGTCCTCGCGACCGAGGTCGCGGCCGAGCTTGCCGAGGACTCCCCTGAGCAGGCAGGCCGCGCCTGCGCGGTGGCCGCGGACGTCTTCGTGCGCTCCGGCGAGCCGACACGAGGGCTCGAGCTCTACGAGCGCTCGATCGAGCTCGTCTCGGAGCGGCATCCGGATTTCGTTCGCGAGGTCTACGGGAAGATGGCCGAGCTGCTGGAGGCCGACGGTCGCAAGGACGAGGCGCTCGAGCTGCTCAAGCGCGCGGTCGGGCTGCAGAGCCAGGTTCCCCAGGGTCAGGCTTAAAGCCTGTCCCTGAGTCGAGCAAGGAGGGCTTAGACTCGCTCCGTGCTGACCCGGCTCGGCCTCTACAAGCTGCTGGGCGAGAACCCCGAACGCACGTGGCCGTTTGCGCGCCGCTTCGCGAGGCCGATCACGAACCTGATCGCGCCGAGCTGGGGGTACGGCCACGAACGCATGCCGGAGGCGGGCGGTGCGGTTGTCGCCTCCAACCACTTCTCCGAGGTCGATCCGGCGGTGCTCGGCCTGCACTCACGGCGGGCGCTCTACTACATGGCGAAGATCGAGCTCCTGTCGGTGCCGATCGCCGGCGAGCTCCTTCACTGGACGGGGGCCTTCGCGGTTCGGCGGGGTGAGGGCGACCGCGACTCGATCCGGGTCGCGAGGTGGGCGGCTCGCGAAGGGCACGTGGTCGGGATGTTCATGGAGGGAACGCGCCAGCTGCGCGGCTATCCGGGGCCGATGCACGCGGGAGCGGCGATGGTCGCGATCCAGGAGGAGGTGCCGGTCGTCCCGTGCGGGATCGATACGTTCGGCTGGGGCTTGCGGAACCGCCGAACCTGCTGCGTCGTCTGGGGAGAACCGATTCGGCTCGACCTCCCCCGAAACGGCAAGGGCTACAAGGAAGGGGCGGTAGTGCTCGAGGAAGAGGTGGTCCGGCTCTGGCGGATCGCCGCGCAGGCCGTTGCCGACGGCTTCCCACGGGAGCTGCCGGACGGATCTCGCCGGGCGCGGGCGATCCGCTCCCGTGACTTCATCACCTATCCCGAGCTGTCGGCCTGGCCCGAGGAAGACTGGGCGGCCGGGCCGCTCGGCCCCGTCTACAAAGCTTCGCGGAATTCTCACAGGCACCTGACCCCGCCCTAACGAATTTTTTCCAGGAGGGGCTGAAACTCCGCAGGTGCAAGCTCGTCCAGACCAAGGGGGGTCGATGAGACGCTATGCCATCGTCGCCGTGACGACGGCGCTCGGAGTCGGCGCGGTCGTGGCCGCCGGCGCCGGCGCATCGGCGTTCGGGTCGCAGGGCAGCTCGAGTTCGTTCGCGCGCGTAGCCAACCAGGTGAAGCCGAACAAGGATTCCAAGCCGGTCAAGTCGCTCGCCCGGCTTCGTGGGTCAACTTCGTCAGCGGCTGTCGCTTCAGTCACCGGAACACCGACGACCCGATCGTGTACCCGGGTCAGCCCGGCAAGTCGCACGATCACACGTTCATCGGCAACGACACGACGAACGCGTTCTCGACGCTGACCTCGCTGCTCGGCCAGAGCTCGTCGTGCCGGCGGCCTGGTGACATGGCGGGCTACTGGGTGCCGACGCTGATCGACGCCGCCGGTAAGGCGATCACGCCGCGCTCGGCGACGGTGTACTACCGCCGCCACACGCTCGACCCGGTGCAGCCGTTTTCGCAGGGCTTCAAGCTGATCGCCGGCAACCAGCAGGGGCTGGCTCTGCACGTCCAGTTTCCGAACTGCTGGGACGGAGTCAACCTCGACAGCCCGGATCACCAGAGCCACATGGCGTACTCGGGCCACGCCGACCTTCAACGCCTGGCGGCAGGGGGTGCTGACGGCGCTCGTGAGGAGATGCCTGAACGGCCTGCGGCACTGCCAGCAGAGGTTCTAGCTTCAAGGGGACGATCAGCGGAGGGCTCGCCGTGAGGCGGGCTCTCCGCACTCGTGCGGCCGGATCCCGTCACATGCGCAGAAGGCGCGAGCGCCGGAGCCGCGCGACGAGCAGGACGAAGCCGATCAGCACCGGTACGCCTAGGGCGAGCGGGACGATGCCTCCGGAGTTGAGCGTCCGGCGGTCGGTGATCGCGATTCGCAGCGTCGACCCGGTTGTGGGTCGAACCGGACTTCCGTCGGCGTGCAGGACGGCGACGTACACGCCGATCGAGCCCGCGTTGACCGCCTTGAGCCTCCAGGTGAGAGTCGTCGAGCCGCCTGCAGGGATCGGCGCGAGGTAGCGCGTTCGATGCGACGACCAGGCCTCCGGGTCGACGTAGACGCCGCTCCGCAGGCTGAGCACGTTGAGGTGGGCGACAAGCCCGCGCGCCGGCGCGCCGCCGTGGTTGGCGATCCTCGAGTGGAACGTGAACGTGTGTCCGAGCTTGGTCGAAACCTGCGTGCGGTCGACGGACACGGATAAACGGTTGCCCGCGGCGGCTGCCGGAGCCGCGAGGAGCAAGAGAGCCACGACGATGATCGCGAAGCGCCGAGTCATTCCGACGGGCCGCCTTTCAGTCGAACGAATCTGGAGCCGAGGGCAAGCGCAGCCGCCGGCAGCACGACGGCGGCAACGGCCGGCGAGAGCAGCCAGGAGAGGTCCTCGGTCCAGCCTCGGCCGTCGACGAGGATCTTCCCGACGTAGTGCTCGCCGGCGGTGATCGGATCGATCCGCAGCAGCAGGTTTCCTAACCAGCCGCTCTGGGCGCCTGACGGCAGCTGGGTCGGCGTGAAGAGGGCGAGCAGCAGGAGCAGGCTCGCCGAGAGGCTCACCCGGTTTGACGCCGCAAACATGCTGATCAGCAATCCGAGCGAGGCGAGAGAGAGCGCGAGCAGTGTCCCGACCACCGCTCCGGTGACAACCGTGTCGGCGACGATGCCGACGCCCCGGCCGAGGAACCAGACGTAGGGCAGGGTGATGCCGAACGCGGCCAGCCAGAGCGACAGCGCAGCCAGCAGCTTGCCGAAGGTGAGCTCGAGCCGGGAGACGGGAGCCAAGAGCAGGCTCTCGAGCGTCCCGCGTTCCCGCTCGCCGCTAACCGCGTCTGCTCCGGCGAGCAGCGTGAGCAGCGCGCCGACGGCGATCGCCACCTGGAGCGTGAGGTTGACCGTCTCGCGGTGCTCGAGGAAGTTCAGCGCCTGGTTCGTCGCGACGAGGTACGCGACCACGCTCAGGAGGACGCTGAAGCCCAGGCTGAGCACAAGGCCGCGCCCGCCGACCCACAGGTCGCGCAGCTCCTGATGAAGGATGACGATCCACGCGCGACCGGCGGCCGGCCGGGCTGTGGCAGTCGCCGTGGCCATCAGGCGGCCTCCGTCATCGCCAGAAACGCGTCGTTGAGACGCGTGCCCTCGAGCTCGAAGGAAAGAAGCGGAACGCCGGCCTCCGTCAGCGCCCGCAGTCCGTCGTTCATCAACGTGTCGCTCGCGCCCCCAGCGAGCACGACGGTGAGAACACCCGGCTGCTCGTCGGCGACGCCCACGTGCTGTACGCCGGAGATGCTTCGGAGGACACCGGCGGCGAGCTCGACGTGGTCGACCGCGATCCGGAGTCTCGCGCTGCGCGGAGCGGCCGCCCGGCGTGCGATCTCCGAGACGGTCCCCTCGGCGGCCACTCGCCCCCGGTTGAGGATGAGCACGCGCGAGCAGGTCTCTTCGACCTCCGCCAGGAGATGGGTGCTGAGGAGGACGGTTGCGCCGCGCTCGTGGGCGATCCGCCGAACGGTGCGCAGGATCTGACGCTGCCCGACAGGATCGAGGCCTAGGGTCGGCTCGTCGAGGAAGACGACCTCGGGCTTGTTGACGAGCGCGCGCGCGATCCCGAGCCGCTGGCGCATGCCGCGGCTGTACGCGGCGATGAGCGACCGGCGGCGCTCCCAGAGGCCGACCTGGGCGAGCAGCGTGTCCGCGGCCGCACGGGCGCCCGCGCGCCCATGCCCGAAGAGGCGGGCGTGGTAGCGCAGGAACTCCTCACCGGTCTGGCGCTCCGGATAGCCGGCGCTCTCCGGGAGAACGCCGATCCGCCTGCGGATCTCCGCGGGGCGTGAGGACGGGATCCCCGCGACCGTGAACGTCCCGCGCGTCGGCGCCAGGATCGTCGTCAGCATCCGGATCGCGGTCGTCTTGCCGGCTCCGTTCGGGCCGAGGACGCCGAGGATCTCGCCCGCCTCGACGGCGAGGTTGAGATCCTCGACGGCGACGACCGGGCCGTACCGCTTCGCGAGGCCGTTCACCTCGACTGCTGGGCTCATGCGCCCCTCGTCACCGAGACGAGCTGGTTGCGTTCGTTCCCGCCCTTGACGGCCAGCTCCGTGACGGTGCCGATGCCGCGCACGTAGAGCTTGGTGTCGAGCTTTCCAGGCTCGAGCGGCGTCGTCTCCTCGGTGAGGACCGTGGCCGCCTCTGCTCCGGACGTGACGGTGCCGATCACGGCGGCCACGCGGAAGTGATCCTCGGCGTGGCCCTTGTAGTACTCCTGGCGACCGGTCTGGCCGACCCGGGGGTTTGCCGGCATGTAGATGCCCGGCTCGGCTCCGTCCACGCCTGCCAGCCACGTGCCCTCCGTGCTCGTCACCTGGCCGTTCCGGTCGAGCTCGGCGGTCTGCTCGCCGAAGTACCAGACGTTGCCCTGACGGTCCTGCGTGTACCAGTCGATCGTTCGCTCGTGGAGCTTGCCGCGAACGTACAGCCGATCCTGGACGACGACGCAGGGAGCGCCATCGATTGTGCGTGTCTGATGCGTGACGACCACGACCTCCCGAGAAGCTTGGCCGTCCTTGATCCCGATGTAGTGGTACTTGGTGCCCGGCTTCAGCGGGAACCACGGGTTGTCGACTCGGGCGCTGAAGCCGCGCGGATTGCTGCTGAGAGCGGCCTGTGAGCCGCTCGCGACGGCTGTGGTGCCGAGTGTTGCGGCGAGCGTCGCGACGACGAAAGCGATCCTGAGGCGCACGGTGATCCTCCTTGGTGACATCGATGTCGTCCACGGTAGAGCGGTCAGATGAACGGGTCATGACCGCGCCGTTCATGTTCCGTTCACGGATATCGGGCAGGATTCGGGCGTTGTGCGCGTCCTGATCGTCGAGGACGAGTTGCGGATGGCAAGCCTCATCCGGCGCGGCCTCGTGAAGGAAGGCCTCGCTGCAGACATCGCCTCCAGCGGCGAGGAGGCGCTCGTCTCGGCCGGGGCGCACGCCTACGACGCGATCGTCCTCGATGTGATGCTGCCGGGGCTGAACGGCTTCGAGACCTGCCGTCGGCTGCGCGAAGCCGGTATCTGGGCCCCGGTGCTGATGCTGACCGCACGGGACTCCGTCGAGGATCGAGTGGCCGGGCTCGATACCGGCGCCGACGACTACCTGGTCAAGCCGTTCGCCTTCGCCGAGTTGCTTGCACGGCTGCGCGCTCTGGCGCGGCGCGGGGAATCCGAACGTCCGATCGTGCTCGAGGCCGGCGACCTCCGGCTCGACCCGGCTACGCGCGAGGTGCGGCGCGGGGCGACGGAAATCCACCTGACTGTGAAGGAGTTCGCGCTGCTGGAGCTGTTCATGCGCCGGCCCGGCAACGTGCTCTCACGCTACGACCTGCTCGAGAATGCCTGGGACTTCGCGTACGAGAACCGTTCCAACATCGTCGACGTCTACGTCCGGCGCCTGAGGGCCAAGATCGACGAGCCCTTCGGGCGGAGGTCGCTGGAGACGATCCGCGGCGCGGGTTACCGGTTGCGACCGGACGGCGGAGCATGAGACGCGTCCCGATCAGGCTCCGCGTGGCAGGTGTGTTCGCGGTTGCGATGACGATCGTGCTCGCGGGGACGAGCTGGTTTCTCTACGTCCGGCTGGGATCGCACCTATCACTCGCGCTCGACCGGGAGCTGCGCCTGCGCGCGCAGGACCTGACCGCGCTCGTCCAGGATTCCCGCTCGTCGATCTCCTCCGCCGGCGCGAGTCGCTTCGTTGAGAGCGGAGAGAGCTACGCGCAGCTGCTCGACGCGCAGGGGCGTGTGCTTCAGGCGACCCACGCCCTCGGCCGCCGGCGGCTACTGAGCCCGGCTGAGCTCGCCCAGGCGCGGCGCGAGACGATCTACGCCAACCGGGGCTCCGCTCCGGGCCTCGACGAGCCGTCGCGTTTCCTGGCCACGCCGGTCGTGCGGGGCGGGCAACGGCTGGTGCTCCTCGTGGGCGCAACCAGCCAGGATCGGGCGGAGACGCTGGCCAGCTTCCGCGACGAGCTCGTGATCGCCGGGCCGATCGCGCTCATACTCGCCGCAGTTGCCGGCTACCTCCTCGCGGGGCTGTCGCTCCGGCCGGTCGAGTCGATGCGCCGGCGGGCCGCCGAGATCTCGGCTGAGACGCCTGGCGAGCGCCTCCCCGTGCCGCAGACCAGGGACGAGGTGGAGCGCCTCGGCGAGACCCTGAACGAAATGCTCGCGCGGCTCGAGTCCGCGCTGCAGCGGGAGCGAGACTTCGTCGCCGACGCCGGCCACGAGCTGCGGACGCCGCTCGCCCTGCTCCGCACGGAGCTCGAGCTCGCGCTGCGGCACTCCGAGTCGCCCGAGGAGCTGAGGGAGGCCGTACGCCGGTCGTCCGAGGAGGTCGAGCGGCTTGCCCGGCTCGCCGAGGACCTGCTGCTGATCGCCGGCTCGGACCGGGGACGGCTGCCCCTCCAGCTAGAGCCTCTCGATCCGTCGGAGCTCCTCGAGTCGGTGACGAGGCGCTTCGAGTGGCGCGCCGAGGAGGCCGGGAGGTCGCTGCACGCTGCAGCGGGTACCGCAGCCCAGGTGGAAGGCGACCGCATCAGGCTCGAGCAGGCGCTGGGCAACCTGGTCGACAATGCGCTCCGGCACGGCGAGGGCGAGGTGCGGTTGACGGCGCTGCAGGTGAACGGAGTAGTCGAGCTCCACGTCACCGACGAGGGCCCCGGCTTTCCGACGGAGTTCCTCGGTGACGCGTTCGAGCGCTTCTCCCGGCAGGACCGGGCCCGGAGCGGGGGCGGGGCGGGCCTCGGGCTCGCAATCGTGCAGACGATCGCCGAGGCTCACGCAGGAATCGCGCACGCCACCAACCGGGATGGAGCAGGCGCGGACGTCTGGATCGCACTCCCGTGCATGGCGCCGAGCTGAGCATCCACGCCTCGTCCGCTCGAAGGAGCGAACTTCGTCCGAAGGGATGAGGCAGAACAGGTCCGCCGGCCGATGCGCGACCGCCGCCGCCGGGGTTTCATGGAGGCATGACCACGAGAGCGATCTCCCCCTACGTCGTCGAGACATCGGGACTGACGAAGCGCTTCGGCGAGCGGACGGTCGTTCGTGACGTCGAGCTTCGTGTTCCGCGCGGCTCGGCCTTCGGCTACCTCGGGCCGAACGGGGCGGGCAAGACGACGCTCATCCGCGTGCTCCTCGGCCTCACTCCGGCGACCGCCGGCTCCATGAAGCTGCTGGGGTTGCCCGTGCCGCAGCGGCGCGGCGAGGCATTGGCCCGCGTCGGCGCGATCGTCGAGGAACCGAAGTTCCACGGACACCTCACCGGCCGCGAGAACCTGCGCATCGTCGCCGCTGCGCGCGGGCGCGACGCTTTCGGCCGTATCGACGGCGCGCTCGAACAGGTCGGGCTCACGGCCCGCGCCGACGACCGCGTCAAGGCTTACTCGCTGGGAATGAAGCAGCGGCTGGGCATCGCACGCTGCCTGCTCGCCGATCCGGAGCTGCTGCTCCTGGACGAGCCCATGAACGGTCTCGATCCGGCGGGCATCCAGGAGTTCCGCGCCTTTGTCCGCCGTTTCGTTGCAGAGGGACGCACGATCGTCCTCTCTTCGCATCTGCTCGACGAGGTGGAGAGGACCTGCGACCACGTGGCGATCGTCGACCAGGGGATCGTCGTCGCCCAGGGCTCGATCGCCGAGCTGCGCGGCGAAGGTGGGCGCGTGGTGCTGGTCGAGGTCGACGAGCCGGCGCGGGCGATCGCTCTGCTCCTTGCGCACCCCGCGGTGGAACAGGTTCAGGACGACGGCCGCCTGCTGCAGGTCTCGCTCCGCGACGGCGATGACGCCGTGCCCGAGCTGAACCGCAGCCTCGTCGAGGCGGGATTCGCCGTTCACCGGCTCGAGCCCCAGCAGGCGTCGCTCGAGCAGCGCTTCCTGGAAATCACGACTCGATTGGAGAAGGCAGCATGACTGCGATCCCACTCCCCGCCCCGCGCCGCGTCGGCGCGGACCTGCTCAAGCTACGGCGCCGGCGCGGCCTCGCCATCGTCGTGGGCCTGCTCACCGTCGGCGCGGTCCTGATCACGTACGGGGTGATGGAGATCCTGCACACGATCGACTCGACGAAGCACGGTCCGGCCGGGGGCATCGCCAACCTGGGCCACGGCACCTTCGTCATCGCCGCCCTGGGCGGCGTGGCGGCGGCGATCGTCGGCGCCTCCGCCGGCGCCGGCGATCTCGACGCGGGCGTCTACCGCGAGCTCGTCGTCACGGGGCGCTCCCGGCTCTCGCTCTACCTCTCGCGCATCCCGGCCGGGCTGGTGTTCCTACTGCCCTTCGTCGCCGCGGCCTACACGCTGGCAGCCGTCGCCTCGGTCGTCTTCGCGAACGGCTTGCCGATGCCGGACGTGCGCCTGATGGCGCTCGGTGGGCTCTGGGTGCTGCTCGAGGTGACGTTCTACTACCTGCTCTCACTCGGGATCGCCTGCCTCCTCGGCTCGCGCTCGTACACGATCGGGATCGTGCTGGCCTGGCGGATGGCGATCACGCCCATCCTCGCCTCGATCTCGGCCCTCGGGATCGTGCGCGAGCTGGTACCCGGCGTGGCGCTGCAGGGCCTCGCGCCGGCGGGATTCGGCGATGCGGTTCGCCAGGGGCCGGTCGTTGCCATGTCGGTCGGTGCGACTGCGGCCGTGCTGATCGTCTGGACGATTGCCGCGCTCGCGCTCGCCGGCTGGCGAGACACGACGCGCGACGCCTAGCTGGTTGCTCACGGCAACGCCGCCGCGCGTAAAGAGCGTCAGTGGCTGTAGCTGTGCCGTGGATGCGCCCAGCGTGCAGGCGGCAGCTCCAGACGGAAACTCCTCTTGTGGAGCGAACAGCATCCCGCTCGGCGTGCAAGCTAGACGATTGGTCGATTTATCGATCAATCGTCTAGAGTCGCGGCCGCCGAGCTACGGCTCGGGAACCTTCGCCGCGGCCTGAGCCGAGCTGAAGGCGCAGCGTGGATCGTGGTAAGCGGCCAGCTCCGAGAGCAGG
>WNFV01005249.1_pt1 | contig 15739 bp, 16 predicted proteins | sample 5400101 | NCBI WGS metagenome assembly WNFV01 (sample SAMN13153361, study PRJNA577476) | soil metagenome | isolation source: 115 cm soil or saprolite under grassland replicate 1 | place: USA:California | collected 2016-06-15
TCAGGCGGATGAGCTTGACCAGCAGCACGAAGATGCGCCCGACGACCGCGTCGGCCGCGGCCTTCAGGCGCCGGCCGATCGTCATGAGAAGGCGTCGCGGCTTGCTGCTCATCCGTTCGACTGCGGCAAAGTCTCAAAACGTGACGATGATCTTGCCGAACACCTGCCGGCTTTCGAGCCGCGTGAGCCCGCGCGCGAAGTCGGCGAGCGGCACCTCGGTGTCGATCACCGGCAGCAGTCCCGCCGCCATTTTGGCGAGGCTCTCGCGGATGTTTCGCATGGAAGCGCCAAATGAACCGATGATGCGGTATTGCTGCTGGAACAGCTGCATCAGGTTGATGGTGGTCGACGGCCCCGAGGTCGAGCCGCAGGTGACGAGCCGTCCGCCGCGCTTGAGGCAAAGCAGCGAGCCGTTGAAAGTTTCGGCGCCGACATGCTCGAACACCACGTCGACGCCCTTCTTGGCGGTGAGCTTGCGCACAGCACCTTCGAAACGGTCGGTGCGGTAGTTGATCACGTGGTCGGCGCCCAAGGCCGTGGCTTTTGCGGCCTTGGCATCGTCCCCGACCGTCGTGATGACGGTGCAGCCGATCGCCTTCGCCATCTTGATCGCCGCGGTGCCGATGCCGGAACCGCCGGCATGGACCAGCACGGTCTCGCCCGGCTCAAGCCTGGCATTGTCGAACAGCATGTGCTGCACGGTCGCAAACCCGATCGGTGCGCAGGCGGCGTCGCGCAAGGCGACGCCGGCCGGGACAGGGATCACGAGGCGCGCCGGCATGGTGACGAGATCGCGGGCGAAGCCGTCGACGTGGAAGCCCATGATGCCGCCGACGTTCTCGCACAGATTGTCGCGGCCTTCGCGGCAGGCCTTGCAGGTGCCGCAGGTCAGCGCGCCATACATGACCACCGGATCGCCGGCCGTGAACGTGCCCGCGTCGGAACCGACCGCCGCGATCTGACCGGCCGCCTCCACGCCGGCCACCACCGGGAGCTTGCGCTTGACGAAGGCCATGCCGCGATAGCCCCACAGATCGAGGTGATTGAGGGCCACCGCCTTGATCCTGATCTGCACCTCGCCGGATGCGGGCGCCGCGGGCGAGGGCAGATCAGCAAGCTCGAGCTTGCGGTCGGCGATCAGCGAGAGCGCCCGCATGCGTCACGCGGGCTCGCGGCTCATCACCAGCGACACGTTCTGGCCGCCGAAGCCGAACGAGTTCGACAGCGCGTGCCGCACCTGGGCGTCGCGCGCCACGTTCGGCACGACGTCGAGCGGGATCGCCGGATCGGGAACATTGTAGTTGATGGTCGGGGGCAAGCGCTGCTTGTCGAGGGTGAGCAGCGTGAACACCGTCTCGACCGCGCCGGCCGCCGACAGCGTGTGGCCGACCATCGATTTGTTCGACGAGATCGGGATCGACTTCGCGCGCTCGCTGAACACCGACGAGACGCCGAGATATTCCATCTTGTCGTTCTCGGGCGTGCCGGTGCCGTGTGGATTGATGTAGTCGATGTCGTCGGGGGTGAGGCCGGCATCCGCGATGGCATTGCGGATGCAGCCGATGATCGGCTTGCCGTCGGGGCTCGAGCGGGTGCGGTGGAACGAATCCGCCATCTCGCCGCAGCCCGCCAAGACGCCGAGGATTTTTGCCCCGCGCGCTTTGGCGGACTCGTAGCTTTCGAGCACCAGGGCGGCGGCGCCCTCCGCCATGACGAAGCCGTCACGGTTCTTGGAGAACGGCTTCGCCGCCGATTGCGGCGGATCGTTCGCGGTCGACAGCGCGGAGAGCAGCGAGAAACGGATCAGAGCCTCTGGATTGACCGAGCCGTCGGTGCCGATGCATAGCGCCGCGTCGGCCTCGCCGCGCCGGATCGCCTCGACGCCGAGCTGGATCGCGCTCGCGCCCGACGCGCAGGCGGTCGACACCGAGATCGGCGAGCCCCTGGTGCCGAAGCGATCGGCGAGATGCTCGGCGACCGAGCCGAATAGGCAGCGTTCGTGAATGGCGTGAAAGCGGCCCGACGCGCTCGCGCGCAGGAGATCGTCGTAGCCGACCGCGTCGTTGTTCCGAGACGCCGCCGCCAGGGCGTCGCGGTGCGGCCATTCGATCTCGACCGGCGCGACGGCGAGGAACAACGGACCCGGGAAGTCACCGCTGCGCCCGATGCCCGCCTCGGCGATCGCCTCCTCGGCGACCATCTGTGCCATGCGCTCGCCGAGCTCGGTCGAGCAGAACGGCTCGACCGGCACGAAATCGACCGTGCCGGCGATCGTGGTCTTGAGGTGCTCGCTCGGGAAGCGCGTGATGCGCCGGATGCCGGATTCGCCGGCCGTGAGCTTTGCCCAATTGTCCGCCTTGCCGGCGCCGAGCGAGGTGATGACGCCCATGCCGGTGACGACCACGACCGGCCGCCCGTTGTTGTCGCGCGAAGACGCCATCTGCTTCAAGCCTCCTTCACCGCACCGCCTCGACCAGCGCCATGCCCTCGCCGCGCCAGTGGCCGACGGCGGTGACGGCGACCTGGTCGAGCGGACCTTGATACGCCTGTTCGACCCCGGCGGAGTCCGCGGGCGGAAACAACTTTTCGCGACCGAGTGCGAGCGTGGCAAGCGCAATATTCAAGGCAAATTGCGGCTCGAAGCCGTGGCCGAGCGTGCTGCCGGTCGCGCGCACCGGCACGCCGGGCAAGCTCTTAAGCCAGGCACGCTCCTCGGCGGTTGCGGGTTCGGCGCCGGTCGCCCCCGAGATCACGGCGATGCGCCCGCGAGCGAGCCGCGGCGCCAGGCTTTGCCACATCCGGCCGAGCACGGCCGTGGTGGCGCCGGCGGGGCGACTCGATCGCTCCGACAGCACGGCCGCGAGCCGCGCCAGCGGCTTCGCGCCGCGCGCCTCGGCGTGGCCGCGCGCCTCCAGAACGAGGAATGCGCCGAGCGAGCCGAGCACCATGCCGGCGGAGCTCGTGCGCTCCCAGACCGGCCGGAATGCGCCGCGCAGCATGTGTCCGCCGGCGTCGTAGAGCAGCAACAAATCATGGCGCTCGCCGTTGTGCGAGCCGCCCACCAGGGCGAGGTCGCTTTGGCCCGCGTGGATTCGCGCGAACGCAATGCGTACCGCATCGACGCCGGCCGCCTCCTCGCCCATGAAGGTCCGCGACGAGCCGGTGACACCGTGGACGATCGAGATGTTGCCGGCGAGCAGATTGGAAAGCTGCGCCAAAAACAGCGTCGGTCGCAGGTCGCTCATCAGCCGTTCGTTGAGGAAGACGGCGGGATTGGCGGCCTTCGGCCGATTGGTGAGGATCGCGGCGTCGACCGCTTCATCGCGCTCGCCGCCGCCGGCCGCGACGATCATATCCATGCGTGCGAGCAGTTCGGGATTTCCCTTCACGCCGGCGTCGGCGAGCGCGAGCCCGGCCGCATAAGTGCCGATGCGCTGCCACGCCTCCATCTGCCGCTGGTCGCCTTTCTTCGGGATTTGCTTGTCGAGCTCGAGCGGCGCCAGCGGGTGCACGAGGTAGGGCGCGAAGGTCTCGGCATCGACGTTGGTTCGTCGCGCGGAAAGCCCCTGCCAATGCGCCTCGGCGCCTTCGCCGAGGCAGGACACGATGCCGATACCGGTGATCCACACCTCGCGCCGCGCGTCAGCCATTTGCGCGCGCCCCCATCGGGAACTCGAGGATGGCCGCCATCCTCTCCATGTTGGCGCGGAATTCGGGATTCGGGAACTCGACCAGCCGGAACGTGATCTCGGCGTTGCAGGCGAGCTTGCCGTCGCACCTGATCTCGGCCTTGGTGACGGCGAAGCCCGACCCCTCGTGCAGGAGCTTGGCGGAGAGCGCGAGCGTTTGGCCCGGCGCCACGAACGATCGGAGCTTCGCCTCCTTGAGGGCGGCGAAGAACGGCATCCGCGTGAACTTGGTCACCGCGATGACCAGCCAGCCGGCAGTCTGCGCCATGGCTTCGATCAGCAGCACGCCCGGCATCAGCGGATAGCCTGGAAAGTGTCCTTCGAAGATGGTCGATTCGGTCGGGACGCGCGCCTCGGTACGGATGGTCTGATCGCGAAGATCGAGATCGACGATGCGATCGATCAGTTGGAAGTACTCGAGACGCATGCCGGGCGGCGCGTCACGCACCCTTGGCAGCGACAAGCTCGTCGATGCGGGTGCACAGGTTGTTCAGCTGAAAGTACTGCTCGGTCGTCGCCTTGCCGTCGTTGACCTCCTGGGTCCATTGCTCGAGCGGCATCTTGATTGCGAATGCCTTGTCGATCGCAAACGCGATGTCGAGAAAGTCCAGGCTGTCGATGCCGAGGTCGTTGATGGCGTGGCTTTCCGGCTTGATCGTCTCGCGCGGAATGTCGCAGGTCTCGGAAATGATATTGGCCACGGTCTCAAAGGTCGAGGACATCATAAATCCCTGATCGGTCACGCGTTTCCGTGACCGCGCTGGCTTGCTTGCGATGCGGGACGGATTGCCCTCGGCCTGGCCCATCTTCCCGCCAAAGGTGTCGTGCCCGTATAGCGAAGAGAGGGCGCAAGTTCAATGCCGCCGGCTGCGCGGGAAAAGCTCGATTGTTGAGGGCGTTAGGCGTCGTCGAGGGCACCGTCGCAAGGTTCGGATCGACGACCGGGCCGCGAGCTCGGTGGGCTTCGTCTCCCGGTTCACCTTGATTTGAGTTGGCGCGAGCTCGCTCCACCCAGTTCCATGCGGCGCTGCTGCAGGAAGCGGCGGACGGCCGGGTCGGATTCGAGGCCGATCGCCCGTTGATAGGCCTGGTCGGCCGCATCGAGCTGGTCCGTTCGCGCGAGAAGCCCGGCGCGCGCCGCCCAATACGGCTGATAGTCGGCGAGGCGGGTGTCGTCTGCCAGAGCGTCGAGCGCCGCAAGGCCCGCAGCGGGGCCGCGGGTCTCGGCCACGGCGATCGCCTGGTTGATGGCGACTACAGGTGAGTCGGTGATCGCCGACAGCGCATCGTAGAGCCGCTCGATCGCCGCCCAGTCGGTCCGTCCGGTGTGCCGGCGAACGACATGCGCCGACTGCACCGCCGCCTCCAGCTGGTAGCGGCCGACTGCGCCCATGGCGCTGGCGCGGAACAGCAACGCTTCGGCCTCTTCGATCAATGGGGTGTCCCACGATGCCGGATCCTGATCGGTGAGCGGCACGTATTCGCCCTGCACGTTGCGCCGCGCGCCGCGCCGCGCCTCGGCATGCAGCATCAGCGCCAACAGGCCGAGCGCTTCGGGCTCGTCCGGCAATAGCGAAGCCACGAGCCGGCCCAGCCAAATCCCTTCTTCGGCGAGGTTGCGGCGGCGGACCTCGGTGCCGGCGGGATCGGACCAGCCTTCGGCGAAGGCGGCGTAGATGGCCTCGAGCACCGCCTCGAGACGCTCGCGCAGATCGGCGCGCTCCGGTACGCGGAACGGAATTCCGGCCTGCTTGATCTTGTTCTTGGCGCGCACCAGCCGCTGGCCCATGGTGGCCGGCGACAGCAGAAAGGCCGAGGCGATGGTGGCGGCGTCGAAACCAAGGATGGTCTGCAGGATCAGCGGTGCGCGGATGCCGGGCTCGATCGCAGGGTGGGCGCAAGCGAACATCAGCGACAGGCGGTCATCGGGAATGTGCGTTTCGCTTGCCGCTGCGGCCGCGAGCTCCTCAGCCATCAGTCGCAGCTGACCGGCGGCGTCCTCGCCGCTGCGCCGTCGCCTGGCCGCATCGATCATCTTGCGCCGCGCCACGGCGATGAGCCACGCCTCCGGGCTGGCGGGGGTTCCGCTCGCCGGCCAATCGACCAGCGCGGCCGCGAAGGCGTCGGACAAGGCGTCCTCGGCCCCCGCGACGTCGCTCGTGCGCGCCGCGAGAAAGGCGACCAGCTTGCCGTAACTCCGCCGAGCCACCGCTTCGGCGGTCTCCCGGGCATGCTCGTCGTCCTCTCGCGGCATCACGGGTTCCGGGCTACATGGCCCAGATCGGACGGACCTCGACCACGCCGTGACTGGCCCCCGGGCAACGCGCCGCCCAGGACAGCGCAGCGTCGAGATCGGGCACGTCGATCATGTAGTATCCGCCGAGCTGCTCTTTGGTTTCGGCATAGGGTCCATCGAGCACCTTGGTCTTGCCGCCGGCAACGCGCACGGTGCTCGCCGAACCGGTCGGCCGCAGGCGTTCGCCCCCGACGATGACGCCCGCCTTCGTCATCGCCTCCGTATAGGCGCCATAGGCGGCCATCATCTGGTCGACATCCGCCTTGTTCGCGGCCTGCATGGCCGCTTCGTTGCCATAGATCAGCAGAATATACTTCATGGTGGTCTCCTTCAGCCGTTGTGGCCGGGCATCATGCTCCGCCGGCTCAATGACGTTCGAGCCAGCGAGAATTCGACAGCGCGCCAAAAAAATTTCGTGACCGACGGTGGGGGCCATGAGGGTGTGATCAAAGCCGCCGGACATGACATAATCGCAAATTCGGGCGGGGCCGAAACCGGGTGCAAGACGCAAGGCCCGGCCCCGCACGGTCGCAACCAAGGGAGGTTCGCTCATGTCGATTCGATTTGTCCTAGCCGCAGGCCTGATCGCGGCCTGCGCATGCCCGTCGCCGTCGACCGCGCAGGTCATCACGCACCGGGACGTCGGCGTGCGCATGGGGCTCGTGATCGCCGAGACCGCGCTCACCGAATGCGAGAAGATGGGCAACAGCGTGAGTGTCGCGGTGGTCGACCGTGCCGGCCGGCTGCGCGTCTTCCTGCAGGCCGATAAGGCGAACCCGCACAATATCGAGTTGGCGCGGCGCAAGGCTTACACGGCACGTACCTTCAACCGGAGCTCTGCGGAGTGGGCCAAGCGGACGACCGAAATGCCGGAGCTCGCCGCGCAACGGCAGCTCGGCGACGTGATCGCGCTGCGCGGCGGCGTCCCGATCAAGGTCGGCGACGAGACGATCGGCGCGGTCGGCGTCAGCGGCGCGAGCTCGGAAGGCGACGAGAAATGCGCGCTCGCCGGCATCGCCAAGGTGGCGGACCAGCTCAAGTGACCGGTCTCGCGGCTTGCAGGCGCTACAGCGTGGTGGCCTCGAATCCGTAGAGCCGCGCGGGATTGTCGACCAGGATCTTCTTGCGGATCGCCGGATCGGGTACCCATTTCGGCAGCTGATTGAGCAGCAGCCCGTCGTCATTCGGATAGGGCGGGGCGATGTCCGTGCGGGTACGGCCGCGGAGCACCGGCTGGCCGGCGCGATACTCCTTGCGCAGGTTGCGGATCGCCAGCGAGCGGTCGACGGCGCCGTCGGCAGCCGCCGGCTTCACGGGTGTCGCTGCGTCCATGGCCCCCGCCTCGGGCCGGATCTACTGCTTCGGCGCCTGCTGCTGCTTCTTCGCCCGCGCTTCGGCTTCGCGTCTCGCTTCCGCGTCATAAGCCGCCTTGTTGTAGGGCGTGCCGGACGCCTCCGCGATCTCGCGCACCACCTTCCACGTCTCCCGGTAGCTGATCGGGAAGAAACGGTCGTCGCCGTTGAACTCCTTCTGCATCGATTCCGGGAAACGGAAGGCGAAGAAACACTCGGTCAGCTTCTTGGCCAGATCCGGCTTGAGGTCGTGTGCATGGGCGAACGACGAGGTCGGAAAAATCGGGCTCCGGTAGATGACGCGGAAGTCGTCGGCCTTGAGCGTTCCGCGCGCGGCCATGCGCTCGAACACGTCGGAGGCCACGCCGGCCATGTCGTAGTCGCCGGAGAGCACGCCGAGCGCCGATTTGTCGTGTCCGCCGGACATCAACGGCTTGTAGTCCTCGTTGGGCGTGAGCCCCTCGGGCGGATAAAGGACAAGCGGCGCAAGATGCCCCGAGTTCGACGACGGCGAAGTATGCGCGACGCGTTTGCCCTTGAGGTCGCCGAGTTTTCGATAGGGGCTGTCCTTGCGCACGATCGAGATGAGGTAGTAGCCGTGCGGTCCCTTCTCGGTGCCTTTCGCCGCGAACGGCACTGCGCCCGCGAGATTGACGGCGAACCCGGTCGGTCCGGTCGAGAAGCCGGCGACGTGGAGGCGGCCCGAGCGCATCGCCTCGATCTCGGCCGAGTTCGACTGCACCGGGTAGTAGACCACGCGCTTGCCGGTGCACTGCGCGAGATAGTCGGTGAACGGCTTGAACACGTTCTGATAGACGGCCGGGTCCTCGACCGGCGTATAGGCGAAGACCAGGGCGGAGGGGTCCTTCCATTTTTTCGGATCGGTCGGCGCGTCGGCGACCAGGTCGTTGTTCTCGTCGCAATAGAGCGTGTCGAGCTGACCCGGGTTCTTGCATTCTTGCGCGGTCGCGGCGGTGGCGCCCGCGAGACTCATTGCGAGGATCGCAGCAAAGGCTCCAAGACGCCAAATCACGGATGTCACCATCTTCCTCCCCGGCGCGACCCGGTTGTGGGGCTGAGATTTTGAACGACGATACGTGTTGATGCGCAGGGGAGCAACGGTGCGTTGCTACCGTGCCCACCGTCTTGCACTCAAAGGAATTGTCTCACGCTCTTTCGGGCCCTCGCCATCTTCATGTCGCGCGTCGGCTGGAACCGTTGTCGGCTGTCGTCGTTCAAGAGACGCGTGGATCGGCAAGGGCGTGCGCAGGCATCAGGATACGTCAGTACACCTGCCCTATTGTCGTCGCATTGAGACAGCAAACGGCCCGGCCCCGGCCAGGGCTGGCCGTAACAGCGGCGTGTTGTGCCGTTACAACAACCAGGAGCGTGCTTTGAAACAGAAGAAACAGCAGTTCGTTATCAGCCTTCTCGTCGGCGCGGTGCTGTCGTTCGGCTCCGTCGTCATCTCGCAGGCGTATAGTCCTCGTTCCGAGTCGGGTGTTGCCTCGGTCTATTCCACCGAAAGCGGCTCGGGAACCGCAAGCGGTCAAAAACTGGATCCGGAGGCTCTGACCGCGGCCCATCGCACGCTGCCGTTCGGCACCAAGGTGCGCGTGACCAACAAGAACAACGGACGTTCGGTGGTCGTGACCATCAATGATCGCGGTCCATTCGTCAGCGGCCGGGTGATCGATGTGACGCCAGCAGGAGCGCGCGCGCTCGGCTTCTCCGGTCTTACACAGGTCATGCTCAACGTCGGCGAGTAACCTCGCCGACATCCTAACGAGAAAGAACAGCGTGGGCATGGACGCGGACGCGCGTGCCCATGTGAATCTTTGCCGATCGTTCGCCGAAAGGTCCCGACCCGCCCGGAGCTGCACAGACAAACGATATTGCCAATCGACGTTGCGATATGTGAGCTTGCGGGCGGTCAGGTCTCCCACCGCGTGCCGCTGCAATGCCGTCGAAGCAAATCAACTTGATCAGCTCATCCTTTGCGAAGATCTATTTCACGCGCGATCAATCCGCCAAGCTGTTCTAACTAAGGTAGATGACGTGGCCGAGGCTCACCGTCCTTCGAGGGCTCGCACATCGATCGGGGCGCAGTTGCGGCGGCCGGACAGGACGCAATCCTGGCTCTTGCGCATTTCGGCGATCTGGATCGCGAGCCACACTCCGGCGATCGACAGCATGATGGTGAACACCAGCGCGGCCAGATTCACCATCATGCGGTGCCGGTAATCGTCGAGCTCGCCGCCTTCGTATTTTGCAAGCCCCTCGACCATGGGGCCGTGGGGCGGCGCGTTGCGCTTCGGCCAAAGCCACCCCTGCGCGCCGGCACCTGGCGCGCCGCCCCGTGGACGGAAGCGGACCACGCGGTGGTCGTCATCGGTCGGTTGGGCGCGATCGCTGCTCACGTTGGATTAGTCCAGACTTGCGCGTCGTATGGGCGCTGCGGCGCTTCGATGCAAGACTAACACGATGGCATCCGCTGACAGATGCGTGTTGTACAATCGTAAATTTAAGGTATTATTTAATGCAATTAAAGATAGATGCTTCACGGCGCTCGACAATGCGTCGGGTTCAAAAAAAGCGATGTAGCCCGCTAAAGTTCCTTGTCCAAGGCAATGGTCTGCGCCAAAGTTTATTGGAAATTTACGGGGCGAACAAGCAAACAAGCAACGCCCCGGCCTTTCGAGGGAAGTTGAACCCGACGGGATAAAAAGCGCCGCCGCAAACGGCGGTGGAGGTGGCTACGCGCCATCTCGAATGCGTCCGGCTTGATTTGCCGGAAGGGAGAGAAGACGTTTGGTTGCGGGGCGGCCGTGAGCGAGGGTCTGTCAGCCTTGATGCACTTGTCCGAGCACGATTATTCGTGGCTGGCGCAGTTCTTGTCCCTATGGGTCTTGCCGTTCGCGCACGAGGATCTCGCGATCGTCCTCGGCGGCTATATCGTCGTGAACAAGCTCATGCCGGTCGGGCTGGTCGTGGCGACGATCTATTGCGGCATGGTCGCAAGCGACTTCGTGCTGTATGGGATCGGGGCCGGTGCGCGCCGCCTGCCATGGCTCAACCGCTTGGCGGTCAACGAGCGGGTCCGCAGTTTCGGCGACACGTTGAAGCGCAATCTGTTCGGGCTCGTCGCGTTCTGCCGCGTCGTGCCCGGCGTTGTTTTCGTCGCCTTCATCGCGTGCGGGTGGACGCGCGTGTCGCTCCTGCGCTTCACCGTGGCAAGCTTGGTCGTCTCGGCGCTCTATCTGCCGCTGATGCTCTATCTCGTCGTGTTCTTCGGCGACGCGCTCGATGATCATGCCGGGTTTTGGACGTGGCCGTTCCTTTTGTCCGTGTTGGTGGCCGTCGGATTTGTCCGCCGGCAGGTTTTTGCTTTCCAGAAGGCGTCCGCTCCGGCCGATTCCAAGCTTCCGGCCGGCGCTCCGGTCTTCAACGGCCACTGTGGAATGCCGGCGCTCACCGGCCTTGCCCGCAAGGTGGCTTTGGCCGAGCGCATCCCGCCGACGCTGTTCTACCTGCCGCTTGCATTGAGCTGGATCGGTTTCGGGATGCGATACCGCTCTCTGACCCTGCCGACCGTCGCCAATCCGGGAATTCCAACGGGAGGCATGTGGGGCGAATCGAAGAGCGACTATCTGTTCGACGTGGCTGCGAGCGAGCGGCGGTGGGTCGCCGATTTCGTCGTGGCGCGCCGCAGTGCCGGGCTGCAGACCGTTTACGCCGACCTCGAACGTGCGCGCGCGTCGCTTGATGCCGCCGGCCTCGAGTTTCCGCTCGTCGCCAAGCCCGACATCGGCTGCCAGGGTTACGGCGTGCGCCGGATCGACGACCTGCGGGCGCTGCGCGATTATCTCCGAGACTTCCCGAGCGGAGCCAAGCTGATCCTGCAGCGCTTCGTGCCCCATGCCGGCGAAGCCGTGTTGCTCTATGCGCGGCTGCCGGGCGCCCAGAACGGCCGTATTCTGTCGCTCGCGTTCCGCTATTATCCGCACGTGATCGGCGACGGACGAACTCGCGTGCGCGACCTGATCCGCAAAGATGCGCGCGCGCAGCGCAAGGCCCGCCTTCACCTCGGGCATGACCCGACCCATCAGGCGCTGGCAGAGGGCGATCTCGACCGCGTCCCCGCCGCCGGCGAGGTGGTCCAGATCGCCTTGATCGGCAGTCCGCGCGCCGGCAGTCTGCACCGCGACGCGCGCCGCTTCATCACGCCGCAACTCGAGGCGCGGTTGGATGCGATCGCACGCAGCATGAACGAATTCCATTACGGCCGCTTCGACCTGCGCTTCGCCTCGGCCGAGGATCTCATGCGGGGAGAGAATTTCTCGATCGTCGAGATCAGCGGAATCGGCGGCGAGGCGGCCGACGCCTGGGACCCGCAGCTGCCGGTCGCGGAAGTCTATCGCCGCTTCGTCGACCAGCAACGCATTTTGTTCCTGATCGGGGAGAAGAACCGCGCGCGCGGATTCGAGCCGATGAGCTGCGCCGATTTCATCAAATATCTGGTGCGGCGGACGAGGCTCGTCCGCCGCTATCCGGCCTCGGCCTGAGCAGCCGCTTCACCGGCGGTGGACTCGCCGTCCCTGCATCCCTACATAGACCGTCATGCGCCGAAATCTTGGCCGCCGATTCATCGTGCTTGTCGCCGCTGCCGCGGCGACGCTCAACGCGTTCGTTGTCGAAGCAGCGGCCGCGGATTTCACCGTCGGCGCCATTCAGATCGGCAATCCGTGGACCCGTGCGACGCCCAAGGGCGCGGACGTGGCCGGCGGCTACATGACGCTGAGCAACAAGGGAACGGCGCCCGACCGGCTGATCGGCGGCTCCTCGCCGGTCGCTGCGCGTTTCGAATTCCACCGCATGGCGGTCGAGGACGGCGTCATGAAGATGCGCCCGGTCGAAGGCGGGCTCGAGGTCAAGCCCGGAGAGACCGTCGAGCTCAAGCCCGGGTCGTTCCACATCATGCTGATGGGACTGAAGCAGCCGCTCGAAAAGGGCCAGAAAGTCAAGGGCACGCTGGTGTTCGAGAAGGCCGGCAAGGTCGACATCGAGTACACGGTCGAGGCACTCGGCGCCGCTTCGTCCGCGCCGAGTGGGCATGGACACGGCCGTTGAGCCATTCGATCATTACGGCCGGCGTGTAGCCCACCCGATGGCAGCAATCCCAACAAATCCGATCGCAGCGAGCGGGAGGCCGATATACCAGCGCTCACGCTCTCGCGCGCGGGTGTGCAGGTAATTCACCACAAAGCGCTCGCCGCGGCCCATCTCGGTCAGTGTCTGTTGCACTGAGCCGATGCGGCGCACCTCGTCGGGGGTGAGCTCGGCGCCTTGCCAGCGCGATCGCCGTTCGAGGTCATAGAGCCGGTCGACCTCGGCCTTATGACGGCGCTCGACCGCGGAGGCGTCCAGATAGTCCGCCCGCTCGCGGGGAGTCAGGAATCGCTCGGGGCCGATGCCGGTTGCCATTTCGATGGCCGTTAGCAGGGGGTGATCGCCGGCAGGAGCTATGACGACCCATAGCCCCGAGGCGACGAGCACCGTACACACAATCAGGCCGCTCGCGCGCAGTCCCCGCCGCCGATTGTGACGAAGGTGCTCGGCCGGGGCTGTGATGAAGGCGCGCACACCACCGGCGATCACCAGCGCTGCCGCAAAGGAAACGACCGTAACTGCACCGGTCGGCGCGTCGAGCAGGAAGGACCCGAAAATGCCGGCGGCGCTGGCGACGGCGCCTGCGACCCAGCCGATCAGCAGCGCTGCGCCGATATGCGATGAGAACAAGGTCCCGATGAGGGCCGGAACGATGAGGAAGCAAAACACCAGCAACACGCCGGCGACACCGACCGAGGACGTCACGACCACGCCGAAGGAGAGGTAGAAGACAAGGTCCCAGAAGATGGTCTTCCGGTCCGGCATTGCTGCGCCGGCACTGTCGGACGCCGTCAGCAGGGGTCGGCGCACGAACCAATGCAGGCCGCCGATGGCGGCGTAGAGCATGGCGAATTTCAGCACCTCGTCCGCGGTGACCGACAGCAGGCCGCCTACCAGCATTCTCTTGACGTGCTCGGCGCCTTGCGGCGAGCGATCGACCACGAGCACGGTGGCGGCGGTGGCGGCAACATAAAGGACGCCGATGAAGGCCTCCTGCCGCACGCTCCGGGCAAGCCCGCGGCTTGCGGTCAGCAGCAATGCTCCGACTGCCGTGAACAGCAACGTATAAGCATAGCCGCCCGCGCTCTGAACTGCGTGCCCGGCGACGACGGCCACCGTCGCTCCAAGCGCGGAAACCTGCGCCAGCGCAAGATCGGCGAACACAACGTTCCGCCGCAGCACCTGCAGGCCGAGCCAGGTGTGGATCCCAGTGAAGATCACAGCGGCGGCGAGGGGCAACGCCGCGAATGCGAGGACGTCCTCCAGCATGGGTCGCTCAGTTCGATGCGGCCGACAGCGCCCCCGCCAGCGCGCCGACATTGTAGTCGAAGAGGGCGAGGTAGTCGGCGGCGTCAGGCATGCTGCCGACCGAGGGCGCGAGCTTGAGCACGACCGCACCGGTCCGGCGGGCCAGCAGTTGGGATGCCTCTTCCGGTTCGAAAGGCTCGTGCAGGATGACGCGCACTTTTTGCTCGCGGATCACCGCGGCGAGCTTGGCAAGCCGCGCCGGGCTCGGGCTCACGCCTTCCTTGACCTCGATCACATCGACAATGTCGAGGCGGAAGCGTCGCGCGAAATAGGGCCAGGTGTTGTGATAGGCGATGAGGCGCGCAGCGCGGTGTTGGGCGAGCAGCCGCTCCCACTCGCCCAGACGTGATTTGAGCCGGGCGAGAAATTCATCGCGATTAGCGATGATTTTCCCGGTCAATTCCGGCGCGACGCGGATCACGGCTTCGGCAATTCCGCCGGTGATCACCTCGGCGTTGGCCGGATCGAGCCAGTAATGCGGGTTGGCGAGACCGTGGGCGTGGCCATCCCGGCCGCTCGCATCGAGACTGCGGCCCTTGACCTCGAGCAGCGGAATGCCGACCGAGGCGTCGACGTAGCCTGAGCCCCCGCGGTTGACCGCCGCATCCCCGTGCAGCAGCAAAAGCTTGTCGAGCCAGTGATCGTAGCCGAGCCCGACCCGCGCGACGACCGCGGCGCCCTTGAGCTTGGCGAGGTCCGACGGCCGCGGCTCGAAGGCTTCCGGATCGGTCGCCGACGGGATGATGGTTTCGACCTGCGCAAGGTCGCCGGTCACCGCCCGCGCGAGGCTCGCAAGGTCGCTGGTCGCGGCGACCAGGCGCACGCTTTGCGCAGCCGCGGTCTGTGCGGCGCACAACGCGCCCAGGACGGCCAAAGGAATGAACAGGGCGCGCGGCCCGAACCGTCCGCGCGCCCCGCTCTGACCCCGCATGTTCCGACCGTCACCGCTTGGCAACGAAAATGCTCTTGGGGATCACGCAGTGCACGTTCTTCTCGGTATCCGAGATCGCGCCGACACGGCAGTCCATCGCCACGCTGGCAAGCCCGTAGGCATCGAGGCGCGCGATCTTCTTCTCGCTTTCGAGCCACTTGATCATGCCCATCGACGCCGCGTCCATGGCCTTGTTCAGGTCGGAGTCTTTGGCGTGCGAAACGAAGTATTTTGCCGTTTCCTTGGTCGGGCGCTCCATGTCCTCGCGCGCCGACGCGTTCTTGGGATTGAGGCAGTGAACGCCCTTCTTGACGTTGACGACCTGCGACACGCGGCAATCCGAGACGGTTGTCATCAGCTTGGCCGCCTGATCGGCAGGCACGTTGCGTTGCTCGGAAAGGAACTTGATGGTCTGCGCTTTCGCTTGATCCCATGCCTTGTTGAGATCCTGGTCGAAACCCATGGTGATCCACGACGTCCGCGTCTCGATACGCGGCTGATCGAGCGGTTTGCCCTTGATCACATCGAGGGTCAGGTTCATCTCCCGATACGCGGTTTCGACCGCAGTGAGGTTGACTTCGCCGTTGCCCTGCGCGGCATGGGAATCCCCGGTCCATAGCAACGCGCCGCGCACATGCACCGGCACGTAGAGTGTCGTGCCCTCGGTCAGATCGCGAATGTCCATGTTGCCGGCATATTCTCCTGGCGGAACGGTGCTGTAGCGGCCAGGATCCTTGCGCGCCACGCCGATCGTACCCGGGAAAGGTCGCAACGGAATCTGAACGCCGGGCAAGAACTCGGTGACCTTCTTGTCCCAATCGAGATACAGGTACTTCACCTGGCCATCCTGATATGCCTTCGGGAACTGACCGAACATGCCCGGCACATTGAAGTTCGTCGCGTAGGCGCGCGGCACGATCTTGTTGATCGTGACCTTGAGAACGTCGCCCGGCTCCGCGCCTTCCACGTAAATCGGCCCGGTGACGGTGTGCGG